>Ga0075122_10002735_pt1 | contig 11470 bp, 25 predicted proteins | sample AntAceMetag02UKB_FD_69790 | JGI IMG/M metagenome (GOLD analysis project Ga0075122, IMG submission 69790) | Saline lake microbial communities from Ace Lake, Antarctica - Antarctic Ace Lake Metagenome 02UKB | ecosystem: Environmental > Aquatic > Non-marine Saline and Alkaline > Saline | place... | reverse complement strand
TCTTTACATACTATGAACGGGTGTGCTAATCCACTATCCATATAGAATTTTAATTCTTCACCGTCCATATCGATAGCTGTATCACATATACAACATATGCCTATGGGTATATTTTCAGGTGTTAGATTCATTAGGATTCCTCGTTTTGATAATGGTGGGCTATATGGGATTTGAACCCGTGACCTACGGATATCTCATTAGAAGCAGAGCAAGTCCATTGATCGCAGTCACAGAGCTTAAGGTGTCGCTCACGTCACTTGCAACCTAGCTTTTCCTAACTATGAGTCCGGTGCTCTAACCAAGCTGAGCTAATAGCCCTTGATAATGGAGACGGGCGAGAGATTTGAACTCCCGTAATCTTGGTTTGCGACCAAGTGCCTATCCACTCAGCTAACCCGTCTTATGATTTCTATTATACCAGCCTGTGTATATTTGGAATACACTACCAGTTAATGTTGGTGCGTAATACGTACCGTAATACTTTGTGATAGCTCGTGATTTCTTACCAGAGCCATGTACTGAAGTTCCATTACCATTCTTTATGAATGTGTATTGTTCTAAGTGTAAAACTAGTACCATTAATAGATCCAAACTCTATTTCTGGCTGCATCTCTTCCTACTTGAGTGATGATATAATGTCCCATTGTGAATTTGAGATATCTATCTAATTGGAGTTCACCTAATAGGTTCCTGATAACCGTACTATCGGTTTCGTCAAAGAAGTCTGTAACTTGGGTTATCGAAGCGTAGTCTAGCTGTTTGCTATCTATGAACTTCAATATCTTTATCTTGGTAGCTTCCATACTGTCACATCTTTACTTGGATGTAAGGCATACCGCCTGGTAGCATAGCCCACATTTCTTGACGCATTAGTGGTACTATTGCTTCCACTCCTAATCCTAATACAACTAGCTTCTCCATAGTTGGATGTAGTCCAGTCCATTGAACATCATTCTTGTCGTTGCACATGTTTAGGAAACTCCACCCTCCACCACCTGTTTGATGGAAGTTGGAATCGAGATTGCTAAGCATCTCTATTATCTCATCTTTATGAGATGCTAGCCTTTTGGGATGGAATCCGAATTTAGATGTTAGTCCTTGAATTTCTATTCGGGGTTCTTTAGGTTCTTCCTTCTTGAACAGAGAGTCGCCGAATATCTCGCTGACCCTCTTAGAGCTAATTAGTGGTTCCATTGTTTTCACCTGTGTACCAGAAGCCGTATTCTGTGCCTTCTTTAGATACTCGTATCATAAAGTCACCCTTAGTCGGTTTCTTGTTGAATTTGAAATATGAGTGAGCTAAACGTACCATGTTCCTAACATCCCGTGTTAAGCCCTCTCGTGATAGCATGTACATTCTCGTCATAAGCATTGGCTGATAGAACTTGGAGCCATAATCTACTTTCTGAAGGAATGATATTGTGAGCATTCTATCTACTAGTTTAAAGAGTGCTCTCGGTTCCATTGGTATCTTACCACAAGGACCGTGATGAGGAGTGTGCATACTTAGCGCACAATGTTTACAGTCAAAGCCAGAACAGTGTAAGTCTATTATCAGTCTAGCTAAGTAGGATGTTAGTCCATTCTTGTCATAAAGAGATTTAAGATATGTTCTTTTCTTGGCTTTCTGCTTGAAATCACGCATCTCACTGCGGCTCATCATTTCTGATCTACCAGTGCGGAGGTCTATGATATTCATATGCTTAGATATAATTTCATTAAGCTTTACGTCTCGGTTTACCATTGTAATCTTTCCATGTCCAGAACGATGGATCTATTCCGCCCACTGTTATATTATAATCATGAGATGCACCTGTCTTGGTTTGGTTAGTACTTGCGTACCTCTTGCATAGTTTACATCTCCATAATGATACAATGAATGGTTCTTTGCCACGGTATAATTCATTCATATTGTCATCTGGGTCTACACTATAAAATGATAATAATTCAAAGTCACAACATTGGTCGTGGAGTTTTAATTTCTCGGCTACCCTGCATATTCCTACTGGTGATGATATTAATGTAGCTGTGCTTAAATCTACCATATGCTTAACTCTCTATCTTCGTCTAATTGATATAAACCATACCACCATGATAAGGTAGTTCTGTTAACCCACTGTGTATAATAGCCAAATACATTACTACCAGATCGTTCGTACATTGTACCATATAGTTGAATTAGTTTAGTCATAACTCTACCATTACTTGATACAGTAAACAATCCCCACCTTCTATTAAGCGTGGTGTGTACATTTCTAGATGGTATACTCTCATTTAATCACTAATTGAAGGTGATGGGACTTGAACCCATGAAGTGCTAACACAGAGGATCTTAAGTCCTCCTCCTTTGACCGCTTGGAGAACCCACCATTGATTACTTTATTTCTTCATGTACCCAATCTTTGGGAGATTGAGCCATTTTATTACCTGGAAGTTTAATCCATATAGGAGTATTAGCGTATCTATCTGCCATATACTCAAGATATTTCCTAACTGACTGATGTTGGAAATCTAATACATAACCATCAGTTGCCATAATTATGACATCATATCGGTTAGTATGACCAACTATATACTGGAGTACGGATTGTATTACTGTTCCACCATAGTGGAATTGACTGATACTGATATATTCCATCTTTCTCGTTACTACCCTTGGAGGATACACATAAGAGCCCCAGGGGATTACTGTAATTTCATCTTCTGGAGTAAGATGGTGGAATACATGACGAATAGTCCTGCTCATTAACTTTTTAGGTATAGATGCTGAGCAATCTATGAGCAGGTAAGTTGTCATGTTATTTACCTTTGAGGGTTTCGTAAAGTATTCCCAATGATACTATTACTTGACATCCAACAGCACAACGAATTATATCAACTATGAGAAATCCGGCAGGCGATGGTATCAGTAACATAACCATCCCACTAATTGCACCTATAATTCCTATTTGAATATAAAATCGATCTTTCATTATCTATCACTATATTTTCTCATGAAACTGGTTCTACCTTTGATAGCCTTATCGTTCTTCATGAGCCAATTATGGGCATATACCCACCAGCATTCTTTCTGAGCGATAGGACACTCGTTGATAGTAGATTGTGCCTTCATAGGACACTGGACACCTATACAGGCTACCCAGCCTTGGCAGTATCCTTCGTCGTTCTGTTCCCAAACATCATTGTTCTTCCAGAACTCCTTCTTGTCCTTTATCTCCTCATTATCCAGCATTTCTTTAACTTTCTGTAGTCTGGGTAGATTGTAGGCTCTCTCATTAGCCAACATATCTTTGTATTCCTTAGAGTCGTAATATGATGTGCTCAATTATCTCACTATCCTAACGTAATGTAAATCCCCATTCGGTCTATAATACCTTGTGCCCGGAATAGGTTCTTGCGGTTGTTTGAGAAACTCTAATCCATCCTTAGTGTATTCGAGAGCTAACTTATGTTGTAAACTCTCTTGCCCATAGTATAGTCCTGCGTGTTCTCCTTTGGAGATATCAAGAACTATATGGTATCCACTAGATGTCTCTGTGATTATAAATATAGGAATCTGTGATTCTACTTTATCTATTAATTCTTTAAGTAGTCTCTTTCCCTCAGATGGTGATGATGGATCTATATCTAGTGTAGCAAAGTGATGCCCACTCTGTCTGTACTTGTGTAACTTACTTGTGTAGTTAGTGTGCATCCTAGCTAAGTTAGCATTGTTGAAATCATCTCTCTGATAGAGATTGTCTATATTTGACTTGGATATGTCACATATTGCTTTAATCACACTTCTTGGTGATATAGTTGCATATAGTCCCATTACTTCGGGAACTGACATGTTTCCTTTAAGATCGAACTTACCATGAACTTGTAGAGTAGCCACGTTATAGACGCGATTGAAATATCTATTTCTCCATTCGGGAATATTGCGTACAACCTTCCTTTCTACTACAAGGTCCCGTATCTTCATTCCGTAGAGCTTCTTAGCCTTCTTGGAACGAGCTGCTAACATAATTAAGTGAGTGGTTGGAGGAGTAGTTGATAAATCTGGGAGTCTCCTAATGAACTCCTTAACATCTTCCTCTATAACTATTTTATCTGGCATATCTGTCACATTTGTGTATTTTGATTTTGTATTTCCTACATATTTCCAGTATATGAACAAACCGTGTTTTATCACTGGTACCAGCGTGTGTTACTAAGCAACTACCATTGCGAGATGTTTCCCACTGTATATCAGTTATGTACGGTAAATGTATAGCTCTGATATCAAATGGATGTAGAATATGAGTCTTATAACTTTGTTGAGGATCGAAGCCTGCTTTAGAATACCATCTAGTTTCTAATGTAACGGAAACATAGCTATCACTGTTAATAATTAACCAGTGATCATCCGGGTCCTCATATGTTTCCAACATCTTGGAAGTGGTCGCAAGCTTCACAGTTTAAATCAACCATACTGAGTTCTAGTTCTGCTACTGTACGTTCAGTCATTGGTATCTGTATATCGTTGTCGTCTATATTTGCTTCTAGACACCATGTAAAAGATGCACAATTAGATAAATTCATTGAGTGGTAGCGAGGGGTGGATTTGAACCACCGACCTATGGGTTATGAGCCCATCGAGCTAACCTGTCTGCTCTACCTCGCTTCGATTATGGATAATAAGGAGGGATGGATGACTCTGGCTGAATCTTACCCATCATCATTAAGTGATATAATGGGCATATGCTGGGTTCGCATGTAGTATCACTGTCTGACCATATAGTTCCCTTAAGTTCACAGAACTTTTGTCCCTCTATATCGTTCTTGAAATTAACTGATACTGTCGCTGACTGTGCACCCTTGACTTTATTAGTTCTCTGGAACGTGCATATCTTATTTGCTTTCATCATGGTCTATCTTTGTCCAGTATGTGTAATGGTCTAAATAAACGATTATATTTCCTTACACGTTTATCGTATATATCCTGCACTGTTGTCATTCCTGTTGCTACCATAGTTATCTCTGCTTTAGTTACCCAGAACAGACACATATCTATGGCACCAATATGATCGTTAATTTGACACTTGTATGTATCACAAGTATCCATCTTTGCACAAAGGCTACAACACCCGATGCAGTGAGGCATCTCCCTTTTTCTCTGTTGGTAATGGTCTAGTGTATCTAATGCACAGAACCATCCCTTATTCCAGAAGTTGAGGAACTCGTTTTGTTTATTGACCTTTATGTGTTTGAAGAATATATTATGTCGTGGATCATCTCGTGTTATCTTAATGGGTTCTGGAACTGCTTCCATACTATCGTAATCCCATTTACGTTCCTTAACCATATAGTTCCATCCACTTTTCTAGTTTATCAATAGAACTCTTAGGCTCCCAAGATGACATTAAGTAGCTTATCCTGTCTGATGCAGGATGGTAACCTATCATTGCGGATACCTCCCACACTTTGATCATTTGTCTATTAGCTACTGCTTGTTGCATCAGACGGACTCGATTTCCAAAACTTAGATGATCCCACGTACTCATTGTATCTCTCCCTTGTCCATCCATCTCCACGGGTGATGTTAGATAATCTATCACAGAACTTGAGTCTGATGGCACGTGGGTTACCGTCTAGGTGTGGGAAGTACCTATTGTCTATCCCATCCTCCTTTTCACCAACGTGGGTAACTGCTACAACTAGATTAACTACGTCACACGCAGTATCGGAATCTATACCAACGCCGGTAAGATAGTTAAATATCTCTGAGTCAGTAGCAAACCCGTGCTCTATTACATCGTGCATGTAAAGTGCTGCGATCATAGCCGAGTCTATATGTAGCTCATCTACGAAACTTGCCATGAGTATCCTAACTGAGTGCTCTATGTGAGCGTTGAAGTAAGGTCTACCAGAATCGTCCATATGTCCACTGTGCTTTTCACTAGCAAACATATGAGCATACTGTTCTAGAAGCATATCACGTTCCATCAACGACAGTCGTACCTGAGTTTTGCCTGACCCTCGTCCATAGGTGTATCGTGAACGATATGAACCTCGTTTGCTATAACGAAGTTAACATCTAATTTATCCCGTATAGCCTCTCTTAGCTTGGCTGGTAATTCACGTAGGTTACCTACCACATCGTATGTTTTTGTACGATGTATCTTAAGGTCTGTGATACGAGTTTTGAACTTCTTGATTATTCTTAAATCTCTACATGAGTAATACTTGGTATCACTATGTTCAGTGAAAGTGTGATCTACCATGTGTACTACGTGTTCTACTTTCTTCTTTGATAACCCGAAGTAGCTTATCTCCGTTACAGTATAGACTCTATCATAAGTCCTTGTACTCGTAATAAGATCATACGTTGAGTGTTCTACACTGAAGTTGATACAATCATTACGACAGAAATCGTTTATATTAGGACAGAACTTGTCTTTTATTGTTTCGACTGCCATTCTTTCAATCTCCTCATGTCTTTTGTCTTGATCTTGCACATGATACGTTCACCCTTACTAGTGAAGATATATGGGTCGGTTCTGAGTACAAGTCCCTCTGCTTCTCTCGTTTTAGTTGCTGTCCTGTCTTCCATAGGCTCAACTAATGTTGTGAAACCACCACTGACTAGACTTACACCTCTACCTAGCGTCATATGTGTATCCACTACTGGGGCTGTTTGTAATCCAAGTGATTTGGCTATATCTTGTACATTAATACGTCTCAGCCACCATCCACCGATGGGTGTATCCTTATTTGTTGGATCTCCAACGAATACATCAAAGAGATTGAATCTCTGTATATCCTCGACGTAATACCTGCCTTCTTGGATGCCTTTTCCGATAGCCTCTCCGTATAACTTAACGTAAGAGGGCTTATCACCATTGTAAACGTAATCGAACTTGCTTCGTATAGCAGATGGACTTAAGACACTATCCATATGACAAGTAATTAATGGTCTGGTCTTTCCACCATTGCGTGAGTTATAATAGATTTGATCAGGTGTGATTGTAATTTGTGTACCCTCACCGTCTAGCTTTTCCTCTGCGTGATATCTGTTTATCATAGATAGTTCTGGTATTGAGTAAGCACCCCACACTAGGTTATGCTTAACTTTCTCTCCACCACGCTTCCATACGTTGAGGATACTTGGGTACGGTTTAATTGGTACAATCATTGGATTCTTCCTCGATAGTGAGCATACCTAAGTACTTGAATAGCTTATCTTCCGATAGTCCTAGAACTGCCATCAGTTCATTATCGGTAGCTGTACCATTCCGAGTCTTGATTAGGATTTCTCTATATTTATCGTATTTCACTTCAAATACGCCTCTATCATTTCCGGTGTTGGAGGGCACTTATGCTCTCTCCAGTATTTGAGTAGCCACATACGTCCCTCGTACTTGACGAGTAACTTATCTGCTTTAGCTCTATCTTCTTCGGAACGATCTTTAATCTCTATTCCGTGAGCACACTGCTCGCAGATTACCATAACGTGTGGTATCTCGAAAGTCTCTATAACCTCTACCAGATATTGGGAGAGGGTGTATTCTTTAGTGCAAAATATACAAGTACATTCTGTCATTGCTTCTCCATCCTTCTTTGTACTATGGCAACGAGTGATAGCATTACCCAGTTAAACTGGAACGCAAACATCATTATATAGAATGCTAAAAAGAGTGGTTGACCCCATACCAGAGATGGTACTACTATCCCGGCGACTATGCAGTATAATATAATATTTAATACTGCACAGAATATAGTTATCTTCCACGTCTTGGGTTTGTCATGTAAGTCTGTCATAGTTACACCTGTAGTTTTATTCTATCTACAAATCTAAGACTAACTACTACACTTTTACGTGTGTAATCTAGTATGCCTGGAAAAAGAGTATTACTAGTTATGTCATGATTAGTAGTTACTTTTAATACAACATATTCAAGTATCTCAGTAGGTTTTATGATACGGTTTGGTAATCGTAAATGATCTCCCTTATGTGGGACATAATCAATACTTCCGATAGTTGCATTCTTGTGATTTACTAAAGTAATTTTCATTTGAATCCGATTCCTGTTTCTGAACATCCCTTGAGATATTCTATTGGTTCACGATACATGTGCCAGACATTATCTAGCATCTGTGCATCTTCGCCTATTGAGTCTAAGACACAATGTAGTGTCTCGTGATTGATAGCTGATTCTACTTCTTCCTCGGTTACGATAGTACCGTTATATTCCTCTGCCATCTCGTAACCACCAAAGAATATGTAATATTGACCCGGTCGTGTTGGATCTTCAGTAGACCCATTATGTCCTATGATAGTGATTATCTCGTCATTGAATTGCATTTATTTTATCACGAATCGTCCATATTAGGATATTCAACTTGGTTATTTCCCTATCAAATGGGTTAGGTTTTATACCTACTGATGCTATTAACCACTCTGTTTGTAATCGTTTGAATAAGTCAATATACAGCTCGTACACCTTTATCGCGTATTCTGTATTTAAATCCTTAATTGGAGCCTTACCTATTGGTTCCATGAGATCGTTTAACGTCATATTATATTGACGCATCTTTCTTGTTCTGGGTCCATTATATCTAAGTATAGCGAACAAATGATCCATGTTCTTCTCTATTTCCTTAAATGACTCCTCGGTCGTACTTTTCTTCCAGAATCTCCATTTCATATTAATCACTTATGTTTTAGCGAGAGCTCCGTATAGTCCATAAGCAAGGCTTGAACAGCTATACATCATCACTCTCTATCGAGGGAACACCCTTTCTTTAGAGGGAGGGTGCTTTCGTATTCCCCGCTTCGCGGGTGAATTGTGCCATGATTATCCGGTTAACGTATTGAATGCTATTATATCCATGTCTAGTTTAACCCACTCACGGGCTACCATTTCACCTTTAACAGTAAGATACCATACACCAGTTTTCTTTATGATGTAATATCTTGTACTTTTAAGGTGCTTTAGCGTTTTCTCCCAAGACTGTTCATCACTCTCAGTTAGTTTCATTTGTCCACCATGACGGTGAATCATCCTGAGAAATGATAAGTCTATTAAGTTCATAGATAACATTGTATAAGTTCCTTGACATGTGAGAAAAGAAAAGATTATGGAGGAGGAGGATCTTTGTACCAGAAGCTATTGTCATGATAGCTATAGTGTTCCATTTTAGCACCAATGATTACTACGATAACTACTAGCCCGAGCAGTCCTATCCAGAAATATAATCCGGAGAATGCCCATCCTGGGTTCTTCACTAGCACAGCGTTTCGTAAACGATCTTTGCTGTTTACATTATCCACGTTGCTTCGTAGCTCGTCCATCTTAGCTTCGTATAAGTCATTAGTTATTTCGGATACAGTCTTGTTGACTAACAAATCTTCCTTCCATCTGACGGTATCATAGCCACGGTCTATAGTGGTCTGGATATAGTCAATGTAGAAGCCTACAGAGTTACCTTTAGTATGTTGCCAACTGAAGTAGTTGATGTAACTGTTTCTCGTTAATCCTACTTCCTTGATTCCTTGAAGTAGTGCCTCACCAGCTGCTACGTGTGATTCAGGAGTCTCAGCCCAATACTGGGAATCGTAGTTTACTGCTACAAGATTTCTGAAGTCGACACGTTCTGGGCTATTAAGCCACTGCCAGTAAAGGCTACCACCTAGTGTGGTAAGTAAGCTAAATCCTAACAATAGGATAATAACGAACATACCCTCGGTCTTAGTTCTTTCAAATCATTCACATGTCACCAATAGTGACTGTGATAGGTTTCCCTATTTGGGGTGAGTAGAATAATTGCTACCATCAAGTTCCCAACGAACCATTATGGACGGCACAGTAGGTAAAGTTTCTCACAATTACCATGGCTTAGTAAATACTCCCTATTGTAGGGATATTACCTTACTCGTACTCATTTCCCCTGTAACAACCCACATTTCGACAACCCACTGTACGAGCGCAAGGATTAATCCTGGCTATGTACCATTCACGACCTGGTGTTTAGTACAGTCGAAATACCGGTAAGCCTTCGGTGTTATCCCGCACTCATTGGGGCATTTGTCGTGTGAGTAATTACTAGGAAGGGATAAGTTATGCTCATATCCCATGAGCGCTGGGGTTTCCTGGTCGGGGAGTGTAAGACCTAAATCTCGATAAAGGTCTTGTGATTGCTCTTGTCAACGAGAGCGTCTACAATACTGAACAGGTCGAGGTTGTCGTCCTTCCATTCTTGTACTTTCTTCTCGTCATAGAACACGGCGGGAACCAAGTTCATTAGTTCCTTCATATCATCACCGATGCCTCTGTTAGCAATCGTGTATATCTGGTTGTCTGCTATGTTAGTGTTTAACTGTTCATACAGGCTGTTGAGAGTGTGATACTCTCCGTTGTTCTGGCGATGAACGCCCTTGAACAGGAGTGCCTCGTGAATACTCATGACCCTACCACCGTATTCCACCTCTACATCGAGGTTGGACCTGGCGATAGCTATCTTGATTTTCCTCTTTCTCTCTAACATATCCTTTACGGATTGAATCAGGCTACTAACGTGCTCCTTTTGTTTAGGAACGAGATCAGGACCAGCTTTCCACTTGGAAGCGTGTTTATTGATAACGGGGAGTGCGCTAGTTATTCGCTTATCTAGTCTGCGTATTTCAGCTAGACCATCAGCGATCGTCATTTTGTTTCCAGTTGACATTTGAATCATCTATTCTCAATGGGTGGTCGCGTTAATTACCAGCAGCCGGTAGAATGGTGCCCGATGGGTCACCTATGACATACCCACGACAGGTACATTACTGGTATTAATTAGCTCTCTTTTCTTTCTTCTAATAGCCTAAATCCTGAACGCTTAACTCTCAGACCTTAGCCCTTTGGTTTTTAACAAACCTTGTTAGTTTACATTCTACAGATGTAAGTCCATTTTCAAAGATCGGGTGTTAATCTAATTTAATTAGTCAACCACCCAAGGAGTGTGATACGGTTATTTCTTTACTTTAATTTCTGAGTATTGTACTTTCACTATGCACCAGCATGGTACTTTGTTAGTACACTTGTTATCTATTGATTTAGTACAGCCCTTATTGTAGCAGTCCATTATAATTTATTCTCTCTATAAGACTTTATTTCTTCTTGTAACTTTTCTGGAATAGTATCTAGCTTATCCTCAGTTGTGTAAAACGTAAACTGAGTAGAAGAAAACATTAAAGTTACTTCTACGTTACCTTAAACATTTGTTCTTCACCTAAGCTGGTAATCCATAGTAAGCGCCTTATCTTGGATCGAAGGGTTATAGTGAATAGTTCTTTATCTGTGTTATAGTATTCACATCCTAAAAAGCAGAGTTGGTTGTTATGTCTACAGTATACAGGGTTACTATTAGAGACGTAATGCGTATAGATGTTCCTTGTTATTAGTTCCCCGTTTTCTAGTCTTACAGTGGCTTTATCTCTTATCTTATAGGCGAAATAGGAACCTGG
>Ga0075122_10002733_pt1 | contig 11477 bp, 8 predicted proteins | sample AntAceMetag02UKB_FD_69790 | JGI IMG/M metagenome (GOLD analysis project Ga0075122, IMG submission 69790) | Saline lake microbial communities from Ace Lake, Antarctica - Antarctic Ace Lake Metagenome 02UKB | ecosystem: Environmental > Aquatic > Non-marine Saline and Alkaline > Saline | place... | reverse complement strand
AATTTTTATTGTTTTTATGATTTATATTTCTTTATCTAGTAAATAATTATGCAATTTAAAAAAAATGAAAAATTAAACTTGGTTATTTGTAAAGATTGCAAAGATCCTAATTGCAAATTTAATAAATTATGTAAAATTTGTAAAGGAAAATGCATGGGGTTTTTTTATTCAAATAATTTTTATTATTTTCCTTTTGTATTTACAAATTATAGAATAAAATTAAAAAAAATTCGTAGAGCTTTAGATATTTTTAGATTTATTTTTTCCGGTTTTTTATCAATAATATTTTTTGGTTTATTTTTTTACAATATTATAAAAAATAATTTATATAGAAATATTTTGGATATTAATTTTTGGTTTACTCAAAATTTTAGTTTTAAAATATTTTTTTGGTTAGCACTTTTATCTTTATTATATCTATGGTACAGACTTATTAAAAGAGAGAAAAAAGTTTTTTATATTCCTTATGAAGAAAATAAAAATGAAGATGAATTTATACTTAAATCTTTAGAAAAAGATCTTTCTTGGGAAGATTTATCAAAATATTCAAAAAAAAGACAAACAAATGTTTATAAATTTTTGACAGAAGACGCTCTTGGTTCTCTTGAAAATGCTTATAGGTGGGCTTTTAGATATAATAATAGAATAGTTAATACAGATCATTTATTTATTAGTTTACTTGATTATCCAAATATAAAAAATATTTTTATTCGTTTGGGTGTACCTGTAAAAACTCTTCAAGCAAAATTTATTCAAAGATTAAAAAAAGAAAAAATTAAATCAAAATCATTTTTTTCAGATGATTTAAGTCAAGTTATTTTTCATGGGTTTTTTATTTCTAAAAAATTAAAAGATAATCGTTATAGAGTAACATCTCTTTTATTAGCAGTAGTTAAACAATCAGAATTATTGCAAGAAGTTTTGTATGATTTAAATATTGATAGTCAAAAATTAAAAAATGTTATTGAATGGGCAAGAATTAATGAAAAATTATATGAAGATTATCATAATTTTAGAAAAGCAGCTAGTGGTATAAATAAATATGGTATGGATAAAGCTATGACAGCTGTAGCAACTCCGTATTTAAATAATTTTAGTCGTGATATAACTATTGCTGCTAAGTATGGTAATCTTGATACTTGTGTAGCTAGGGAAAAAGAAATAGAGGAAGTTTTTAGAGTTTTAGAAGGTGGTAAAAATAATATTATTTTAGTAGGTGATAGAGGTGTAGGTAAATTAGCTGTTATACAAGGAATGGTACAAAAAATGATTGAAGGTCGTGCCCCAAAAAAATTAGTTGATAAAAGATTTGTTCAATTATCTACTTCAACACTTATGGCAGGAACTACAATTGCCGGAGCTCAAGAGAGGCTTATTAGGATTATGAATGAAGTTTCTAAGGCGGGTAATATAATTTTGTTTATAAAAAATATACATGATTTATTATCTGTTTCTGATGGACAAAAAGAAGGTTTAGATGTATCTGAAACTTTAGCAGAGTATTTATCTAGTGATAACTTTATAATGTTTACCACTACGACTAAAGAAGCTTATAATAAATTTTTGATAAATACAGAAATAGCTTCTAAATTTAGTAGAATTAATGTAGAAGAGATGAATACAAACCAAGCTATACAAGTTTTGGAATCAAAAATTTCTTTTGTAGAATATAAAAATAATGTATTTTTTTCTTATGAAGCAGTTGAATCTTGTGTGAAGATGGCAGATAAATTTTTTTATGATAAAAATTTACCAGAATCAGCAATTTCACTTATGATGGAAGTTGCTAGTTATGTAAAATCAAAAAGAGGAAAAAATCAAATTATAAATAAAAATGATGTAAGTGCTATTATAAGCGAAAAGACTGGAATGCCGATGACAACTATTTCTGAAGATGAAGGAGAAAAGCTACTTCGTCTTGAAGAAGAAATGCACAAAAGAGTGGTAGGTCAAGATATGGCTGTAAGTTTAGTAGCCAATGCTCTTCGTAGGGCTAGGGCAGAAATTAGATCTGTAAAAAAACCTATTGCAAATTTCTTGTTTTTAGGACCGACTGGTGTAGGTAAAACCGAACTTGCAAAAACAATTGCTAAAGTTTATTTTGGTGGTGAAAAACAAATGATAAGAATAGATATGAGTGAATTTCAAAATAAAAGTTCTATTTATAGACTTATAGGAGAACCAAATGTTCAAGGGACAGGAATTTTAACAGAAGCAGTAAGGCAAAATCCTTTTTCTTTGGTTTTATTAGATGAACTTGAAAAAGCAGATCAGAATGTTTTAAATTTATTTTTACAGGTTTTTGATGATGGAAGACTTACTGATAGTGTAGGTAGAGTGATAGATTTTACAAATACTATAATTATTGCAACTTCTAATGCGGGTTCTAGTTTTGTACAAAAAAAAGTTTCTGAAGGAGTTGATTTAGAATCTGTTAGAGATGTTTTAATAAAAAGTAAATTAAAAGATTATTATAAACCTGAATTTTTAAATCGTTTTGATTCTATAGTTTTATTTAAAGCATTAAACAAATTAGAAATAAAAACTATTTCTGGTTTGATGCTCAAAAGAGTTGCTAAAGATCTAGAAAAAAAAGGTATAGAATTAAAAGTAAAAGAATCTGCTTTAGAATATTTATCTGAAATAGGTTTTGATCCAGAGTTTGGAGCTAGACCAATGCGTAGAGCAATACAAGATAAAGTAGAAAATAAATTAGCTGAAATAATATTACAAGGAAAAATTCAAAGAAGAGATGTAATAGTGTTAGGAGAAAATTGTGAAATAAAAATTGAAAAAAAATAATATGTTTTTAGCTTGGTTTTTAATTAGTTTTTTTGTCAGCTTATGTATGACTTTTTTGGTTATTTTAGTAATGAAAAAAAATAACATTTTAGATAAAGCAAGTAAAAAAACAAGAAAAATACACAAAAAAGATATACCCCTTGGAGGAGGGTTAGCTATTTTTATTTCTTGTTTTCTTATAATTTTGTTTATAGTTTTAAGTAAAAATTATTATTTTTATATAAATGTTTTACCAAAACAGTTGTTTGCTTTATTTTTAGGTTCATTAGTACTTATGATAGGTGGTTTTTTAGATGATAAATATGATTTAAAACCAAAAAAACAAATTATTTTTCCTATTTTAGCTAGTCTTATAATTATTGTTTTTGGTATAGGTCCACATAATATAACTAATCCTTTTGGTGGTTTTATAAATTTATCAAATATATCATTTAGTATATTTAGTTTAGGTAATTTTGTTGTTTTGGCTGATTTATTAGTGTTTTCTTGGCTTATGCTTATAATGTATTCCACTAAATTTTTAGATGGTTTAGATGGTCTTACAACTTCAATTGTTTTTATAGGTTCACTTGTTATTTTCTTTTTATCTTTGCAAGAAAAATGGTTTGATAAAGATGTGGCTATGTTAGCTATTGTTTTTGCTGGAAGTTGTCTTGGTTTTCTTGTTTGGAATTTTAATCCAGCAAAAATATTTTTAGGTGAAGGAGGAAGTCTTTTCCTGGGTTTTTTTCTTGGGGTTTTAGCTATAATATCAGGTGGTAAGATAGCAACTACTATGCTTGTTATGGCAATACCTATTATTGATGTTCTAAGAGTTGTAATAATAAGAATAAAAAATAAAAAACCAATTTATAAAGCTGATAATGAACATATACATTATAAACTTTTAAAAAGAGGATATAGTCAAAAACAAGTTTTATTTATTTTATGTGTTTTATCATTTTTATTTGGAATAAACGCTCTGTATATGCAAACTAGCGGTAGATTTTTTATGTTTGTTTGTTTGGTGTTTTTGATGCTGGTGACTTTATTTTTAGATAAATTAAAAAAAGTATGAGTTTTAAATTAGATAAACAAAAATTTTTTATATTATTTTTTATTATTGCACTTGCTGTAGCTTTTTTTGGACAAAGATATTATTATAAAGATATAAATATAAAAATAGCTGAAAAAAATGTAAATGTTTTAGTAGCAAAAAGTATTTGGCAACAAAAAAAAGGTTTAGGAAATAGAGATAAATTACAAAAAAATGATGGTATGTTATTAAATTTTTCTGTTTTATCTAGGCATGGTATTGTAATGAGAGATATGAATTTCTCTATAGATATTTTTTGGCTAAAGGATGGAGAAATAGTAGATATGGCTTTTCATGTAGATCCAGAGCCTGGCGTAGAAGAAAAGGATTTAAGAGTATATTATCCAAGAGTTGTATCAAATTTAGTTTTAGAATTCCCTACAGGCATAATAGATCGGGATAAAATTAAAATAGGTGATAAAATAGAGATCGTGGAGTAAAAACTTGACTTATTATAGCTTGTAAGCTAAAATATAGCTGTTTCTCAATTAATTTAATAAATAATTATAAATTTTATGTTAGCAGTAATAGAAACAGGTGGTAAACAATATTTGGTTAAAAAAGGTGATACTATCAAAGTAGAAAAATTAGATGTAGAAGTAGGTTCTAAAATAAATTTTGATAAAGTTTTACTTATTACAGATGAAGAAGGAAAAGATACTAAAATTGGTAAACCATATTTAGAAGGTGTTACTGTCTCTGGAAAAGTAGAAGATCAAGCTAGAGATAGAAAAATAAGAGTTGTAAAATATAAAAGAAAAATTAGATATAGAAAAATATTTGGTCACAGACAACATTTTACAAAAATTATTATTGAAGAAGTAAAATAAATACAAAATAAAAAATCGCTTAAAGCGATTTTTTTAATATTCAAATCAATTTGTTTACTTGTATTATTTCATTGTTTTAAATTTTTTTGTCATCTCGAGCGAAGTCGAGAGATCTATAATACATTGTTTGTCTCATTAAAATATTTTATTTTTCTTTTTTTAATAGTTTTTTTGTATTAATTATTATTTAATACTAAAACAGCTTGATATAATTCTAAGCTTTCTTCAATATAAGTATCAAAAGTTTTTAAGTTTATATTTTTTAAAATAGTTATGTTATCTAATTCGTCAGAGTTTTGTGGAGTAAAGGCTATTTTAAAATAGATACCAACTTTTTCATGTGGATTAAGAGAATATAATTTCCAATAAATATTATTGTTAGTTTTATTATAAATTATATTGTCACCTTTACTCACACTAGTTTTTCCAGTAAAGATTATATTATTTGCTAGAGTAGTATTTAATTTTAAATTATTTATTTTACTACTAGTATTTTCTATTTCAAGAAAAACCCAATATTTACTTTCCTTATTTATTTGAGGAGGATTTGGTCCTCTACCGATTTGATCACCTTCGGATGTATAATAATTTATAGTTTTATCAAATTTTATATTTGTCCCAATTTTTATTTCAGAAGTTTTTGTTTCTGTGTCAAAAGTAAACTCAGTATCAGTAATATTAGATTTTATAATAGGAGTGAGTGCTAGTAAGATATCAGTTCCTTGTGGATAGTTTAAAACAGGTACATATATATTTATATTTGTACTTTCATTTATTTTAAGATTTTTTAAATTTGATAAATCAGATATTTCTAAATTGTTATTTATATATTTTGAATTTTTATTTAGATTCATCATCTTTTCTAAATTTATAACAGATTTATCAATAGGTAATACTAATTCTAAATTATTTAAATTTGTATCTCCTGTATTTTTTATAGCTAAGTTTAATAAAATTGTTTCGCCTGGTTTCAATGTTTGATTATTATTTTCCCAAGCAGTTTTCATTTCTAGTCTAGGGTGTAAAATATTAAATTCATGTTCCACAGTTTTTTGGTCGATTTCTTTTTCATTTACCATTATACTAGGAGTAACAGAATATGTTATTTTTGAAGCATTTTTTGTATCTTTTAGATTAAGATTAGTTTTCAATTTATATTCTTCATCTGGTGCTAAATTTTCTATTTTGATAATATTATTTTCAGTATCATTTTTTATATATTCATTATCAAGATTTATTTCAATATTTTTTATATCTAATTTTCCAGTATTTTTTATAATATAAGAAATTTCAGTATTACCAAGATAAATTATATTTTTATTTGCTGTTATTTTTGTTTCCAAAACTGAATCGCGTGGAATAGTGATAAGAGGAATATATTTTTCTTCTGTTTTTTTTCTATCTTCTTGATTATAAGACAGAGTAGTGTGAATAAAATAGTGTTCATTAGGTGTGCCATAAAACCAACCAGATATAGAAATTTTTTCGTCTTTGTTTGGTCCTAGATCTTTTAAAGTAAATTGATTTAAATTTTGATCAAAATCATAAGGTTCAGATTTATCAAAAATAAAACCTTCTGGTAAATCAATTTTTAAAATAGGATTTTTTATTTTTACTGTACTTTCATTTTTGTAATTTATATTATAAGTTATATAATCACCACTTTTTATTTTTGTATCATTTTGATTTATATTTATGTATATGAGATCAGTGATAGTTGGATCATAAGTCCACCAAAATATGCTTGCAGAAAAAATTATAATAATACTTAAAAGTAAAGTTATATCAAAAATAAATAATTTTTTAGCATGTACAAAATTTAGATGATATTTTTTTTTGTAATGCATTTCTGCAAAATGAATAGGGGATAATAAAAAAGCTAAAAACCATTTATGAGGTTTATTCCAAAAATAATGTTTTGTGAAGTTTGTTTCAAAAAAATTCATATTTTTTCTTATAAATATATTTACAGTATAGCATAAATAAAAGTTAAAAGTCGAATAAATTATTGTTTTTAATTTTATTTAATTTTTTGTGTTTAATATGAAGTTGCTCCCACTAGTAGGGGGAGCCTGTCCGCCATTTGGCGGAGTCAGGAGGGGGTTATATTATATAATAATTTTTATAAAAATAAGTAAACATTTTAAAAATAACCCCACCTTGGTCCTCCCCTATTAGGGGAGGAAATAAAAATTTTGAATTATTGAATAAAATGAAACATTTTAAAATAAATTACTGTACATTTTTGTCATCCCGATTTAATCGGGATCCCTTAGATAATGAATTATTACTAACCATTTATTTTTCAATAATTGATTATAGATCAAAAAATCGCCTAAGGCGATTTTGTTATTTTTATTCTTTTTTGTTTTTTGTATTAAGACTTTTTTTACTTGGAGAATAAAGAGTGTTTTTTATTTTCCATTTATCTACATACTGACCTATACCAAATTTTTCAGATTTATTTTTTACAGTTGTCTTTTTTTGTGACCATTTTACTAAACTTTCAAAATTTATCTTATATCTACCAGCAACTACTACATAAGTAATATCTTGGCTTTTTATAGCTCTTCTGATAGTTTGTGGATTTACACCAAAAAGTCTAGCAGCTTCTGAAATAGAAACTCTGATTATTTCTTTTTGGTCAATAGAATTTTGACTGACACCAGACAAATTAATTGTATTATTTATATTATCCATACTGTTTTGTATAAACTAACATTATCAAAACTATTATTATTTGTCAAGTATTTTTTATTTTTTTTAGTTTTTTTGTATAGAGTAATATACACAAATAGGGCAGATAAGAGAGAATAATTATTAGACAATATATATTTTGTATAGAGTAGTGTATACAAATTATGATTTAGGATTTATGATTTTAGATTTTTTATTATATGATTATAAAATTTAATATATAAAAAAACAGTTAATAAAGATATATAAATTTAGTAAAAAAATATTTTGATTAAATTAAGTTTTTTTACTTTTTACTTCCTGCCTGCCGGTAGGCAGGTTGACTTTTTTCTTTTTAATTTTTAATTTGTTCATGTGGATAAGTTTTTGAAAAAAATGAAATAGTATGCTATATTATTTTGTAATAAAATATAGAAAAAGGGCAGGTTTTATTTTTTAAATAAAATCATTAATAAATGATAAAGGCTATACAGTAGAGTGTGCATTATAAGTGTAACACTTTTTTAATTTATACGTCTTCTATTATGAAAGCGATCTCAAAATACAAAGAAAAATTATTGGTCCATAAAGTAAAAGAAAATGGAGATAAAGAAGCTTTCTCAAAACTTTATGATCTTTATATTGAAAAAATTTATCGTTTTATTTTCATGAAAGTTTCAAATAAAGAAGAAGCTGAAGATATAACAAGTGAAGTTTTTTTGAAAGTTTGGAATTATTTAATAGATGAAACTTCTGTTCAGAAAAAAATAAAAAGTTTTAGTGGACTTATTTACTCAATATCTAGAAATTTAGTGATTGATTATTATAGAAAAAAAGCTACTAAAAATGAATGTATTTTAGAAAAGATAGGAGAAATAGAAGAAATAAATATAGTAGATAATAAATTAGATTTAGAAAATAAAATAGATTTAAAAAAAGATATAAATGAAATAATGAAAGCAATTCAAAAATTGAAAAAAGAATATCAAGAATTAGTTTTATTAAAATATGTTGAAGAATTATCAGTCAAAGAAATTTCAGAAATAACTGGTAAAAAAAATACAAACATAAGAGTTACTTTACATAGGGCTTTAAAAAATCTTAAAAAAGAATTAGAAAAATAGAAAATATTTTTTTATGAAAGAACTTAAAAGACAAATAAAGAATATAAAAAAAGTAAAAGGTCTGGTAAATCCAGATAATCTTTGGGTTGAAGAAAATAAAAATAAATTGATGAGTCAAATCGCTCATACAAATGTAATACAAGAAAAAAAGATAGAATCATATTCTGAAAGTTTAGGATTTTTGATGAGATTAGAGAAAAATGTAGAAGCATTTATTCCAAGAAAATTAAAATATAATTTTAAACCAGCACTTATAGTATTTTGTGCTTTACTTTTTACAAGTACAGGTTGGATAGCTAGTGCTTATGCTGAACCAGGCGATATGTTTTGGGGGACTAAGATGGCTATAAATAATGTAGTAGAAAAAAGTCAAATAGTTTTTACAGCTGAAGATGATGAGACAAAATTACATTTGAAATTTGCTAGTAAAAGAGCTGATGTAATAAAACAAGTATCAGAAAAAACAGAAATAGAAGTAAAAAAAGAAGACAAAGCAAAAATTATTAATGATACAAAAGATAAATTAAAAGAAAATTTAGATGATGCAAATGAAAGTTTGAAAAATACATCGTCTGATAAAGCAAGTGAAATGGTAAAAGAAATTAGTTTGAAGACATCTGAAATTACAAAATCAGTAAAAGAATCAGCTGAAAAAATTAAAATAGAAGATAAAGAACTTGCAAAAAATTTAGACGAGTCTGTAGCTGATTCTCAAAAGACAAGTTTGGAAATGGTAGAAGTACTTTTACAAAAAAAAGTTGAGTCAAAAAAAGAAATAACAGAAGAAGAAAAAAATATTATTACAGAACATATTGCAGTTATAGTAGGTAATTTAGAAGATCATATAGAATCTTTGAAAGAAGAAAATATAGAAGAAGAAAAAGAGAATTTAAAAAATACATCTTCTACTATTATGATTTCAAGTACAACAACATCCACTCAAGGTGGATCCGACTTGGTTGGAGAAATAGTTTTGAACACAAGTACAGAACTTTTAAATATAGTAGAAGTTGAGTCTATCTTGGATGAAAATAATAATAAAGAAGAAAATACAGAAGATGAAAAATTCGCCCAAGGCGAATCCGTTTTGGACGGAGAAATAAAAATAAATTCATCTACAATAAATATAGGAAAAATTGTAGAAGTAAAAATTATTTTAGATAAGACACAAGAAGATTTAGTAAAAGGAAAAGATGAAATGAATATTTTAGCAGTAGATGATTTACTAGGTGCTGTTCAAAAAGCAAAACAAATTACAGAAGATACAAAAGAAGCAGAAGTTCAAATAAATAAAATAGAGGCACAAAATACTGTGCCTGAACCAGATAATAATTCGTCTGGAGAAAATAATGTTGAAAACGAAAATGTTATAGAGGCACAAAATATTGTGCCTGAACCAGTTGAAGAATAGTTAATACAAATTTAGTATTATAGATCTTCCGATTAAATCGGGATGACAGAAGTTGTTTGTTCTTTTAAATTAATTAATTTATTCACAGTCCCTATTTACTGTGTAGCTAGGGGGAAGTAGAGACATGTGGTCACTTGTCCACTTATCTACTTTTTCTCATGCCATACAGTAAGCCTGTTTAAAAATTTACAGGCCACCTTGTCTATTTCGTTAGACTTGTTTGGTGAAAGGGCAATTTATGTATCTATGGTTATGTATAAAATAATTATAGATACTTTTACACTTACAATATTTATTATTGTAAGGACCCCATAAGGCTATAAAAGTCGAGGTTCATTTATGAATCGTCTGTGGCTATTTAATAAATTTTATTATTATGACCTAAATTTATTTAGCGCGTGTAATAATAAAAAAAGGTTTAATTAACTTATGAATGACGTATTAAAATTTGGTAAAAAAATATTTACCTTTTCTGTTGTTGCTGTGACTATTGCTTGGAGCATGGGTCTTGCAACTTTAGTACCTACAATGGTACAAGCAGAAGAATGTCCAGTTCTAGAAGCTGGAGATTTATACAAAGTTTCAAACAGTAGTTCAGTATATTACTTGAACGCTGAAATGGAATCAATGTATTTCCCAACAGGAGAAGTTTTCGCATCATGGGGATTTAGTTTTGACGATGTTATTACTATTCCAAATGTATGTTTTGATAACTATGATCAAGCTACTCCAGCTGGTTTAAATTTCCGTCCAGGTTCTCGTCTTATTAAAAGAATAGAATCTCCTACAGTTTATGCTGTATTACCCGGAAATGTTAGAGCAGCTATTGGTAGTGAAGAAGTAGCAATGGCACTTTATGGTGCAGATTGGGCTACTATAGTAAGAGATTTACCAGGAGTATTCATGGCAAATTTCTTAAGTACTGGTTCTGATCTTGACGAAGCTGCACCACATAATGGTCAGTTTGTTAAAGAAGAAGGTACAGATGCAGTTTATTTTGTAATGGACGGAAGTCTTTACGAAGTAGACGGTGATGTTACAGGTGATGTAAGAGAAGTATCTAGTTCTGTTTTTGCAGAATTAGCTGATAGCAGTGAAACTGTTACAGTAGCTTCTGTTACAGAAGATCCTGCACAATTAGGTGTAGTTGCAGAAACTCCAGTTACAGTTGTAGGTGGTGATTTATCTGTTGCTTTATCAGCAAATACAGCTGAAGCTTCTATAGTAGCAAATGCTGTAGATAATGTAGATTTTACAAAAGTTATCTTCAGAGCAATGGACGAAGATGTTATTGTAAATTCTGTAAAAATTGGTCGTAGAGGTTTAGGTGCTACTGGTGATTTTACTTCAGTAACTCTTTATGATGAAAATGGTGAAAAATTAGGTAATACTAAAATATCATGGACATCTGATGGTTATATGAATTATAACATTTCTGGTGGTTGGACTATCCCTGCTGGAACTGCAAAAACTCTTTCTATCACTGCAAAATTAATAAAGGCTGGTTCATACAATGCTCTTGGAGTAGAAGCTGTAACTACAAATGGTAGTGATATAAG
>Ga0075122_10002731_pt1 | contig 11477 bp, 10 predicted proteins | sample AntAceMetag02UKB_FD_69790 | JGI IMG/M metagenome (GOLD analysis project Ga0075122, IMG submission 69790) | Saline lake microbial communities from Ace Lake, Antarctica - Antarctic Ace Lake Metagenome 02UKB | ecosystem: Environmental > Aquatic > Non-marine Saline and Alkaline > Saline | place... | reverse complement strand
TAATGGAAATGATTGCTGGGAAGGTTGCCTCCTTGAAGGGGGAAATTGTCGATGCTAGTGCTTTTGGTGGGTCAGATTTAGATACCTTGGAAAATAATTTGAGAAAACTTGGATTTAGATATGATGGTAAAGAAATCTGCTATAATGGGATTACTGGCGAGAGGATGCCTGTGAAAATTTTTATTGGTAATATGTATTATCTGAAACTTGGACGTATGGTTAAGAATCTATTACATGCCCGTGCTTCTGGGAAGATTGCATTATTAACAAGACAACCAATTGAGGGGAGGGCGCGGGGTGGTGGTTTGCGTCTTGGTGAAATGGAACAACAGGCATTGGTTGCACATGGTGCTGCATTATTATTAAAAGAAAGATACGACTCTGATAAGGTTGTTGTACATATCTGTGAAAAGTGCGGAGCAATTGCAACAGATGATCAGATAAGAGAAAAAGTTCTTTGTCCATTATGTCAATCAAATCAAGTTGAGCCCGTGGAGATGAGCTATGCTTTCAAATTGCTTTTAGAAGAATTACAATCTCTACATATATTAACTAAATTTGAATTAAAAAATAAATACGATCAATAAAATGAAACCAGTTAAAAAACAAGTAAGAGCCTTGAGTTTTAATTTGTATAGTCCTGAACAAATTAAAAAAGTTTCAGTTGCAAAGATAGTCACTCCAGAACTTTATGATGTAGATGGCTATCCTGTTGATGGTGGTTTGATGGATTTAAGACTGGGTGCTATTGATCCAGGTGTAAGATGTAGAACTTGTGGTGGGAGATTAAAAGAATGTTTAGGACATCCAGGAATGATTGAGTTAGCAAGACCATTAATCCATATAAAATATATTCAAATAATTGATCTTGTCTTGAGAGCTACTTGCGAAGCCTGTGGAAAGGTATTATTGTCTGAAGAAGATGGAAAGAAGGATTTAAAGTCAAGAATAAAAAAAGCAAAAGATGGAAAAAAGTGCCCTCGTTGTGGAATTGTTCAAGAAAAAATCAAGTTTGAAAAACCGTCTTCTTTTAATGTCGGCAAAAGAAGAATGTTTCCTTCTGAGATTCGAGAAAGACTTGTTAAGGTTCCTGATGAAGAGTTAAAGATATTGGGGATAAATGCAAAAACATTGAGACCAGAATGGGCGGTGTTGACTTATTTGCTTGTGCCTCCTGTAACTGTTAGGCCTTCAATTACCTTAGAATCGGGTGAAAGAAGTGAAGACGATATCACACACAAACTATCTGATATAATTAGGGCAAATCAGAGATTGTGGGAGAATCTTAATGCTGGTGCTCCGGAAGTTATTATTGAAGATTTGTGGGATTTGTTACAATATCATGTTACAACTTTTTTTGATAATTCTATTGCGAGAATTCCACCTGCAAGACATAGAAGTGGTCAACCATTAAAAACAATTACAGAAAGGATTAAGGGAAAAGAAGGAAGGATTAGAAAAAACTTAGCAGGTAAAAGAGTTAATTTTTCAGCAAGAAGCGTTATTAGTCCTGATCCAAACCTAAGAATCAATGAGGTTGGTGTTCCTTTTGAAGTTGCAAAAATTATTACTGTTGCAGAAAGAGTTACAACCTTAAATTTAGAGAGATTGAAGAAATTGATATTGTCTGAAGTATACCCTGGTGCAAATTATATTATAAGGCCAGATGGAAAAAGGAAAAGATTAACAGAAGATTTGAGGGCGGATTTGTCAGAGGAAATTGAGCCTGGCTATATTGTTGAGAGGCATCTTATCGACGGAGATATAGTCCTATTTAATAGACACCCCTCCTTACATCGAGCTTCTTTAATGGCGCACTTTGTAAAGGTATTGCCAGATAAAACTTTTAGATTACATCCTTCTGTGTGTTTCCCCTACAATGCTGACTTTGATGGTGATGAGATGAATATTCACGGGCCACAAACAGAAGAAGCAAGAGCAGAAGCAGAATGTTTATTAAATGTTGAGAATGCTTTGATTTCGCCGAAGAATAATACCAATCTTTTGGGTTGTAATGATGACGCGATTACTGGAAACTTTTTACTGGGAACTTCTGAACTTTCCAAGGAAGAAGCATCACAGTTACTATATCAAACTGGAATTGAAGGATTTTCATTAAAACAAAAAAATGGCGGTCTTGATGTTTTTAACAAGTTGTTAAAGGGAGATGTTAAGGTTTCCTCTAAAAAGATTGATGGAGATTTGATTGGTTCGGAGGGGGGAGATTTATTGAAAGAACTTGATGTTAAGGTTGGGAGAAAACAAACACTCGAAGTCTTAAGAATGATTTATTCTCTTGGAGTTCACTTTTTATCAAGACATGGTTTTACAATTTCCATTGCTGATTTAGATGTTTCACAAGAAATCAAAGACGAAACTCAAAAGATTATTGAAGCAGCAGAGAAAAAAACACAAAAAGTTATTGAATCTTTTTACGATAAGACTCTTGAAATTATTCCAGGAAAAACTGCTGAAGAAACTCGTGAGATCAAGATTTTACAGACACTAAACTCTGTGAGAACTGATGTCGGTACATTGGTTAAGCAAAAGTTTCCTAAAGATAATCTCGCAAACAAGATGATTTCTTCTGGTGCTCGTGGAAATTTGTTGAATATTACGCAGATTGCATGTTCTGTGGGGCAACAGGTTCTTGGGGGTCGGAGAATTGATTTTGGTTATTCTGGAAGATCTTTAAGTTGTTTTAAAAAGGGAGATTTAAGTCCAAAAGCGGGGGGATTTATTTATAATTCATTTATTAAGGGTTTGAGTCCAAGTGAGTTTTTCTTTGGTGCAATAACCGGAAGAGACGCCATGATGGATACTGCTTTGAGAACGCCAAAATCTGGTTATTTGTATAGGAGATTAGTTTCTGCTCTGCAAGATTTGATTTCTGAATATGATGGAACAGTTCGAGATGCTTCAGATAGAATTGTTCAGTTTGCATTTGGCGGGGATGGGATGGATGTTTCAAGATTGCATGAGAAAAAGAAGATTTCTCCTGGAGAGGCAATTGGAATTATTACTGCGCAATCTTTTGGTGAAAGTTCAACACAGATGGTCTTGAATGTTTTCCACTCTGCAGGTGTTGCTGAAATGCAGGTTACCCAAGGTTTACCAAGATTAATTGAAATTCTTGATGCAAGAAAGAAACCATCAACACCTACAATGGAAATTTATCTTGACTCTGAACACAATAATGAAAAAGACGCAAGAGTTATTGCAGAAAAAATCAAAGAAGTTACATTGAAAGAAATTGTTTCTGAAATCAATGTTGATTTTGGTGCTAAGAATATGGAAATTGTTATCAATAATGAAGGATTAAGGTCTGTTCATATGGGGCTTGATAAGGTTGTTTTAGTTTTAGATGAAAAAGGATTTAAAGTGAAAAGGAAGGAAAAGTCGCTGATTTTGAATTTATCTGATGATACCTTTAGAGAAATTTTTAAATTAAAACAAAAGATAAAGTCTACAATCATCTCTGGTGTGAAGGGAATAGGACAAATTTTAGTTGTAAAGAGAGAAAAAGATTATGTGATTTTGACTGCAGGGACTAATTTAAAAGAAATCTTGGAATTTAAGGGAGTTAATCCTGATAAAACATATAGTAATGATATCCATGAAATTGCTTCTGTTTTAGGGATTGAAGCTGCAAGACAGGCGATTGTTAATGAGATTAAGAAAGTTTTAGTTTCCCAAGGTCTTGATATTGATCATAGGCACACATCTCTCGTCGCTGACGCCATGACGCAAACAGGCGTTGTTAAGGGTGTAACAAGGGTGGGGATTATTTCAGAAAAGAGTTCTATTTTAGCAAGAGCTTCATTTGAGACACCGGATAAACAATTTGTGAATGCTACAAGAACTGGAAGAAAAGATAAGTTGTCTTCTGTGATTGAAAATATTATCTTGAACCAACCTGTGCCTGTTGGAACTGGTCTTCCTGGATTGCTTGTGAAAGTAACGGGGCCTTTAGCGGAGAAACCAAAGGGGAAGAAGAAGGCATAAATTTAAATAAGATTATCTTTCAGATATATTGTTTTTAAAATGAGCATGAAAGAATTAAGCGAAGCATTGAAAGAAAAGAAATTACTTTTTGGAATTAGACAGGTCTCAAAACTTGCAAAAGCTAAGAAAATAAAAAAATCTTCAAAGGTTTTTGTTGCAAAAGATGTTCGTGATGAGACTATCCAAAAATTAGAATCTTCAAAAGTTGAATTCGAGGTTTTAAAAACTAAAGAGGAAATTGCAAAAGCTCTGGACTTGGATTTTGAGTCTGAGGTTTATTTGATTTTATAAAATGGTAAAGTCTATTGATATGCAATCTATGAGGCATATAAATCTCTTTAAGAAAGTATGTGATGTTTCAACTACTGATTGTTTTGATTATAATAACTATTTGGTTTTTGCTGTTGACAAGTCTCAGGTTTCAAGGGCAATTGGTAAGAACGGGTGTAACATCAAGAAGTTGAGCATAATCTTAAGAAGAAGGATAAAGGTTATTCCATTGCCTGGTGGTCTGAGTGATATGAGGGAGTTTATTTCTGCTTTGACAGATGAGATTCCTATAAATACGTTGGAGTTAAAAGACCAAACTGTTATGATTGGTGCTAATAAACAAACTAAGGCCATGCTAATTGGGAGGAACAGGGCAAGAGAGCAAGAACTAGGAGAGATTTTGTCTAGGCTTTTTGGCATAAAGAAAGTCAGAATCGGTTGATTAGCAAAGTTTTTAAATGAATTTTTGTTGAAATTTTTGAATATGGGATTAATGAATTCGAGAAAATTGAAAAAGAAAAGAAAGACTAACAGAATGAATGATAGAGTTTTTCGAAAGAAAAAGTTGGGCATCCTTTTGAAATTTAATCCATTAAAGAGGAGCTCACAAGCAAAGGGCATTGTTGTCAAGAAAACAGAAAAGGAAGCTAAGCAGCCAAACTCTGCAATGAGAAAATGCTGTAGGGTGCAGTTGACAAGAAATGGAAAAGAGGTTACAGCTTTTATTCCAGGAAATCTGGCACAGAGTTTTATTGATGAGCACGATGAGGTTTTGATTGAAAGAATTGGTGGAAAGCAAGGGAAAACAAAAGGGGATTTGTCAGGGGTTATTTATCAAGTTATTAAAGTAAATGATCAGCCATTACAAAGATTGTGGCAGAAGAAGATCGAGAAGGGTAGGAGATAAAATGGAAGAAGAATTACAAACAGAAAAGGAAGAATTTGAAGTTCAGGAAGCTACAGAAAGTATTGCAGAGAAATCTGATATAAAATTATTTGGGTTGTGGGATACTTTTGGGTTGAAAGTTGAGGACCCGGGTTTGAAGAGGGTAATTAATCTTAGGGCAAAGTATTTGTTAAAATCGCATGGAAGGATTAAGTTTGATCCCGCAAAACAGAAAGTTCATATTGTGGAGAGATTAATCAATATGGTTCAAGTTCCAGGTTCAAGAGGAAAAAAACACAAGATTATCACCGGTTGGATAACTGGAAAGCATAGTAAGGCAACAAAGATTGTTATTGAAGCATTTAAAATAATTGAAAAGAAATCTGGGAAGAATCCTGTTGAAGTTTTTGTGAAAGCAATTGAACAAGCCGCTCCAAGGGATGAAGTGACAAATATTGAGTATGGTGGGGCAAGATATCCGCAAGCAGTTGATATTTCTCCGAGGAGAAGAGTGAATTTGGTATTGAGATTTTTTGTTCATGGTGCTTATGATAAGGCATTTAATAAAAAGGCGACAATGACGCAGGCCTTAGCAAATGAGATTTTATTAGCAAGTGAAAATTCTAGTGAGTGTTTTGCGATTAGTAAGAAGAACGATATTGAAAAGCAGGCGGATGCTGCTAGGTAAAATGGCTGGGGAACATTCTGGTGAAACCATATTGACTGATTTATGTTTTAAGCATAATCTTCCTGTTTGTTTTGTTGGGTTTTATCGGTAGATAAGTTAATTGACCTTTGTGCGTGTTGTGCAGTCTGGGGGATTTAGAAAATTGAGACACAGGCCTCGAGGGAGTTTAGCCTGTTTGGTTCCGAGGGGATATTCGCAAAGTGAAAGAAAATATGTGTTTGTAGCAAAATCAAAAAGATACGAATAACATAAGGGCCGTCTTTTTCGTAAAAGAGCACTAGGGTTTATTGAGGAGATTTCACGATTCTTACAAGGACATTAATCATAAAATTTATTAACTAGTTATTTCTAGAGATAATATGGTAGAACCTATTGAGGTGAAAGCTTCGGCGGGAACTATAGAAGTAACAGACCCTGTTTTGGCTGTTTCTTATCGTGATCTTGGGAGGGATGTTGAAGATATAAAAAGGTACGAGAAGGATGATAAAGAAAGAGAAAAGCGGGGATTGCCGACTGGAATGGGTCTATAATTCTTGAAACGTGAGAAGAATCAAAACACTTAAATCCCCCACATTCTTGGTTTAATTAGAAAAGAGGAAAATGGAATCAAGATATTTAAATCATGAAACAAAGAGAAATGTTTTGTTTAGGTTTCTGGGCGTGCTTCTCGTTGTTATTTCATATTTTTTCTATGTGTCTTATCATTTTGGAGTTGGAAATGGATTTTTTGTAACACTCTTAACCTGGACATTTTTTGTCTTTTGTACCCCCATTGCGGATGCTGGGTTTCTACTGGATTTTCCAATCAGGCTTTTAATTAAGATAAGGATGATCTACTCAGAAATTTTTGTTTGGGTTCTTTCAGCTTCATTGAATATATTTGCACTTTTTTATTCAGCTGAAATTTATCAAAAGACTTTTTTACTAAAGCTCTTTTACAATATCTTAGTTCATCCTTTTCCTTATTGGTTAATTATATTTTTATCGGCTATTGGAACTTTTCTTTCAATTTACTTTGGAGACGAATTGATGGACAAGGTGAGACATAAGGAAAGAAAAAAGTTTCAGAAACATGGGGGGAAGCACAGAAAGATTGTCCTCCTTTTTATATTGGTGGCTATAATTCTTCTTTATTATCTTCTTATCGAGTTGATGGGTATGAAGTTTTGAGTTCTCAAAGAATCTTGGTGTTCTTCTAATCTTTCTAGATTTTACATAACCAAATATTTTTAAACCCATTTTTTTATGAATTATCATGGCAACTGATGAAAAGAACTTTGATAAGATAAAGAGGATTATTAAAAATCAAAAGAACATAAGAAATATCGCGACTAGTGCGCACATCCACCATGGAAAGACCGCGTTTACTGATAATCTTTTAGCAGCAGCAGGAAAGATGTCGGAGAAGACTGCAGGAGATTTAGATAGCGGGATGGCAACATGGCAGCATTCAGATGAACAAGAGAGGTTATTAACGGTTGATGCTGCAAATGTTTCTATGGTTCACGAATTTAGTGGAGAAGAATATTTAATTAATTTGATTGATACACCTGGGCATGTAGATTTTTCTGGGAATGTTACAAGAGCCATGAGGGCGATTGATGGAACAATTGTTTTGGTTTGTGCTTCTGAGGGTATAATGCCTCAGACAGAGACTGTTTTGAAACAGGCATTAAGAGAAAGAGTTAAACCCATCTTGTTTATCAATAAAGTTGACAGATTAATTAAAGAATTGAAAGTAACGCCAGAACAAATGCAAGAAAGATTTGTAAAAATTATTAATGAGTTTAATACTCTTGTTGCGAATATCGCAGAAGCAGAATTTAAAGAAAAGTGGCAGGCGAATGTTAATGATGGTTCTGTTGCTTTTGGTTCAGCAAGAGATAATTGGGCTTTGACAATTCCATTTATGAAGAAGAAAGAAGTTTCATTTTCAGATATTTACAAAATTTATGACGAGAATTTGAGTGAGGAAGAGAGAAAAGAGTGGGTGTGGGAAAATGCTTCTTTGTTTGAAGTTATGATGGATGTTGTAGTTAAACATCTGCCAGACCCATTAGAAGCACAAAAGTATAGGATTCCAAAAATCTGGAAAGGAGATTCTGAAAGCCAGTTTGGAAAAGATTTGATTAATTGTAATCCAGACGGGGAGCCGGCTTTTGTAATTACAAGGATTGTTATTGATCCTCGTTCTGGAAAAGAGATTTCAGCAGGAAGATTATTTTCTGGGAGATTAAAGGTTGGGCAGGATGTTCATTTGAATTTAGATGGAAAAACACAAAGAGTTCAACAGGTTTTAGTTTATGACGGTGTAAAGCCAGAACAAGTAGAAGAAGCAATTGCTGGAAATGTTTTTGCTATCGCTGGTATTGTTGCAGAAGTTGGAGAAACAATTACAGATACAGAACAAACTCCGTTTGAAGAAATTAAACATATTTTTCAACCAGTTATTACAAAGTCGATTACTGTTGAGAAGTCTATTGATTTGCCAAAATTAGTTGAAGTTTTGAGGAAGGTTGGTAAGGAAGATCCATCTGTGAAAATTGAAATTAATGAAGAAACTGGGGAGAATTTAATTTCAGGTATGGGAGAATTGCATTTGGAGATTATTGAGGGGAGAATTAAAGAAGAAAAAGGCGTGGATGTTAAGACTTCAAATCCTATTGTTGTTTATCGTGAAACTGTAATGAAAATGTCTCCTCCAAGTGAGGGGCGGAGCCCAAATAGGCACAATGCATTTTATTTAACTGTTGAACCTTTAGAACAGTCAATTGTTGAGGCAATGGAAAAGGGTGAAATTTCAGATGGTAGAATAAAAAAAGAAAAGAAAGATGCAAATCTTTTGAAAATGTTGCAAGAGCTGGGGGTTTCAAATGAAGAAGCAAGACAGTATAGGGATATTTTCTTAGGGAATGTTTTTTTGGATAGGACAAAGGGGGAGGTTCATATTGGTGAAGTTATCGAATTGATTTTAGATTCTTTTGAAATGGTTATGAAAGGCGGACCTTTGTCAAGAGAGCCCTGCACAAGATTAAAAGTTTCTTTAGTTGATATGAAATTACATGAAGATGCAATTCATCGTGGTCCTGCACAGGTTTATCCTGCAATAAGAGAGTCCTTACAAGTTGCATTTAAGGGTGCGATACCTGTTTTATTTGAACCAGTCCAGACACATTTGATTGAAGTTCCAACAGAATTTATGGGGGATGTTACAAAATTAGTTTCTCAGAAAAGAGGACAGTTGATTGATGCAAAACAGGAGGGGATTGTTTCGTTTATTAAGGCTAAACTTCCAGTAGCAGAAATGATTGGGTGGAGTTCTGATTTAAGATCTGCAACAGGGGGGCGTGGGGTTTCAAGTTTAATGGACCAGACATTTGAAAAGCTTCCAAGTGAATTGCAACAGAAGATTGTAAAACAGATTAGAGATAGGAAGGGGTTGGCTGAGAACCAATAAATATTTATCTCCCTTTTTTATATTAATTTTATGGCTAGTTTAGATGCTGGTGATATTGGGCTTTCTGTAAGAGTTTTGGAATTAGAAGAGGAAATTTTTGATGTTGGGCATCGTAGGCTTTTAAGGGGAACATTAAGTGATGAAGACGGGGTCTTAGCATTAAGAATAAAAACAGAGATTCTCGGATTGCCCCAAGAAAGTTTAGAAGTTCAAGAGCTGAAAAGAATTTATAATCAATCTTTTTCTGAATATGATTTTTGATAATTTATTAGATATTAGGTAACCGCAAAGCTTTAAAAACCGTTTTTCTGTGTTATATTAACCTCAATTTATTGAGGTAACTAATAAGTAAATATAAGTATTAACATGGCTAAAGAAAAACCTATAATGAATATAGTCTTTGTCGGTCACGTAGACTCTGGAAAGTCCACTTCAATTGGACAGTTATTTTTCCAGGCAGGTGTACTGTCCGAACAAGAGATGAAAAAACTTAAGGAAGAAGCAGCCAAGCATGGCAAGCAAGGGTTTGAATTTGCTTACTTTATGGATACTATCAAGGAAGAGCGAGAGCGTGGAGTTACAATTGATTTGAACTACAAGAAGCTCATGACTCAGAAATACGAAGTAACCATAATTGACGCTCCAGGACACAAAGATTTTGTTAAGAACATGATCACTGGTGCAAGTCAAGCAGATTGTGCATACCTTGTAGTTGCAGCTCCTGCTGGGGTAGAACCTCAGACAACTGAGCATCTATGGTTATTGAAGACAATGGGTGTAAAATCTATTGCGGTCATAATCAATAAGATGGATATGGTTAACTATGACGAAGCTAAGTTTGATAAGGTTAAGGAAGATGTTTCCAAATATCTTAAGATGGTTGGAATAAAACCTGATGAAACTACTTTTATTGCTGCGTCTGGTTTGAAAGGAGATAATGTTGGAAAGAAATCTGAAAACATGGATTGGTATAAGGGACCAACAGTGTTAGAACAGATTGATAAATTTCCAGCACCTGAAAAAGCAACTCAATTGCCATTAAGGATGCCGATACAAGATGTGTATGAAATCACAGGTATTGGTTGCGTTCCAGTGGGCAAGATTATTTCTGGTATAATGAAACCAGGACAAAAAATTATTGCCTTACCAGGAAGAAGTGGGGTTGGTGTTCCAGGTGAGATAAGAAGTATAGAAGCTCATCATGAACAATTGCCACAAGGTGAAGCTGGAGATAATGTTGGTGTGAATGTCAGAGGACTTGGAAAGAAAGACATTGCACGTGGAGATGTTATCTGTGATGCATCAACACCAGCAAGGATTGTTGAAGAATTTGAAGCTCAAATAGCTGTCATCAATCACCCAACTGTTATTGCGAAAGGATACACACCAGTATTCCACGTACATACAGCGCAAGTTCCATGCCAATTTGTCGAACTTAAGGCAAAGTTGGATCCGGCTACTGGACAGGTTGCTCAAGAGAACCCAGACTTTTTGAAGAATGGGGATGTTGCTATTGTAAGGATTAAGCCAATGGGAAATCTTGTGTTGGAAACAGCAAAAGAAAACCCTCATATGGCTAGATTCGCTATCAGAGATGCTGGCGTTACAGTGGCTGCAGGTGTTTGTAAGTCTCTTGTAGAAAAGAAGAAATAATTTTTTATTTTATTTTGGGAATTTTATTTTTAATTTCCCATCTCTTTCTTTTATGTTTTAGTTTTGGTTAGTCTGGGTGTTGTGGTGGACCTTAGTGCTTGTGTGTAGTCTCTTGGGGGCAAATAAATAAGCACCTAAAATTTCATTTAACTGTTGTTGCTTGACCCGAACGAAGTGAGAGCCTGCAAGGCGTGGCAAGGAGCGAAGCGACGCAGAGTTTTAATTTTTCTTTTCAGGTTGGGGGAGGACGGTGGGACGACCAATATATTGGAGAGATAAGCCCGTTTTTTGTTTCTTTTTTCTAAAAAGAAAATGGGGGAGTTCCGTTAAATATTTAAAGATTAAATTTATTTATTAATTATGGCAAGTGAAGTCTCTCAGGGTTTAGGAATTGGGGGTGTTGTTTTTGTATTAATCACTATGATTTGTTTATTTTTATTTAACATAAAACCATTATACTCTATCTTAATTGGGTTGATTGGAGTTGGGGTTGTTTATTTAATTAAATTTAAGTTTGG
>Ga0075122_10002730_pt1 | contig 11492 bp, 16 predicted proteins | sample AntAceMetag02UKB_FD_69790 | JGI IMG/M metagenome (GOLD analysis project Ga0075122, IMG submission 69790) | Saline lake microbial communities from Ace Lake, Antarctica - Antarctic Ace Lake Metagenome 02UKB | ecosystem: Environmental > Aquatic > Non-marine Saline and Alkaline > Saline | place... | reverse complement strand
TAGCCACCCCCGAATTTCACTAGCTTGACTGTAACTGTTTTCCTGCAAGATACACATTTTACTTTTTTATTCAGCATGGTTCTCCTTTGTTAACCTTTTAATCTAACAGAATGATTTATTAACCACGAGATATTAAATCTTTTAATACCAGATTTTTGTAATTTTTCAAAAACTTTTCTTTTATATTCTGGGACTTTGATACCAGAAACTAATTCTATTAATTCCCAATTTATTTCTTGCTTCATATATATTTATTAAATAACAAATTAGCATAAGCATTTAAGACTAAGGCTTGTCCTCTTTCTTTACATTTACCTTTTGGGAATTGTTCATCTAAAATAACTTCTAATTCACGAAAGAACTCCTCACCTACCTTAATTTTATCTTCTTTTTTCATAATCTTATTTTAATAATTCTCCATCTTCGCCTTCTTCTAAAATAACTTCCTCTTTATAATCGTCAAGACAATAACCACAAACAGTTTCATTTCTGTATTCATCTTCATACATAGTATCTCCAATTTTAAGAGAATGTTCGCAATTAGGACAGTTGATATTTCTTTCTACTAATAATGTTTTTATTTCGCTAAACATAATCTTATTTTAATAATCTACTCATTCAGCTAACCAAATATTAGTTAGCTTGAGAGGAGGTTAGTTCTTCTTTTTAATTAACTCGTAGTGTCCTCTTGCTATAAAAGTAACTACATCCGCAGCTCCCTCTCCTCTTTTTTCCTGATAATTATTAACGGCATATTTTATTACTTCTTCTAATCCACCTAGAGGATGACTAAAAAAACCTTTTACAAATAGAATTGATAAGACTAATCTTAATTTTGAAATCCTTATTATTTTATCCATCTTATTTATTATTTAATAATTAACTCTTAATAATTTTCTATAAGTAGGTGGCTATAAATTTATTAACCTTGGATTTTTTGTAGTCTTATATTTATAGAGTCCTATGTTTCTCTTTTATTGAGACAACTCATTGCTCTACCAATTTTACCTACTTGTAAAAAACTATCAACCAACTCCCCTAACTTTACCCCACCCATAACTTATTATGGTAAGGGTAAAGAAAGTTGTTGTTTATTTAAATTACTTATATGTTATTTTACATATTCTATGTTATCATACATCTTAATACTTGTCAAGTGATAAACTATAGATAACTTTCTAACATAATTCTATATCTAAAATATTTCTAATATTATCATCGAAGTTTTCCTTTAACTCTATACCTGTAGCATGAAAAAATTTACTAGTATTAGCCGATGAACTACGCACATCTTCCTTCATCAAATCCATTTCTGTAAAATCAATTTCAATATTTTTATTTCCAGAAACTTCTAAGAACAAGTCTTTAAGGTGTGACAATGATACAACTTCGCTACCACCTACATGAAAAATTCTGTTACCAATATTACCAGTAACCCCGATGTCAATAGCAGTAACCGTTCCAGCTGTTAACCCAGAAAACTCAGCGTCTGGCGTATCATCAAAAAATATATTTGGCATTTCCCTAAGCAATATTCTAGTTGCTAAAACCAGGTCATCAACGTGGGTGTATCCTCTACATGTTTCGCCATCACCATAAAATGTAATACTTTTACCAGCATTTATTTGGTTTATCCAACGATATACAACTTCATCATTTCTACCGTTTAAACCGTAGGCAGTGAATGGTCTTATGATTATATAATTTAGTTTACTACTCTTAACAATCATTTCTCCAGCAACCTTTGTTATTCCATACAGTGACTTTGGACTATATCCAGCATCTTCAGCCAATCCTATTCCACCACCCAAAACAGATGAGCTACTATAAAAAATAAGATTTTCAACTCCATGTTTCTCACACAAATCTACTATGTTTTTAGTACCCTCTATATTGGTAGAAATATATTCATTTGGAAACTCAGCACTATTTAAAACACCGGCTCTGGCAGCTAAATGTATTACTGAATCAAAGTTAATGTTAGCAAACAGATTAGAAAGCTTGAACTTATCTCGAACATCATCTCCATCAACTAAATCATAACCCCAAACTTTATAGCCTCTATCTGAAAGGTCTTTGAACAACCTACTTCCAATAAAACCTTTGTGACCAGTTACTAATATGTTTTTTTGTCTACTCATAACTATTATTTAAATAATTTTCCAAAATTAACTTTTGTAAATTCATCAAACTCACTCTTTAATCCAAGACCCTTAAACTTTAACCGATACAACATCTGTGCTGAATACTCATCTTTTTTATACCCTGGAACTATTGCATAAGTTTTTTCATTGTAATTTACGGCAACCATCTTACCGTCGTCCATAATCCAAAATGGTGCTAACTGACTTTTTAACAAGTCTTTAACAATTTGTTCTACTTCTTCTTTAGTCATATCTTCTTCTTTATTTTTTAAATATTCTATTGGGTCTACAAATCCATCATTTTTACCACCGTTAATATTTACACCGAAATGTAAATGTGGACCAGTCGAAGTCCCACTCTCTGGCAAACCTTTCTCGCCACCACTTAATCCTAACCTAGTCTTGCCTGCTATTACCTTAGCTCCCTTAGCTATATCTATTGTTAACAAATGGCCATGCCAAGTTTGAAAATCTCCGTGGTCAAGAACCACTAAATTTCCATAACCTTTTCCGACACCACCATCCAACTCTGAACGAATAACCATACCATCTCTAGCAGGTAATATCAGAGTTCCAACTGGAGTCCCAAAATCTATTCCAGGATGACCGCAATTTGGAAAATTCTTATACCATCCACAATTTCTATTACCAAACTTCTGGGTTACTTTATAATCTCCCGTAAAAGGATAATCCATAAACATAAATATTAATTAATTAAAATAATCTTCTATTCTCAAAAAGACCCAATTGTTCTTTCTCCGGCTTTGGGATTTGGCCGTGTTGAATAAATTTGTCGTTACTATCTAAAATATCCCACCACTTTTTGTCCAAAAACATCTGTTCTCCATATTTTGGAAATTCGTGCATAAAGGACTTGGCCATAAAAATATCATAAGAGACACTCCAAATATTTCTCTTCTCAATTTCAGATATATTTATCTTCTTACATTTTAAAATTCTAAGATTATCTACTAACGACTTTTGTAGACCGAAAGAATTAAACTTATGCATATAATGGAGACTAAGTGATGCTTTTTTATTTAATTCCCTTTTACTTTTATTAAAAGAACCAACTAACTGCTTTTTACCATTAAAACTATTTACAAGATAACAATTTATATTTCCGTTATAGTCATCTGATAATATAAATATATTATTTTGCATCTTTGTCTAGTAGGGCTTTTTTTATTTTATCAAAAATCTTTTTATCTTCAGTTAAAAACTTCTTAGCTTTATCTCGAGACCCACCTAAAGCAACATCTCCAAAATTATGAGAATTCCCTGTCTTTGAAATTATCTTTTCTTCAACACATGAATCTAAGTAGTCACCAGTAATATCTATTCCTTTTTCAAATATTAATTCCAGCTCAGCTTTTCTCCAAGGTATACCAACTTTATTTTTCACGGCTACTATACCCAGCCAATTTCCGACAACTTCTTCCTTGCCATTTCTTGTTTCTTTTATCTGCTTACCTTTCCTAACTTCCAATCTGACAGAGGAAAAAAACTTTAAAGCTTTACCACCAGGAGTAGTTGTCTTATTCCCAAAAAATACTCCAACTTTATCTCTAACTTGATTTATGAAAATTACAGAAGTTTTAGTTTTGGCTATATTACCTGCCAACATCCGTAAACCCTTACTCATTATCCTAGCTTGAATAGCTATACCACCATCTGATATTTCACCTTCAAATTCCTTCTCTGGTACAAGTGAGGCTACTGAATCTAAAACTATAATATCCACTTCTCCTGTCTTGGAGATTTTATCAATTATGTCTAAAGCTTCTTCTGCAGTTGATGGTTGAGACACCATTAGTTTGTCAGTATCTACTCCTATTTTTTGAGCATAGTCTTTAGAGAAAGCGAACTCAGCATCTATAAATAATGCCTTGCCACCTTGCTTCTGGACTTGGGCCAAAATAAACATGGCCATAGTAGTTTTACCAGAATTATGAACAACAATTTTATTAGCAACGTAATTATTATATGGTGATTGGCACTTGATATCGTAGGTTGGTATTTTCCCAACGCCCTTGATGCTTTTAATAATATCTTAAGTAACAACAAAGTTTAGTTTATCTCCATTATTTAAAGCGTGAAGACGATTATGTTCTTTACCGTCTAATAAAACTAAGTTATCCAAAGAATCACAATGTGGGTCGAAATTTTTATGATGGACATGGAACCCTTTAGGAACTGTCCATATAGAGTCAATAGTTTTTTTGCTTTTGATATTTAAAAAATCTACATATTCAGACAATGTTAAACCTAACTTATCAGCCTCATAAACAGCATGTGCTTTTTTTACTCTATAATAAGTATACCCATTTACTATTTTTTTTATTTTTCTTGGGTGATACTTAACAAGAATTTCCTTATACCTTATCTGTGGGGCACGTCCCTTAACGGTGGCATTATCATGAATGTAAATCACAGAACCAACTGATAATTCGTTGAGTGGTAAATAATCACCATCACCAATATAAAATTTATGTTCTCCAGTACATACCAAACGCTCACCACTAATGGTTGTTACCTCAAAACATTCCTTAGCTCCGCAAGAAACAACATCATTTATTTTATTTTTTATAATACCATTGTTCTCATTTATTGATGACACAAAATAATCAGAATCTAGAGTCTGTTTCCTTTGGTAATTACCTCTACCTTCGATTTTCATGCCATGAAATCTTTCATAAAGGTGTTTAATGGTTCCCCCCTTACCATTTTGGAGCAAACCTTGTTTGTCCTTTATGTGATAAGAAATAAAAGTATCACCAGACAAACAACTCTCTTGTCCGAATATTTCTACCATTCTTCCTCTAGGAAGACCACCACAACCAAAGACATAGTCTAATGAATAACAATTTGTAGGAATTGACTTAACATTAGCATTGTCCATTTTATCTAACTCCATGATGGCTTTACCACCAAACTTACTATGTTTTTTATTTAATTCCTTAATCGCTTCTCCAAGTTTATTTTCTGGCATATTTATTCTGTTATTATTTTATAAGCTTATGTTATCATACATTCGAACACTTGTCAAGTAGCAAGTTATACACATCTTTTAATCAACTTTATGTTTATCTTTTAATTCCTCTAGATATTCCCTATTTTTATCTATAGCCTCCCTTACTCCTGGTTTTTTCTTCATCTTACCTATAGATAAATTTCCAACATGTAAAACTCTTAAATTGTGAGTTCGATATGTTTCTAAACCGAGCATTCTAATCTCACGATAAAGCCATCTATCCTCGCCAAACCCTATTTTGAAATTCTCATCGAAGACTTGATAGCCATCCCTAAACTCTGAAACTTTTCTCAAAACTTTTCTCTCGGCAAGCCAACAAGAACCGAACTCAGCGTTTAGCCCGAACTTACCAGCGTTAGTTTTCATGTCTATATCACGCTTGTCTTTTTTAAGAAAATTAAAAAATGAATCTTTCTCCTTAATAATCGCCGGCATCAATAATCCACATTTAGGTGAAAATAATTCTACTTCAAAATCTCTGAGTAATGTTTCTAGCCAACCTTCCCAAACTAAAATGTCATTGTTCATGTTAACAACATACTTGCCACGAGCTAATGCGAATCCTTGGTTCATTGCTGGAGCAAAACCTAAGTTTTTTTCATTTTTTATAACTACGTCAGCTAACTTCCAATAATCAGAAGCGTCTTCAAGAGTGCTTCCGTTATCTATTAAAATTATTTCATATAAACCCTTTGGAGTACATTCTATTATTCTCCTCAAACATTTATCCGCGATAACAAATGTTTCATTAAGGCCATACTTACCATCCTGCCCAGAAACAAGCCAAGAAGGTATGACTATCGACACCAATAGTGTTTTTTCTTTTTCCATTTTATTATTAATAATAATTATATATAACTTTTAAGATATTCGACAGCCTTAACAAAATCTATGTCCCTGTGTGCCATTATAAAGTCTATTGTGTTAGACCCAGACTTACCACACCCAAAACAATGGAACCCCCTGCCTGGTGGATAGATAGTACAAGAGGCATCTTTCTCTTCGTGAAACGGACACTTTATTTTGCATCTACCGTTACCAGTATTGATAACTTGGTCTGAAATCAATTCTCTTATATCAACCTCCCTACAACGTTCAATAGTATCCTCATCTATTTTAGAATTGTTATCTTCTAGGTTACCACGTAGTGTCGCGTATTCTACATAAAAACTTTTGTATTTTTTTTCTGCTCCTGGATTTATAAGAAAACCAAACTCATCTTTTTTGCCCAACACGCCAGCCAACTCTTTAAGGCGGTCCCCTAAAAATTCCATGCGTCTACCCCTAGCCCAATCCGAATCTACTTCTTGTTTGAGTTCAGATATTTTTTCTCTATTTTCTTTTCTAAATTTAAACTCAAGATTATTTTCTTCACAATATTTAATAATCTCAACATGATTATCCATCTCTTTTTCAACCCAATTAAAAATATCTTTAAGTCCATACTTAAAAGAAATTCTAGAAATAATAGCCAAGGTGTCGTAATTAGTTATCACAATGTTAATCATTTATTTTATCTCTAGCTTCTTCAAGTCTCCCATCATTTGAATCTATATTACTTAAAATCTCCTCATTTTCAGATTGAGACTTTATAGACAAATATTCCTGATAAGGATAGAAAAGATTATTAAACATCCCGAAGGCCATCCTCTTACTACCGCTCCCTCTACGAGCAGCCTCCAAGGAAACTATAGTCCTATCTGTATAAATATTTTCAGAGTTCATAATATCAAAATCTTTTTGTTTGGTGCTTGAAACTTTTTCTCTTTCCCTAAAGATTATAAACGTGAAGTCGCTTTCTTGAACAACAAATGATGAATCGCGGGGTGAATTCATGTCTGGTATTTTATCAGTATCTATTTTTTTAGTATGAGCTATCAACAAGATAGGAATATCTAATCTAACGGCCATTTGTTTTAAAGCTCTAACTATACCACCAACTAAAAATGAAGCATTAGAGCCAGTCGTCTCACTAAGTGAAAGCAAAAAATGAAGATGGTCTATGTAAACCATTTTCACACCTTGATTCTTTTGAGCATAAACAATCTGCTTCTCCAACCACTCAAGAGAAATATTTCTGTTGTCTATCGGATAAAAAATTGGAAGAGTTAAAGAACCAGAAAAAGAACTCTCCTCCATCAACATAAATTTTCTAGTAAGCTCCTGCCAACTCATCTCTAAAGTAAACCACAAACTTGGTATATTTTTTATAGCCTGAAAGTAAGACATTGACTGAGTAAAAGATGTCTTACCAGATTTAGTTGGACCACTCAGAACTATTAATTCACCACCATGAAAACCACCGTCGACAGTTTCGTCCATACAATCGTGACCACTAGAAATTTTTGGAACAGGTGGCATACTCTTAACTTTCTCAGCGAGCTCATTGTAAGAATACACCCCGTCATCAACGACTGGCTCTTTGATAGCTTCTATTATTTTTTTGGAAACTCCTGACGGAACCGGAAGGTCTTCGACTTTTAAATCTTCTGGCTTATCTAGCAGGTCCATTAATGTCTTTTTTTCCTCCATAATCTTATATTTATTTTAACTCTAATTTCTTATTTTTGCAACCCAAATTTAGGTTGTTAAAATCGTCATAAAAATCATCAATTGAAACCAACTTTTTCTCAAATTCTTTCTGCAATTTTTCATCTTTAAATTTTTCTTCTATGGTTATTCCACTAGCTCTTATTCCGCCAACTATAGAGAAAATTTTACCATTAGCCTTGATATATTCCCGCTTAGATTCATCTCCTTCTAAGAAATAAATAGTATGTTCAAGATGAGCTTTTGGGGTAGTAATAAAAGTGTATCTTTTTGGAAGAACACAGCCCAGTCTTGGACACCAATAATCTTCCTTACTTTTCCAAGAATTCATAGCCTCAAAAAATTCATTATCAGTCAAAGTAAAAATATCATCTTCCTGGGTAAAATTCTTTCGATAAACTACGTCTTTCATTTTTTAAATCTTAACTTGCTAAAATTTGGCGTTTTAAGGCCCCTTAAATTGTCCATATGACACTTGATACCAACATGGGGGGTAACGCTTCACTGAGGTACCATTTTTTGAGAAAAAAGGCATACTGAGAGTTGATGACATACCCCACTTTTTACTACTTCTCACTCTCACGCTTAGCTTTATTATCCTCAAGGCTTGTTTTTATTGACTCAATCGTCTTTTCTGAGATTCCAGAGCCATCTCCGCTATCTTCGTTTTTCTTGAAAATTATAATCTTAGACGCTTTTTCAAGCAGGTCAGTGGGTGTTGTAACGACTGGGGCGTATTTTTTACCTTGGATTGAAATTGCATATTGAGCCATTACTTTGGTCATTTCTTTTCCATAGACTTCAAAAAGCTTACCAATCGACGTGTAATACGTTTTTCGGTTATAGCCCAGGGTTGGATTTATGTTTCTGAGTATTTCTATGATTTCTGCTTTTTCTTTGTGCCCTGGGTCTTGGGTTATTTCTTTTTCTTTTTTTTGGTCAGCTCGGGAAGATTGCTTTTCAACCGATAAGGAAATTGCAGACGGTGACGTCTGCACGTCCGAAGGACGAATTTCTTTTTTCTTTATATTTCTTTTTTCTAACTTCTTCTCATTCTTTACATTCTTCTCCTTCTTGTTTATAGTGTCGGTAGTCTGTGGTTTTCTTGTGGCCTTCGTGTTGGTTGTAGTGTGGTTTTCGTAGTTCTCTGGAGTCTGATATTTGTCGTAATTTATTACTGTTATTACCATTCCACGTGTAGTTTTCTTTGTGGTTATCATAGCAGTCCTCTTTAACCACTTCACAGTATTTTCGCAATCATGCTTTTTATAGGTCATTTTCCTCCATCCAATATACCAAGATAGACCCTCTTGGATGTCTTTGTATGACCTAATACATTGTCCTCTTTTGCATGTTCCTGTATCTTTATAATTTGCTTCTTTTAGTAGCCAATCCCAAATTTCTCTAATACAAGGAGCGGTGTGCGCAATGTCACTGTCTTGAATACACCTAGCTTTTAAATAATATCCATCTTTAATCATATTTGTTACTTTTTTTTGAATTACAACTTTTGCATAGAACTTGTAAATTGCTTGATTTATTGGTTCCACCCCTTGAAACTGGTTTTATGTGGTCGATTGTTAGCTTTTCTTTTAACCCGCAATGCTGACAAGTAAATTTATATTTTTTTAGTATACTGTCTCTTAGTTTTTTTGGGAGATAACAACTTCTAACTTTTCTAGAAAAGTATTTATTTTTCATTTCCTCTAGCCAAAATATTTTCCATCCACCAATATTAGCCTCAATAAATGTTTCTGCTGAATTAAACGTACATTTTTCACAAATATGTATACTATTAATATCGTTTGAGCAATGTGGGTCACCTCCAAATATTTTCTCTTTGCAAAAATCACATTCATAGTTGGAATAAGATGGGTTGCCCTCGCTTTCTATTGTTTCTAAATACATACTTTTAATTTAAATAAAAAAAGTTAATTTTTATCCCTTTACAACACCCAACGGTGTCAACTCTACTAATATTTCAACTAAATCTCTCTGGTTAGCCATGACTTTAGATATGTCCTTGTAAGCACCAGGAGCTTCGTCAAGGTCTTCTTTGCCTCTAATTGCATGTAGGACACCTTTTTCATCTAAAGACTTAATTTCAGCCTCTAAATCTAACTCTCTTTCAGCTTGTTTTCTGCCCATTCTTCTCCCTGCTCCATGAGAGCAAGAATTAAAGCTATCAGAATTACCCAAGCCATTAACAATGTAAGATTTTGTACCTTGACTGCCAGGTATGATGCCGACAGTATTAGTAGTAGCCAGCGTCGCCCCTTTGCGATGAACCATAACTTGCGATGTATCATGCTTTTGTGTTATACTGTAAGTGTCTTTTAATTTACAATCTAAACCATATGCATCAAAACCTAAAAAAATTCTGCCAAGTATCCTGTCCAATTTGCGATATTCTTTTTCAAGTAAAACCATACCGTGTGAAGATGAAACCGACTTGCTCACGGAAGTGTGCGAATCAACAACGTTCGAATCGGGCGAAGAAACCTGACGTTCTTTGTCCAGTTTGTAAGAAGCCTTTTCAACTCCGAAGAGATGGCAGAAACCTAAACCAAACTTGTTCGAAGTCTTGCAACATGAAGCGTCAGTTTGAAGATGGAAATCGCATCCGCAAAGACAGGAAGATAATAAATGGCTACGTTTTCCTTCGAGTCCCAGGGGTAAAGAATGGAGCACATCAGTCATTTGTTCAAGAACATCGACTTGTGATGGAGAAAATTTTAGGACGGAAGCTCCTTTCTTCAGAATCAGTCCACCACAAGAATGGAAAACGGGATGATAACCGTCCAGAAAATCTTGAACTTTGGACACAACCGACTCACCCAAAAGGGATTCGTATATCTGATTATCATTGCCCAGGTTGTCAATGCAAGTAGAACAGTGGTTTTCCATTTTTGCATAATTGTGAGCTATATTAATTAATATATTATCATTTAACCCTTTCCATGTAGAAGCTACAGTTCCTTTTGGGTAATCTGAATAAAAATACACTCAGTTTCTTCGGCAAAAATTTTGCATATTCTCTCCATCATCAACTTACGATTAGCCAAAGCATAATCTACACAGTACTGCATTTCTCTTAAATATGATTTTCCTTCTTTACTATCCAATGGTAAAAAAGCTAGTTCATGTTTTTCTGGAACTTGGGTATGCCATTTTCTATTTAATTTGATAGCAAGTTTGTTATAATGAGTAGCAACAGTATGTCCTAGATTCCTTGAACCAGAATGAATCATTATCCAAATATGCCCGTCATCCCCTTTTTGTATTTCAATGAAGTGATTACCTCCGCCAAGTGTTCCAAGTTGTTTAAGGGCATTTTTAAAATTATCTTCTACTATGCTTAATTTAAAATCTTTTCCCAACATAGTCTCATCGCCCCACTTTGGCATTAATGAAACTTCTTGTGCTTCCTCATGTTTATTAAACCCAAGAGGGATAACTTTTCTGATTACACTCATAATCTTTTTAAGGGTGTCTGTGTCAATATCTGTTAAAGAAGTTTTAACTGCACACATCCCACAACCAATATCTACACCGACTGCATTAGGAACGATAACTCCTTTAGTAGCCATAACTCCACCAATAGGCATACCATACCCTTGATGAGAATCTGGCATGATTGCTATATGCTTAAAAGCGAATGGAAGATTAGCTAGGTTTTTAGCCTGCTCTAATGCTCCGTCTTCTATGTCTTCCAACCACATTTTGATTGGTAGTTTTTCTGTTGATACTACTTTCATAATTTT
>Ga0075122_10002728_pt1 | contig 11495 bp, 8 predicted proteins | sample AntAceMetag02UKB_FD_69790 | JGI IMG/M metagenome (GOLD analysis project Ga0075122, IMG submission 69790) | Saline lake microbial communities from Ace Lake, Antarctica - Antarctic Ace Lake Metagenome 02UKB | ecosystem: Environmental > Aquatic > Non-marine Saline and Alkaline > Saline | place... | reverse complement strand
CACGCGGAGTCGTGCCCATCGGACTCTCGAATAGATGTCTCACGACTGTTATTCGGTGTTCCACATGGTGACTTAAGTCTTGGTCCCACAGAAAGTGTTCGTGGCACACAATCGTCGCGCGTTCTCAAAAAAATGAAATGGCAGCCACAGAAAAGTACTTCATTCATCACATTGTCAATGCAGATGGGATTCGAACCGACGCTGAAATAATTGTTCATAACGGTATCATATCCGAGATCAAGGACAATAGTGAAGACGTTTGCCCGTCGACCCCATTTTATTATGCCATCCCGGGATTCATCGATATCCATACACACGGCGGTGACGGATTGGATATCATGGATGCCACTGCAGACGCCATATCTGGAATCGCCCGTTACCACCTTAAGAATGGTACGACCTCGTTTATTGGAAGCACTCTTTCCGCGCCTCTGGATAAAATCGAATCGCTTCTCGCAATCGGGCAAGCGTGTCTCAGCCAGAACAGAGAACGATCCCGGAAAGGAGAAGAAGCCCGTCTGTTGGGGTTTCATCTCGAGGGTCCCTGGCTGTCGACCAGGAACAAAGGGGCTCACAACCCATCCTTTATCAAAAAACCATCCCTGGAATCAATACAGCTGATTGAGAAATATGCGGACATCATCAGGATGGTCACGTTTGATTATGCTGATTCCAGCAATGATCCATTTTTGTCCTGCTTAACGGATCATCACATCATTCCCGCCTGCGGCCATGATAATACGCTGGATTCAGATATTCTTGAAGGATTCAGAAAGGGCATTAACCATGTTACCCATCTCTACTCCTGTACCTCAACGTTTCAGAAGAAAGATGGCCGAAAGCATCTCGGTACCTCTGAAATGGCGCTGATGACAAAGGGGGTGACGGTTGAAGTCATTGCTGACAACCATCACATCACGCAACAGTTCTGGGATTTTATCCTCCACAACAAGAGTGTAAACGATATTATCCTTGTCAGTGATTCCATCAGAGCCGCCGGGCTGCCGGAAAGACCCGGTTATCGGTATTTACTGGGAGATGTGGAAATCGTGATCGAAGACGGTGTCGCCTGGGTTCCGGATAAAACAGTGTTCGCGGGAAGCATTGCCAGTATGTACAGTATGTTCTGCACGCTGGTGCAGAAGTGGGGGGTGTCGGTACCGGATGCGGTTCGCATGACATCTTTTAATCAAGCGGAAAAAACAGGCCTGTCAGAACACATCGGCCGGATCAGCCCCGGGCAGGATGCGGATATGGTGTTTCTGGACAGGGATTTAAGCATACAGAAAGTACTTAAGTACGGAAACGAAGTCAGTTCAGAGTGTTGACAGGTTAATCAAACCAGGAAATCAGTTGATTCAATTTGCCACGGGCGGTTCAGCCTGGACCCCCTAATCATCCATATTGACCTAAACGGTAAAGATCTCCTGGCATTTGCTTTGTTTAAAATAAGAGAAGGTTGCGACTATGAAAATCAAAAAACCGGTGCTTGGCGTCATCGCCCTGGCGCGATCCACATTTGATGTTCCCTTCGCAGAAGAGGTGGCGGAAAAAGCCTGGAAAAACCTTTCTGCGCTGGACGCTGAACTGATCGGGTCCAGGCAGTTGTCATTTGATGCTGAGGCTGTCAAAGAAAATATAGAGCGTTTCAAAGCGGAAGAGCTCGATCTGCTGCTGATATTACAGGTAACATTCACCGATGCTGTCATGACCACACAATTGGCAAAAACAGTAAAGGCACCCGTCCTGATCTGGTCGTTTCCAGAGAACAGAGCGGGAGACAGACTGCGGTTGAACTCTCTGTGTGGTGCAAATCTCGCAGGGCATGCGCTGGGTAAGGCCGATACGCCTTTTGACTATCTCCATCAACCGGCAGATCATCCTGAAGCCAACCAAAAAATCCTCTCCCTGACAAAGGCCAGCAGCGTGGTTAAAATGCTTGCAGAAACACGGTTGGGAGTTATCGGAGAGCATCCGGACGGCTTTGATACCTGTGTTTACGATCAGGAAGCACTCAAAAACTGGTGTGGTGTCACCGTCGAACGCCATAAACTATCGGACTTTCTGCAGCAAGCCGCCACCGTCCCGGAAAGTCAAACGGAGCAGGCATACAGGCGAGTTGACCGGGAAGTAACCAACCTGGCAGAAATGGAACAGGAACCCTTGAGGAAAAGCATGAGCGTTTATGCCGCTCTGAAGGCCCTTTCGGAAAAATACAGCTATCAGGGGCTGGCAGTTCGCTGCTGGCCGGAGTTCTTTACGGAACTCGGTTGCGCAGCATGTGGGGCAATGTCGATGATGAATGAAGACCAGATCGTTTGCGGGTGTGAAGCAGACCTGTTCGGTGTTCTGACCACATTAATTTTACAGTGGCTGGGAGAAGCGCCGGCTTTCATGGCCGACCTGGTGGATATCAGCTCGAAGGACAATACCGGCGTTTTCTGGCATTGCGGTTTGGCTCCGGTATCAATGGCCGATCCTGAAGGAGAGGTCAAAGCAACTGTTCACACCAACCGGAAAAAACCTTTCCTGTATGAATTTACGCTGAAACCGGGTCGTGTCACGTTTGCCCGCATCAGCCAGTCCAAAAACAAACTCAAGATGGTTATCGGAGGAGGAGAAATGGTCCGTGCCCCAATGAGTTACACGGGCACCTCCGGTGTTGTCCAATTTGATATCAGCGTTGACCAAGTATTGGAAAATATCATGCATGAATGCCTGGAACACCACTACTCACTGTCCTATGGGGAGCATAAAGCAACACTCAGGCGCTTGGCTGACCTATTGAACATCCCGGTCCTGGAAATAAGCTGAACCACTATGGAAATCAGGGGACGTTATCGTGTGGGGTCAAAAAAGTAAAATCAGCGTAAATCCTGAATTGGAAAGACTTTACAGGGGAATTTATGCGGGTTTTCCGTCCGTTACCCTCAGGCAGCGTCTCTATGGTAGTAATTTAGCACACCTCCAAGCCTTGACCGACACCTAATATCACCTTCATGATTAACAGGATCAAAATCTTGAGTTGGAAATATCAACCGATTTTCTTTACCTTGATGATTTCTTTCCTGATGATAATGGATTGTGTATTCTTTCAAAGCTAGGTGTAAGCTTTGCTCTCCAAAAAAAAATCACAAGCGGCAATAACATTTTGATGTTTTTTTATGAAAGTAGTCCAATCGGAATATGGTTTTTCATATCCAATGTGGGCCAAACGCTAGAAATATCAGTTGATTTAACTAATTGAACATGTGATCTTTATTATATCAAACTTAAAATAAATAGGTTAGCATTACGACGAAGTATTAAAAAAAGTAGTTTGACTTGAAAATTCACAGTATTGCATAAGAAAAAATAGAGAAAATCATGGGCCAAAAAAATATATCTCTTTCTAATCTTTCTTTCGTCTAGAAACTTTATTTTATAGAATCGATTTGGGGTGAATTGACAAGGAACAAAAAAAACTTTAGTCTCATCTTTGGGCCAAAGGTATCCTAGATGATAGAGAAAGGCCTCAGTTGCGGGCAAAGTAAAAGTGAATGATTGGAAAGAAGCAAAAGAAAGAATGTCAGATGAAAGTATAAACCCTTGATGCGGTAGAAAGAGACCTTGAACTTCTGAACATTGAAACCGTAGACGATTGCCAATTATTTTTCAGCTATGTCTTCTAACAGAATTGATAGCTGAAATGAATATTTCATGTCAGCAAACATTACTATCGCGGAGAAAGAAATATGAACAAGAGATTGATCACTATAATTTTAGGATTGGTAGCTTTAGTAATGATTTGGTCAGGGGCTTCAATCTATCCTGATTGGCTGTGGTTTAATAATTTGGATTTTTCACCGGTTTATTGGACGATGTTTTTTAGCAGTTTCGGATTCGGTTTACTGGTTGCGCTGCTTTTATTAATAATCATAGGCTTGAACCTGTACGCTGCCCACCGTTTAAATCAGGACGTCGAGTCAAAAACAACTTCTGATAAGCTGGACAATTTTCTTGCTCAACGGGGTCTTTCCGGTAGGAACTTCAATATTCTCCTGATAGGTATAACACTGTATGTTTGTTATATCGTTGTTTCGTCAGGTTCCCGACAATGGGATATGATCCTGCGTTTTTTTTATCAGCAGCCTTATGGTAGCGCTGATCCCATATTTGGCCGGGATATCGGTTTTTATCTGTTTTCTCTTCCCTTCTATATATTCATTCAATATGGATTGTTAATTCTTGTCGTTTTGGCCGGTCTGGTCACCCTGGGTTGGTATTTGAAGAATGGAGGTCTTCAGATAATTGGCGAATTGGGTCAAACGGAATCCGGTCAATTTTTATTGCCTGAAATAACCATTGCACCGAGAGTCAAGAAACACTTGAGTTTTTTGGGGGGAGTCATCGTTTTATTGCTGGCCTGGGGTTTTTATCTTAAAATATACGAAGTTTTGTATTCCACACAGGGACCTGCCTTTGGTGCCAGCTACACGGATGTCCACATCAAAGTCTTAGCGTTTAAGGTCTTAATTTTCTTCTCCATTGGTTTCGCCTTGGTTCTTTTTCTTAATGCTTTCAAATTCAGGAAAAAACTTATCTGGATAAGTGGCGGAACATGGCTGGGAGCTGTTCTGATACTAGCAACCGTGCTCCCAATTTTGGTGCAAAAATTTGTGGTTAAACCAAATGAATTAACGAAAGAATCACCTTACATCGCCCACAACATCGATTTTACCCGCAAAGCATACAACCTGAACAAGATAAAAGAAGTCGACTTTCAGATAGATGATAAAGTAAGTGCTGCGGAGATCAAGCAGAATGACGATACGATTCAGAATATTAGAATCTGGGATGAAAGACCGTTACTGCAAACCTACAAGCAGATTCAATCCATTCGGCTGTATTACGATTTTAACGATGTGGACGTTGATCGTTATGTCATTAATAATCAATATCGGCAGGTAATGTTGGCGGCCCGTGAGTTAGTGGTAGATCAACTGCCTCCGCAGGCCAACACCTGGGTTAACAGACATCTGATTTATACCCATGGTTACGGTTTGGCTTCAAGTCTTGTCAACGAGGTAAACAGCGAAGGACTGCCCCGTCTCCTGGTCAAAGACCTCCCGCCTTCCTTTGTGCCTGACCTGAAAATAAATCGTCCCGAGATATATTACGGTGAAAAAACGGAGGGTTTTGTTCTGGTTCAAACAAAGGCCAAGGAATTTGACTACCCCAAGGGCAATAAAAATGTATATTCAATTTATCAAGGAAGTGGGGGTGTTCCGATTAGTTCCTTTTTCAAAAGGTTGATGTTTGCGATTGAATTTTTAGATCCCCAGATACTATTTACCGAAAATATCATCCCTGAAAGCAGAATAATGTTCAACCGACGGATTGACAGAAGAACTCGTTTGGTTGCGCCCTTTCTCGATTACGACGGTGATCCTTATTTGGTGGTTTCTGAGGGAAAACTTTACTGGATTCAAGATGCTTATACCACTTCCGACATGTATCCTTATTCGTTTAGGTCTTATAACAATTTTACCAAAAAAAGGCTGAATTACATTCGGAATTCCGTCAAAATTACCATTGATGCGTATAATGGTAAGATGAATTTCTACATGATGGATGAGGAAGATCCAATCGTAAAAACCTATGCCAAGATATTTCCCGATCTATTCAAGTCTTTCCAGGAAATGCCGGCTGATTTGAAAAAACATATCCGCTACCCCAAGGACCTGTTTAAAATCCAGGTGGACACCTATACGAAATATCACATGGAAGATATCCAGGTTTTCTATAATCAAGAAGATCTCTGGCAAATACCGGATGAATTGTATGGCGACAGCCGACAGGAAATGGAGCCTTATTACATAATTGTGAAACTTCCCAATGAGGAAAAGGCGGAGTTTTTTCTGATGGTCCCTTTTACTCCTTCCCAGAAGGATAATATGATCGGCTGGCTGGCTGCCCGCAGTGATCTTCCCAACTACGGGAATCTGTTAGTCTACAAGTTGCCCAAGGAAAAGCTGGTTTATGGACCGATGCAGATTGAAGCCCGAGTAGACCAACAAACAGAAATATCCCGGGAGTTGAGTCTGTGGGGTCAAAGGGGTTCCAGGGTCATCAGGGGCAATCTATTAGCCATTCCCCTCGGTAACACATTTATCTATGTTGAGCCCGTATACTTGGAAGCCAAACAAGAGGATAGCCAACCGGAAGGAACAGGATCATCTCAAGCTGAGGCTTCTGGCAAATCCCAGGGAACAGGCGGGAAGGCATCTTCGAAACAGAATAGAGCCAGGTCCGCCGCTTTACCGGAATTAAAAAGGATTATTGTTGCTTTTGGCAATCGTGTGGTTATGGAAAAAGATCTTGATAAGGCTCTGAACAGTGTATTGGGGGGACAAATATTCTCCAAACAAGCAGCATCTACGTCTATTTCTCAAACTCAGAATATTTCTGACCTGGGAATTCTGGCCCTGGAATACTACAATAAGGCTAAAGATCACCTACGCCAAGGGAGATGGGCCGAATACGGAGGGGAACTGGAAAACCTGGAAAAAGTTCTATATGAAATATCCAATTTGAAGCAGGAGCAGCAATAAAACGCTTATTGGAAGTAAACTAACCGTAGATAAAGGCCATTTTTCAAACAAGCTTGAGAGGAAAGGCGGTAAGCTGTTCCGTTTCTGTTTATCTCAAACAGTCTGACGATACACACAGCTCCAGGCTGAAAAAAGAAAAATGGCATTGCATACCCAATCTGGTTCCACTCCTGCTGTTTTATCAGACACCGATCGACTAACGATCATCCGTTTTCTAATCGAGCGTAAATAACCCAGGTTGAATCATGAGTGTAGGAAAATTAACTGGCCCCAAAAAAGCAGCAATTCTTTTGTTAGCTCTCGGAGAAGAGGGAGCGGCCGATATACTCAAAAACCTAGAAGATCGGGAAATTCAACAGGTTGGATATTATATGGCCCGTTTTACTGACGTTTCTCCGGAAGAGTTGGACAACGTTCTAGAGGAGTTTTACCGGAAAGCTGCCATGCAGGATCAAGGAGTTACCATTAACGCCAGTGGTGATTTCGTCAAAAACGCATTGACACAAGCATTAGGGGACGACAAAGCCAAAGCCCTTGTTGACAACCTTCAATCGTCTCAGGATGAGGGCTCGCTGGATTCTCTCAAATGGCTTGAACCCAAAATGGTAGCCAGTCACATATTAAATGAACATCCACAGACCATCGCCCTGATACTGGCACATCTGGAAGACCCGGATCAGACGGCCCAGGTCTTAAAAGAGCTTCCGGAAAATCTCCAGGCTGATGTGACCTACCGGATGGCAATCCTGGAATCAATACCTCCGGGGGTCGTTAAGGAAATCGAAGAGGTGCTTTCAAAAGAACTCAAAGCATCCGGTGCTTCATCGGCTGCTAAGGTCGGAGGTGTCGAATCGGTTGCTGAAATGCTCAATACCATGGATAAAACAACTGAAAGCAGAATCCTGGCCACCATCGAAGAGTCCAATCCAGACTTGGCGGAACAGATCAGGGAATTAATGTTTACTTTCGAGGATCTCGTACTGGTCGATCCAACTGGAATGCAGGCGATTTTGAAAGAGATTCCACAGAACGAACTGGTTCTCTGCCTAAAAACAGCGACGGATGCTGTCAGAGAGCATATCTTCAGCAATATGTCTGAACGTGCAGCGGATATGGTGCGTGATGATCTTGACGCACTGGGCCCGGTGCGTGTTGCTGATGTCGATACAGCCCAGCAAAAAGTCGTTAAAATTGCCAGAAAACTGGAAGAGGAGGGGAAAATTATTATCAGTGGTACCGGCGGCGGCGATGTAATATGACATCGATCCGACAAGCAAAATCTGGGAATTTCAGACTCCTGTATGGCCAAAAAACTATTTCTCCCGCAAAGCCTGGAGTAAAGCAGCTTCACAAGAGATTTTGGCCAACCTCCCCCCCCTGCTCTCTTCAAGCTGCTGTTCTGAAATAGTATTTTAACAATCCATGTAGCCGATCACGCCGTTTTATTTTCCCCTTGTTGGAAATCAGTTTTGGATCTGGGAATAGCAACAATTTATTCTTCCCCTGATGATTTCTCTCTTTGTGATAGTGACGGGTGTAAAAATAATCACTTACTGTTTCCGGCTCAAGATTTCAATCCTGATAAGAAGGAAAGTGAAATTGCCTGCCGATCACGCCTTGGAGGTGTACTCAAATACTACTATAGATCTTCTGCCTGAAGGCAATGGACGGGAAAAACGCCTGTTAATAAATGATGCAATTGACACAATTTATCAACCCATGACACAATTGACTCAATTATTTTAAATCTCACTGTAATCGAATTTTCTAATCAATCAAATGTGAGAGGCTGAGGGGGAAGTTCCCTCGGCCCACTCGACAGGCAATTCCTGACCCCTTTGCATGCTACTTGTCCGTCATCTGGACCACCAGCTTACCGAAATTCCGACCCTCCAACAGGCCCATAAACGCCATGGGCGAGGCCTCAAGATTCTCGACCATGTGTTCCCGGTATTTAATTTTCCCCTCCTTGAGCCATTGGGACATATCCTTTGCAAATTCATCGTAGCGGTCGCCATAGTGATCAAAAATGATGAATCCCTGCACTTTGATGCGCTTGACAAGGATGGTGCGCATCAGTAGAGACATTCGATCCGGCCCCTTCGGCAGTTGCGTGGCATTATAGGCGGAAATCAGCCCACACACCGGAATTCTGGCTTTTGAATTGAGCAGGGGCAGGACAGCATCAAATACCTTTCCCCCGACGTTCTCGTAATAGATATCAATTCCGTTGGAGCAAGCCTGCTTGAGTTGACCGGCAAAGTCGGGGGATTTATGGTCCAGGCAGTCGTCAAATCCAAGGACCGCTTTGGCGTATTGACACTTTTCGCTGCCGCCGGCCACACCCACCACATGACACCCTTTCAGCTTGCCGATTTGTCCAACAGTGGCTCCAACCGGTCCGGTGGCTGCCGCAACAACTACGGTTTCCCCTGCCTGCGGCCGGCCGATATCCAGCAGGCCTATATAACCGGTAAAGCCTGGCATGCCCAATATCCCCAGAGCATAGGAAGGGTTTTCAGGGTTTTTCCCCAACCGCATCAGGTCAGACCCATCCGACAGTGCATAGTCCTGCCAGCCGTTGCCAGAAAGAACCCATTCCCCTTCCTGATAATCAGGGTGACGAGAGACCTTGACCTGGCTGACCGTTTCGCCCACAATGACCTCATTGATCTTGACCGGTTCTGCATATGATGGCGCATCACTCATGCGTCCTCTCATATAAGGGTCGAGTGACAGATAGATGCTGCGCAGCAGTACCTGTCCTTCCTGTGGTGACGGTATCGGGGCTGTTTCCAGGCGGAAGTCATCTTCTGTTGGCACCCCGACAGGGCGTGATGCAAGCACAATACGGCGGTTTAACTCTTCGGTCTTCCCCATGGTGTTCCTCCTCTGCTGTTTAAATGTGGTGAATAGATACTAAAATAATTGAAAAATGCCTCTCGTGGACATAAAAAAAATACATTTCCATTAGCACAGAGGGCGTCCTAGCATCCCTCCTTTTCGATTTATGAAACGTCACGTACTTCAAAAAATATCATGTCGGAAATTGCGCTATGTTCACTTTTTTCATCTTCATGAAGATTTTAATTTTCCTGCAACCCATTACACTCCTTTCTTTAAGTGTGTACTATAGGGAAGGGAGATCGGTTGCCTTAATATAGTTTGCGAGAATTAGTATAGCAGAATAGCGGGCAACTGCAGTTGTCGAAGATATGACCGGAGAATCGAGATGTGTTTTTGATTGAATAACGACAACGTAATACAGAGCCAAAGGGTTCAACGATGTTCCTAACACACTTAAACTGACTTGGATCTTGGCTATGTTTTGTGTCCTAGTCAGTTTCTAAACAGTCTTATACCCATGCAAACGAGATGTATGTTCAACCCATTTTCTTCCAAAAGTAACCTACCATTTTAGATTAAATAATCACCAATGTACATGAGCATGTTTCATCATTCCATTAATAACCCACCGTTGACGTTCATTACAGAACCGGTGATAAAATTTGCTTGTTGTGATGCAAGATAAGATACTGCTTCTGCAATATCTTCGGGTTGGCCTAATCGCCCAATCGGAATCGATTTATTGTTTATCTGTTTTTCATTTTTTATCATATCAGTATCTATTGGGCCAGGTGAAGTGGTATAGATAGTATAGACACCTTGTTAAGGATACTTTATCAGTAATCTTAGGAGGTGAGAAATGTCAAAAAAGAGAAAGCAATATTCAAAACAGTTTAAACTTGATGCTGTAAAACTCGTTACTGAGCAGGGCTATAATGTTTCAGAAGCTGCCAGGAATTTAGGTATTGACCATAACACACTCAGACGCTGGAAAAAGCAACTGGAAACAGACAAATCAGAAGCATTTCCAGGTAATGGAAAAATGACTTCTGAAAAGGAAGAACTCCACAGACTACGCAAGGAAGTGGCGAGGCTGAAAATGGAGCGTGACATCTTAAAAAAGGCGACAGTCTTCTTTGCAAAGGAGTCGAAGTAAGATTCGATTTCGTCCGACAGCAAACGAAGACTTACCCCGTAACAGTGTTGTGTCATGTTATGGAAGTCAGTCGGAGTGGGTATTATAGGTATCTTAAGACCTATGATCCAAACAAAATTTCCAAGGATTTTGAATTGATTTCGAAAGTAAAAGAGATTCATCATCTGAGCAACCACAAATATGGTACGAGGCGAATATCAGAGCATCTAAAAGAATGTGGGTATGATATCAGTCGGTATCGTGCTCGTACCCTTATGAGAAAAGCCTGTGTATCAGTTGAATATAAGAAGAAATTCAAGCGTACAACCGATAGCAAACACAATCTGCCCGTGGCTAAAAACATTTTGAACCGTCAATTCGATGTTGAGCACCCGAATTTAGTTTGGTGCTCAGATATTACCTATTTATGGACTAATGAAGGATGGCTTTATTTAGCTGTCGTCATTGATCTGTATTCACGCAAAGTGGTCGGCTGGGCCATGAATAACCATATGAGAGTATCATTGGTCTCAGATGCTCTGCAAATGGCTTATTTTCGGCGCCATCCTCTCAAAGGATTAATCCACCATTCGGATCGTGGTAGTCAATATGCTGCAAGAGAATACCAAAAACTACTAGCTCAAAACGGTATGATTTGCAGTATGAGTCGTAAAGGCAACTGTTGGGATAACGCGGTTGCAGAAAGCTTCTTTCACACTTTAAAGATAGAAAGAACTCATGAAAACCGTTATCTAACAAGGAATGAAGCCAGGTGCGATGTCATAGATTATATTGAGATGTTTTACAATTGCACACGTCTCCATTCTTCAATTGGATATAAAAACCCAAATAATTTTGAACATGTTTTTATTAATTCTTTAGTAGCTTAACTTTGTGTCTATTTTTACTTGACCACATCA
>Ga0075122_10002727_pt1 | contig 11496 bp, 3 predicted proteins | sample AntAceMetag02UKB_FD_69790 | JGI IMG/M metagenome (GOLD analysis project Ga0075122, IMG submission 69790) | Saline lake microbial communities from Ace Lake, Antarctica - Antarctic Ace Lake Metagenome 02UKB | ecosystem: Environmental > Aquatic > Non-marine Saline and Alkaline > Saline | place... | reverse complement strand
TTTTTGATGCGTTCAAACATTTTAGCTAGCTGAGCTTTTTGATATTTTAGGGTTATTACTTTGAAGGCTGTTATTGCACAACAAATAACAGAAAGGAAAAATAGACAAAGTAATATGAGCTTAGTCATCCAATCTGATTGAACAATTAATTGCCAGGCGGGAGAGTTGAAAAAGAAATTAAACATAATTTTTCCTTTTTTATATTAAAAACAAAAAAACTTAATTAATTTCAAAGTATAAAGAAAAAGTAGCATTTTAGGAATATTATAAAAAAATAGAATTTACAAATTATTATTTTTGGCGTTGTTGGTTGAAAAGCCTTATGAAACTCACTGTTTTATAAAATTGTTGCCTTTTTATGGCTATAAGTTGTATTTTAAAATTTGAGTTTATATATTGAAAATTAGTTATTCATTTCACTTTTTAGAGGAGAAGAGTATGAGAAAAGGTCTGTTATTTAGCTGTCTAGCTTTACTATTTACTAGCTTTTTGTTTGGGCAAGAAAGATCTGCAAGCGGAGCAGTTCCTGCTGCTGTTTCAAGTTTTGAAATAGTTAGTGCTGAATATGGTGTTTTCTCAGAAAAACCAGAGATTTATACAACAGATAGAGTTGTGTTGCAAAACACAAAGTGGAATAAATTTGTAGCAGATATCCAGCCCTCTCAGGCTTTCTATTCTAAATCTGCTAAATGGCAAGATGATAATAATACAATTATGACTTTGCATATGAACAATAAAATGAATGAAGTTGCTGGGTTAGCGGGAGGGACTCTTATTTGTATAGAGTCACTTAAACAGCAATTTTTGTATGCAAGAGAATGGGGCTTAGGTAGAGGGTTAGGTTTTGCAAAGTTACCTAATACTGATACACGTAGACAATGGACAATTTTAAAGTCTGTTGGTGGTCAGCCCATTGCCAGCGGTGCAATAAATAATGGAGATGAGGTTTATTTTAAATCTAATCATAATCCTATGCGTGATCGTTACCTTTATAGTTACTTTGATAAATGGGCGGTTTCTGATGTCAATTGGAAGGGACAAGAAGCTGTTTGGAAAATTTTTAAAGCAGTAACTGGAAAAGGAAATGTTTCGGTTGCAAATCAAATAAAAAACTTTGTTAATACGGGAAAAAAATTTAAATCCAATGATAAATCTTTTGGAAATCCGGCTCCTGGCCTTGCAAAGTGGCTTAAAGTTGTATATAAAGTTTCAGGGCAAGAAAAGAGTAAATGGTTTTTCCAGAATCAAGATGTAAAGTTTCCTGAACTTAAAAAAGCAGTTGTTACTAAGAAAATAGAAACCGTTATTCCTGGTGATTCTAAGGTTATTGTAAAGAGTGCTCAATATGGTCTTTTTAAAGAAAAACCTGAAATTTGGTATACAGATAAGGTTGCTTTAAAAAATAAAAAGCACCAAAAATATATAACCCAAACAAGTGGTGTAAAATATGCAGATTCTTGGAAGGGTGATGAAGGTGCAGTATTTACTTTGCGTAATCCAATTAAGGCAAATAGCATTAAAGAATTAGATGGTAAAGATACTGTGCTGTTCGAGTCTTCTGATAAAAAATATTTATCTATTGGTAGTGGTTCTAGACAGCTAAGTTTTGTGTCTTCTTCAGGTGCTTTAAGTCAGTGGAATATTTTAAAGAAATCTGTGGCTTCGGGTAAGAATGTAATTAATAATGATGAGTCTGTTTTAATCCAGAATAAGGGTAAACCTTCTCAATATTTGTTTTCTTATCTTGCTAATTTTCCTGTTCATGATGCTCGTCCAGGGGATGATGAATCTGTTTATGAAATCGAAAAAGCTGTCGATGGATCTCCTCAAGTGAGCTTGTTAGATAATGTAAAACAGTTAGTTGCTTCAGGTAAACCCTTCAATGTATCTAATGTAATTGCTGGAATTAGCGATCCTGCTCCAGGATTTGTAAAATGGTTAAAAGTAGAATATTCATTTGCAGGGAAAGATTCTGTTAAGTGGATAAATACGGCATCAGCCAGAGTCATAGGTTTTGGTGCCCCTAAAGGATTTACGAAAGTTTCTGGTCCCTTGGCATCAGTTGCTGTTGGTGATAAAGATGGCATGATGGATGTTTGGGGTGTTCATGCTTTAGGTGCTGTTTATAAATGGGATTGGTCGAAAAATAGTTGGCAAACAATAGGTTCTACATCTATTGGTAAAGCGGCACAAATTGCTGTTGCAAAAGAAGATGGTGTTGTTATCTGTTTAGGTAGCGATAAATCTATTTTTAAACGTACAAAAAATAGTTGGGTTAAAATAAAAGGTAGTTTAGATAGAGTTGCCTTAGGTTCAAGAAAAGATATTTGGGGCATAGTAAATGGTGCAATTTATAAAGCCTCTGATCCTAATGCTGAAATTAAAGATGGAACATTGGATATTGCTTGGCAGGGTGTTGCTGGTGTGCCAGGTGTTAGAGTTGCCGATATTGCTTTAGGTAAAGATGGTTCGGCTTGGTTTATTGGAGAGAAATCGAATGTTTATAAGCGTAATGGGAATTCTTGGACTCTTATAAATCAACAATTGAATAAAATTTTTGTTGGTGATAGTAATAATGTTTGGGGCATAGATAGTTCTAATAATTTACTTTATTCAAAAGATAATGGTGCAACATGGCAACAAAAGGGTAGAAAATTTGCAGATGGTTCTGTTGATGCCAAAGGTAACGTTTGGTTAATTGCTTCTTTAAGTACTGGTGGAGGTGTTTATACAAACGTAGATATACAAAAGGTTGCAGCCCAGCTTACAAAAATCAAAGATGCTCAAGAGCAAATGACTAAACTTCAGGCTTCATTAAAACTAGCTAAAGAAGAAAATGATCAAGATATGGTCAAAGCTTCAACAGATAGAATTGCTAAGTTGAGGCCTATTTTAAAAGAACGCACATTAAGAAAGCTTCGTAAGGAGTTACAGAAGGCTCAAGCTTTGGGTGAGACTGCAAGAGTTGAATCAATTAAAAAACAGATTCAAGAAGTTACTGGTGTGGAAGTTAAATCAGAGCTTGAAAATCTAAGCGTTGAGTATAGAAAAGAGCGTGCAAAGCCTAATTATGATGTTGATAAGCTTCTTCGTTTGAAGAAGAAGATAAAAGAGTTGAAAGGTGAAAGAGAAAAAGTCTTTGATAGTAAGATGAAAAATGCTCTAGCTCAAAAAACATTTAAAGAAAAAGTAGAAGCAGTTGCTCAGTTGCTTAAAAACGCAAGCCTTTCTTCCGTAAGAATAAATAAATATATTAAAGTTTTACAAAATCTTGTTGCAAAAGTAAAAGCTGAAAATCTGACAGATCTTAAGGTTTTCTTAGAAAAAGTTAAGGCTGATACTAAGTTTGTGAAAAATGAAAAGATCAAGGATGCTATTGAAAACCTGATTACAACAGTCAATAGAGGTTTGAATGTGCGTGCTTTGTCGCAGAATATGGAGAGAGCAAGACTTGCTGGTGACACTAAGAAAGCAGCAGCTATACAGGCTCAAATAAAGGGAATAAAGGTTGGGGTGCCAAGAACAGAGATAGACAAACTAAAAGCTAAACTGGAAAAAGAGGTAGCCAGAGGTGACCAAGCTGATATAGCAAAGATGAAAGAGCTAAAAGATCAGATAAAAAAACTCGAAGAATCTCAGGCTAAAACTGGTTTGCAAAAGTTTGTTAACAATATAAAACTGGTACAAAGTTCAAAAGACTATATTCAAAAAATTCAGATTCTAACAAAAATACTCAAGAATGCAGGAGCTTCAGATCAAGTAAGAACCATGTATCTGAAAGCATTACAGGATGTTGAAAAAACAACTACTGGAAAGAGCTTGTCTAAATTGCAAACTCTTTTGGTTCAGGTTAAGTCCAATGAGCGTTTTATAAATAAAGACAGAAGACGTTTTAATCTTATTGATGATATGGCAGAAAAAGTTGCTCGAGGAATTAAGTTATACAAATTAAATAGAGAATTAGAAAAAGCTAAGATTCTAGGCGATACGCAAAGGGTTGCACAAATACAAAAACAAATTTCAGAAGTTAAGGCTTCTGTTCCAACAACTGAGATAGATAACTTACAAGCAGAATTGATTGCAGAAGCTGCAAAACCTGATGCTGATATCGAAAAAATGAAAAAGCTTAAAGCTAGTATTCAAACGTTAAAAATAGCACGTAACAAAGGAATAGTATTAGCCTTTAATAAGAAAATACAAAAGGCAAAAGCAATAGTTCAATTTGCAACAAAAATTGAAAGATTTAAGAAACTATTGCCTGAAGCAAGTAGTACAGATATTACAAGAAAACTTTACATTGATTATTTAGTAGAACTTGTAGCATCAAGAACTCAGCAACAGTTGGATTCACTTAGAGAACTTTTAAAGTTTGTGCGATATAATGAAAAGTTCATAAATGGAGATACAGCTCGTGAGACGACTATTAATAACCTTTATGCACGTTGTCAAACAACTGCATCTAGATTAGAGAATATTAATAATCTAGCAGTTGTTATTGGTCAAAAAGCATTAACAACTAAAGAAAGAACTGAATTTATTAATGTGGTGACCAGGTTAGTACAAGATAAGATTCTTATGACTTTAAAGGAACAAGAAGCTCTTAAGGGGCTTATTGGTGGGGCACTACAAGCACCTTTATTTGATGCTCAAAAAGCAGCTCTACAAAGATTATTAACAAGCCTGCAGCAAGTTTCTACTGTGGCACAAGAAGTAGCAATTCTTACGCAGAGACTCAAAAATAGGACTGGTTTGAATACACCTTATGGTAAGCAAGCTTTTATTAATGCTTTGATAAAGGTTTCTAATCAAATTGTAAAAGCTAAAAAACAAGGAGAGTCTTTACAGGGAGTTGATGATAGTTTTGTTAAACTTATAAATAAGATTATAAATGATTACAGTTTGCCTTTCACTCCAGAACAAAGAAAACAGGTTACTACCGTAATGTCTAACATTAGACATGTTGTTGTTGCAAAGGTTCCAACTCAAGATTCTACATTTGCCGAGAAACTTAATTATGCTTATAAACTTGTAACTCGTGATAGTTTCAAGTCCCCAGAGAATGCAGCCAAATATTCAGAGAGAATAGATGGTCTTATTCCTGCATCACAAACAGCAAGAGAAAAAGATAAAGATAAACTAGCTGATATGTTAAGATTTCTTCAAAATATTAAAGGTTTGACAGATGTTCAAAAAGCAAGACTACAAGGTTTTTATAAGCAGGTTAAAGTTCCAAAGACACTTGAAGAACGCGCTAATAAAATGATAGTTAATGCTTCTGCTGCTATGGCATCAGCTGACAAGGCTGCAAAGTTTGTCTTGAAATTACAAGAGCTTTTAAATGATATTGTTGCCGCAAGAAAGCTTGGCAAACCAATTCCTGCTGTAGCAAGACTTGTTACAACTTTGAACACTGTGAAAAATATGCCGGCGTTTGTGAATGTTAAACCGCAGGTTGACGCGGTTATTAGTGTATTGCAAAAAAAGGCTGTAACGCCTGCAAAAAAAGTTACACCTGCAAAAAAAACTAAAGAAGATGTAAAGCCTAAAAAAGAAAAAGAAGAAGATTTTGACATCCCTGGTCGTGAAAAAGTTTCAAGCGGTGGGAGAAGACGTTAATTAAGATATAAATATATTTATTAGAATAAAAAAGGAGAGGATCTATGAAAAAACGGATATCAATTTTTGTGATGGTATTGTTTTTGTTGAACTTACCAAGTTTGATTGCTCAAGAGAATGCGGCTCCAGTGAGTGCTGCTGTACAGGCGCCAACAGTAAGTTTTGATGAATTTTCAACTGGATTAAAAAGTGCTCTTGTCATGCTTCCAGGCAGTGTAAAATTAGATAAGTATAAGCAACTGCGAAAACAGGCTGTTGAGCTTGGGCAAGAAAAACTTTTTTTTGAAAATCTTCAAGAATGGGTTGCAATAAGGAAGGCTGTAGAATTACAGCAATTATCTGAGTTTTTAAATTTTACAGCATACAACCCAGCATTTGCTACATTTAGAACTCAGCTAATTGATTTGGCAGGCAAGGCTCGTCAGCCAATCACCTACGCTGATAGGATCAAAAGGCTTGATAAAAAAATCGAAAAAGCTACAGTCTCTGAAACCAAAAAGAAAGCTTTTTTAGCTGAAAAAGATATAGTTATGAAAAAAATGAACAATTTTTTTCAAGAAAGAGGCGGTAAGACTCAAGCAGAAATAAGTAGTTTGCAAGAGTTTTTTAATAATGCTAAATCCAGTGCTTTATTTACAGATCCAAAAGATGTAAGAATGATTGATATTTGGATTAAGAGTGCTTCAACATCTCCAACACCTTTCGAGCAGGCATCTTATTTGTGGCAAAAACTTAAATCTGGTTGGGCAGCAAAAAATAGAGATATTTTTTTCAAATCATTAACTTCTTTAAAGAATAGTATTGATAAAGCACACAGAGCAAAAACTTTAAAGATGGGACCAGATTTAATTAATAAACTTTTAAATGCAATACGTTATAGTGATGCGTTTACCAGTGAACAACAAAAACTAGCTACTGCTTGGTTGCAAGAGTTAGATAACATTATACAACCTAAGGTTAGTGATGAAAAGCTAACTTATGATCAACGTTTAGATAAGGTTATTGATATGCTTTTAAATCCTAATACATTTATTGAAAGTAGCTCTCGTAAGTATCTATTTAGATATCTTCAGGATGTAATTAATAACAAAATCTATGCAAAACCAGGAGGGTTGAAAAAATTAGAATCAATTCCTTTATTTGTACAGTGGAACGATCAGTTGACGCCAAAAGAAAAGGCTAAAGTTGCTTTATTAATAACTGAATCTAAAGCTGTAGTTTCCTATCCTGATCAAGTTAAGACTCTAATCCAATACCTTAGTAAGGTTGCCGCAGATCCAAGTAAAAAAGGTAAATTATTAGAACGAGTAGAGGCCTTAGTCAATAGATTTGTATCAGAAATAGTTGCAGGCAAAAAACCTCTAGGACAGGCTGAGATTACAAACTTATTAAATATAATAAAAATAAATCCATTATTTATGAATGATAATAAGATTGTTGAGAAGATTAATAAGATGGTTGCTTCTATTACTGGTGCAAAACCTGGTAAAACAGCTGAGCAAATAAAAAAAGAAAAAGCAGAACAAGTTAAAAAAGCGATAGAAAAAAAGAAAAAAAAAGTCCAAGAGGTTCCAAAGTTTAGAGGAGGAGGTAGAAGAAGATAAGGGTTTAATGTTTTAGATTATGAGAGAAAGGGAATTTATGATATTTAGAATTTTTAAAAGAATATTTTTAGCAGCTTTTGCTGTTTTATTCTTATCTAATAGTTGTAGTGCCGCAATAATGGTTGATGGTAAGCCATTACAATATGGTACAGAAGTTGCATTGAAGACTGTACATAATCGTTGGGTTACAGCAGGCGGTGCCCCAACCTACGATACAATTAATTCTCAGCCTGCCGATACCGCGCATTTAAAAGGTTGGGAAAAGCTTACATTAATAGATCCCAATAATATTAATAATAAAGGTGATATTAATAATGGAGCTCCAGTACTAATTTATTCTTCTGCGCACAAAAAATATATTATGGCATGGGATGCTGCCTCAGGTTCTAAGGTTACAAATAGTTCTACCAATGCAAAAGGTTCATGGGAGAGGTTTATAATACAAGATCTTGGTGGAGGTAAAATTGCATTCAAGACTGCACATAACAAATTTTTAAATGCACGAAGTGGTGATGAGGGATGGAAATTTTCTCAAAGAGACATAGTTGGACGTTGGGGAGAATTTGAGATAGTAAGAGTTGGCAGTACTGCTGCTCCCGTAGTTGTGCCCCCAGTAAAACCAGTACCAAAACCTGCTATTGTAAGTCCAGTGCCAGCTCCTGTTCCAGTTAAGCCAGCAGTTGTAACACCTGTACCCGCAAAACCGGGTGCAAAATCATCTGCAACTTCTTCAGTAATTAAACAAAAACTAGAAAAAGCCGGTTTTAGCCATGCTCCAGGAGCTTTATCACAAATATCTTGTGGTAAGTTTCCAGATGGTAAAATGTGGGCATGGGGTGTCAATGCTAATCAACAGCTTTATCAATGGAATGCCAGTAAGAATGGCTGGGATAAGGTTCCGCGAACTGCTGGAATAGAAGTTTCTGTTGGTGATGACGGAGATGTTTGGCATATAAATGCAAATTATAAAAAAACTCAGCCAAATATTTATCATAGGGCGTCTAATGGAGCGTGGTCTATTGTTTCTGGCATGGCATTAAATATTTCTGTTGGAAATAAGGATAATGTTTGGATAATTGGAACGGATAAAGCACCTTATAAATGGACGGGTAATTGGTCTCGTTTGCCTTATAATTTAGATAAAACTCCATTAAAACAAATATCAGTTGGCGGTGATGGAGCCGTATGGGCTCTTGCAGAACAAGATGGTCGAGCCTATAAATTAGTTGGTAATAAATGGATAAAGAGTACTGGCTTTAATCTTATAAAAATAGCAGTAGGCAACAAAGATAATGTTTATGGAACTACCAGTGGTGGATTATTATGGGGAAATAAGAGTCCAGGATTTACAGCTGATTTAACTGATCAATGGACCCTATTTAAGAAAATAGAAGGTCTTAAAGATATAACTATAAATAATGCTAAATTTATGTGGGTGCTGACTAATGAGGCAGGAGGTAATATTTTTTATATAGCTCAGGCCCCACTAATTCCTGGGGTTGCTCCAACCAAAACAGCAAAAAAAGAAACAAAACCAGGCAAGCCAGGTGAAAAAAAATCGGCCCCAACAGAAAAAATGACAGTTCTAAGTGTTATTACTATAGCAGGTAAGCCACTTAAGGCAGATGCAAAAGTTTATTTAAAATCTGCGCATAATAAATACCTTAGTGCGAGAGATGCAAAAGAACAGTGGAATGTAAATCAAGCTGATAACATTGCTGGTTGGGAGAAATGGACGATTAGTAAGGATGGCGATAAGTTTGTCTTAAAGTCTGCACACAATAAATATCTTAGTGCAAGAATGGCTGCTGAAAAGTGGAATGTAAGTCAAGCTGGTGAAGTTAAAGGCTGGGAGAAGTGGATAATTGGTAAGGCTCCTAGTGGCAAATACGTTCTAAAATCTCCGCATAATAAATATCTTAGTGCAAGAATGGCTGCTGAAAAATGGAATGTAAATCAAACCGATAAAATTGCTGGTTGGGAAGAATGGGAGATCGGAAAAGCTCCTAAAGAACCAAAAAAAGCGGTAGTTCCAACAAAACCTACTAAGCTAGTTTTACCTAAAGGATTTAAAAAAATAGACGGTGGTCTTACAATGATTGACCTTGGTTTTTCCAAGGATGGCAAGCCTCTTGCTTGGGCTATAAATGCCGCCGGTCAAGTTTATGAAGGCAAAGAAAAGACCATTCAATCAGGTATGGGTATGTCTGCAACCACCTCAACTAAATTTGTTTGGACTAGAAAGTCTGCCGGAGGCAAAGGTGTATCTGTAGGTGCCGACGGAACAATTTGTGCACTACATACTTCGGGTACTGTTTATGACGTTGTAGATGGGAAATGGATTAGTTTAGGTGGCAACTTTGATCAAGTTTCTGTTGGTAATAGAAATGAAATTTGGGCAAAAACTGGAGAGTCTCTACACAAATATAATAGTGCAACAAAGAAATGGGATAAGAAGTTTGATGGCTTTAGATATTTCTCTGTAGGAGCTGATGGCACAATCTGGGGTATCTTGAAAGATTCCCGTGGAGCCAGAATAAAAGCAGGTACAACTGTTGTAGAAAATAGTCTTGGAACAGGTCTCATAAAAATATCTTGTGGTAATGCTACAAATGTTTGGGCATTGACCAATGATGGTAAGTTATGGATGAATTCCAAGGCTGATGCTGCAGTAGCTGCTAATAAATATATAGCAGATAGTTGGCAGAAGGTATCAGGTTCAAAATGGACAGATGTTACTGTAAATAGTGGTGGCTATGTTGCAATTTTGGGATCAAAAGCTATCTCTGGTGGTCATCCTGTTTATTATAAAGCTGGTGGAGCACGTTCTGCTATAACTCCTGCAAAACCAACAAAGGCTGGGGAAAAAGCAAAACCAGGAGTTGCTGGTAAAATAGCTCCAGCATTAACACCAACACAAGCTCTTGCTCAAGCTGCAGCAAAACCTGCGCTTGAAAAGCTTGCGTTCTATCAAGAGATAGTAGACTGGGCAAAGAATAACAAAAAGGTATTTAATCCAACAGAACAAAACAGTTTTGTATGGACACACATGTGGCCACTTTATAATGCAAAACAAAACTTACCTAAAGAACATCCAGATCTAGCTCTTTTGATGAAAGTCTTAAAAGAATCTCATGACTATGCACCAATGGTTGGAAACTATGCAACAGTAATGCAATCTAGCATGATCAATCCATTAAAAGCAAAAGGGATTGTTGCTTCTGCTATAGTAATTCCTGCAACAGCTAAGTTTGCAGATCTTTTAAGTAAGGCTTTAGCCAAAAAAGATTTGGCTAAAAAGATTGCTACTTATAAAGCAATTGTTTCATGGGCAAAGAGTTATAAAAAGGTGTTTAAGCCAGCAGAACAAAGCTTCTTTGTTTGGAATCATTTATGGCCATTATATATGATGGTAAATGCAGAAGGTGATGCAACAAAGAAGAAAGCTTTGCAAGCAAACTTGTTAGCACTTCTTATAAAAGCAAAAGCATATGCTCCATTGGTTGGAAGTTTTGTTACTCCTGTTCAGATGAGCATGATTAAGCCTTTACAAAAAGCAGGAGTTGCTGTTCCAGGTAAAAAGGTGAAACCAGCCGCAAAAGCAAAACCAGCTGCTCCAGCAAGAAGAAAAGTAACTCCCCGAAGACCAGCGGCTAGAGAAGAAGATTGGGGTGCTTTAGAGGCTCCAAGAAGATCTAGCGGAGGAAGAAGAAGATAAGCAAAAGCTTTAAAACATAATGAAAAAGCGGGACTCAATTATGGGTTCCGCTTTTTCATTTAAGAAATTATTGTACTTCTAATGTGACAGGTTCTGTTTAGTGATTTTACAATAAAAAGCGAAAGATTCAAGAGGGTTGCGACAATAGGTTCATTACCTTTTCTATAGGGATTAAAGCTTCTTGAATGTCTTGAATGGATTTTAAATCTGTTAATTTTATGGAGCTTTTAATATTAAATGGTCCAATGCTTGTTCTTTCAAGTTCATACGTAGTCGCGCAGCTATTTAATTTTTGGGCTATATCGTTTGCAAGGCTACGAATGTAGGTACCTTTTGAGACAGTAGTGTCGATTGTAAAAAAAGGAGACTCAAAGTTAATTAATTCTATGTTATCAATATTAACCTTGCGACTCTTTTGTTTTATGATTTCTTCTAATTTATCTTGTTCTAATTTATTTTCTCTGGCCAGCCTATATAAAGGTTGTCCGCCATATTTAAGAGCTGAATATATGGGAGGCACTTGCATGTAGCTGCTGCCTAGCTCTTTGATTGCTGTTA
>Ga0075122_10002726_pt1 | contig 11501 bp, 9 predicted proteins | sample AntAceMetag02UKB_FD_69790 | JGI IMG/M metagenome (GOLD analysis project Ga0075122, IMG submission 69790) | Saline lake microbial communities from Ace Lake, Antarctica - Antarctic Ace Lake Metagenome 02UKB | ecosystem: Environmental > Aquatic > Non-marine Saline and Alkaline > Saline | place... | reverse complement strand
ACGAAGAAATAAAAGTTTTAAACTATAAAGGAATTTTTAAAAAAGAATTAACAGTTTTTCAAGCAATTGCTTTAGTTGTTTGTGGAACTGTAGGAGCAGGTGCTCTTAGTATTCCTTATGCTATTTCAAAAGTTGGTCTAAAAATAGGTATTTTATATATTATTGTTTTAGGTTTACTTATGATGGGGCTTAATTTGCTTTTGGGTTATGTAACTGTAAAAACAAAACAAGATATGCAAATGGTTGGTTTGGCTAGAAAATATCTAGGTAAGAAAGGTGAAATAGTCATGGCTACTATTTCTTATCTTTTATTTTTTGGTGTTTTGGTTGTATATATTATTGGTGCTGGAGATGTTTTAACTGCGCTTTTGGGCGGTAAATTGATTATTTGGAGTAGTGTATTTTTTATATTTGCAAGTTTTTTTGTAATAAAAGGTTTAAGAAGTGTAAAAACAATAGAATTTTTAGTAAGCATTGCAATTATTGTTGTGATTTTACTTATTGCTTATTTTTCACTCCCTCATATTAGTTCTGTAAATTTAAAATATTTAAGTTTAAGTAATATATTATTACCTTATGGTGTGATACTTTTTTCATTACATGGAACTTCTTCTGTTCCAGAAGCACATGCACTACTCAGAGACAGAGATTCTGATTTCAAAAAAGTTATTATTTTTTCAAGTCTTATAACGATGTTTATTTATTTGGTTTTTACTTTTGTAGTTATTGGTGTTACTGGTACTTCTACTACAGAAATTGCTACTATAGGACTTGGAAATCATGTTGGTGAACTTATGTATTTGTTTGGTAATATATTTGCGCTTTTAGCGATGACTAGTAGTTTTATTATGATTGGCTTATCGCTCAAAGATTCTCTTATTTGGGATTATAAAATGAAAAGTTATATGGCAAATATTATAACTTTGTGTGTTCCATTTATAATTTTTATTTTTGGTTTAAGAGAATTTGCTGAAGCTATTGATTTAGTTGGTGGTGTTTTTATAAGTTTAGAAATGTTTATGATTTTACTTATTTATTGGAAAGCTGCCAATGATGGGCATGTAGCTGGTGGAAAGTACAAGTTGCATCATACTTTATTTTTAGTTATGGCTCTTATAATAGTCTTGATAATTGGAACTGTCTATAGTGTATTAAAAATGTTTTAGATTATGAATATTTTTCAAGTAATCTTATTAGCTTTTATTCAAGGTATAACAGAATTTCTACCTGTGTCCTCTTCTGGCCATTTGATTTTGATTCCTAGTTTTTTTCATTGGCAAGACCAAGGTTTAGCTTTTGATACTATATTACATTTAGCAACTTTGTTAGCTGTATTATTATTTTTTAGAAAAAGAATTTTTTTACTTTTAAAATCATTTTTTAGCAGAAAAAAAGATGAAGAGTTACTTAAAAATAGAAAACTAGCTTGGCTCATTATTTTTGCTACTATTCCAGCAGCATTACTTGGGTTTTATTTTGAAAATTATATTGATTTATATTTTAGATCTAGCAAGATAGTTGCTTTCAATTTAATTTTTTGGGGTTTAGTTTTATTTTTAGCAGAGAAATATAGTTTAAAATTAAAACAAAAAAAAGAACTAAAAAACATTACTTGGAAAGATTCTATTTTTATTGGCTTAGCTCAAGCATTATCTCTTGTACCTGGCACAAGTCGTTCTGGTATTACAATTAGTACTGGACTTTTTTCAAAAATAAACAAAAAAGATGCTATAGAATTTTCTTTTTTACTTAGTATTCCTGTGATTGCAGGAGCTGGATTTTTGCAAATTATTGATTTATATAAAAATGGTTTAAATAATTTACCGCTATATTTACTGATTATTGGTTTTTTAGTAGCTTTTTTAAGTGGTTATTTAGCAATAAAATTTTTATTAAAAATTGTAGAAAAATGGGGTTTTTTACCTTTTGTTATTTATAGATTTTTGCTTGGTTTCTTGATATTAATTTTAATTGCATTTTAGCTTGAAAAAAGCTTTTTTATAGTGTATAGTAGTAAAAATAAGGATTTTATTATGGAAAAACAAAAAACAATTATAACAGTACTTGGTGCTGGAAATATGGGGACTGCTCTCACTCAAGTTTTAACAGATAATAAAAATAATGAAGTTAGAATTTGGAATTGGGAAGGAGATCGAAAACCTCTAAAAGAAATAGAAAAATATAGAGAAAATAAATTATATTTAAAAGGTATTAAATTATCAAAAAGAATAAAAGTTTTTTATTCTTTAGAAGAAGCTCTAAAAAATAGTGAAATTATTTTTTTAGTTGTTCCAAGTTCAGCTATAAAAGAAACAGTTAAAAAAGTAAATAAATTTTTAAATAAAAAAACAATCATAGTAGATTGTTCAAAAGGAATAGACAAAAATAATTTAAAAATAATCACAGATGTTATTAAAGATAATTTAGATAAAAATTTTAAAAATAATGTATATTCTATATCTGGTCCAGCAGTTGCACTCCAAATGGTAAAGAAAAATTTAACAATGATGAATTTAAGTGGAAGAAATACTAAAGATAGAAAAAAGATTAAAAAAACTTTGGAAAATGATTATTTAAAAATTATTGAAATAGAGGATTTAATAGGATTAGAAATTGCAGGTTCATTTAAAAATGCTTATACAATTGCTATAGGGCTTTGTGATGGATTTGATTTTAGTTTAAATTCAAAAGCAATAGTTTTTACTTTTGCTATAAAAGAAATTTCTGAAGTTATAAAAAAAATGGGTGGTAAAAAAGAAACTATTTTTGAATTAGCAGGTATTGGTGATTTACTTGCTACTGCTTTTGCAAAAGAAAGCAGAAATAGAAGATTTGGTGAAAATTTAGCTAAAGAATTAAATAAAGAAAAAGCTCTTAAAAAAGTAGGACAGACAGTAGAAGGTATAGAGGCTGTAAATTGTTTAAAAATAATATCAAAAAAATATAAAATTAAATTACCTTTAAACGATATGGTGTATAAATGTTTAAATAATGATAAACAAACAAAAAAAATATTTTTCGATTTTTTTAAAAATAATAAATTTTAATTTATAAATATGGACGAACAAATACAAAAAATAAAACAAAAGAAAAAATGGTATAAAAGAAAAAAATTTATAATATTGATCTCTATAGTTATTTTATTTATAATAATTATTGCTTTTTTTAATAAAAATAAAAATCAAGTTGAATATGAAACAGCAAAAGTTATTTTAGGTAACTTGGTTCAGACAGTGGATGCTACTGGAAATATAAAATCAGCTGATGAAATTGATTTACGTTTTGAAAATATTGGAAAAGTTAGTAATATTTATAAAAAAGTAAATGAAGAAGTAAAAGAGGGTGATTTGATTATGGAACTTGAAAATAGTAATGAAAAAGCTAGATTAGCTCAAGTAAATGCAAGTTTACAAAAATATGAAGCAAATTTATCAAAAATTTTAGCTGGAGAAACAAGTTTTTATATAGAAAATTTAAAAGCTAGGTATGATCAATCTAAGGCAAATCTAAATCAAATAAAAGCTACTACTAATGATAATATTAGTAATGTTGAGTCTGTTTTAGCAACAGCTGAAAATAATTTAAAATTAGCAGAAGGTGGAGGAGATAGTATTATTATTCAAAATGCTTATCAAGATTTGATAGCTCAGATGCAAGTATCTCAAGATTCTGTTTCAAGTGCTCTTATTAGTTCTGATAATATTTTAGGAATTGATAATAAAGTTGTAAACGATGATTTTGAAGATTATTTATCATCATTAGATAGAAGTAAATTAAGTTTAGCAACAAGTAAATATAATATTGCAAAAGAAGCCAGAGATGATATAGATGAAAAAGTTTCAGAAGCAGTTTTTTCTGATTATGATTATGAAAAAATAAATATTTTAGCTGATGATATTTTATATGATTTAGCAGTTGTAAAAGATATGTTAGTTTCTATGTCACAAATGTTAAATGCAACAGTTGCTGTAGGTACTTTATCACAAACAGAGTTAGATGCTATGAAAACTAGTATTCAGACAGCTAGAACAAGTGTAAGTTCTAATAACGCAAGTCTTATAAATTATGTTCAAGCTATAACTACTGCAGAAAACAGTTATAATTCTTATTTGATTGCTTATGAAAAAGCAGAAAATAATTTAGATAATATAAAATTAAAATCAGCTGCAGATATAGCAGCTTATGAATCTTTAGTAGACCAAGCTAGATCTATTTATGAAGATGCAAAAAATCCTGCACGTAGCGAAGATGTTCTTTCAGCTGAGGCAAGTGTAAATGAAGCAAGAGCAAATGTAAATCAAGTTTTATCTAGTTTAAATAAAACAAAAATATTTGCACCAGTAGATGGTATTTTAGGAAAAATAGATGCGAAAGTAGGAGAATATGTAAACAGTTCAGATATTGTAGCAAAAATAGTAAATCCACATTTTGAAATAAAAGTAGATGTTCCTGAGACAGATATTGTAAAACTAAACATAGATGATACTGCTGAAATAAATCTTGATGCTTATGGTGATGATATAAAATTTAGTGCTAAAGTAATAGAAATAGAACAAGGCGAAACTGTAATACAAGAAGTAATTTATTATAGCGTGACTTTATCTTTAGAAGAAAAAGAAAATAAAGAAGAATATAACATTTTCAATGGTATGACTGCTGATGTATTATTTTATACAGAAGAAAAAGATAATATTTTATATATTCCCCAAAGAGTTATTTTAAGTGATGAAGATGGAGAAAAATATGTAAGAATTTTAAGCCAAGATAATGAAATAATAAATAAAGATGTTACAACTGGTATGAAAGGTGATGATGGTTATATGGAAATAACTCAAGGATTAGAAGAAGGAGAGGAAGTAATAATTAGGACTATTGAATAATTTTTATGATTAAAAAAGTTTTAAGACAAATTTACAAAACAGCTAAAAAAGAAAATGTTGAAGTGTATGTAGTAGGTGGTTATGTAAGAGATTTGATCTTAAACAAAAAAGCAAAAAAAGATATAGATTTTGTAGTTATTGGATCTGGTCTTGATTTTGCTAAAAAATTAGATGAAGATTTTAAAGGAAAAGGAAGTTTGGTAGAGTTTCCTGATTTTGATACAGCTCGTTATGTTTTTACAAAAATAAAAAAAGGTAAAAAAATAAAAGTTTTAGAAATAGAATTTGCTGGAGCTAGATCAGAAGATTATGATAAAGATTCTAGAAAACCAAAAGTTGTTAAAACTTGTCTTAAACAAGATTTAAAAAGAAGAGATTTTACAGTAAATACTTTGGCAAGAAAAGTTGGTTTTTGGGGTTTAAAAAAAGAAATAATTGACGAATTTGGTGGCGGGCAAGATTTGGAAAATAAGATTTTAAAAACACCTTTTGATCCAAATAGGACTTTTTCAGAAGATCCACTTAGAATGCTTAGAGCTGCTAGATTTGCTAGTCAACTTAATTTTGAAATAGAAGAAAAAACTTTAGAAGCAATCAAAAAAAATAAATCTAGATTAAAAATAATTTCTGCAGAAAGAATTCAAGAAGAATTTTTAAAATTACTTATTACAAAAGAACCATCAATAGGTCTTTGGATTTTATATAAGACAGAATTATTTTTTGAATTTATGCCAGAGATAAAAGATCTCGAAGGTGTAGAAGAAATTCATGGACAGAATCATAAAAATAATTTAGAACATACTTTCAAAGTTGTAGATAATGTAGCTTCAAAAACTGATAAAGTTTTTTTGATTTTTACAGCACTTTTACATGATATAGGAAAACCAGGAACAAAAAAATATAACAAAGGTCGTGGATGGACTTTTGATATGCATGAACATCTAGGTAAAAAAATTAGTCGTAATATATGCAAAAGACTTAAAATCAGTAAAAATAATACTGAATATATATTAAAATTAGTTCGCTATCATCAACAGCCAATATCACTTATGGATAAAGGTGTGACAGACAGTGCTATTCGTCGTTTGATCGTCAGTCTAGAGGATGATTTAGATGATTTACTTATTTTATGTCGTAGTGATATTACTACAGGTAATCAAAAAAAACTTGCAAAAAGATTAAAAAATTATGATTATTTAGAAAAAAGAATAAAAGAAGTTTTAGAAAAAGATAAAATGAGAGCATTTCAATCACCGCTCAGAGGAGAAGAAATAATGGAATTATTAAATATAAAACCAAGTCCTATAATAGGTAAAATAAAAAAAGAAATAGAAGAAGCAATTTTAGATGGAATAATTCCAAACGAACACGAAGATGCAAAAAAATACTTTTTTAAAATAAAAGATAAATATCTAGAAGAAATAAAAAAATATAAAAAATAATTATTTTTGAATATATAATATGGTAAAAAAATTAATCTCTATAAAAAATATAAAAAAGCAATTTGAAACAGGAGAGGTGGTAACGAAAGTTTTACATGGTATTGACTTAGATATTGATAAAGGTGAATTTATAGCAATCATGGGACCTTCTGGTTCTGGTAAATCTACACTTATGCATATTTTAGGTTTTTTGGATACTCCAAGTTCAGGAGAGTTTTTATTTAATGGTACTGATGTAAGTGGTCTAAGTGATGATGAATTAGCTGAGATGAGAAGTAAAAAAATTGGTTTTGTTTTTCAATCTTTTAATTTATTACCAAAAACATCTGTGTTAGATAATGTTATGTTACCACTTTTTTATGATAATACTCCCAAAAAAGAAAGAACAAAAAAAGCATTAAAAGTAATAGAAGATGTTGGTTTATCTCATAGAACAAATAATCTATCAAATCAATTATCAGGTGGTGAAAAACAAAGAGTTGCTATTGCTAGAGCACTTGTAAATGATCCATCTGTTATTTTTGCTGATGAACCTACAGGAAATCTAGATTCTAAATCTGGACTTCAAGTTATGAAAATAATTCAAGATTTAAATATTAAACATGGTCATACTGTTATTTTAGTTACTCATGAAAGAGAAACATCTAGTCATGCTAATAGAATTATAAATATAAAAGACGGTTTAATTGTAAAAGATGAAAAAGTAAAAAATCGTATTTTTGCAAATAATAATCATGAATTAGTAAAATAATTTTTATGCTTGATTATATTAAAAATGCTCTTACAATTTTTATCCAAAATAAAATGAGGAGTTTTTTAACTATGCTTGGGATTATTATTGGTATTGCTAGTGTGATTATTATTATGTCTGTTGGAGACGGAGCTCAGAGTTTGATAGTAAATCAAATCCAAAGCCAAGGTTCTAATTTAGTAGTTGTTTTTCCTGGTAATAGTGACGACGATGGTCCACCAGTATCAGTTATGGGAATTGTGATTACTACGCTTAAATACGATGAAATAAAAGACATGGTAAATAATAGTCAATTAAAACATGTTGAGTCGGCAGTTGGTTTTGTACAAGGAACAGATACTGTGAATTGGCAAGGACATAAAATGGATACAAATTTTGTTGGTACTTCTTATTCAATGCCGAAATTAGATAATACTGAAATGGAAAAAGGATTGTTTTTTACCAAAGACGAAGAAGAAACTTTATCTAGAGTAGTGGTTATTGGTTATAATGTTTGGAAAGAATTGTTTGGTGATAAAGACCCAATCGGAGAAATAATTAAAATTAAAAAAAGTAATTTTAAAATTATTGGTGTAGTTGAGAATAAAAATGTAAGTGGTTTTTCTAATCCAAATGATCAAATTTTTGTTCCAATTACCACTGCACAAAAAATTCTTTTAGGAATAAATTATATAAGTTATGCTAGAATAAGAGTAGATGATGTCGCTAATATAGACATAACAATTGATGATGTAAAATATTATTTGCGTGACAAGCATGATATAAATCAAAATGAGCCTAATGATTTTAAAGTAAATAGTCAAAAAGATGCAATTGATACTTTTTTAACAATAACAAATACAATAACTTGGTTTTTGACAGGTGTAGGAGCTCTAGCTTTGATAGTTGGTGGAATCGGTATTATGAATATTATGCTTGCATCTGTACAAGAGAGGACAAGAGAAATTGGACTTAGAAAAGCAGTTGGTGCAAAGAAAAGGCAAATATTATCTCAATTTTTAATTGAGACTATTATATTGACTGTAATAGCTGGAATAATAGGGATTTTGTTTGGAACTCTTGTGTCATTTTTGGTTTCAAAAGTAGCCTCAGCTCTTGGTTATGAGTGGGATTTTGGTATTTCTATTTTTGCTATTGTTATTGGTGTTGGAATTTCTACTTTAGTCGGTTATTTATCAGGACTTTTACCTGCTTATAGGGCTAGTAAATTAAATTCAATTGAAGCTTTAAGATATGAATAGAACTAAAAATATTTTTTATATTGCTTATAATTCTTTGTTAAAACAAAAACTAAGAACTGTTTTGACAATACTTACCATAAGTATTGGTATTGCTTCTGTAATAGCTGTTTTTTCAGCTGGAGAAGGTCTTGAATACATGATTCGTGAACAAGTAAGTAAATTTGGAGATAATTTGATAGAAATAGAAATAAAAGTTCCAAGTACAAAACAAAATTCTTCTGAAAATGCTGGAGGTATTGCTCAAGGTATTACTATAACTACATTTAAAAATTCTGATGTAGATAAAATAAGAAAGCATGAAAATATTAGCTATATTTATGGTTCAGTTATGGGGCAAGAAATAATAAGTTATGAAGATGAGATTAAAAAGTATTTTTTGTCAGGAGTAGGTTATGAATATGGTGATATAAGTAAAACAGAATTAATTTTTGGAAGATCTTTTTCTGAAGATGATGAAAAAAGTTTATCTCAAGTTGTAATTATTGGTTATGAGGTTTGGAAAGATCTTTTTGGGGATCAAAACCCAATTGATAAATCTATAAAAATAAAAGGTAAAAAATTTAAAGTAATAGGTGTATTTGAAAAACAAGGTGCAATGTTTATGATGAATTATGATGAGCAAGTTTTTTTACCAATTACTATCATGCAAAAGAAAATTCTTGGAACTGATTATTTGATGTTTGCTTTTATGCAGATGAAAGATGTATCTAAAGTAGAAAATACTATTGAAGATATTGAATACACTTTAAGAGAAGAACATGATATTACAGATCCAAACAAAGATGATTTTGCTGTGGTTTCTATGGAAGAAGCACTTGAAATGCTAGATGATATTATAAATATAATAACAATTTTAATAGTTTCTGTTGTTTGTGTTTCTTTGCTAGTAGGTGGTATAGGTGTTATGAATATTATGTACGTTTCAGTAGTTGAAAGAACCTTTGAAATTGGTCTTAGAAAATCACTTGGTGCTAGAAAAGATGATATATTAAAGCAATTTTTGTTTGAGTCAGTTATTATAACTTTTTTAGGAGGAATAATCGGAGTTATTTTAGGAGCTATTTTAAGCTATATTATTACTAAAATAGCCATTTATTATGATTTAGATTGGATTTATGTTGTTACTTTTTATTCTATTTTTATATCATTAGTTTTTTCAGCTGTGATAGGTATTGTTTTTGGTGTATATCCAGCTAAAAAAGCTGCAAAATTAGACCCTATTGAGGCTCTGAGAAGAGAATAGTTTATATATAAACTCTTGCTTTTTTGGTTAAAATTTGCTATAATTTTCTTGTATGATATTAGAAATTTGGAATCAATTTTTGTTTGTGCCACTTTTGAATGTTTTGATTTGGATATACAATAATCTTACAAATCAAAATTTAGGTTGGGCAGTAATCTATTTAACTTTATTAATTAGATTTTTAACTTTACCTTTTTCTATAATTGCTGAAAGAAATTCTTATAAAAATGAACAATTAAAAAAGGAATTAGAGAGTATTGCTAAATCTTATAGACATGATCCTGTTTTACAAAAACAAGAAATAAGAAAAAATTTAAAAAATAAAAAAGTAAGTGCTTGGGCAAAAGTTGTAGTATTAGTTATACAAGCTTTAGTATTTTTTCTTTTATATCAAGTTTTTGTTAGAGGTGTTTCAGGCGAAAAAATGCTTTTTTATTTATATAGATGGAATGATTTTCCTGGGACTATAAATGTAAATTTCTTTGGTTTTAATTTAGCTGCTAGACATGCTATTTTTGGGCCAATTTTAGTCGCTTTACTCTTAGCCTTTGAAATATATTTAGATTTTTCTAAAAAAAAGAAAAAATTAGATCAGCATGATTTATTTTTCTTTTTACTCTATCCTGGTTTTGTATTTTTATTTTTATGGTGGCTTCCGATGGTAAAGGCTTTATTCTTTTTTACAACAATGTTATTTTCTATATTCATTAAATATTTAATAAAAGAAGTTTTTAATTTTAAAGAAAAAAAGGTTTAATTAATTTTAATTTTTTATATGGCAGCAGATTTAGATAAATTAATGTATTCATTTGTAATGGAGGATGTTTTAAAGGGTTTTTTTATACATGTTCCACCTGGATATGTAGCTTGTGTTTATGATCTTGGTAGAGGAGTATTAAAAAAAGTTTTGACTTCTGGATTACATTTTAAAATTCCTTTTTGGCAAAAAGCAAAATTATTTAATATTCAGACTTTGGAATATGGTATAAGTCGGGATTTTAATATTTTGAATTCTAAAGCAATGGGTGATTTACCTATTGCCGTAGTCACAAAAGACGATAAAAAAATTGCGATTGAAGGAACACTTCTTTTGAGATTAGATATTCATCAAATTCCTCATATTTGGCAAACTATTGGTGAAGATTTTGTAGAAAAAATAATTCGTCCAACTATTAGATCTCGTATGAGAATGGTAGCAACTCGTTTTGATTATTCTGATTTGGTTGCTGGTAAAAGAGATGCAGTAGAAGTGGAATTAAAAAATGAATTAGAAAGAATTTTTTATCCTAGAGGAATTTTTATTGAAAATGTTTTGTTAAGTGAGATAGGGATAATAGAGAAAAAAGCTGATTAAGTTATTATTTTAAAAGCAGGTAAAATTTTAAACCTGTTTTTTTAATCTTTTATCCCCACTTGTCAAAAGCATTTTTTAATAGTATAATTTTGTTTGTTGTAAATTAAAAAATAAAAAAATTATGAAAAAAGTAATCATTATGCTTGGTATTCCAGGTTCTGGTAAAGGAACTCAAGCTAAAAAATTAGAATCAGATTTTAATTGTGTCCATATATCTACTGGGGATTTACTTAGAAATTTAGAAAAAAAACATTTAAAAGATACTAAACATGAAGAAATATTAGACAGAATGAAACAAGGACATTTGATTCATGATGAGCTTATTTATAAAATAACTTTTCCTAAAATAGAAAAAATATTAAAAGAAAAAAAGACTGTGGTTTTAGATGGAGCTGTACGTAGTATGGAGCAAGCTAGAGAATTTAGTTCTTTTTTTGAAAAGTTAGGTATAAAAAAAGATGATATTGCTATAATTGAAATTTATATAAGTAATAGGCTTAGTAAAAAAAGATTACATAGTAGAGCTGTAGAGGCAAAAAAAGCAGGTAAAGAGATAAGAAAAGATGATACAAAAAAGACAATAAAAGAAA
>Ga0075122_10002716_pt1 | contig 11526 bp, 12 predicted proteins | sample AntAceMetag02UKB_FD_69790 | JGI IMG/M metagenome (GOLD analysis project Ga0075122, IMG submission 69790) | Saline lake microbial communities from Ace Lake, Antarctica - Antarctic Ace Lake Metagenome 02UKB | ecosystem: Environmental > Aquatic > Non-marine Saline and Alkaline > Saline | place... | reverse complement strand
TTCGCCTTCGCCTTCGCCTTCACCTTCACCTTCGCCTTCGCCTTCACCTTCACCTTCACCTTCACCTTCACCTTCACTGCCGATTTCGATGATGTAGGAGTTGGAAAAGACAGCCGCGGGAGAAGTTCGGTCTCCGATTACGAGATACGTCTTGTATATCCCAGGAGGAATTTCCGAGGGGAGTTGAATCTCGATGACGTGGAAATCTCCATATAGGATGTCAACTTCCACGTCTTCAATCCAGGCCGAGAGTGAACCGGGGTTCTCTTGGAGTGCTCCGAGGTAGCCATACAAAGCGATGGTTTCCCCGGGGCCTGGATTAAGTGGACTCACTCTTGAGATGCAGAAGTCACACCGTCCCACCGCAAATCCATCCTCCGTCGTTTCATCGTCGTGGTATCCGTCCACGTTGAAGAATTGAATCAGTCGGAGAAGTTCGGAAAGCGAGATGTACCGGTATGGATCGAGATAATCCAAATCGTGCAGATAACACGACGTGATGTCTCCCGGCCCTGGTGCAAACCCGTCCTCCGTTCCAGCTTCGCAGTGGTATCCATCCGTGTTGAAAAGCTGAACTCCTCGGAGAAGTTCAGAGAGTGATATGCTGTAATCATCGTCAGTGTCGGCGGAGTGCACAACTTGAGCGGAAGCTCCGCAGGTTACAACCAACATTCCGGCCAAAAGAAAAGACATTCGATACATGGTGTTCTTCATAAGACGCTCCTTACAGCTCTTCCGAGCCATGTTAGGTCAATTCTAAACAAGTATGTCTGGCATTCCCCCCTGCCCTTTTTCGTAGGTTCAACATGACAAGCTAAACCCACGAGAGAAGGCGGGGGGCTACCTTCTTTGGTGGGTAATAAGTGGATTCTTATGCCCCAGTTTTTTCTTTCTGCCTTCGCTTAGCACCTTGTTTACCGCGATACTTTCTTGGTGGGCATACATGCTCTCCGCGGGACGGGTGAATACGGTTCCCACAGATAGTGCATTTTTGACCAGTTCTCTTTTTCTTTTTTCCCATTGGCACTATTCCTTTCGTTCGGATCTTCGATTTAAGGCATACGTTGGCGGGAGCGATACTCAGCCTCCCTTTTTCTTCGGAGTCTCCTTTCTTTCTTGTTCACAAGTCTCAACTTGTGTTCGGTCTTTTTCTTCCTCTTCCTCCGAATTTCGCGGTGCTTTCCTGGCTTGGTCGTTCTCCTTTTCATCGGATACTCCTGGTTATTCTCCATGGTTTTACTTGGCTATTCTTCGAAAAAGAGAGTTATAAGAGTCCTCTCTCTCACCGAAGATCCAGGCGAAGGTGTTAGAAAGACCACTTTTCCTAGAGGTGGTTCTGATGGATTACCCCAAATAGAGACACAGAGTCTATTCCGATCTACTAACTCCATAGCCTCTTCATAGGTAAGCCCTCGAAATTCTGGGCATTGGAATGGGGCAAGTCCTCTAGTAAACCACAAGACTCCCAGAAGAAAAGTCCCAATTGTAAACAGAACAAAAGCGACAAGCGCTACGCCCTCGGGACTAGGATACATACGCAACTCCCTTCTTGGTTTTAGGTTTTGGTTCTTGCCGAGGTTAGTCGACAACAATAGATACGGAGTGCATCCGTGGAATCATGCTTCCTGCAGGCGGGTCTTGCGAAGAGACAATCCCAGAAACACTCATGGACTTGTTCGCAATATATATCCTAATTCCATTTTCTTTCGCAAGAGCCTTAGCTTCCAGCAAGTTGCGTTGACAAAAGCTCGGACATGGAAATGGGGTGAGGTTGTAGGTAGCCCACACAGCACAACCAATAATCGCTACGAGTAACAGTACCCCAAGGGTAATCATTGAGACACTCCTTTTTCGTTTTTCAAAAACACTTTATCACAAACACTTCTTGACAAAGCGACGACTTAGTTTTACAGAACTTTCATTCCAACTAAGTCGCCGCCCACTCCATCGTCGCTTATTCACTCAACCACCATCTCCACCAGAACCATCTCCACCTTCATCTCCACCTTCATCTCCACCAGAACCACTCCATCGTCGCTTATTCACTCAACCACCATCTCCACCAGAACCATCTCCACCTTCATCTCCACCAGAACCACTCCCTCGTCGCTTATTCACTCAACCACCATCTCCACCAGAACCATCATCTTCACCTTCAGCATCTCCACCAGAACCATCTTCTCCACCAGAACCATCTTCTCCACCAGAACCATCTTCTCCAGCATCATCTCCATCTTCACCTTCACCATCTCCACCAGAACCTCCATCATCTCCATCACCATCTCCACTTTCAGAAGCACCATCTTGCTTTGAATCTCCGGGGGCGATATTCTTGGCAATTTCCCGAGCGAACTCAGAGACCCTATTCTTCTCTTCCGCTTCCTCGGCCTGCGTTACTTTCAGTCGCTCAACTTCTCTTCCAATTCTCGTAGCAAGTTTATCCAAGCCTCCAACTGTGCAGCATATGTGGAGTTGAAGGCCCCGCTTGCTCTTAGCTGTGACATCCACGTCGAGTTTGAGTAGCATTTCTACCACATCCGTATGCCCACCAAGAGCAGCAATCATCGCAGCGTTGTATCCCTCATTGTCGAAGTCGGAGACCTTCCATCCAGCCTTAATCAGTAAGGAGACGAACTCAGCAAATCCCATATCGGCGGCAAGGTGGAGTAGAGAGCGCTCTTCATGATCCCGAGAGATACGCGCGTCCACGAGAAGTCCAGGACGCTTTCTGGCCTCCTCGAGCATGGTAAACGCATCCCTGAGAAGCTTTGTCGTAGCTATTCCCATAGGAGTTTCCCCCTTAGAGTTTTCGGCTACAAGTAATTCGGGACACACACTGACAAGGAGACGAATCGTTGCCTTACGGTTGCCTTCGTCGTTGGGAGCGTTCATCATGAGGTGCAGGAGGGTGTTTTTATCAAAGTTAACAAGTGCCCCCTCTAGAAGCTCTTGACGAACTTTTTCAACTTTCGCGAACATGCACTTAAGAGCTTCGACCCGACCTGCCATGGCAGCTTTTCTAATCGGGGTGACCCTAAAAGAGTCTTCGAGAAGCGGATTAGCACCATGCGCCAAAAGCCGCTTGACCATATCAATATTCCCGGAATCAACAGCCATCCGTAGAGCAGTGACACCATCCTGAGGATTCTTATGGTTAACGTGGTTTGGCCAGTACTCATCAGGAAAGGTAGTGTCAGAGTATTCGCTCGAGGCGCAGCTAAAAAGATGTGCTTGCCTTAGCTTTTGATTTTCATTTCTTGCCTGCTTCACCTCCAGACGCGCAAAAGATAGTAGGTACAAGATGCCAACGAAAAGCACAACAGAGCAAAGGAAGATAAGCCCGATGGCATCCCTATCAGTTTCTTCCCCAGAAAAATGCAATACCAGAGACACCACAAGGGCAATCTGGGTTAAGGCCATAAATACCACAAACACCAAAGACGCATTCAAGAAACCTAAAGTTTTTCCATACAGATCCAGTTGCTTCTTTATAACAAATCTCCTTCCGACTCAATTTAAGAGTCATTTTCAAAACAAAAACTAAGCCCCAAGAGATAGTCGAGGAACTTTTCACTTCAATATATTAACCTAAAATAACTACCTATTTCGCATGCGCGCATGTGTATAAGATAGGTATTTCAGGGTATTTCGGCATAACAGCAGAAAGAACTTTAACAGAAAAAGCAGATATTTCTATCCACTGTTGACTTATATTTTGCTTCCAAAATATCACATAAAACCATACAGTCTTACGTGTTCCTAAAAGCAATTTCTTTTACAATAAATTCCAAAAGGAATTTAGCAAAGGTGTTGCTTTAGGGTTGTCATTATATAGAGATAACATGAACAATTTTAACTTTATAAATATTTCTAATAGGAAAAAGTACCTATTATATACAAATTTATAAAAAATTATATTTTTTTAATCCTTCTAAAAAGTTCAGAAGTTCCGCCTATGGAAATAATAGCAGCAAGAGCATAGGCAATAGTAAAAATAATTATTATAAAATTGGTTGTAGATTCAGCTAAAAATAAGAGAGCCGCCTTTAAAGAATAAATTCCAAATACGTATAGAACAAAACAAAATATTATATTAGAAAACATTTTCCATCCGGTAACTTCGGATTCTTCAATAACATCTTTCAGATAAATAGCAATAGCAAATCCAATTCCAAGAAGTATAAGTGCTCCGATAAAAGAGGGAATAGCAATAAGCATATTAGCGAATATTTTTGTAAGTGCAACTATCCCGAGCCTATTTAAAGCAAGACTAATAAATACCAAATATATAGACCATTTAACGACGATTTCAAACAAATTTACAAAACTAGGACGAATACTTTTTTCGATTTCAAGCTTTTTCAAAGTCTTCTTTAATCCAATAAAAAATATTTTACCAACAAAAATTCCAACGATCAGAATTAGTATAGCTAAAATCCCATTAACCAAAACATCACTTGGATTCATTCCGCTAAGAGATATCTGCTCAAGGAATTTCACATATACTTCACTCATATAAGTCAATAATATCTAAGCTTTATAAGGTTTATTTTATAGAGGCAAATTCTTTTTTTAGCTCTTTTGAAATTTCTTTATGTTTTTTAGAATCAATATTTTGTAAGCAGTGTTCCCTATTTTCATCTTTCGGAATTAGGTGGAAATGAGTATGAAACACATATTGGTCGGCATTTTGTCCATTATTTAAGAGCACCTTACATGCTCCATATTTTTTCATTAAAATTCTCAGACCAACAGAAATAGTTTTCATAAGTTCATTTTGAATTCTGGCGGGAATATCTTCCAAATTGGGATAATGCGCTTTTGGAATAATAAGTAAGTCAACCTCTTTCAGCTTATTTGGAATTCCCAAAAATACAAATGTGTGCTCATTCTCAAAAATTGGACTAACAGAAAAATCAGGAGAATGTTCATGTGTCTTTCTTTTTCCAGAAACAAAATCGCAAAATATACAATCCATATATGAAAAAAACTTAAAAGCTTTTTAATACTTATCGTTTAATGAAAAAAGTTCACATAAAGCATTTTATTTCCAAAAATTTCGGAGACGCGCTAAGCCCAATTATGATAAAGATGATTAATCCAAAATTAGAAATTGTTTCTTCGGGAAAAAAGATAAGATTAATATTAAAAATTAAAAAATTATTTAGAAGGGCACCAAAAAACAACTTTTTAATTATTGGAAGTATAATATCCTATGCGGATAAAAATTCAATAATATGGGGCTCAGGATTTATATCAAAAGATGCCTACTGTAAAGAAAAGCCAAAAAAAGTTCTGGCGGTAAGAGGACCACTTACAAGAAAGAAACTCATAGATCAAAAAATAGATTGCCCGAAGGTATTTGGAGATCCAGCGCTTTTACTTCCGAAATTCTTTAAGCCAAAAGTAAGAAAGAAATATAAGTTGGGAGTAATACCACATTATGTAGATAGAGATGCTGATTTTTTAAAAAAAATAAAAGGAAATGAGGAAATATTAATAATAGACATTAACTCAGGAATAAAAAAGGTTACAAGAGAAATTTTAAGTTGTAGGAAAATAGCTTCGAGCTCCTTGCATGGAATAATAATATCAGACGCTTATAATATCCCATCCGTTTGGATAGAATTTTCAAAAAAAGTAAAAGGCGAGGGATTTAAGTTTAGAGATTATTTTTTATCAGTTAAAAGAAATGATCATAAGCCGCTAAAAATAAACGACAAAACTACCCTAGATGAAATAGGAAGTAAATTTAAGCAATATAACAAGTCAAAAATAAACACAAAAGCTCTTTGGAGTGTTTGTCCTTTTAGATAAATCTTATTTCAAAAACATTTTTTCAAAAGAATCAATTATATTCTTTTCGTCTTTCTCGTGTTTTTCCTCGAGTTCTTTAATTATGGAGATTAAAACCGAATGCTGTTCTTTTTCAAGGTTGATTATATAATTTAATCCTTTCTTTAATGCACCCAAAAACATCTCCTTTCTTTCTTCTTTAGATGGGACTGGTATATCTTTATTTCCAAAAATGCCTGTTTCCCCGCCTAGAACAAATTCTCTATCTACTTTTTTAATCCATTTTAGCGCACCTCGCTTATTTCTTATGTAAACCAAAATAAAAAATGAAAGGATAGCATCGTGTATAAATTCTTTAGGATCAATTCTTGCACCAGTATCCTTTTTTGGGTTATCGCAAAAGTCCATTGCTCTCTTCATACCAATAGTCTTGTCTCTTTTTTTAAACCAATCCTCTCCAACAAAGCCACGATTTAATTTCAATCCATAACTTCCATGAACGCCATGAAATTTTGGGTCGGGAGTAAAATACACAGGATATCCATTCTCAATAAATCTAAAACCAAGCTCCCGGTCCTCACCTCTTCTTATTATTTCGCCAGGAAACCCACCAACATCTAAAAACTTACGTTTCTCACAAAAAGCAAATCCACCACTGTTCTCAATTGGAATTGGCCGCAAAATATAATATTCATTGTTAATTGTTTTATTTGCTTCAGTCAGATATTCTTCAGGAAAAGCTGTTTTGTTCGCAGTATACTCACCTCTAAGAAAACTGACTCGGGCAAGTTCGCACTTCTTCACAATTTTGTTTGGGATAGAAGACCTGGAGTAAAAAGGTAAATTGACAATCCCCACGTTTATACCTTGCTCAATCAGCCATTCATATGTGTACAAAGCTCCAAATACGCTATATGGAGAAGCAAACATGTCATCATCAGAAAAAAAGAGGTATTTTCCACTTGCTTGGTCAACTCCAATATTTCTAGCTACTCCAGCCCCATGCCTTTTTTCAAGTTTAATGTATTTTATGGGAACCAATTCTTTTTCCTTAGATTCTTCTTGATACTTTTTAACAACATCTTCAGTATTATCAGTAGAACAATCATCAACAATAATAATTTCCTTAATGACAGGTTTCTGCATAAGAGAAGTTTTTATAGCCCAAATAAGAGGATTCCTTTCCTCCCTTAAACTGCTAGGCTTATACGGGCATCTATTATACGTAGGAATTACAATAGAAACATCAAGCTTGTCATATGGCAGTTTAAAATTATCCAAGTAGTCAACATTATAGTAGGGTTTTTTCATTTCTTCCGCTAGGATTTCTGCAGGATCAGGCTCTTTTTCCTTCTTTTTACTCATATAAAATTAACCTCATTGCCACTTTAAAAGCCTATCCTTCACTCAAAATACCAACCAAAACTCTTATAAACCAAAACCAACCTCTTAATTTACGATAAATGGCATTAAGCCAGTCTAACGCTGTAAAAGCGTGTCGTAAAAATAAAATGAACACAGTATACGAATTAAATTCACAAGAATATAACTTAAAATTAGCAGAAGCGCTAAAAAGTGTTGATGAGTTTGTTGCTCCAGAATGGGTCTTTTTCACAAAGTCGGGTGCATCAAAAGCTAGACCAGTTGAGGATGAAAATTTTTGGCACAAAAGATCTGCGAGTATTCTAAGACAAATTTATAAGAAAAAAATAGTTGGAGTTGCTAGGCTTAGAACAAAATATGGAAGTAAAAAGAATCGAGGATATAAGCCCGAAGAATTTAGAAAAGCCGGAGGAAAAATAATTAGAACCATATTACAGCAATCAGACAAAGCGGGGTTTACAGAACTTGCAACCGACGTTAAGGGCGTTCGTGCTAAAAAACCAGGAAGACAATTAACAGTTAAGGGTAAAGAATTTTTGGAGGCAATTAAGTAAATGGGATTTAAATCTAAAGTAAAAAAAAAGAAACTTGCAAAGAAAGGAAGGCAAACTAAATGGGCTCCTGTTTGGGCAGTTCTAAAAAAATATGGTGCGGGAAAAAGAATCCACCCAAGCGTAATGACCGCAGGAAGAAGACACTGGAGAAGAACAAAATTACATATTAAACCTAGGAAGATTAGAAAATCTCACTTCGGATAAATAAAAATGGCAGCTAAAAAAAACACTAAAGAAGAAAAAATTGAGAGAGAATATACAATTCCACTTAGAGAGAAATGTAGATCTGTAGCTATCTACAAAAAGACACCAAAAGCAATCAAGACAGTAAAAGAATTTTTAGCTAGACATATGAAAGTTGAAAATAGGGACTTAAAAAAAGTTAAGTTAGATAAATTCGTGAACGAAGCTCTTTGGGCAAGAGGAATAAGAAAGCCACTTAATAAAATTAAAATAAAGGCAGTAAAAGAAGATGGAATTGTAAAGGTTGAGCTTTTCGAACTAAGCAAAAAATTCAAGGATAAAAAAGCGAGAGAGGAAAAAATGTCTGCTCTTGGAGATTCTAATGCTAAAAAGAAGACCGCTCCAGCCAAAAAAACTGAGGAGAAAGTTTTAGATAAAGACAAAGATGGTGTAAAAGATTCTACTGAGGAAATTGAAAAAGAAAAATCAGTAGAAGATGTAAATCAAAAGGAAGCAAAAGAAAAATCAAAAGAAAATAAAAATACAATATCTGCAGAAAGTAAAGCAGCGGCTCAAAAATCAGATAAAGTAGCGAGGCTAGAAAAAAAGGCGTGAAGTAAGCAGAAATTTTTAGAAAATTAATTCTAAAAATTCATAGTTTTTAAAAAAAACAACGCGTATATAAGGAGGTAAAAATGAAAGGAAAAATAAAATATTTTAATGAATCAAAAGGATTCGGCTTTATAATAGCTGAAGACGGAAAGGAAGTTTTTGTACATAAATCTGCTTTAGGAGCAGGAGTAACTCTAAACGAAAATGATGAAGTTACTTTCGATGTTGAAGAAGGAGACAGAGGTCCAAAGGCAGCTAATATTAAAAAAGAATAATTATAATTACTAAATTATCATTATTCAAAATTTATGGGAGCTCTTATTTTTATTACTTAATTCCCATAAGTTGCATTTTCTAAAAACATTATATACTAATTAAAAATAGATTAAGATTTTTTTTATTTTGAGAATATTTTCGTGATATTCTAGAAAATTATATATAGATTATTAATCTTAAAATTATCATGACTGATGAAAAAATAGATATTGAAGAAGAAATGATTAAAGAAGTAAATGAATATTCTAGGGCACACAAACCCACTCCCGAAGAGATAAAATCTAAAAAAGACTGGGAAAAACGTAGAAAACACATATGTAAGCCATGTTGGGAATTAAAATATTGCCCATATGGTCCTCTGGTTGAAAGCTTTCCTCCCGTGCGACCAACTAGGGAAGAAGCAATTGAGCATAATGAGTTTTTAAGGAAGCAGCTTAAAAAATCTGCATATAAAGGTTGGAGAAAAAAGCATTTTGAGGACAAGGTAAAAAATTTCAATCCCAAAGGATACCCAGAAAAATATAGTCAAAAAGACATTGAAGGAAGTTGTTTGGTATTTGGACATATATGTCCAGTATTTTTTATAAATGAGCCACTTACAGAAACTTTAGAAATGAGGAGGATATCTAGGATTGTGTCACGCGTAACTATGTTAAAAGTTGCAAGAAGAGATAACTCTACTTGCCAAATTTGTGGTAAGCACTTATTGGATAATGAAATTGAGTTTGACCACAAAATTCCATTTTCTAAAGGAGGAAGTACTGAAGAGAATAATATACAGGTTGCTTGTTTTGATTGCAATAGGTCAAAGAATTCCAAAACTCCAAATCATGTAAAGAAATATTGGTAGTATAGGTTTGTTCCTTGATATTATTTGTATGCCAAAACAAAATTACTTTAATCTAACAATTTCTAAATTTCTTGGAACTACTGTTTCAATTCTATTTTTTTTGTAAATTGAAGACGCAAAATCAAGAGACTTACTAGATTCGCCGTGATTAACAATTATTTTTTTTGGTTTGGGGTTCATATTATTTATGTAAGCAGCAAGTTCATTACGACCTGAGTGAGGGGAAAGTCCATTTATTAATTCAACTGACATCTTTACGTCTATTTTCTTTTTCATACCATCTTCTTCTATCATAACTGAGGTAGCACCCTCTTGAAGTTGACGACCCAAAGAACCAGGGCCCTGGTAGCAACTAAGTATCATAAGGTTCTTTTCATTATCAGAAAAATTCTTAAAGTATTCCACCGATGCGCCACCCTGAAGCATACCTGAGGTTGCAATAACAATACACGGTCCACCTTCGATAACTTCCTTTCTTTCTAGGTTGGAACCTACTCTGGAAAAGATATCTGAAATAAATGGGTTTTTATCTTGAAAAATTAAAGAACGAACTTTACTACTTAAAAAATCTGGGTATGCGGTGTGAATAGCATTAATATCCCAAATCATACCGTCGATATACATAGGAACCTTTGGCAATTCTCCAGTTCTCATGGCTTCTTCTACTCTTAGAAGTGTTTCTTGTGCATGACCTAATCCTAATTCTGGAAGTAAAACTTTTCCACCCCTTTCTATGGTCTCTCTTGTTATTTTTAAGAATCTATCTTCAGTCTCTTTTCTCGAAGGCAAAATATCTGTCTTTGCCCCATATGTTGATTCTATCTGAAGTGTCTCTATTCTTGGGAATCTATTTACAGCAGGATCAAGAAGTCTAGTTTTTCCGTATTTTGTATCTCCGGTATATACAAAATTATGAAGACCGTTTCCGATATTCATATGAATCTGCGAAGAGCCAAGTACATGCCCGGCATTATATAAAGTAATTCTGATATCAGATGTGATATCTGTAACTTCGCCATAATTTAAGCAAATAGAGTGTTTTACCATTTCTGATACATCTATCGAAGAGAAAATTGGGGCGGAAGCTTGCTTGTATGCAACTCCTATAAAGTCCAATGCTAAAAGGGCAGATATATCTCTTGTGGGGGCAGTCATATAAACAGGCCCCTTGTACCCCATTTTATATAAATATGGCAAAAGTCCACTGTGATCCAAATGCGCGTGACTAATTATTACAGCATCTAATTCTGAAATATTAAATTCTGGAGCACTTAAATATGGAAATTTGTTTGGTCCATCTGAGGCAACATCAATTCCACAGTCAAGTAAAACTTTAGAGTTTGGCGTCTGCAAAAGTAAACAACTTCTACCTACCTGCCTACCTCCACCTAAGAATCCAAGTCTAACCCAAATATCCTGTTTGTCAGGATTCCACTCTTTGTAGACCTTTTTTCCAATATCATGTAAAAATTTTCTACGATAATTATTGTTTGCATATAAAACACTTCGAATTTTATCTGTAATCTTGCTTTTTATCGCAGAACTTCTTTGAATCTGCGGAGTCCACATAGTGGCTTTTCTTATTTCTTGCAGAATGGAACCACCTTTGCCAATAACCATACCAGGCCTCTTAGCTTCAATGATAACAATACTTCGATGTATATCAAAAATAATCTCTGTAATTTCAGCTTCTTCCGGAACAATTTTTTTAATTTCTTTTTCGACTTCTTCTTTATCCATTAATATTTTTGGATCAGCCCTAAGCTCAATTCTTTTTTTTATGTCCGCGACTATTTCTTTTATTTTAGACTCTCCTTCTTTGAAAAATTTTTCATTATCCGTATAGATAACTATATTTGCTCCTTCAAAATT
>Ga0075122_10002713_pt1 | contig 11540 bp, 22 predicted proteins | sample AntAceMetag02UKB_FD_69790 | JGI IMG/M metagenome (GOLD analysis project Ga0075122, IMG submission 69790) | Saline lake microbial communities from Ace Lake, Antarctica - Antarctic Ace Lake Metagenome 02UKB | ecosystem: Environmental > Aquatic > Non-marine Saline and Alkaline > Saline | place... | reverse complement strand
ACAGACCCATAATAAGGGTATATGGATTTTTTTGTTATTTTTGAGTAGTTTTAATGTTATATGTTTACATACTGTTACTTCTAAGCAGTAATCATAAAATAACTACTATACCCTTACAGACCCTTACAGACCCTTACAGACCCTACCATTTAGTACATAGATATACGAATGAGTACACAGAGATACGGGACGGTACACATGAGTACGGAAAGGTATATTAGTATACAGATTTGTATATTACCACTCTGTATATTCGTATATTAGTATAGTAATTCGTATAGTACTATAGGAATAGTTAGAGTGGTATACGGATTTTGCTACCCTAGCAAGAATCTGAACCCCCCGTAATTTTATGTACCTTTTTGTTATGCAGTGAGAAATAGAAAAGACCTTTAAGAGACCTTTAAGAGACCTTTAAGAGACCTTTAAGAGACCGCTAAGAGTACTGTTGAGTACTGTTGTTTATATCTATTTGTTTACACTATACAGTATATGTTACAGTACGTAACAGTGTATGTTACAGTACGTAACAGTATGTTACAGTACGTAACAGTACATTACAGTCTGTGGCGGATTTTGGGTTTTTAGGAAGAATTTAATTTAACATTAAGATGTTGTGGGGAAATGATATTTGTTGGGGAAAGAAGGTGTTAAAAAATGTGGAGAAAAAAATTGAGGTATTAAACATAACTAATTGTGGGTGTGGTAAAAACGTTACAGGTATGACTAAAATGTCTCAGTTGTTGTAGAACGCATTTAAACGCGTTCTGAGCGTGTCAATATTTTAGACGATGTATTAGTCGCGTGAAAGAAGAAAGTGCCTTGTACCCCCCTTAGAATGCGTTAGGATGCACGTTTGAAAGTAGTCTAGAAGTCGTTTTATTGATGTAGAAAAAATAGATGATTTTTACAGTATTTGTCACGGAATTTTCATGTTTTGTTGTCATTTATAATTAATACAATTTTATTACATACGCAACAGAAAAACTTATTACTGAACTTATCGTATTCAATTACGCCTTCGTAACAGTACGGACATTGAGCGTGTTTTAAATAATCTGGTACAAATGGCATTATGATTTCACCTCGTTATACCTCTATCTTTCTAATTAACTTAGCAGTAAAGTATAAATCGAAACAGTGGTCTAATATCTTTTTATCTCTATCATATTCGATACGGGATTCTGAAGAACCCCGAATAACTTTATGTATATAATCACCAGATTTATTATATCTATAAATATATATTTCCTTATTGTCAAGTTCTATTAAACTTAGGTCAACTTGTTCATCTGGAAAGTCCACAACATAATTATCAATGGTTTTAATTGTTTTTGTTTTTAACATTTATATTTCATCTCCTTAATTTTTTATAAATATGATTTTCATATAATACGCCGATTCTTTTAGCATATTTTTTATCAATAGATAAATCAATTAATCTACAATATATATGTAACGGATTAAAATAATGCTTTACAGATGGAGAATACTTTTCTGAAAGATTTTTCACTATTGTAGATAATTGCATTTTTATAATTAATAAGTTTAACTAGTATATAAATGTTTTGTATTTTCTTTTGTTATTTTGTCACAATAAGTCTCAGTTCTGAACTAAAGTATGGAGATGCTATAATTTCAATATTTTCAAACCCAATTCGTTTTAATATTTTTGTTAAATAACTGAATGAAAAACCAGAAGAATGCCAATTTACTGGATTCCTACTTTTATGTGATGAATATAATGCACTAAATGCCCATGGTTCCTTTATATAACCCATTAGATATAATATACAAAATGCTTTTAGGTTTGGAACAAGAACATCTAGTTTTCCACCACGTTTTAATTTGTTAAACCATAATTTTAATGTTCGTTCTATATCAATCTGTGGTATATGTTCTAATACATTGTGTGCACGTATTTCATCAACACTGTTATCATCTATTTTAGTTAATTTTGTGATGTCATCAACTAAATCTGGTTTAATAGATTCGTCAATATCCACATTTACATATCCTTCTATTTTTATATCACAACAACCAAGATTTAATTTCATTTTTTTAACCGTTGTATTATTGTATCTCTATCAAATTTATGCAAAAAATGCGTTTTAGTATTATCAAGAGCTTCGCAAATATCTTGCATGGATATTTTTCCATAAACCATATCTATTTGTTTCATCAATAAATCTTTTAACAGTGTCTTATCATTCACTTTAAGTCCTCATCAGTTATGTTAAAGAAATGTTCAATCCATTCTTCTACATTCTCTTGACCTTTTCTATTATCAGCAGCAAAATCTGTATGACAACTACCATCTCTAAATGCTTTAATCCATTTAATAGCTTCATGTTTTTGATTAAAAAATATTTCTGGTATAAGCGTTTTCATATTAACAACATCTTGAAATATTGCAATAGACTTTTTTTTAATATCTTCTGCTGTTTTCAATTTACTCATCATTCTCACCAAATAGTTTCTCAGCATTCTTGATTCGTGTTTTAGTTCCCGTATCTGCCCACTTACCTGTATGTTTATAAGCAAATATTTTATTTGATTGTAAGTGTTGTGGAAAAATGTCCGTCTCTAACATTATTTTTCCAGTTTTTACTAAATCAGTTTTTCTTATTACATAATCTATTCCTTTTTTACTAAAATAATAAAACCCTGTGTTAATCCATCCTGGTTGATGTATACCAGTTTTTTCTTTAAATGATGTTATAACATTTTTATCATTAATAGTTACTGTTCCCATATCATAAGAGTCTTCAACATATGTAACAAGTATTGTGATATAAGATTTGTTTTCAAGATGCTCTAGAAGAACTTCCATCCAATCTATATCAATTAGATTATCTCCATTACATACTATAAAGTTTTCTGTTAATACTAATGATTCTAATTTTCTGTCCATACCACTACGTTTGACCTTTCGTAACCAACCGCCTGTCCCTTCTGGTGTATCTTCAATAGATGTTTCAAATACAATGTGTTTTCTTCCTAAATAATCAGTTATCTTTTTAGATTCATGTCCTAATAAGAATATTGGTTCTGTATATTTTGGCAAACTGCTTAGGTTGTGTTCCAAAATTGTACTATCAATAAATTTCATAAGACTTTTTGGAACGGGTTGTTTGCCAAGTCTTGTTGCTTTACCACCTGCGATTATTAGTGTTTTCATAAATCTAACCCCAATTCTTTTTCAATTATTTCTAATACATCATATGCTGGTTCAACACATGAAAGTTTAGATAAATATTTTTTAGCCTTTATAATTGCGTCTTTAATTTTTTGTTTATCAAAATATTCTTTTTTCAATTCATCTTTATGTAACCATTTACCATTTTCAGTATATGGATACGCAATTGCTAGTCTGTTTTTATCAAACGGAGATTCTACTATTTGTGGTTTTGCAAATATTTTTCTCATTTATATTTCACCTTCATATGTTTATTTTTAATCATTTCTATTTATATAAAATGCCCACGCCCATAAAAGTATAAATGATATTGCTGCGACTGAAAAAAAGCCATGTGATTTACCATTTATTACAACATTCATTATATTTCCTATATATGTAACACAAAAAGAATATTTCATAAGTTCTTCTAAAAATTTCACATATTTAAATTTCATTTATTCACCTTCATATATTTAGTTTTTTCATATGCTATTATCAATTCAATATCAATTGTTCCCAATATTGGTAACTTTCTACATAAAATTTCTCGTGTGGCAAGTAGTTGTGTTGTTGCTTTTTTAATCAATCTAGTACTGTACGCTGTTTTATATTCAATTATATATAATTTATGATTTTTACTATCGTAAAAAATTCCATCTGGTTCTCGTAACACACGGTTTCCATCATATAATATTGTTTCTCTCATTCTTATGTCAATGTCACTTGGATTAATATCAATCATATCTGGATGTAATATAATTTGTTCCAAGTCCTTATCATGTTGTTTATTTGTACTCATAATCCCAGTGCCCTCATTTGACATCCTCCAAAAATATGTATATGTAAGTGGTCTTCTATTTGTCCGCTGCTTTCTCCCATATTAATTATTATTCTACAACCGTTTTTAAAAAATAATTTTATTATATCGTTTAATTCCATAAATGTATTAATATTAGATTCTGTGAACATATCAGTTTGTGAGATATGTTTTTTTGGTACTATTATGTAATGTACTGGTACATATCTTGTTTTAGCATCTATTACTAAAACAGTATCAGTTTCATATGTAACATCTTTTTTTGTAATATTATGTGAACAAAATCTACATTCATACAATTCTAGATTTAACTTTTCCATATCCATTTTTTAGTAGCATCCTGTACCAGTTTATGTTTACTTAATGCATGGTCATTACATTCTCTACATAATAATCCTTGTTTTACACTACCATCTGGAAATGTGTAATCAAGTCTAAGTCCTGCACGATTGAGCGGATATCCTTTAAAATCTCTTAAAAAGTATCCGCTCAGGTGTATTACTTTGATACAGATTACACAATTCATACTATATTCTGTTTTTCCTCTTTCTCCTATTGCTACGGTTGTTCTATGTGGCATTTTATATCCTCTTAATCATTGATTCATATTTACAATCTAAACATTTAAAAGATACTTCAAATGGTGAATAAGCATCTATTACTTTTTGTTGTTCTTTTTTGAAAGTTCCTATTGGATTAATTTTTCTAATTTTATCGTAATGTTCTAAGTATGAAGCACGACGTGAACCCATAACACTTCTATCAGCCTTTATTATTTTTTTTTTAATGTTTCCATTTGAACAATTCGGACAAATACCTTTTCTAAAAAATTTAAATTCTACATGTTTAAGTTTTTTTTCTTCTACACGTTCTAAATTTGTTTTTTCTATTTCGTTTTGTTTTTTCCACAACTTATATTTTGCTGTTTCGCATATCATTTTTCACCTTATTATACCCATTTCTATCATTTTAACTATATCACTTTCTTTTGACCTTTCAAAGTCGAAATCGTCTACTGCAAATACTCCGCCATCAAAGGATAGTTTTTTTGTGGCCATTACCGCTAGACATAAACTCATAACTGAATCATCTTTTGAACCAACACCTCTGAATGTTTCGTTACCGGCTGGGGTTTGTACAATCGAAAACGATTCTAATTCATTTCGTAATTGCAACATAATGTCTCGTTCGCTAAAGCCCGGAGAGGCCATTTCGTCCTCTGCACCATTTGGTAACACCATCAATTCGTTTTCAAAACATTGTACTGTATATCTTACTAAATCTTCTTTTTTATTTCCAGCACCAGTTGCACTTGTTAAGTATGTTTCTACTGGTATTCCATAATTATCTATTAGTTGGTCTACCATATCTTGTCCTATATTATTTCTTTCTACCATTATTGTTGCGTAATTAAATCGTTTTGCCAAGTCTACTAATCGTATTACCTGTTTACTTATTTTCAAACCTTTGTATCTTTCAATTCTATCAATATATCTCTCTTTTGTTTCTTCATCTATATGTATTACTGTAAATTGTGTATAATCTGCAGATGCCGTACCTCCACGTGCTACATCTACACCAATAAAATATAATACTTCTTTTTCACCACGACTTTTAAATACATGTCCATGTCCTTTATCATATGCAACATTTAATACTGTATCGGAAAATATTCCTTTTGATGGTGGTCTGAACATAACTTGGTATTCGACTTCAAATCTCCATTCACCAATATTTAAACGTTCCTTCATTAATTCTTCAAATGTATATCTGTCAGGACATTGGACTTCTTTTCGTTCATAACTTGTAATTGCTGGAAATTTTGAAAAATGCCAATCAGATTGTTCATTCTTTGCTCGTTCTGATATATCTGCAAACAAATCGTCTTCATTCATAGGTGTTCCAACAAGTATTAACTGACCACGGCTGTCTTTAACCATAGGAGTTAATTCTCGAAAAAAGAAATCCTTTATAGCATTATTTGATAATTTATTATCTTTTCGTAAAATATCATCTACGAATATAGCATCTACATGAATACCTCTCACTGCTGAACCGTAACCTTTTCCTATTATACTTCCGCCGTTGTATGTTAATCGTTCTTTTTGCCAAACAGCATTTCTAGTTTTTTTAAGTAATAATAATTCATTTGTATCGATGATACTCTTTATTTTTTCTATTACTTCAGTTGTCACAATATCTACTGATGCACTCTCTACAAGTACTCTATAATTTCTAAATAAGTATGTTCTTCTTATAGATTCAGATACTGATATTTTTGAAGTTTTACCTAATGTTCTAGAACACATTATTGCTAAAAATCTATATTTCTTCATTAATGCGTCCCAACGCAACATTAAATTATTTTGTCTCCATGGACGTCTAACTACGCCTGGTGCATATCGTAAATCTCCTAATGCAAATACACAAAAATAAAATGAACCACAGTCTTTATCATAAAATTTATTATTGAGTTCTTTTAATATTTGACTTCTATATATATTTTCTTCATCTTCTGTCATATCTTTAAAGAATGCATTGGGTCTAATTGAATCATCATTCTTTTGGTCAGCTATCCAATTCATATAATCATTAATTATTTCTCGTATTGTTCTCATCTTATGTATGTATTCACCACTATCTTAGTATCTTTACATGCAGGACATATTAAAAGGCTATAAATTATACCATTTTTTTTCATACATTGTCTAGTTTTTACTTTGGCATATTTATCTGAAAATTTACATCCGCAATTTCTACAAGTTCTTGTTGACATTTTTCTCCTCCACATATACTGCCCAACATGAATTACTAATATCTTCTCCAGTATTAGATATAGCCGTATCGTGTATTGATATTTTTGGATTTTTATATCCATGTTGTTTTGCATATAATTTTGAACACTTTACAATATTCTTCATAGAATATTTTCCAAATATTTTAATTTTATATGAAAATAGTTCTAATTCATATATTTTCAAGTGGTGTTCTTTTTTCAAAACGTTTGTTAGGAATTTCATTTTAAATCACCCAATATTTGTTCTATTCTATTTTTGAAGGTATGTTTTTTTAATACTTCTTTCATACCAGCTGCTGCAATCTTGTTTCGTTCTTCTGGAAGTTCTAACCAATACTTGATTTTCTTTAGACAATCTAGTCTAGATGTATATGTATCAAGGTGTTTTCCTGCTTTAAACATTGTATCAATTCCCAATGTATTGTTTGTAAGATGAAACCCTTCCGATGCTAAAACCCTATATGTTCTTGCACTCATTGCCATATCCACATCTGGCCATCCAGACCTTCCAAGATTTATCTGTGATGCTCCAACAACAATATTATGCATATCATTTATTACTTGTTTACCAAAATGATTTTTCATTAGACGGTCTGGTACAAGTTTTTTATTATATACATCACCATAAAGTTTTAATAATACTCCACTTCTTAATACTGAATCAAGCCAAACTAATCTATCTTCATGGTATCCAACTGTACCTATACTACCACAAAAACTTGCTTCTGCTCCATATTTAAGTTCTTGTCCATAGTTTATTGGTACTGGATAGTTGAATTGGGGAGATGCGGCTTCCGGAAGCCATTTTGCGTTCACACCGCACTTTTGGAGGGTATCTACATCTCCCCGTACAACTGTGTAATATGTATCAACATTTTTAATAGCATTCATATAGGTATCATTTTTTGTAATTGGTTGTCCACTAAATGTATGGTCAAACATCCAATAAATAACTTTTGTTGTGTCTTTAAGTTTTTTAACGGTATCACTTGTAATTCCAAGTCCTTTTGCTACTAATAAAAAATCTGGTTTCAATCGTTCAACATCATCAATAAGTTTTTGGTTAAAAGAATCTTGACCAAGTAACATTTCTTCCTTTGAATCAATTGGAGCAACTGGACAATTTTTTTGTACAAATGCGTTTCGTATGTAAAGTCCTGTCTGGTCGTCTTTCATTGGACAAACAAAGGCTACTTTTTTATCTACACATTCATTACTTATTATTTCTGTATTTTGTATCATAATTCCCACTCCTCAACTAAATACTCAAAAATATCATCTCCAATATCATCTCGTATATCTTCAAGTGTTTTAAAAATTCTTTCTTTCTGTATTAACGTATTCATTTTGTAGACCACATTGTGGTAGTTTCGTACACGAAACTTCGTTTACACTCAAAACATGTATGTATAAGATAATGTTTTCTTATTGTTCCTGTTATAATCAAATCCGCTTCGCAGATTGGACATTGTTTTTCTGGTGGTATTTCTTGTAACATTTTAAAAACCTATTTTTTTCTTTTTTTCATAAAAATCTTTTCTATGTTTGTCTATTTCTTTTTCAATCCACGTTCCATTAATATATCCCGCACATATAATTCCTGGTTTTTTATCTTTTATTAATTTTAGAGCTTTTTCTTTTAATGTTTTTTCAACAACTGCTGCTATATCAGCATTACTAAATCCTTCACTTAAATCTGCTAATTTATTTACATCATAATTTCTTATAACATTATACACCGCATTATCGTTGCGTGTTTTTATTATTTGTTTAAATAATTTTTTTCTTTCATCTAATGTTGCATAATCTATAAAATATCTTTTATCAACCCGTCCGGCTCTTAAAACTGCCTTGTCAACATAATCAACGTGGTTTGTCATCATCACAACATACATATCTTTCGTATCATGTGCTGCTTGTAGATTTTTCATTAATGTTTCAAGATTTTTTCTATCTTCTGCATGTGATTGAATAGAACCTCGTTGTGTTAAGAGTGCATCTGCTTCGTCTATTTTTACTACTGTTGGTTTTTGAAGTGATAACATATATGCAATATCAAAGAATTTCTGAATTATTCTACTGCCTCCATTAATATATGAACTTCCATATCTACCAATATCATAAGAAACCATAAACATTTTTAAGTCGGTTTCTGAAGGTTCTGCCTTTTGTAATTCTCCTTCTTTTGTTGGTTTGATATCATAGAGCAATTTATTCATGCTGTTGTTTATCGCTTGTAATGAAAATGTTTTTCCTGTTCCGGGAGGCCCACTTAACATAAATGATTTATTTGGTTGTACTCCCAACATTTCATAAATTTTTCCATGTTCAATTGAATTTACTAGATTATCTGCAAATTTCCTACTAACACCAACCAAATCTTCTATTCTAGGATATTTAGTTGGCATGTCTGGTATGATTTTTATTTTTAATTCTTCTCTACTTCCCATTTTACATAAAGTTTCTGTGGGTTATTGTTTTTAAATCTTCAAGCATTTTATTTTGAAGATGAAAACGACATTCCACACACTCCTCCCTACAATTTATATTTATTTTTCTTTTTTTCCAGTTTTTCTTAAAATTATCTCCAATATTTCCCATACATTTATCTTGTCTATGTATAAATCCATAACATGGATACATGTCTCCATTTGGTGCTATTACAACTTGAAAGTTTGTCATGTGACATTTTTTATATGTACGTTTAATATCTGTATATGCTGTATTATAATGTGGATTATATATGATATTTGTTGGTATATTAAGTATTATTTTAGTATTTTCTATTAAATTCTTTATTTTTATCAATTCCTCTATAGGAATTAAGTTATCAGACCTAACAGGACGAAATTGTATATAGTCTACGTTAAGTTTTGCCATCAAAAAGATATACTTTAAAATCTCGTTTTCAGACTTTGTATCATGTGATATCACATAAGATGTGCCAATTGTAGTCTTTGATTCAAGTTTTTCACGCAATTCTACTAGATTTTTGATGTTTTTTACTACTTTATCGTATGATTTACATCGTTTTATCTTATTATATGTCGATTTAAAGCCAGCATCGAAACTTACCCTAACAAAGTCACATTTAAGTAGTGATTCCATGTTTTTTTCTGATATTAAGCTACCATTAGTGAATAATCCAACACTTATCTTGTGATTAGTGCATTTATCGATAAATTCGCATATATTTGGGTGTAATAAGGGTTCTCCACCTCCACTTATCAATATTCCACGCACATCTGCTAAATATAGCTCATCTGCTAAGGATATTAGTCTTTTTTGTGACATTTCTTGTTTTTTGTTGATTCTACCCAATAAATGTGGCTCACACCATAAACAATTCATATTACACCTGTTAGTAGGATGCAATTCTATTGATATAGGTCCTTTTACATCTTTTTTTAAGTAATCAGCTATTTTATCTGAATGACAAAATACTTTGCATACTGAATAGTTTGGGTCTTTCATTTTAATCTAGACTGTTTTAATATAGTTTTAATTCTTGCTTCTGCTATCTTATAATATTCTTTATTCATTTCAAATCCTATAAAATTTCGTTTAGTATTGTGGGCAGCAATTAAGGTTGTTCCACTTCCAGCAAATGGGTCAAGAACTATTCCTCCAGTCGGTGTTTTTGTAAGTGTACAAAGATATTCCATAAGTTTAAGTGGTTTTACTGTTGGATGGCTATTTTTTTTATCTAAATCTTCACATCCTCTATTCCGTTCAGCCTTTGAAGCTTTGGCACAATAGAAAAATCGTGATGCACCACCTTTGTCATTGAATGAATTTTGATATCTTAATTCTGTTTTTTCATCAGATGTATTTCCTTTATGTTTCCATGCAACAGATTCAAAACCAACAGGGGTATTTTTTCTAACTCCACTCTGTTCATCTAACATTTTTCCAGCTTCTTCATCAAGAATTAAATTTGCTGGGAATCTACCTTGAATGGGTCGTGCAGTTTGTTTGTTGTTTAAACCACCCGAATAAGCATTTGAAGGATTGCCACCCCAACCGGTAATATCGTTTGTCTCTATTCGACTACCGTCAATATTTAATCCCGCCACTCCATATTTAAGAGCATTATTAGCATATGTTCCATCGTTAGGTTTCATCGCAACAAGGATAGGTTCGTAGGCAGGTTTTAATCCATGTGATTTCCACCCATTCCAGAGTTTTGCTTCGGATGTTGCTGGTTCTGTAATTGGTAATGAGTCATTGCTACTCGTTGCACCACCAGCAAAAGCATGAGCTTTTCTTTCACCCACAGTTTCACGGTTATTACCTTGTATCTTATCAACTTGCTTACCAATATTCAAACTCTTAGGGAATCCAGTTCCATATAACCACATAATACAATCTTTAATTATCCAACCAGCATCTTCTAAGTTACACGCCATACGGTGTTGTGTACGTGAACCAGCAAAACATAAGATAGTTCCGCCAGGTTTAAGAACTCTTAGGCATTCTTTCCAAATTTCAATAGAAGGAACATTATAATCCCATTTCTTACCCATAAATTTTAAACCATATGGTGGGTCGGTAATAATAGTATCAATGGAATTATCAGATAATTGTTTAAAACCATCGATACAATTCATATTATATATTTTATTTATTTTCATTTTGCAATTAGATACATTATAGAAATAAGTTCTATATTTAATATAATAAGTATCCATAAAATTATGTATATAGTTGTTTTTTTAGTGCAAACTTATATTCTTTAAGATATG
>Ga0075122_10002711_pt1 | contig 11541 bp, 12 predicted proteins | sample AntAceMetag02UKB_FD_69790 | JGI IMG/M metagenome (GOLD analysis project Ga0075122, IMG submission 69790) | Saline lake microbial communities from Ace Lake, Antarctica - Antarctic Ace Lake Metagenome 02UKB | ecosystem: Environmental > Aquatic > Non-marine Saline and Alkaline > Saline | place... | reverse complement strand
TTTTATTTTTTCTTTTACTTGCATATGAAATATTTAATTTAATTAAGACCCTAAAACGCAATCCCTGTCTGCTAATGGTGGTCGATTATGATCATTCCCGTCTACCGGGTGATATGGTCCCGCCACCCAGGTAAAAGCAAATGGACTTCTTATGCTTTCTCCTATTGTTGCCTCCTCATTAGCAACCCTAACGGGATTTGCTATTATTGATTCTTCTATTAAGACATCCTCTGCTAAATTATATATTTTTTCCAAAACTTCATCCTCTCCTACCGTTATCTTTTTATCACTCAATAAACTCTGCAATAAACTGATCATATCAAATGTTTTGGTTGTGATCAAATCTATCTTATATTTGAATTCTGTCCCGCTCGATGAGGTTGTCCTTAAATATATTGAAACTTTATTTATAATAAAATATTCGTCTATTGATCTGTTCGCGCTGACTACTCTTATTCTTTGTCCTGCCCTTAATCCTGATTCATCTGTTGTAAAAACACCCTCAATTATTTTGTTTTTATATCCCTCTAATTCAGCCAAGGCTCTGTCTTGTGCCTCTGCTTTACTTTTGATTGTCTTATCGGTTATTCTAAATTCTCTAACTCCGTATTCTGATATTGATCCCGGCTCCTCAACTCTTACTAATACCGGTATTTTAGGATTTCCTGCTATTGAAACCACTTCTCCAACCGCTGGTTTTGTTGCGTCAGGAAACCTTATTATTTTCATTTCATAATTATACAAACAATCAAAATCTGCCTCATCGTCAATAAAATCTATACCTTTTGTTATTGGTGTTCCATCAATCTTCACAGCTACATTGCTATATTTATATGATAATGGGAATGTCCTTTGATCTCCGTCTGCTACTATTTCCTCTGTAAAAGTATTTCCCTCGTATTCTCCACCCCGGACAAAGATTGTATTCTTTATCTGCGTGGCGTCCTTTTCAATAACTAAACTTCTATAATCATATTTGTTTGTTGTGTCGGCTAATTCAAATGGCGCTGTGTTTTGCTCTTTATCAAAAAAATGAATATCTTTTTTATAATCTACATACCAATCATAGGCCGTTAAATCTGCTAATTTTTGTAATGCTTTGCTTGGAGTATCGTAATTAAACCTGACCGTATCAATCGTTTTAGTGCAGTTAACTTTCCCAACCGTGAACTTGCTTACCCTATGCTCGCAATCATTTTCGTAATATTCTAATATTTCCTTTGTTGATAATGCTCTGTTCCATACTGCCAGTTCGTCTATTATGCCGTCGTAATGATAACTTGAAGATGCTCCGTGTTGTCCTAATACCAAATAATCGTCTGTTGTAAATCCTGTAAAAGTTTTTGTTTGAACTTTTAGCCCGTTTAAGTATATGTCTGCACTTAATCCGTCTATAACTACAATTAAATAATACCATTCTCCTACCGTAATTCCTGCTCCACTTGCGACGGTATTGTCTCCAATAGCAACTTTAAGAATATCATTATCTGTCCAAGCATATAATCTATCATTCCCCGTTGATCCTACTGAAAATATCATTTTTTGTCCATTGACATTGGTTTTAAACCATATCCCTATTGTTTTTTTTGTATTTGCGTCAAATGTTTCTGCGTTCAAAACGCTTGAAATCGCTACATATTCAGTTAACCCGTTGATTTCTAATGCCTTGTCAAATTTTCCGTCTGCCCAAATATCCTCGTCCTCTGTTCCTGCTCCGGCGTTGTAAAGAAGTTTTATATAATCCTCTGTGATTGCTGTGTTGTAAATTCTGACATCATCTAATTTACCATCAAAATAAGGAGTATAACGCCCAGGGTATCCTATATATACTGAACGGGTGCTAATAACAGGGTCTAATATAGAAGGTGTTCCACTTGTTTTGTCTACACCATTTACAAATATTTTACCACTTGAACCATTTCTAACTGCTATTATATGACACCAATTATCTGCACTTATAGAACTTACCACAGATGCAATGTCTTGTGTTGTTGCAACTTGATATATTCTCAAAAGAACTTGACCATTTTCTCTTATAAATAATTGCCAACCGTCAGACCCGTGATACCCTTTGCTTATTATTGAACCAGCTCTAAGAGCATCTATTTTAATCCATACTCCAATACTAAAATCTTGAGTAGTAAATTGTAAACTTGCATCATCTGGAATATCTACATAATCATCAACTCCATCAAATTCTAATGCTTTGTTTATTTTTCCCTCAACGCTTATATCCTCTGTATTTCCAGCATTAGTTAATACTCCGTCATTACTCCCTTTGCTATCTAATACGGCCGTAGTTGCCAAATCATCGTTCATCAACCAATGACCAACCAAATGCCCAAAAAAATTATGCATTACCCCGTCGTTGTCATTGTCGGTTTCATCTAAGACATCTGTCCCGGTTGCCTCGTTAAAATGCCAAAGACCAACCATTCCTTTGTCTGTTATATAATCATTCACTATTGAATCAATGATTTCATTAACCGTCTTACTCGAGAAATCAGCCACAACCAATCTCTTGTCCATTGTTTCTGTGTAATCTTTGCATTTTATAGTAAACTTTGGCGTTAATGATTGTGTGATTTGGGTATATTTTATAATATAACCACCAAATATCTTTTCATCGTCATCGTCATAGATATCTACTTCGTCTAATACTGCGGGAGTCCATCCTGTTGGTTTAATTTTCAAATCACAGGTATCAACTTGACTCGTTAATATCTGCTCAATTTTGAAATCATCAAGTTGAATATCACTTGTTCTATCTGTATCATTAATGTTTATTTTCATACCCTACCTTGCATCTTTAATTTAGATATAATATTTTTGGCCAATTCATCTGCTACATTCTCACTTAAAAAATTACCTCCGTTTATATTGACCGTTATGCCACCCCCAAATCCTGCTTTACTCAATGGGATGACTGCTTCCGGGCCTGCCTCTCCTACCATGGCCAACGTTGGTCTGTTTACTATTCCCCCGTCTGCTAAATATGGTATATTTCCTATTTGCAATACATCAGATAGCCCAAGAACAGACGCTCCTTTGCTTACAACATTATTTATGGCACTTATGACTCCATTGATCATTCCAATAAATCCGTTTATTCCTGACACTATCATTGATTTTATTGATCCCCAAATGGTTACGAATATGTTTTTGATACCCTCCCATAGTCCTTTCCAAACATTTTTTATTGGTTCTACTGCATCAGTAAATTTGTTTTTTATCCAAACCCAGACAGCACTAACATATCCCTTGATCGTTTCTATAACAGGAGAAAGGAAATCTTTAATGCTATTCCACATTTTTGTCCACAAATCTTTTATAAAATTAAGAGCTGTTGAAAATACTTCTTTGATATTTCCCCAAGTCTCTTCTAAAGCATTTTTAATATTTTCCCAAATAGCGAATATATCTATTCCTAACGCTTCAAATATTGCTGATACTATTCCAACAATTAATGCGAGAGCAAATTCAAATCTTGCTTTGATTTTATCCCAGATACTTTTAAAAAATTCTAATATATTGTCCCATATTTCTTTAATAAATTCCGATATACTATTAAATGTTTTTTTGAGAAAATCTTTTATAAACGACCACAATATAATCACTGCTTCTTTGGTTTTGTCCCAATTTTTAATTAGCGACACTATAACAGCTATTAAAGCTATTATACCGATTATTACAAGTCCAACTGGTGATAGAATAAATCCAAATCCTGCTATAATTAGAGGTAGAATTCCACCCAATATGCCAGCTATAGCAATTAATCCTCCCAATGCTCCTACAATTATTAATATTGATTTAACTAATTCAGGATTTATTTGCGCCCATTCTGACAATTTATCTATAAACGGAAGTATTCCAATCGCAATTTCTTTAAATTTATCACCGACAGAAATCATCGCAACCTCAAGATTATTTTTTGTCATCTGATAGAGAGCATCAGTTGTTTCTGTTTGTTTATTAAATGCCTCTGTTAACGCTCCACTATTGTCAGACATTGTGTTCATTATTTCACTCGCGTTATCTCCTGTTTCTCCCAATAACATCATAACAGAATTAAGTCCTTCCACTGACCCAAACATTTTCCCAAGTGTTTCCGTATTATTACCAGCTTGATCCGCAAGTATTCTTAATGTTTCTGTTAAACCTTTTTCCCCTATTGATTCTGTCACTGTATCAACAGACCATCCTAATTCATCGTAGACATCTTGCATGTCTTTTGTCGGTTTCAATAAATTACTCAATGCTCCTTTTATTCCTGTATATGCAACGCTTGCATTCATTCCCGATGTCGTCATCGCGGCGGTTGTGCTTACTAAATCATCTAAAGACATGTTCATTGATTCGGCTAATGGCGCTACTTGTCCGAATCCTTGTGCTAAATCAGAAACAGTTGTTTTCCCACTTTTTACCGCTAAGAAAAAAGTATTTGCTATTTCGTTTGATGCTCCCGCATCTAATCCAAAAGCATTAATGGCCGAAGTTATTATATCTGTCGCTTCTGCCGTTTCTCCAAGACCAGCAACAGCTAAATTAGAAGAGCTTTTTAAAACCGATAATGCCTCTGCCGTATCTGTTATTCCTGCCGATACTATATCATAAGCACTCTCTCCAAGGTCCTCAGCGCTTTTTGGCGTTGATTTCATCAATTCTAATATTCCGTCTTTTAGTTTAGCCGCAGCTTCTCCGTTATCGTCGAATAAAGTATTGACATTGCTGATAGCCTTTTCAAATTCAGATGATTTTTTGATCAATCCAACTATCGCTCCCGTGACTGCGGCAAAAGCGGCCGTTCCAACAATGGCCATTTTTTTAAAAGTCGGTTTTAATTCTTGAAGCTTTCCTTTGAACCCTCCTATTGTTTTGCTCGCTTCATCCTTACATCTAAGTATAATTTGTAATTCTTTTTCGAACATAAAATTATCTACGTTTAAGTGCTTTTTGTTTCTCTATCGAGATTTGATCAAGATATGCTATGCAATTTTCAATGAAGTCATGAGGTTGACTCATCAACTCATCATAAGTCCAACCAAATTCTTTACACAACATTATCTTGATCGTGTCCCAATCGTATTTGTTACTTCTTACTGCCCTCTCTATTTGGGCTGTTGATTTTTTTTTTGAGCAAAGTCAGTTGTATTTATCATCACCGTTATATCCTCAATTGGCAATTTGGAGAGGTTTTCCTCGGTAAATGGCAATATGTTCTCGTCTTTATCTGTTAAATTCCACTCTTTGATCATCAAACTTAACATTTTAACAGACTTTTTCACATCAGATCCATTGATCTGGTAGACTTGCTCTATTTCTCCTGTCAATAAAGTATTATACAATGATACTTTTGCCTTTGTGATAGGTAAAACAATACTTTTTATTGTCCTATAATCTTTTAATACAGGCATAACTTCTCATTTAGTAGCTTGTCGCTAAATTGGTTAAGACTATTGATATACTGCTTGATTCACTTGTTGAATAATAAGCTTTGAAATCAATACTCTCTTTGACTAAATCTCCGACTGATTTGTCAAGTTTAAACGGATTAAATTTAACGTCTGATAATGTGATAACTATTTTTGGATGTTGGTCATCTCCTATTGTCGTGTCGCTATCCTCTAATGTGATACTCATCGCTCTTTTTGTGTTGTCTGAAAACAAGGTTCTCCAAGTCGCACTATCATTCAATCTTTCGATTGATCCGCTAATGGCTAAATCTTTATTGCTAATACTTGCCGGTTCATCGCTCCCAAATCCAAAGTTTGCTACAACATTCTTTTCAATGGCCAAGTTAATCGATTGTAAGTCGATTGCATCCGCAGCTGATAAGGCAGCTACACTCGCAGCGGTCTTTACTGTTATGTGCCTTGGAACAAAATAGTTCTCATCTGTATAAGCTGGCGTTACCGTTTCGTCTGTTTCAAACTTGCCAATGAATTCTGCCTTAAATCTTGCATAGTCTGCAATGGCACAATTTATTTCAAGTTTATTAAGCATACAATATGGCACCCACTTCTCAATATAAGCGTCCTCCATCGATAGAGTAAAAGACGGATGAATATTGTTGTTTAACACGGAGAAAGTATGATCATAAACAGCGCTATTATCTCCACCTTTTGCCACCGAACTCAATGATCCTAATGCCCCATAAAACAATTCTCCTATTGCTAAATCGGTAATGATTCCTCCGATAGATGGTTCATTGTGTTTCTGAACTATCTCGTTGCCATAGGAGTCCTCTATTCTCCCATATGCTCCCTCTTTGTTCTTAACTTCAACGATAGGATTAAAATCCCAGTCGTCGATTGATAACCAATAGGCGGGAACGACTCCCGTCCCAGAGGTTCCCTCTCTTGCTATTCCTAATTTTTGTAATCTTCCTGTTTGCATAAAATTTTATTTAGATGAATTAATTTTCTTAGTTGCTTCCTCTAACGAGGTTGCTTTGATTGACCTTTGATGATCAGGAAAGTAATAATTTATTAATTCCTTTTCCTTTTTCACCTTGATTCCTTTGCCTTTGAGAGATTTGTTTTCAAATTTTTTTACCGCCATAATTCTTAAATTAAATTTATTAACTTATTCTTGATAATTTTTGACATACAATAGTTATAACCGCCGCCCTATTCACTAATTCTCTGTCTGTCCATCCTTTCTTCGCACTAATAGTCAGCTTATCAACCACTCCGCCTAATCTATAATCTTGCTGAAATGCTTGTATAATGGCCACTAATGCGTTGTCTACCAATCCCTCTGCCTCGATTGCTCCTTTATTCTCGGCTGTCATTTCTTGATATAAATGTATTGTGTAAATATAATTATCTTTATCATGTTCGGTTGAAATCCATTCAGGATTATATTCAGCTGAATAAATCGTCACAGCGGGATACCCCTCTAACAAGCCCTTTTCATAGGCATAAACATATTTTAAATTACTAATCCCCTCTAACTTTGCCTTAATTGCATTTTTAGTGAGAATAAAATCATTTGTCATTGTGTTAATTTTTTAAGTATATTATTTAAAGCTGTATCAAACAATCTATCTACCGTTGACTGGACCTTGACTACCGTTCTATCAACAAATTTGTTTTCTTTCGTTCCCGGATGTCTGACTAATTTTGTATAAACTACTTTCCCCGACTTTGTTTTAAATCTTAACACCTTTGACCTGCTCGGTCTTATTGTGTGTGAATCTGTCCCCTCGTGGACCCAATAAGCATAATTCATTGTTGGATATATCTCTGCCTTAATTGGGGTATAATTCATTCTAATACTTTGTTGTAAATGTCCCGTCTTATGTGGGGCTTCTTTAACCTCTGTCCTTAATATCTGCTTGCCTGCTTCTTTTGTCGCCCTTTGCAATTCTGCATCTGCTATTTGAGGTGATTTAGCAAACGAGTCCTGCAATTCTTTTAATCCTTTTATCTCTAAATCAATCATATTTAACTATTCATTTTAGAAATAACGGCTTTTCTATATTGCAATGTTGTCCTTACTGGTCCCAATGGCCTTACTCCTTTAATTATATAGTCATCTCCGTCATAAGTAATTTTGTCTCCTTTTTGAATATCACTATTATAATAAGTAAATAAAACTGACATTTGTGCGGGATTTCCCTCACTGATCATCATATCCTCGGGCGATATACTCATAATTGCTCCATCAATAGTCCCATGGAGTGCATATTTTTCATCACCAGTTTGCGACAATCTATATACCGTTATTGATTTGTTAAAATATATTCTCATATTACAACTCTTGTATAATTTTCTAAAACAATTTTGTCCTCTTTTTTAATGAATTCGTCCCAGGTAATGTTTAGATCGGGAGAACCCTCGCTTACCTTTTGCTCTGACAACCTCTTTTCGAATGTTCGCGCTACTAATTTTGTCGCTAATAATTCTAAATCATAAGGGATTGTTTCGTATCCTGCTTCATATGTAATCCTGATATTCCTTTTGCCTTTCTCTAATCTATCGAACCATATCATCCCTGACGTATCGTATTTCTCATAATCGCTTGCCTCATATTCCGTCCAGTCAGGATTTGCCGTTGTTCCTGCATTAAATTCTATTTTAGTCCAAGCTATAATCGGATAATTGTTTATTTTTAATGATCTCCTAAAATCATCTCCATCATACAATTCCTGTGTGTATTCCGTTGACTTGAATCTCCTACCTCCGCAATAATTTTCAATCCAAGAGGTTAAAGAATTGCACAAAGTATCTAATATGGTGTCGTATGTTGCGGCGGTAATATCTAAAAATGATTTAACCTTAGCTGTTGTTGTTAAATTGAATGCTTCAACTGACATAATTTTAATTTCTTAATTTTTTCTCTTTTATTTATTGTTTCGTACCAATCTCGACTATGATATAAATTATAGGGATCTCTTTCCTCGTAAAAAACCTTTTTTCTTTTCCTATCCTTTTCTCTTATATATCCGTAATGAAATATATTTAAATCTATTCTGACTTTTCTCCTATAAGCGTATATCGGTGCCGATCCACAATGTAATTTTTTATTGAAAAAACTTTGCTTACTTTCTGGTAAATATTTAAAAAATCTTATGTTATAAGCATTAGCCCATCGAGGGTCTGCTCTAAAGTGCTCGTCATCGCCCCACAGGTTGATTATATGGAGTGCAAAGGCTATATCCGTACCATTCATCAACTCGTCCATTTTACACTTGAAACGGGCGTCAAACAGCTCGTCTGCGTCGCTACAAATAACCCAATCAGGCTTTTCTTTTATTGTTAAATTCCACAACTTCTCCCGGGCCAAGTGTTCGTCCTTATCGAACATCCTTTCTTCGTTCCTGTAATAGATAACTTTTTTAAAACTTTTACATATCTTTGGCGTTTTATCTGTCGAACAATCATCTAAAATGACAATTTTGTCTGCCAATCTTTCCAACTGCACTAATGCTTGCTCGAGCCATCTATTCTCCTCATTAAAAACTATTAAGTTTGCTACTATCATATATTCATTATATTCTTATGTAATTCTTTAATATAATCCCAGGTATAAATCCCTGACCCTAAATCTGATTTTGTATGGATTGCTTTACCTTTTCTTTTCTCCCATTTCTTATAATTGATCCCCCTATATTTAGAATAATAATTGCAAGTTTCTTCCCATTGCTCAACTGATATTGCTTTCCCATAATGCCTTACTAATCCGTGCAAGCAACCAATTCCTTTTACCTCTGGTTCTCTTGAAGTCTTTTTAACCCATACTGGCCTTGCTCTTTTTCTAAACCAAAATATAATTTCCCTAAATTCTTTGCCACAATAATCTCTTAACTTTGTTAGATCTCCGTTATATTTCCTATCTACGTCTTTCTTTGTTATATAAAAATCAAACAACCTCATCTTAATATAATAGAGACCTTTTGTATCCAAAATCTTTGAATTGAATTCTAATCTCTCATCGGCATCAAAATAACAAAACCAATCTTTAATATTAGCATTCTCCGAGGCTAATTCGTAGATTTCTTTCCTACTTGTTGTTTCGTGCCAATCTCTTTTTAATGGGTTCGTTTCCCATTTCTTATTTTCAATGATTCCGGCTACTTTCGGGTGTCTTTTGACTATCTCTAATGTTTTGTCTGTTGAGGCGTCATCATAAACATATATCTTGTCGCACCATTGTCCAAAATGATTTAGTGTTTCTTGAATGATTAGTTCTTCGTTCCTAATCCTTGTTATTCCTATTTTCATTCAACACCTCAGTTATTTTTAGAACTCTTTGTTTATATGTATGATCTTTCAATGTTCTCCTTTGCCCTGCTCGAGCAATTTTCTCTCTCTCCTTATCGTGTTCTAAATAATAATCTATCTTGCTTTTCAAATCATACATGTCTTTATAAATGACTATTTCTTTTTCTAAATCAAATAGTTCCTCTAAATAAGTCACATAAGGAGTGATCAATAAAGCCCCACAAGCCGTTGCCTCGAATAATCTCATGTTCGTATCATCTGCCGGACATTGATTTGGGACTATCTTGCATCTATTATATAATTCTGCCATCTCTTTAAAAAATACATTCTCCTTTTTCACGAACTTGCCACCATAATTTATAACCAAGAATTTAACGAACTTCGCTCTTGAACTGAACGCTTCTTTTCCAACAAATCCTATATCAATATCTTTTTTGACATCTTTTTTGTTAAAGATTTTGCTATCAACTGCACAAGGTAAATATGTTGTGTTCTCTGGGAAGAACTTCAAACAGCTTTTTTCTTTACAGAAGTAATGATCTGCGTTGCTACTTAATGCTCTTTTAAAAGAAAATCTGTTTTCTAATATAATCATACTGCCGTCAACTGGGTCTTTTGTCCCCAAATCATTCGCATAACAGATGTTTATTCCCCCGGATCCGATGATAAAATCACTTTCTTCTCCCAATTTTCTCTCTAATTGTTTCGCTATTCCATATTCAGTCTTTGAACTTCCGACAAAACATACCCTATTTTTTCTCGCTTTGTCTGATAATTTTATATATTTATCTGTTTGTGTCTTGATATTAAAATGTTTTAATGCATAACTCCTATTGAATTCTCCCATTGATTGATCATACTTCTTGAATTCTTTTACTATATCGTTAACATTAAATTCTTTATTATATCTCCTACTTGAAAAATTGTTTTTTAATATCTCATCAGCGTTTTCTTTTGTCACTATTCCGTCGCCTTTCGACGTTCCCATTTTATCTGTTCCTTTATATGCACGCCTATCAAATACAACCACGGCCCGTCCGCAAGCCATTGCCTCATATGCTCCTCTGCCTAAACTAACAACTAAATCTGCCTCGTTCATCTTGTCCTCTATGTTCCATACTCCTCTTGCACTTGCGAACTCTATCCCTAATTTCTCACAAGCATCCTTTATAATTTCGTTAGCCTCGGTATTCCCATGTTGTTTGCATAATGATAGCACTCTCGTCAATTTCTTCCTTACAGGCTTATACGGCTTGAATCTGTCGCAATCAATGCCGTTATGTATGATCTCTGACTTAAATCCTAAATCTTTTAAGTGATCTTTGACCTCTTTTGATATTCCTACATAAATATCGGCTCCCTCTTTTGGTTGTTCTAATTCTGGGAATATTCCGTGCGAAGTAAAAACCTTAATCCCTCTTACATTCTTTAAATAATCTAAACAAGTATTGTGATTTATAAAAATATAATCGTATTCCTCCCTTACTTTTCTTATTCCTCCTGGAGTGATTGTAAAAAAATGTTCTGATAATTGCCCTGGTTCAAATGTGAACACATCAACCTTATATCCTCTCCTCTCTAACTCTCGGCCCAAGGTATAAGTGAAAGATTCTGTCCCGCTCAATGTTTTCAAAAAACTATTCGTTATCAAAGCCCTTTTAATAGGTTTATCTAACCCTATGGCTTTTTTTATTTTATCATCTGGCCACTTCTCTTTTAATCTTCTTCTATTCTCATCCACGCAATCCATTCTACCCTCTGACTGCATATGAAAATGGTTTATTGGGTCTTTATTTATATAATCAAAAGTCAT
>Ga0075122_10002710_pt1 | contig 11544 bp, 9 predicted proteins | sample AntAceMetag02UKB_FD_69790 | JGI IMG/M metagenome (GOLD analysis project Ga0075122, IMG submission 69790) | Saline lake microbial communities from Ace Lake, Antarctica - Antarctic Ace Lake Metagenome 02UKB | ecosystem: Environmental > Aquatic > Non-marine Saline and Alkaline > Saline | place... | reverse complement strand
ATCAATGGCAAGAACTAAAAATGCAGAAGAAGGAACACTCTTAACTAGCACCGCAGATGACAAATATGAATTAGAAATTTATGAAGTCAACAACAAACTCGAAATCGAGAATTTTGTCAGCTTGCATGAGATATTATATCGAGAAGACCCGTTATATGTCTTACCTATTCGTAAGGAATTTAAAGGTAATTTGATAAGTCAACTAATCAAGAAGGAATACGATAAACCAGTAATAGCTTATAACGTATATGTGAATAATCGAATCTCAGGTAGAATCTGGTTAACATTGTTTAAAGTGAAAGTAGGAAAACCTGGCGAGAAGATGCAAGGAGTATTCAATTTTTTTGAAACGATTGATGACGACTTTGTTTCCAAAGCCCTATTTGACAAAGCAGAACAATGGTTTTCTGAACAAGGAATAGACTATTACTATGGAAACACAAATCCAAAAGATCCAGATGACGCAAGAGGTGTCTTGATTGAGGGATTCGAAGATGCTCCAACAGTAATGTGTATTTACAATAAAGCTTATTATAGAAAACATTTTGAGCAACACGGATTTAAAATGAATGAAGACTTATTGGGCTATCGTTTCACAATGAATGATATTCCATATCAGCGCTATGATGTGGTTGAAAAACTTAAAAAAAGATACGATTTTTATGTCAGAAATGCAAACAAAAAGAATCTTGAAAGTGATGCGAAGGATGTTCTTAGAATCATTGATGATTCGATAAGTGATGATTGGGACTTTAGAGCCCCTGAACCCGATAAAGTATATGAATTGCTTAAAGAATGGAAAAACTTTCTTGATTTCAAATTGATAAAAATCGCGTATACGAATGATGGCCGACCGATTGGCTTTGGTATGATTGTACCGAATTTCAATGAAGCCTTGCAAAAAATCAAGGGACATTGGAATATTATTTCAATATTAAGACTTTTGTATTACAAAAACAAGATTACTACTTACAGAGCAATGATTCAGATGGTTGTCATAGATTATCAAGGAAAAGGAGTCATTAATGCTATATATCAAGATTATTTCCAAGACTTGAAAAACAGAAAAGTTAAAATGATTGATGCTTCTACCATACCTAGCGACAATTTAAAAAGCCGCTACGCAATTGAAAAACTTGGCGGGAAGAGATACAAGGTTTTCCGTCTTTACGGTATCGATGTACCATTGAATAGAAACGATTCATAAAAATTTGATGACATAATCGCGTGCTGATATGGAAAAATTTAAAATTTCCTTAACTCTATCAATATTACCAGCTACCGAGGTTTTTGTAGTATTCATATACTGCATACATAATCTCGGTTTTTTGTTTGGATTAAATGATAGGTTTTGAGTCAAAAGGTTTTTGAACAGGGTATTTTGTTGTTGCAATGAGGTTGAGATGAAATTTTAGAAATTCATTCTTTACAAAAAAAACCGTTCTAGGAATGACGTTTTATTCTATTCTACGATACTCTGTTGTTCACTTATCTTTTATCCAAAATATTTCACAAATCACATAAACGAATCCTAAATATTGTTATTCTTTCTAATTGCTTTTCCAAATCTGTTTTACAATATTATTATTATTATTATTATTATTAGCAAATGTTGGTTTCGTCTTGATAATGACATATTTTTTTAGTATAATCAAATTAAAACAGGCGAAAACAGCGAAAGATTGTTTTATATAATATCACACATGGTGTAATTAAATTTTGAGAAACAGAAGTATGATTATTAGGAGGCCGAGCCATGCTTAAGAAAGTAGTTATAATATCGATTCTTACTTTAATAGCCCTAACAGGGTGCAGTTCAGCAGAAGTAAGAAATCCTTTTTCATTTAGTGTGCTCTACAATGAAACTATAGACAACCCTTATGAAAAAGATTGGTTAATTCTAGAGGAATACAGTAATGAAAGAAATGTGACATTGGATATTGTGAAGGGGAATAATGAAGATTTTGAAAATGAGATTGAATTCTACTTGAAAGCAGAATCTCCACCAGATGTAATTTTAAAATGTTGGCCAGACACAATAGAGAGCTACGCTAATGATGGGCTATTATTATCAATAAGTGATTATGAATATTTGATGCCGAACTATACAGCATATATTGAAGAAAATAATTTACAAACTGAAATTGATGAATTAAGATTTGTTAATGGTAAATATTATATTCTTCCGGGTTATCAACGAGCTTTGCAAGTTCAGCAGTGGATTTATAGACAAGATATCTTTGAGGAAAACGACATTTCTATGCCAACGACTTATGATGAATTGTTTGAATCCTTAGTTATATTAAAAGAACTATATCCAGAATCGACTCCGATTACTGCGTCGTGGGGTGGGGCACATTTATTGAGTATGATGGGTGCCGGATATGGAATACCTGCAGGTTGGTCAGGAACAAGATTTTTCAACGCTGAGAATAATGAATGGGAATTTTCGCCAGCAACAGAAAACTATCGAGAGCTATATAGATTTCTAAATAAATGTTACACCGCGGGAATATTAGACCCAGCGATATTTTTGAATCAAAGTAATGAAGAGTTTATAGAAAAAATTGTTAATGGGAAAGCTTTAGTAACTGTGACTTGGATTTCTTCAGGATTTGATACCTGGAATGAACAACTAGAAGAGAATGGTATATCTAACGGGAAGTGGACCGCTTTACCAGCTATGGAGAGTACAATAGGAATAACTGCACTTCCATCGGTCAATAGATTTAGAAAAGGATTAGCTATATCCGCAAACGCTGCAACTAAGCCTTATTTTGAGGATATGATGAAATTTCTAGATTGGGCGATTTATTCTGAAGAAGGCATTGAACTCAGTTATTGGGGAATTGAAGGACAGACATATACAACAACATCAGAGGGTAAGGAGTTTTTACCTAACGTCATTACTCCAAAGAATCCAAATGGAACAATCAGGATGAACGAGTATGGATTTGATATAATATTCAACCTTAACGAAGATGAAGAATTTGAGGATAATAAAAAACCAGACGACATAGTGACATTTCTTGAAAATTCTGAAAAAGCAAATGAAACTTTACCAAACAGTCCAAACCTTTTATTAAGTGATGATGCGATAGAAATGGTTAGTATTATTAGTGAAGATCTATCTATCTATGTAAACGATGCAAGCACAAAATTTATAACTGGGGAATTAAGTATTGACGAGGATTGGGATATGTATTTAGTTAAAATTGATGAATTAGGGTATAAAATCTTAGAGAGAATATGGAATAATGCTTGGATCGGGCAGAATAAATAACGAAGATATATCAATCAAGCTATAAAGATAAGTGGACTTATTCAAAATAAAATTGAGGAATGAAAACTATGCATATATTTAGAAAAAACGAAGAAAACAAAAGTTTCGTAAGGAATATTTTTCTTTCGAAATATATAAGTTTAGTTTTAGGTTTGATCTGTGGTCTTATAACAATTTTCGTATGGAAAGCAACTGAAGTAGATAGTTTGAAAAAGTTATCACAAAGTGTAGAATCAAGCTCGATAATTTATGCAAACAACATTGAAGGAAGAATTGATCTAATCGATTATACCTTAAATGAACTTGCAGGAGATGGTTCCCCAAACACTCTTCAAGCAGTGGCCAAATGGGATAGGGATACCGAATTTTACATTCAAACTTTAATTGGTATTGAGAATATTGTTTGGATTGATAGAGACTTAATCGTTCGTAGAGTCACTCCAACAGAGAATAGCAAATATATCATCGATGAGGAAATCAATATCGAACAAAACAACTCTGACTATATAAATTTAATGTTTCCGATTTATAACGAGGATGTTATTGCTGGTTTTATATTGGGCAATATTGGTGTGTCTGGGTTAATTTTATCGGTTGGTTTTGAATTTGAAAATAATTACATGATACAAGTATATGATGAAAATAGTCTTTTAGCGTCTTCGGATAATTGGCAACAACCTAAAACAGATATCTCAGCAACAGGGGATATATCTTTAAAAAATAAAACTTTTAGTTTTGTGTTAGCACCTACAAAAGAGACAGTGTCTTTAAGCACGCGTAATTCATATTTTATATTAACTTTTGGACTATTCCTATCTGTTGTTATTTCAGTATTAACTCTATTTTTGCAGGTACTCAGAAAAAACTCGAGGACTTTAGTGCAAACACAAAAAAGAAAACTAGAAATATTAGTTGAAGAACTACAACGGACGCAACTGTTATTACAAGCGAGTTTGAATAGTCCGGCAGATATGATTATCCTGTCCTTGGATAAAGAGTATAAGTATATGTTTTTTAATGAATTTCATAAGAAAACTATGAAAGATGTCTATAATGCAGATGTTGAAATAGGAAAATGTATTCTTGATTTCATAACTTCAAAAGATGATATCCGTAAATCAAAACTTAATTATGGAAAAGCTTTGTCTGGAATTAGTCATACAACATTAGAACTATATGGTGATTTGAATATTATGGCCTATGAAACATTATATAGCCCTATTAGAGATTCCAACAATGAAATAGTTGGCGTAACAGCATATGCAAGAGATGTTTCAGAAAGAATCAATGCAGAAAAGATGTTGAAAGCAGAAAAAAACTTAGCAAAAAAATACTTTGATTTTGCAGGCGTAATGTTGTTGATTATCGACTCAGAAGGAACAATTATATCAATGAATAAAAAAGGGTGTGAAATTATAGGCTTGAGTAAAGAAGATATTATAGGCAAAAATTGGTTTGATCATTTTATACCGAAGGCTATTAGAGACGAGCTAAGAAATTTTACTAAAAAGCTTTTTGTTAAGGAAATGGAAGTAATTGAAAACCATGAAAATATAATATTAACAGCAAGTGGTGAAGAAAAAATAATTTCCTGGGCAAATTCTTTGATACATGATGATATAGGAAATGTCATGAGAGTTCTAAGTTCTGGTGAAGATGTTACAGAACAAAGGAAATATGAAAAAACTTTAATTGAAATAGGGAATCACGATTATCTAACAGGGCTTTATAACCGTCGTTTCTTTGTTGAAGAATACAAAAGAATAGATACATCAGAATTTTATCCTTTGGGATTGATGATGATGGATGTAAATGGATTGAAAATAATTAACGACGCTTTAGGTCATAATGTTGGAGATATTGCTCTTCGAAAAGCATCAGAGATATTGCGAAAATGTTTAAGAGAAAATGATATAATTGCACGAATAGGTGGAGATGAGTTTGCAGTTATTCTCCCAAATATAACTGATAATCTAATTGAAAATTTAAGCGAATCATTAAAGAAAGAATTAAAAAACCATAAAATTAGAAATATTGAATTGTCTATGTCTATTGGTTACGCAATAAAAACAGAAAAGACTAAAGGAAATTTGGATGAAATTTTAATGTTTGCTGAAAATAATATGTATGCACACAAATTAGTGGAAGGTAGTAGTGTTAGAAGTAATGCAATCAACGCTATTCTAAAAACGTTAACCGATAAATATGCTGAAGAGAGAGTTCATTCACAAAAAGTTGCTTTCTATTGTAAAAAAACCGGAGAAGCGTTAGGTTTAAAGACAGATGAAGTAAGGGAACTTGAGCTTGCAGGAATGTATCATGATATTGGAAAAATTTCAATACCTGATGCTATATTGAATAAGCCTGGGAGATTAACGAAAGAAGAATTTGACATAATTAAAACTCATCCTGAAATATCGTATCAAATACTTAGAGCAGCCGATGAATATTCAAATCTTGCTATACATGCACTACATCATCACGAGAAATGGGATGGTACTGGATATCCAAACGGAAAAGCCGGAGAAGATATACCTCTATTTTCAAGAATTATTTGTGTTGTAGATGCATTTGAAGCAATGACAGCAGTTAGAGTATATAAGGAAAAAATGTCTAATGATGAAGCTGTCAAAGAAATTGTTAGATGTTCAGGCACACAATTTGATAAGCGAATATCGAAATTATTTGTTGAAAAAGTATTGAAAAAGGAATGGATATAGAGAATATTAGCATAGATTTGCATTTTACGATATTTATGTTTGAATATTTTCAAGGAAGATATAATCATCCGTTTTAACCATATACGGATTAGTTTCAGGGATTATCCGTCCCGCCAATAACAAAGTAAAACTGTAAGAATTTTTCTTACAGTTTTTTTATAAATATTTAATTCAAATGACTTAGTCTAGTTCTTAATCCATCTGCCATATATAATGAGATCGTCTGATATAAGAAAGTTCACTTCGGAGTAAAACACAATATTTTTATTGGAAACTATGGTAAACTTGCACATGACAAGACAAGTTCATAACTGGTCTTATAAGTTTATTTTACATATTTCCTTAACATTTTGGGTATATACTAGAGTTGGATAAGTTAAGAGGAGGTTTAAAAATGAAAAAAACATATAAAATAGAAGGAATGACATGTGCAAGTTGTGTCAGAACCATCGAAAAAAGTGTAAGTAAAATAGAAGGGGCTAGTAATGTCTCTGTAAATTTAACTACCGAAAAATTGATGGTTGAGTTTGAGAACGATTTATCAAATGATGTGATTAAAGCAGTTTCAGATGCTGGTTATAAAGCTAAATTGAAAGAGAATTTCAAATCAGTAACAATAAAAATCTCTGGTATGACATGTGCAACATGTGTTAATACTATAGAGAAATCTTTAAATAGTACTGATGGAGTAGAAAGTGTAAATGTGAATTTTGCTACAGAATCTGCAAAAATCAGTTATGATCCAACAATCATATCTATTGATGGGATATATAAAGTAATTAAAGATAGTGGGTATGATCCACTTCAATCCACTTCAGAAAACCAGTTTGATGAAGACAAGGCAAGAAAACAAAAAGAAATGAAAACCTTATGGAAAAAATTCCTTGTATCTGGAATTTTCTCTATACCTTTACTATATTTAGCAATGGGACATATGTTGGGCTTACCGATACCTAGAATAATTGACGCAGAGTATAATGCGCTTAATTTTGGGCTAATTCAATTATTGTTGGTGATTCCCCCTATGATTGCGGGGTATAAATTCTATACAGTGGGATTTAAGGCTCTCTATAAACGAAGTCCAAATATGGATTCACTTATAGCGTTAGGAACTAGTGCTGCTATTCTGTATGGTATTTACGCTATTATTATGATTGCAACCGGTGATGAAATTACAGCTGCAAGATTTGTAAACGATTTGTATTTCGAAACCGCAGGAGTTATCATTACATTGATTTTATTAGGAAAATATCTAGAATCAATCGCCAAAGGAAGAACTTCTGAAGCTATTAAGAAACTAATGGGTCTTTCACCAAAAACAGCTATCATTATTGTGGATGGAAAACAAATTGAAGTGGATATTGATCAAGTTCAAGTTGGTGATATTGTTTTAGTAAAACCTGGACAAAAAGTTCCAGTTGATGGAGTAGTTGTTAAAGGGTTAACCGCTATCGATGAATCGATGATAACGGGCGAAAGTTTACCTGTCGATAAGAATATTGGTGATAAGGTAGTAGGTGCTAGTATTAACAAAACTGGCTCTATTGAATTTGAAGCAAAAAAAGTTGGCGGAGATACCGTGTTGGCACAAATTATTAAACTTGTTGAAGATGCTCAAGGCTCTAAAGCACCAATTGCTAAACTTGCAGATGTAATAAGTGGTTACTTTGTACCAGTAGTTTTAGTCATTGCAACAGTATCTGCTTTACTTTGGTATATCACAGGTTCATCATCAGTGTTTGCATTAACTATCTTTATTTCTGTTTTAGTCATTGCTTGCCCATGTGCATTAGGACTAGCAACGCCTACAGCTATTATGGTTGGTACAGGTAAAGGAGCTGAAAATGGAGTATTAATTAAGAGCGGAGTCGCATTAGAAACTGCTCATAAAATAAATGCAATTGTGTTTGATAAAACAGGAACAATTACAGAAGGAAGACCTGAAGTGACAGATATTGTTACTGTAAAAGGGGTGACAGAAGAGGAAGTTTTGAGGATTGCTGCTTCCGCTGAACTTAAATCAGAACACCCACTTGGTGAAGCAATTGTAAGAAGTGCTAGTAATAAAAAAATAGATTTAAAGGAATTAGATCAATTTGAAGCACTACCAGGCAAAGGAATTCAGTTTTCAATTGAAAAGTCTGTTTATTATTTAGGAAACGAAAAATTAATGAGTGATTTCAATATAGAATTAGGAAACCTATTAAATCAATCGATAGCACTTGCGGAACAAGGGAAAACTCCAATGTTTTTATCAAGCAGTTCGAATATCTTGGGAATTATTGCAGTTGCTGATATAATTAAAGCAACATCAAAAGAAGCTATTGAAAAAATACATGCATTAGGAATCAAAGTCTATATGATTACAGGCGATAACAAAAGAACAGCTAATGCTATCAGTAAACAAGTTGGTATAGTTCATGTTCTTGCTGAAGTATTACCTGAAGATAAAGCTCTAGAAGTTAAAAAACTTCAAGAAATGGGCATGTCTGTCGCTATGGTTGGAGATGGAATCAATGATGCACCAGCACTAGCACAAGCAGATGTCGGGATAGCGATAGGATCTGGAACAGATGTAGCAATGGAATCTGCAGATATCGTTTTAATGAGAAGTGATATTTTAGATGTTGTAACAGCATTAGAACTATCAAAAAGCACTATTAGAAATATCAAACAAAATCTATTTTGGGCATTCGCTTATAATTCACTTGGAATACCACTAGCAGCTGGATTGTTATATGTGTTTGGTGGACCAAGACTTAATCCAATGTTTGCAGCTGCAGCAATGAGTTTCAGTTCAATATCGGTATTACTAAATGCATTGAGGTTGAAAAGATTTAAACCTAGTAAATAAAGGGGATAATATGAGAAATATTATTGTTTTAGAAGACAATAAAACTATTAATTCAATATTAACAAATATACTGTTGAAAGAAGGATACAAAGTGTTTCCTTCTTTCAACGCGTTTGATGCACTTAAAGATTTTAAAGAAAATCACATTGATTGCATTTTAACGGATTTGATGTTGCCAATAATGACTGGTGAAGAGTTTATTCAAGAAATAAGAAAAAACTCTAATGTACATATTATAATAATTTCTGCAAAAACATCTAATCTTGATAAGCTTGACGGATTAAAAAAAGGGGCAGATGATTATTTATTCAAACCTTTTTTGGAAAAAGAAGTCATCATCAAGTTGGAAAACTTATTTATTAAAAAAGATTATAAAGAAAATATTATGACATTCAATAAAAAAGAAATAGTTTTTCAAGAAGGAAAAACGCAATTAATTTTAAATAATGAGAGTATTTCTTTAACGAGTATAGAATATCAAATGTTGCAATTACTAATTCAAGAAAATAACAAGGTAATCACAAGAAACCAATTCCTCGATGTGCTTTATAGTTTCGGCGAAGATGTTTTTGATAGGGTAATTGATGTGCATATTAGAAATATTCGTAAGAAAATCAAAAAAGTATATAGTAAAGAGATAATTAAGACAGTATATGGATTAGGATATTCATTTATAGGTGATTTAGATGAATAAGTCTATCAATCAAAAATTTAAAAAAAATATCTTAGTGTTGTCCATCATTATAACCATTGTTTTCATAGTGATTAATATTTCATTATATGTAATTAATAACAATTACCTTATTAACAAGGTAGAAGAAGAAAATAGTGCATTTCTCCAATTAACAACTCATATAATAAATGAAAATGAAGTAGATGTTGCTTTAGTATATGTATTGCACTATACTCATATTCATAAAGTAAACGTTGAAGTTCTAGATGCTAGTCAAAACATGTTGTTTTCATCTAATGTTGCTCATTTATATACGAGTCAGTACCAGATTGAGACAACGAAAGGAACTTTTACAGTATTTATTGATAATACAGGTAGTATCACAGTAAACGCTATTGAGAAAAATACAATTTATGTAAATGTATCATTACTAATCATATATTTACTTGCTTTAGTTCTTTTACTTAGAATCAATAAACATATGTCTAAGGAAATTGATTTGGATATTGGCAATGTACTAAAACTAATAGATAGTGAAATAGTTAATGATGATAAATTTAACCATTTGGAGTTCCAACATATTCACAGCGAAATCACAAAGTACTTAGAAAACATTGATTTACTGACGGAACAAAAATCGATGAATATGAAGGGATTAGCGCATGATATAAAGACTCCGCTAACTGTTATATATTCCTATTTTGAGAGGATTCTAAAAAATAGTAAACCAAGTGAAAAAGAAGCAAAAACTTCATTTGAGGCTGCGATTAGAATCAATGATCTTCTAAATGACATTATTGAAGACAATCAAAAGAAGAGTAATAAAGAGATTAATATTTCAAAGATCTTAAACGAAAAGATTGATGAATATATCCCGATTTTTAAAAACAAACATATAACAATTAAAAGAAATATTAGTTCTAATATCTCAATGAAATGGAGTGAAAAAGATTTTTTAAGAGTAATTGACAACATAGTTTCAAATGCATATTATTACTCTATAGATACATCTGTATTTGAAGTGAATGTAAAAAGGGATGACAAGATATATATTGAATTTGTTTCAAAGCCATTAAATATATTGGATATAGATCCCAACAACATTTTTAAAAAGGGTATGAGAGGAACATCGAGTTATTCTGAAAACAGCCATGGAAAAGGATTTGGATTGTATTTATGCAGACTGCTCTTAAATCCGGTTGGTGGTTTAATAAAGATTGATATATTAGAAGAAAATGTGAAGTTTACAATTATTTTGTAATCTTCACATTTCTTTTATATTTATTGTGTAAAATCTAAGTAGGTGATTAAAATGAAACGAAAAATAGGACTAATATATATTTTGATGAGTATTTCAATTGGATTTCTGTTTTATAATTATTCATTCACAGATTATGGATATGGGATGATGGCTCATCATTATGGCTATTATGATAGTTATTCAGGTCTTACATATTATTTAAATATGAGTTTCGTCATTATTTCATATTCAGTCATAATTATCGGAACTATAGCTTTGCTCAGTATGAAGACTAAACCCCCAAAAAACTCCTTGAAAATTTTGGATGAACGGCTTTCAAAAGGTGAAATATCTATTGATGAGTACCAAAATATTCAAAGAATTGTGAACTCAAAATGATAGGTATTGTAATTATAGTTGCTCTAATATTGGTATTCGTTGGAGCTACTGTCATTAATGAGAGAACTGAAATTCCTGAAGAATGCCGTGATCTTGTGATTGACAAGTGTTCATCTTGTCATAGCAATGGATGTAGCAAAAGAGAGGAAATGGATTTATGATGATTTTAGTGTTTGTAGTAATAGGAGTTGTGGTGTATTTACTGATAGGCGGGGATATTAATGTGAATTCGTTCCAAAGAAAAAGTGCAGAAAATCATCTTGATGAAAGACTTGCTAAAGGTGAAATTAGTATTGAAGATTATAAAGAATTAAAAACTACTATGAAGGAGAATAAATGATGAATATATTAAAAGTTGGATTAATGATTTTACTG
>Ga0075122_10002708_pt1 | contig 11553 bp, 17 predicted proteins | sample AntAceMetag02UKB_FD_69790 | JGI IMG/M metagenome (GOLD analysis project Ga0075122, IMG submission 69790) | Saline lake microbial communities from Ace Lake, Antarctica - Antarctic Ace Lake Metagenome 02UKB | ecosystem: Environmental > Aquatic > Non-marine Saline and Alkaline > Saline | place... | reverse complement strand
CCAAGTGGAGTCATAGGGCGGTGTACAGTTGTTATAGAAATAGTGACCATAAATACGAACCTCCTTGGGCGTTTATATGTATAATTTTGGCGTGGTTCGGCGTACTTTTTTCCATCCCAATCCCGCAAATCGTTCCCGGTGACCCATAACACTTATATATAGAAACGCATAAGGATAATAGTGATAAAGTGACTGCGTATAACTGTGACTGTTGCGGAACGGGCTGTAACAATGATACCGTTTATTATTCCAATGACGGTGAATCCCGATATTGTATTGAATGCTATAGAGTCGCCTACTTTTTTGCTGAGGTAAATGTACTTCATAAAAAGATGTATGAGCGATACGAAATACTGGCGAACATGCTAGTGCAGAGGGTGAACTAATGATGTTTTCAAGTTTGGTGGAATTGCATAAAAACCTGATTTCGTATATACCACAAGGCCGAGACGTAAAAAGGGAATTCGATGCGTTTGTTGATGGCGATGGCTTTATTGTAAGACATCTCACAGACCACACTGCCCAACTTTTTGTAGTGTTCTGTACACGAGGCCGGTATAGCTTTATCTGCCCAAGTGAAAAAGATATAAGGTTATTTAACGACAAAATACAATTAGCTTATAAGCGTGTTGATTTATATTCAAAGGGAGCCAAATGGGGTGAGTAAATGGGACAAAAATGGAGTACTGCTAAAAAGTTAAGGAGCTATAAGACAAAACTCCGCAACAAATACCATAAAAAAGGTAACATAAGTTGGGGAGACCTTACAGCGCAAAGGTCAGGAGCGACAGTGAAAAAAATCAAAGCTGAACTCCAAAAAGATGTGGACAAGTACAGGGCCAAAGGCCGACGAAGGGGTAGAAAAAAAGATATGGCGCAGTATATGGGAATGCAGTTAAGAGCATCCATGTATAGCAATCAACATTATGCTATCACCAAAAAAGAAGCGGTGAAACTGGCAAGGATGCAAATGCGTGAAAAAAAACGGTTGGCAAAACGTAACGCAACCGTTCCTACCGATGATAGTTTTGGCGGCCTGTTCGCATATAGGGACAACTGGTTGGAATGGTAGTACAGTACGACTCTATCTATAATTGTGGATATCCAACAGATACCCTGTTCAAGGATGCAAGAGCAGAGAAACCTATAAAACTTTTCAAGGATACCAATCTCCGTGACCTTACAATGTCAAAGAATATGAAAACCTATAATATTGTAAGAGATGTTCGTGCATTCACACAAAGACTTATACCGCCAGATGTATTCGCTGAATTGAAATTTCTCGGTAAAATAGAATTCGAAAATTTTAAATATCAGTACATCGACGGTAGAAGACTGAAAATAAGCCGTGATGCGAAAAAGGCTAGATATATTAGCTTTTTCTCAGCCAGTAGGTTTGTCGACGTTAATGAATTCACAACTGACCTCGAAGTGTTAAACGGTATGATGAAAAAAAGGGAACAGATAAATAAACTCGGTTTGAACGATTCTAATATAATGACTGTTCCACAAATCTGCAGACGTTGGTATCGACGCACTAATATCCCGCCGTCAAATATCGGTCCGGTAGATGTTCGCCGTACTTGTTTTAATGACATCCATTCAATCAGAATGGAGGCACAACAAAGAGGAACTTTTGATGAGCTATACCGTTGGGATATGAACGGGGCGTATATCAATTCACTCGCACATATACCCGATTTCACCGAAGGACTTTGGGAAAGAGCGACATCCCGACAACTAAAAAAGTTGATGGAAGAGGATATCAATCACTACCAAAGAGGAATAGTAAACGCTGACATCAAAACCGACTCAGTTATGAACATTCAACCGATGCCCAAAGTAGTAACCGATATAAGCGGTGACCGTTATGCGTTCCCACGATTCAAAGAATGCTACTGCCCAACTACCCTCAATATGATAAAATACCTGCACCAATCAGGTTCCGCAGATGTTGTTCCACGAGACGGATGGATTTGGAATACCGAACACCTTGAATACCCCTATAGACCATTCTGCATGTTTATGTATGAAAAACGTAAGGAGTTGTCAAATTCCAAATTGTTAAAAGGTTCAATGAATAGTTTTCACGGTAGTTTGAGGCTGGTTTCAACAAGAATGAAGGAAGACCCCGAAGGACCAATTCGATGGAAAAATAAATACTTTTCCGAGGTTTCCACAGCCGGTGATATGTTCGAACCTATATCTTATAGCATGTCAGTGACCGATGTTCAAATCCGATTACACGATATAATTCAACAACTCAAGGCCGACGAAATCACAGCCCAGACAATAGTTGATTCATTTATCGTTACGGAAAAAGTTGATATGGCTCGACACGTTGGTAAAAAAATGGGTGAGTGGCATTTGGAATGTAAAGGCGATGGATTAATTATTTCACCTAATGTATGGTCAATGAATGATGACCTTACCGGTGAGGTAGTAACAAAAAGTATGGGTATACCGCTACCTCCAAAGGTTCCACTCTGGGAACTATTTTCGGAACACGGACTAACCGGATGGGTTAAGGTGACAGGCAAGGACGGTAAAGAATATCAAATCAATACATACGCACCTGCACATCGTGTATGGCACAAAAAGTATTTTGGTAACCAGCTTTTGCACCATAATGAATCATCAATTCCAATGGATTCTAGCCAAATTTGAGGACTCCAGCGACAATTAGCAGCGCAGCGACTGAGCTGTATACCTTAACCTTCAGCCCAGTCATCTCTTTTTTTGATACCATATTCAAGAAGATATAATCTAACTTCTTGCCTGGTCCCAGTAGTTGGAATTCCGGGAATGTTATGACATCATCGCCGTTCACATTATCACGTCGTGGTCGTGCTAACATCTACATATCGATATATACCCGAAATATGGCATGCCTCGGCACCAGCTCCTCCGGAGATATCAATTTCCAAGTCAAGGGCGACTGTTGGAGTAATCCCCCAGTGCTCGTGAACACCAAAAGATGATTCGTTTGTACCCATAAATAAACTGCCAACGATGTTAAATAGATATCCCGTTGCTACTGTAACCCCTCCGGGTAATACGGGAGCATCGGCTGCGTCTTGGAGAGTCCCGACAATACTCTGCCAAGTTATCGCTGTCAGGGGGGTATGAACCGCCCAATGGAGCACCATAAACTCGATAACTTTTCCAGGAGCCCCGTCTACAATAACTATATTATTGGCAACTCCAGCTTGTAATTCAATTTCTTCTTCGAACGGTTTCCACGGGGATTCCGTTATTTGTGATACATTCAACATTTCACCAAGAGGTGTGTTTCTCCACGGGTCGAAATTTTTAACTACTTGCATTTTTTCACCTAATCCCACTGCATAATGTTTATTGTTTTGGATGTGTTATCCGTGGTCGTCGGGTCTTCCCTACAATAGAATTCCCAGGCACGCCTGGTTGAACTCTTCCTGTCAGGTATAGTCGCTCCGACCAAACTCCCTATTCGTAACATATCATACGGAGTTGTTTCAACTGTGAATGTTCGGTGAGCAGGGAAATCAGGGTCCAAACTGAATTGGAGATTAATCTGTAACTGGTCTCTCGCCGCTCCCAAAACCGTGATTCCACAGTGGCTTTTCTTTATCAGGAAACTCGGTACATGCAAAACCGTTGGCGGTCCAGCTACTACCAGTGAAGTCTCCAGAAACTCTATACTGTTTTCATATCCTGCTCCCATAATATCACTTTTTCCTTAACATTGCTATTAACGTGACAACCGATACAATGATACCAAGTATACCCAATACCACGTTGGTTGTGAATTGCGATTTTTGTACGTCTTGAACCCCTTCCTGGAATTCCAATGATTTCTCTGCCAGCTTCCGCTGTTGTTCGGACTCGCTGATACTGCGTTTTGCTGATGCCTCACCTTTTCTTGTAGCCCATATAGTCACTACTGTACCAGCTATCATTACGCCTCCAATTATTAGAATAGCCGCATTCGCCGCCATCCATGCACCAACTGCCACCAAAGGTACAACTATATCCATCCCCTCCCTCTGGCGAATCGGAATAGAATATAAAATAGTACTGCGGCAATGAATATTACAAACGCCCACTTCCATTTGATAACCAAATCAAGGAAGGTTTTTAATATGGAGTCCTCCGGGAGTGCATCAGCGATGGATTGCAATGCTCCTTTGCCACTGAATAAATAACCGTAAGCGACCACAACAACAACTCCAGTGACGGCAGTCACCGCAACATATCTACCAGCAAGTTGTGCTATACCTGGCCCTTTACCAGTTTTCATCTGCTCCGTTTTCCCACGCCATACTGGTGTATCAGCGATTTTTTTGGTACCAGATGTTATTGCTTTTGTAGCGCCAGGGAACATTTTTGCAGCAGGGTTTTTTAATCCCCACTTGTTATACTTATGTAGTACATAAGTTGAAGGGTCTTTGCTTATAGCCTCCTCAGACGCAGTCAGGCCGACCCCTTTTTTCCCTTCAATTTTAAGGAATTTTGACTGAATCTTTATACCAATTTCACCATAAGATTTCGCATATCGTGATTTTACTGCCATATTTCTCATTTTCGAGTTCAATGTAAATCCCTTCGCAAGTGAACCACTTGCAATATCCACTTTTATTGGAGGAGATGTTTTAATTGGCGGTCCTGCTGTGAATGTCATTTTCGACCACCTCCGATGTAACCTTTTTTAACAAGATAGTACACGAGACCACAAACTGCTGCGGCGAATAGTATAATGCCAATATAACCAAAATCAGACTCATCTTTGTCTTTGAAGTCATCAGGTAACTGTGAGCGGGATAAAACATCATTCTCAACCTTATAGTATTTAATACCACGTGTCGTTATACCCATATCACCTCTGAAGTCATATAACTCATCGTCATATTCCTCCATAACATCCCACATATCAATTTTTCCCCTTTCCCAAGACCTGAGTTTATATTCGTTGTCCTTGAAATATTGAATAGCATTACCTCCCTCAATTCCCGCATCCCGTATATCAGATTTGAAGGATGAAGGTATACCCTTCAAAATATCATATCCCGATAATACGAAAAATTGGAAAACAGACGGCACTACATATCCTCCGAAATTTGTGTCAGCACGATAAGTCTCTGCTGAACCAGGAGGCACAATATAAGTAGTAATATATGTCAAAGATTCTTCGGCCCATCCAGTTGATATGTTATCAACCGCCATATCAGCGCCGAACCAGTCAGTATAAAATCCTTCCGGCAGGACATGACGTTTAACTATCAAAAAGCTCTCGTTATATGGATTTTCAAAAGTAACTTCGTCTCTACCAGTTGTATCGGTTGAATCTTTTCCACAAAGAAACATATGATTCTGGTAATGAGTACTCCACGATTCCGAATATTCATCGACTACCACATCTCTCTCATCTATTCCAAGAGCAACATCGTGTAAACATCGATGCATGAATTTTCCAACATATTTTGCCCTACCGGTCTTATCACGAGACCACTTCAAAAACTGGTCCTTATGCTCCAGCATATCCCAATCCTCAAGAGCGGCGATAAAACGAGCTTCTGTGAATCGGTTGAGCTTAACTGCGGGTTTCCCATCTTCTATTGTGAATTCAAAATGTAGTGTTTCGTCGTCACCCACTATACCATTCAAGTCCCAGTATAATGTATCAACTCCACTCACCAGTCGTACTTCAAGACCTTTTAAATTAACATTTTCAATAGTATCGGTTAAATCAAAAACCTTCGCACCAGAAATATCATCCATCCAAGATGGAGGGTTTAATTTTGAATTGGCGAACAAAAATAATTTCTTGTTATTGCTCTCGGCCTCAACATTAACGCTTATGGTATGAGTAAACAGCAGGCCCGCCTCTTCACCAGCTTCCTGCTCTTCCTCGTCAGGGTCTCGCTTGATGTCCGTGAACGAATAACCGAAGTTTTCAAAAAAGATACCGTGGAATGCTTCCAGCATATCCATAAACGAAAAGTTCTCTGGAATCTTACGGCGGTCAGTTTCTTCCCTTATCGCTTCTATTATCTGAAGAGCTTTTTCGTCCTCGATAGCAGTCAACCAACTTCTCAAAATCCAATCATGAGCGCATACATAATCGAGTAGGACATTTTTCGTCAAAAGCCACCAGTTATCATCGTTGGCGGCAAAATCAACCGCATCTGCGTGAGTATATATTGTCATTCTCATACCTCAATCTACTATATATCAAAAGACGCAATTAATGCGTCTTCAGTGGAAAGGAAAATAAATGAGGGGGAGCTATCCCCCTCGGAAGGGATGAGGTATATTATCTTCGTATTGATAACTTACGTCTGGATTGTCCTCGCATGTTTCCATTGTATATCATGGATGCTGAGGCACGTCGGCTAGCCGTTCCACCAAGTGCTCCCGGAGTTCCAGGGTTCACAATAGCGATATTGCTGTCAGACGGGTACGGGGTTCCACCTTGTTCCAGTTCGGGAACCGGAGGTGTAATTGCCGGAGGGTAAGTCAGTTCGCCAACTACCAATACTTGAGCAGTATGGAAAGCGGCGTCGGCGGTTGTTGCTTCGATATCATAAGTCATATCCTTTGCGAAAAAGCAGGGAGGTTCGAAGCTTATGATAAGGTCGTTGCTGTAATGACCACCGTTCTTTTTCAGTGATTTTGGCCAGAGGTCTGTAGCTGCGGCTTCCACGGGGAAGAAAGTGTGATATTCACGGAGCCACTGGTTCCTGTAAGCCATAAAAGCTGAGTATCCATCTACATTCCACTGAATCTTGTTTGGTCCTACTCCAACAATCTCGATGTCGTCAATATTGGTCACGGCATTCTGATATGGGTAGTAGTAGTCCCAAAGTACATCATTATCCGAATGACATACAACCATTGCCGTTGGTCCTATTCCTACATGCGAATTCAAGGAATTCAGTCCAGCTATCAGGTTGTGTGTTTTCGATACAATAGAGAACGGGATAATGGGATGCTTTGTGTATATATACGTCAGGTCCATCGTCGCTGATACGAAAGCCACGTTCGTTCCAGTAGAATATAAGTTATTGATGGTCCCGGTTTCAATTTCGAGAGGCCAGTAGTCGGATGTCCCGGATTCCAAGCAGAGGGGTATCCAAAACTTCTCAGTCAGTCCGACTGCGGACGCTGAAGAAGTCAAACGTCCAAGGGGAGTGATAATCAAATTATCATTCATTGCCACGATGAAGTTTTTCATTACGTGACTATCCCTGAATTGAATTCTTGGCTTTCCAAGGTCGTCGTTCACCTGAAAATCTTCAAAAACTTCAGTCATGAACGCATCATTGAATCCGGTCGCAGTTGTCTGTTGTGCAGACGTGTTTACCGTGATTCTTACCTGAAGCGCCAAAAGGTTTGCTTCCTTTCGAGCAGGCATCTCTATATTTCTTATTCTACCAGCGGTAGGGACGTTAACAGTCTCACCGTGATAAAATATGCATTCCTTGCCTATAGCTGACCTGTAGTATTCAGTAACTGGGGGTACTTTGATAGTCATCTATCACACCGCCGGTGCAGGTGCTGGAGAATACATGTAATAGGCTACTGTCATTGCGTAAGTCGCCAACAGTATGAACAGTGCTTGTGGTATCTTTGCGAGTCCGGGCATTTTCTTTTTCAAGAAGTATGGTGACAATAGGGCAATTACGCCGATTCCACCGTATATCAAAATAGCACGGTCTTCTGAAATCCAACTGTACTGTGTGATATCTAAAACGTCTCCGAAATTCTTTCCGCAAAATACTCCAATTCCTAACCCAACAAGATTGGGTATTGAGAATATGCTTATCATTTTAAAAAATCTCCTTACGAGCAAGAAGATTGAAGCGTTATGAATATTTAAACCTCACGAAAGAACCAGTGGATTCATTGGCTGATATTGGTCTTCATTGACATCATATATGATATAATAATACTTTTTACCAAGAATTTCCCTGTACTGCTCGGCTCCGGTGAACCATTTGTCAAGATATTGTTGTTCAGCTTTGGCCTGTCCGGTGCGCATGAAGATTATATATGACATATTATTAAAATAATAATTTGGTATTTGATATGTTGAATGAGTGCATAATATAACATTACACAAAGCTCTCATCCTTGATATGGCTGTCACTGACCAGGGAGGTGATGATAGTTTCCCTTTGACACCGAACAATGAAATCTCGTCCACTGCCAGTGTTATTTGTTCTTCTATCTTCTTCCCATCAGCTTTACACCATTCATACCAGTCTGTCATAAACTCTTCCATATCAAAGCCTGGAGGACATTTAATTTGAACGTGCTTTTGCTCAACTAAATCTTTTTTCCAATTGCCGACTCCAGTTTCTTTGAATTGAGGAAGATTCGCATGTTGGGGGTTGATAAACAAACAATATGGCGAACGTCTTGCGATGAACCAAGCCAAGGTTGTTTTCCCTGAACCCGAATTTCCGATGATAAGATATCTTTGATGACTGAACTGATTACCAACTTCCTCGTTTTTGACATCGACATCTTGCTCATTAACAGCATCACCATCATTAGGTTCATTAGATGGTCCAGTATCTTCGGTTGTTTCAGTTTCAGTAGTTTGTTCTTCTTCGTCATACATTTTTTCCCTCCGTCAACATTAATGGTGGAATATAATCATATTTGGCTATCATTTTACCTTCCAAATTTTTCTTTGCAGAGTGGTAAGTCAAAGAACATACCCAATCCAAAGAATGACTATAATGATAATCAAAATTTCGATTACATATAAAGCAAATCATTCTTCATCGACCTTGACCATCCCGCCTGTGGCTTCGGTAAGAATTCCAAGCATGCCTCCAATAGCACCCTCCAACATTTTAGAATCGTCCTTCCTGATTTCCAAACGTTTTTCTTGGTGCATATTTATGTTTTCTGCCTTTAACTCAAGCGCAGTGGCTATTCTATCGAGGTGCCCTGTAATTACCTTTATATCTTCGTCATTCAACATTTTCATCCTCTTCCTTTTTGTTTGTAAACTTTTTTAGAATTTTTGGCAGTATAAATACTGCTACCGTTGCCAAAGCGAAACCCCAAGCAGGTATTTCTATCGGCTTAACATCTCCCTCTGGTGCGGCGACTGATAGGTATATAGAGCATATCGTCATTGTTTCCTTTATCAATGCTTGATATTGTTCTTTGGTCGGTTCCTTTTTATCGAGGAACTGTGTTGATAGAATATCAATGAACGATGTTACATATCCAACAACATTTAACTGCGGTTGTATGGCGTCAGCCAAATTTGATTGCGGTTGCTCCGGTTGCGGTTGTCCCTCCGGAACTTCCTCTTCCTTTGTCTGAGGCTTTTTTTCATTGAACTTGTTTAATATATCATCAAAAGAAGTTATATTTAATTCTTTTGATTTTTGCTGTTCTACAGCATCAGGAGCCGTATGACCCTCTTCAATTGATACTATATTCTTTTTACCGATATGAACACCCTTTTTACAGGTCGGGCAGGTTCCCGTGAACTTCGCCGATGTTTCAAATTCGGTTTCACATTTATGACATTTAAGTTTTACCATTTTTTCACCACCTACAATTGTTTAATAACCTGAGTCTTCCAAAGATAATATCTATCTTTTATGTATCGTGATTTACATACCGGACCACAAAAATGGATTTTACCAAGTGTTACATAATTATAATCTATTTGTCTATCGCCGCAGCATCTGCATTTCATTTTTTCACTCCAATAAGTTTAAATCATGCTTCCTTATGGGTCTTGCGGGATTGCCAGCCCATATTTGATTAGGTTTATCGGGATTCTTTGACAGTACGGAACCAGCACCTATAATTACTCCCTTTGGGATATAGGTTACCTGCGGTAGTATGATAGCTCGTGTGCCAATATAGGCGTGTTTGTCTATCACCAAAGGCTCTGCACCCCATACTGCGTCTTCTGGCTTCTTCATCTTGTATCTACTCATCTGGTACTCAAGGTTCTGAATGTGGTGATGACCAAGGATGATAACATCTGCACAGATACATGCATATCCTTTTATCTGTACGTCCCGACAAGCGTCTATACGTGCAGTATCACTTATCATCGCATTCGGAGATATCCGAATCGCCTTTGTCTTCAGGTGTGGGTGTGGTTTGTAAAGCATTTAATATCTCCGTCTGCTTATCATTCAAAGCCACCAACAGTTCAAGAATCTGTTGATACGGTTTTGAACTTGTCACAATGTTTTCAATTGTCTCACCAATTTCGTTGGTATCTTCATCGTCAAGCGGTTGTCCGCTCATCATTTTCATAAGTGGTCCGAACATATGATTCCCTCTTTTGTATATCTTAATATCTTTGACTTGGATAGTTTGCCATCTTTGTATTTTTGGATAATACGATTAACCTTATTGTCCTGCTTTTGATTGAATGACTTACGTTTGGCGTATAGATTAAGCTTCCTATCGTTCTCTTCGCCGTCTTCAATAGGACCATACCATTCACCGTCAGCATTATGGCTCATCTGGTTATCACCGTGTATACGGTATACCTCACCATAATAGTTTGTAGTAGTTGCACAGAAGTATTTCTTGTAGAATCTAGCGAGAACTGGTCCGTCAACATCCCGTGCTTTGTTCTCTTGCCATATTTTACCAGGCTCGTATTCAAATTCTGATAGTTTATCTACAAACATTACCGGATGGGAAGCAGTTTCGGTTCTTACGAACTTATTAAGCTTTTCTAGCATCATAATATGGTAGGTTTGTACGCCTCCCATCCCCTTTGTATTATCCATATACTGTTTATATTCGGGATTCTGCGATAACTTCTCAGTAAATTGTACTTCCCAGTTCTCTATTATGTGTCGATGCATATAAATCATACAGTCATCAAGCAAATCATCCGAGCCCATATATCGTATTAATGAATACTTATCCTTAATATATCGATATCCCACATTCATTGGGTGACCGCCCCCAATCGTATGTTCTTCGGATTTAATAAGCTTAATATTCATGTCCGAATAGTTATTCAATATATACTCATACATTTGTAATGTTCCCTGGTCATCGCTAAAATCGTTCACAATTAGGCACAAACCAGGCCATACTGTATTGGCATATATAGAATAAATACACTCTAATAGGTGCTGAGGCTTGGTATTGTACGACGGAATCACAAGGGACATATCGTCCCATGCTTCTTTTGGTCCAGACAATTTTGGCATATGTTCACCCTCCCATTAAATCGATAAAACAAAGAACTACAAATAACACACTTTCCCTTCATATATATGGTAGTGTGATAACTGTATATAAAACTATTTGTGTGATAAGTGTGTTAAGTATGATATGGAGTTAAATCGTTGGTATCGAGGGAATACGCACCTCCCTCCAAAGGAACCTGATTATACGTTTGATTTTGAATGGCTTATGGACTGGTATGATGTGAAGTGGCAAATGGTAGCCAATTGGCATGACGTAACAGTAGTACCTCAAGTATACTCAACTACTTGGTGAGCCACGCCGTCATGCATTTCTACGCCGTGTCACGCCCATTTACACCCAAGGTTCGTATTTATG
>Ga0075122_10002706_pt1 | contig 11555 bp, 11 predicted proteins | sample AntAceMetag02UKB_FD_69790 | JGI IMG/M metagenome (GOLD analysis project Ga0075122, IMG submission 69790) | Saline lake microbial communities from Ace Lake, Antarctica - Antarctic Ace Lake Metagenome 02UKB | ecosystem: Environmental > Aquatic > Non-marine Saline and Alkaline > Saline | place... | reverse complement strand
ATAGTCTTTATTGTATAGAACAAAATTGTAAGCCAACTCTCTTCGAACAATTAATTCTTCCAAAAAGACATCTTTAGCCTCTGATTTCAAATTCTTCATCGTTTCATAGATGGTCACTGGAGATAATAATCCATATTTTAAATAAGGACTAAGTCCAGATAAATAATCAATGCTAGGATCATTGCGGTTATCGTAATGATTCAATTTCGTTTCTATGAAATCATTCAATTGTTTTAAAGCGTTACGTTCACCAGTGCAACCTACAGCGTCTTCTAATACTGTGTCTTCAAACTCCAGAAGCTTATCCGTGATCTTCTTCCGAATTGTCCTTGCAGAATATTCTTCTTTATCAGAAGCAATTTCAGTAGGAACGAATACATTGCTATCAACTTCAATTAGATTGATGGAATGTTCCTTACAATACCGAGTTACTTTTAGAAAAAATTCTAAATCTGATTTCAAATATGCTTTATCCATATACACATACCCAACCCATTGAATATTAGATAGTTCAAAATCAGTTTCGACTCTTCTTACCGAATTTGAATGGGTACTCAAAACATCCTCTAAATCTTTGGTATTGCATGTAAAGAAAACTCTATTTCTAGGGTTTTCCTCTTGTGGACGAACAATCCACACAGACAGAGCTGACTGCAACTTATTTGCTTGTTGCATCGCTTCATATAAACTGTAATTATTTTTAACTCGAAATGTTTTCGTCATAAGATACAAAACATTTTGATGTTCAGGTTTTACATAATTTATATACTTATAACGTAGATTCATCTTACTTACTTGATTTCAAGAACGGTATGAATGCACTCGTCTTTTTTGCGTATTCATCCCAACCAGGATTCTTGCTCATCTTACGTTCTAATAGTGGAACCCCACTAACAAAACGTAGTAACAAGGTTATCGTTAACGGACTTACAAATAAATACCATGCTCCACCGCCTACGATTACAACTAAGAATATACCCCACCACATTACAGCTTCTCCAAAGTAATTTGGATGTCTGGTATGCTTCCACAAACCAGTCATCATTAGTTTCCCTTTGTTTTCCGGGTTCTTAATGTGTTTCTTTAACTGACTATCGCCAACTACTTCAAAGAAATACCCAATCATCCACACAGCAACACCGATTAACATAAACCAGTTAAAGTTCAATAGTGTATCGTTCGCATAAAACGCTGCGTAACCAACTACTAGCATGAATAAGCCTTGAAACATATAGACTTGGAAAAATGCTCTAGGAATTACATATTTCCCCCAATCCTTACGCCACTGCTTGTATCGAAAGTCTTCTTCTTGAAATAAGTTTCTCTTTAAAATATAGTAAAAGAGTCTTAACCCCCATAAACTAACTAATGCATTTATGATGATGCTAGTAACAGAATAATCTTTACTAATAAAGAATAATATCCATACAGTCAGTACAAATCCAAATCCCCAACCAACATCAACAATACTATTATTTTTTAACAGTGTACCCACGATAAAAAATAATAAGAAATAAATAAATATAATTAAAACTGCGTTCCACAACATAACATATCCTCCGTTACTTTCTAATATATCCGATAGCTACCGTGCCAACACCACTATGAATAGCTGTTGCACTAGAAACATCTGAAATATACTCCGGTTCTTTACCGATTAATTCTGTAAACAATGTCTTGTATTCTTGTAATAATTCATCATTCAAACAATGTACCAATGAATACGACTCAATACCTGTATTTGCTAATTCTTCATTAACAATTTTAACAATCTTCTTTGTGATCCCTTTTTTTGAAAACGCTATACCAAATGCAGCTCCACGTCCTTCTTTATCCAAAGACATAATTGGTCTCATTTTAAAGAAATTCCCAATCTTACCAACTACTTTAGGTAAGCGACCACTCATTGTTGCGTATTTAAAGGTGTTTAAACACACCAATATCTTCGTTTTATGTTTTGCTTCTTCAATGTACTCTACGATTTCATCTACCGATTTGCCTTCTTCTAGTAATTCCGCAGCTTTTTTAACTAATAATCCTTCTGTAGCTGAGTTATTCAACGTATCGATTACTACAATACGTTTATTTGCTACAGATATCTTCTTCGCTTCATCTGTTAAAACGCTATTTGTAGCACTTAGATTTTTCGCTACTGTAAGTACCAATATCTCATCAAAGTGTTCTAAAAGACGTTTATATAGATCTTGTACATACTTTATCGTTGGTGTTGATGTTGTTGGATATTCTTCTACTGTTGCAATCAAATCAAACAAGATTTCATTGTTAATACTTAATTTATCAAAGTATTGAACTTCTTCTACATTCACATTAACAGGTACAACAACAATATTATGTTCATCGATAAACTGTTTTGATAAATCACTGATAGAGTCCGTAACAATTACTGTCTTTCTATCTGTATTTTCTAAACGGATATCTAATTTCATATTATCAATCTTTTGAGTTAATATTTTCCCGTGGTTTCTGAGTTCTTGAAATACGAGTTCTGGTTCATTGGTATGAATATGAATTCGGAAGATATTGAGTCCTTTAGCAATAATCAAACTATCTCCATAATGATCTAGTTTATCTCTAAGTTCTTTTTCATCCAAACGTCCAATGCCTTGAACCAATCCTTCTGTGCAATATTGAAACAACACGTTCTCATCATGTTTATGCGTATGTTCAATTTCAATTTCTTCATATACGATTTGTTCAATGATGTCATTGTTATAATAACTGTTTATTCCCTGTAAGAACAACACAAAGCCCATCGCCCCGCTATCTACAACATCATGTTGTTTCAAAACAGCTAGTTGTTCTTTGGTAAATTCCAAACTGCTCATCGCAATTAGAAATGCTTGTTCAAAAACAGCTTTTATCGTTGTAAAGTTTTTCTTGACAACATTCAACAAACTGTTTCCCCAATCCTTAATTACAGTAAGCATTGTACCTTCTACTGGATCCGAAAGTGATTGATAGGTATATTCCACACTACTAGCAACCATATCTGCGAATTCTTGAATCGTTACTTGTGCTTTACCTGTAGACGCATAACGAAGTCCATTCACAAATTGTGCAAAAATAACCCCACTATTGCCTCTTGCACCAAACAATGCAGATTCACTGATTGATTCTAATGCTGTATGAAATGAATCATCTTGCTTCGCTTTTTGAGCGATTGCTTGCATTGTAGATGCTAAATTATTTCCTGTATCTCTATCTGGCACAGGAAATACATTGATTTCATTTAATGCTTTTCTTTTTTGTAAAATATTGACGGTACCATAATTAAACATTTGATACAAGTCTTTACCATTGATATATTCCATAATTCACCTCACTAGTATATTTTACCACATTTATTTGAACATCAAAGCATAAATGCATATTTATTATGTTTTTTATATATAAATTATAACATTTATGAAATTAAATATTATTTGACCACAAAAAAAACAACAAAATTGTTGTTTTTATTTATTAATTTTTATCGGCTTTATATTTAGTGTTTTCCACCAAGTAGATAGAATATCAATTACGATAATTACCGCTAAGAAGATTGTAAAGATATTCAATCCTCTTGTAATACCTTCTGACACTTGATTATTGGTTAAATCCATAACGGAAGCCGCTTTAGCGATGAATTCAGCATTGATTAGATCTACAGATCTTAAAAATATGATTGCGATTACACCAGAAACTATTTTTCCTATTGTATGAAACAATGTTACTTTAGTTGTCCATTGTCCTGCAATAAGTTTATAACTCTCAGCTCCTACTGTAATGAACAAAGAGATGATAAAGAATGGTAGAAACGATAGTACAATCGATTCTTTAAACAATGGTGCTAGATTTTGATACCCACCATCCGTCCCAATCCATCCTATGTATACTTTGTTATAATACAATAAATAGATTAATATTGACCCAAATATAATATTGAATATGATACTTATAATCATTGCAGTTCTTGATATTTGAAGAGATTTGCGTTCCGGCAATTCCGGTAAGCTCTTGATATCAAACTCACTGCTTGGAACTTTTTTATATTTGTCTATCACAACAAAGACTAAAGTAACAATTCCAAACCCGGTAAACAAAGCACTTACTACGTCATTTACAGTATTTGCAAATACTTCAACGATAATTCCAAATACTCTGGTTGCTTCGTGATCCAAGGAATGACTAATTACTCCTGCAATTGCTGCTAAGATGGCAAAAACAATTAAAACAATCTTTAAAACAACTAAATAATCATCCATCCATTCAGGACTAATCAAATATCGTTGTTTTCCTCGATAATTATTAGCGAGTCTTCTAGGATTCCCTAAGTCCTTCAACACAATAATTACCTCTTGTTCACTTGGTTCTTCACTTAGCATATCAAAAATATTTGCCCTTAAGTCGTCTGATACTTCTTCACGTACTTTTTCTGGCAACCTTCGGACAACGTCATATATATATCGTTCTATTAATTCACTCATTACGGTTCCCCCCTATTACTTCTTTCACTTCTAATACTGTTTTATTCCATTCTTGAATAAGAAATGTATATAACTCTTCCCCTTTTTTACTAAGTGCATAATATTTTCTTGGACGATTTAAGGAAGTATCCCATTCACTCTCTAAAATTTCTTGTGATTCTAACCTTCTTAATAAAGGATATAAGGTTCCAGATTCTATATTGATTCCCTTGTCAACTAACTTTTGTAATAGTGAATAGCCATATTCTTTATTATGAAGTTGACTAAGGACAACAATAATCTGTGTGCCACGTTTCAATTCAACTAAGTAGTTTTGATAGATATCTTGCATATACGTACCCCCTCAACAACATTATACTGTATGTCATACACTAATGTCAAGTATATAATATTATTTTTATTATAACATGCGTTTTAAGCAAGTTACTTTTAATTTTAAAATAAATGTGATATTATTTAATTATCTAAATGAAGGAGAACAATAAATGGAAAAATTAAATCTAGTAAAACTTAGAAAATTCAACTTGATCATGGGTGGTTTGCATCTTATTCAAGGGGTTTTAATGCTGATACTCTCAGCAACAGTGATTCAAACAATATCAGAATTCAAACCAACAATAACACAAATATACTTATTCTTTAACACAGATACTCAGACATTAGAAACAGGTATCAAAGAATTATTTGGTTTGCCATTCGGAATTATGGTCGCATTATTCTTGCTGCTTTCTGCAGTAGCACATGGGATTATTTCTATTCCAAAAGCAACGAATGATATCTATAATAGAGACTTAAAAAAAGGTATTAATCAATTTAGATGGTATGAATACGCACTTAGTTCATCAATTATGATCGTACTAATTGCTACATTATTTGGTGTATACGACATCGCTACATTGTTATTAATCTTCGTAGTCAATGCATTAATGAACATCTTCGGTTTATACATGGAAAAACTGAATTCAGGTAAAGAGAAGAAAGATATGACTTGGGGTCCATTTTTATGGGGAACAGTTGCAGGACTTCTTCCTTGGATAGTCATTATTATTTATATGACTGGTAATGGAAATTACGATATGGTTCCTTGGTTCGTTTGGGCAATTGTTGGTACGTATTTTGTAGCATTCAATACCTTCCCAATCAATATGATCTTACAATACAAGAAAGTTGGCAAATGGTCAAATTACTTATATGGAGAAAGAACTTATATTGTACTAAGCTTAGTAGCGAAATCAATCTTAGCTTGGCTTGTACTATTTGGAGCAATGCAACCTTAATAGTTGCGAATTTCATTTTAATAAAAATAAGACTGACAAAATCAATTGTCAGTCTTTTAAATTACTCATTTAGTTCTTTATATTTTTCTTCGATTGCACTGCAGATTTTCTCGAATTCTTCTCCCTGGAACATATCATCTACATGTAAATATAGAATTTTATCTTTTGGAACTTTATAATTTCTAAATATTCGATCCAATACATCATAATAGTTTGCATAATGGAAGGTTAGATAATCATATTGATCTTTTTCAATATCTCTGCCACGCTTCTTCACGTTTTCAAATAATTGGTCTGTGCCTCTTACAATTACAAGATGTATATCCACATCAGGAATTCGTTTTAAATGTTCATCCGCAATCGCGTAAGTTAACGCAACTTCATAAGCGGACATAAATCCTTCTAAGCGTAATAATTCTGTAAATACCAGATTTGAGAATAAGGTAGAATCACATACACAAGATTTCTCATTTCTTGTTCTCCACATTAATAAGAATAAAGAACTATAAAACGCATTTTGACTCAAAAGTGCAAATTTTTCTTTATCTTCATAGAAAAGTGGTAAAAACTCATTCTTTTCTACTGGTTCTTCAATAAGGGGAATGTTATAGTGATCTGATAATAATTTTGATAATGTTGATTTCCCACAACCGATTGGCCCGATGATACCTATTCTCATATTATTCTCCTTATGTATAGAAACGTTATAATAATTATACCGATGTTTGGACGGTAAGTCAAAAGGAAACCCGGAAATTATTCAGAAAATTAGAGAAACTTTTTGTTTGTATAAATAAATCGAGTTGTTTTTATGAAAAATTGTAATAAATTGAATATTTTTTTGCATTTAGCAATACAAAATATTGATTTTCTAATATAATATGAACTTAGAGGTGCAGCAATGGAAAAAGAAAAAAACTTATTTTTTAAACAATTATTAAAATTTTTAACGTTAAAACAAAATATTATATTATTTTTTGGTCTGCTTATTATTTTTGTAGTGATCTATTTAGTATTCACTTTGAATCCAAACGATGCAAATGTAACCTGGATTTTTTCTTCTTCTATGCAAACGTTAGCCGCATTAATAGCGTTGTTACCAATCTCATATAGTTATTACTTACACAATATTGAGGCAGCTAAGAAAGATGACTATGATAATTACATTATAAAGAAGTTAGAAAAAGATGTATATTATGAAATGATGTTTGTGATCATCTACTCTTTGATTATCATCATCTTCAATCTCATCAGTCTATTTCTAGTATATAGCATTCAAGCTGCTTTATTTTCAGCCTTCTTTACAGTTTTAGCCATTCAGCTACTTGTGATATACATCTATCGACTGTTTGACCCAGAACGTGTTAATAATATTCTAAGAGAGTTGGATAAAACAATAGTTCAGAAAGATCAAATAAAGATTTCTTTAGACCAATTTATCACCCAATATCTGAATCTAGAATCTTCAGTAAAAGATTATATTTCCAATGAAAATGATAATGAATTGATTGATGATATTCCTCTATACAATATCGTCGATAATCTATCCAAGGATTTTCCTGAGATCAACAAATATTATGATACCTTTAAAGAAATTATTTTTCATAGAAACAATCTAATTCATAACTACCATGATGTAGTAGTAGATTATTCCAAATATGAAAAAATCATTGATTTAATCAATATATTTCAAAAACATAATCAATATTTTATTACGCAGAACATCTTTACAGATTCTAGTAGTATTCGTGTAATTATAGATAAAACTCTAAAAGAGTATTTGGTAGAATCCAATAGCCTTAAAGCAATGGATGGTAATTACTTAGAAGATTTAAAAGAAGATGTCATTTCTCTGTTTCGTTCTCATTTTGTAAGCACCTATTACTTTGGTAGAGGATTAACAGATGCAACAGATACAGATTTTGAAATCATTCAAAACAATTATTCCAATCGTAAGATTGTTGGGATTGATATTCGTACTGTGGATTCAAAACTATTTCATTCAATAGCTACTTCTTACTTTAATCGTTTGAAAGACCGCTATTTGTACTTGTTTATCATAAATTATGATTATCAGAACAATGCCTTTGATTTATTCTACAGAACAAAAACAAAAGCTATCAAAAACATCCGTATCGGTTAATTTCATTCCATTAAAAAAGCGATATTCTAAATATCGCTTTTATTTATGTTCGTTTTTATAAATATACACTCGATTCATAATAACCTTGGCAGATTGTTCCTTCGACTTTGCAATAGCAGCTTCATCGATTGGTCTACTTACTTTTCCGCAGTCTAGCTCTTTCATGTGAACTTTAAGCATTGAGCGCTTAATAGCTCTTTGAACAGATTTCTCGGAACTATTTAATGATTTACTGATATCATCCAACTCTAAATTACTAAAGTAGCAAAGAGATAAAATTTTGAAATGCTTGGGTCTTAATGTCTTGGCCATCGCAAGAAGAATTTTATCCACTTGATTGTTTGCACTAACGATCGTTTTCTCAACTGGTTTTTGATATGTTTTGAGATATTTCATTAAGTGTTTACCAGAAATCCTATACATCCAGATTCTATAAGAGGCATAGGAAGAATCAAACCGATCAAAGTGTTGATAGGATTTAAAGAAAATTTCTTGTAGTATCTCTTCTGTTTTAGAGATACTACCTATTACATTATGAAGGTATTGAAATAATTCATTGTGATATTTGTCAATCAATACAGTATACTTGTCAAGCTCACCATTCATCACATCATTAATCACTTGTATGTCTTTCAATATCTCACATCCTTTTTAAAAAAATGTTTTACATGTATATTATACTACAAGTGTATATTATTATACAAATAAACAGTTTTATTAGAGATTTTATTATAAAACAGAATCGTTCATTAGCTGTTCTTAATCATTAGCTCCATAATACAACAATCGTAATATATATCACCAATTTTGAATTTATTAGAAAAGACACCAACATCTTTAAATCCGAGGCCCTTATATAGCTTGATTCCAAACTCGTTATCGCTACGAACTTCTAATACGATGTTTTTAATCTCGCCCAAAGTACGGGAATAGTTGATGATATAGTTCATCATATGAGTAGCTACTCCTAGGTTCCAATAGTCTTTTAATACACTGATTCCAAGGTCTACATTATGTTTAATTCGATCTCTTGAAGATCCTTGAATACCTCCTAAAGACACAATTTTTCCATCAACCTTGCCTGCAAATGACTTGCTTGTTGTTGATAGTAAATTTTGCTCAAGGTATTTGATTTCTTGTTCTAGAGTTAAAGGTACGCCTTCTTTATCAATTGTTAAATTATCCGATTCACTACCAACTTGTTTTAGAAATTGTAAAATAGCTTCCGCGTCTTTAGGCTTTGCTTCTTCAATATCAAGAATTTGTTTATTCTTTAGAAATTTCATAATATCCCTCCTTATTATTGTTACTATTATTATAATAAAAATGAAATATAATGTCAAAAGACAGTAGAAATTTAGTCAAAAACTCCTGTTGAAATGTATTTTTCTGCAGAATCTGGAAATATCATAACAATATTTTTATCATCCAAATTATGTTTAATACAATACTTTATTGCAGCAGATAAAACAGCCCCACTTGAGATCCCTATTGAAATCCCTTCATAGGTTGGAAGAAACTTCGTCATTTCATTAGCGTCTTCATTCTTAACCGTAAGTACTTCATCAATGATATCTGGATTCAATATTTCTGGAATAAATCCAGCTCCAATCCCTTGGATTGTATGCTTTCCAGGTTCCCTACCGCTAATTACAGCAGAATCTTTTGGTTCTATCGCAATGATTTTCGCCTTGATATAATGTTCCTTGAAATAACGATTTAATCCTGTTATGGTTCCACCAGTTCCAACTCCTACCATAAGATAATCAATTTGATCATACAATGCCTTAGCAATCTCAGGTGCTGTTGTTTCATAATGAGACAAGGGATTCGCTGGGTTCGTAAATTGACTTGGTATTACAGAATTTTCTATTTCAGCATTCAAGTCTATCGCTTTTTGATTGGATCCTTTAATCCCTAATGCTCCAGGAGTTAAGATAATGGTCGCTCCGTATAGTTTCATGATATCAATTCGCTCTTTGGATAAGCTATCTGGCATTACTAAAACACATGGATTACCAAAATACGCCGAAACCATAGCCAAACCAATTCCAGTGTTTCCACTAGTAGATTCTACGATTGTAGTACTCTTATCCATCAGATTTCTTGTTTGTAAATCCTTAAACATATAGTAAGCTGGTCTTGTTTTCACTGAATTACTAGGATTGAAGCTTTCTAGTTTTGCATATAATCTAGATTTTAGCTGATACTTCTGCTCGATTTTATGTAAACGCACCAATGGAGTGTTTCCAATGGTCTCTAGAATGCTATTATATACTTTCATTTTTAACATTACTCCTTAATTCTAATTCCGGTTTCTTATTCGTTACCACACAATTGTCTGGAATCGATTCCGTTAGTAACACGTTGGAACCAATAACAGAATTTGAACCTATGACTGTTTTACCACCTAATATGGAAGCACCAGAATATATAGTAACATCATCTTCAATTGTCGGATGACGCTTGATTCCTTTTAATCCCTTCCCTTTTCGTAAAGACATTGCACCAAGAGTAACACCTTGATAGATCTTAACTCGGTCGCCAATTACTGTGGTTTCACCAATCACTACTCCTGTACCATGGTCAATAAAAAAGCTCTGACCTATCTTGGCTTTTGGATTGATATCAATACCAGTCTCACGATGAGCAAACTCACTCATCATTCTTGGGATGATCATCACTCCTAGATTATCCAACACATGCGCAATCCTATAAACCAATATTGCGTATATACCCGGATATGAAATAATGATTTGATCGTGGTTGAGTGCTGCAGGGTCTCCTAAATAATGCGCCTCTACATCTAGAGCTATCATTTCTCTAATATGTGGAATTTCATTGATGAATTTTAAACATAATGTGCAAGATTCCCTTTTATATAAATTACGCTCAGATTGATCTGCTAAGTACATCTTAGAGAAATTAATTTGTCTTCGAAGCGCTACTCTCAATTTATTTGTTGTTCGATTGATTACCCGTCTTGATATCGTATCCTTAATATTATTCGTAGTAAAATAACCAGGGAATACTAGTTCCTTAGTTAGTTTGATGATTCTCTTAATTTCCGTATTTTGAGGAATCTTACAAGCACAATGGTCTTTCTTGATTTCTGTGTTCTTATAAGATGCCAGTAGTTTATCTACATATTCTTTCATATTCATGATTACCAACTCCTAACTTCATTATATCATGTGTATGAAACAACTCTTTGTAATAAGCATTTTAAAAGTCGTACATATTAACTATATACATTACAATATTTGCTAAAAAAAATAGCTAAATAAAAAACAGATTGGAAAAAGCCAATCTGTTTTAATTATGAAATTAATATGCTTGTAATTTTTCTTCTTTGCGTAATGTCCTAAGTGTTCCTTCTGCCAAAGCTCTCATTTCATCTTCACCAGGGTACACATATACTTGACAAATCTTATCTAAGTAAGAACGTAAATAATTCACAAAGTATTTACTATGAGCCATTCCACCTGTGATTAAGATACCATCCACTTTACCTTTACAAGCAAAGTACATCGCGCCTATTTCTTTAACAACATTATATCCCATTGCTTCAAAATAGAATTGTGCTTCTTCGTCACCATGATTGATTCTGTTTTCAATTTCTATACCATTATTAGTACCTAAGTAAGA
>Ga0075122_10002703_pt1 | contig 11560 bp, 15 predicted proteins | sample AntAceMetag02UKB_FD_69790 | JGI IMG/M metagenome (GOLD analysis project Ga0075122, IMG submission 69790) | Saline lake microbial communities from Ace Lake, Antarctica - Antarctic Ace Lake Metagenome 02UKB | ecosystem: Environmental > Aquatic > Non-marine Saline and Alkaline > Saline | place... | reverse complement strand
TTGTCTACTACATAATGCGTTTGAACCCAGAAAACGGGCTGCAACGATGTAGTTTGCGACATATTTCTTTAATCCAGAGGCTTTTTAAATTATTCGGTCAAGGAAATAAAAGAAGTCCACGAAACTTTATAAATCTCTAACACCTCCAACTATTATGAAAAAACTAAAAGAGGTATTTTCTAGATTAAAAAGATTGAAGAAACCACTTCTAACAGAAAATGTTAGATTTTCTTACCCCAATCAAGAAGTTCTCAAAGACATATCGCTGAATCTAAAAAAAGGGGAAATAGTCGCCATAATTGGAAAATCTGGAAGCGGAAAATCAACCTTTTTAAAATTAATCTCTGGGATAATCTCCACGAAATACAAAGGAAGAATAAGAATTTTCGGAAAACCGAAATTTTTCGAAAAAGATAAACTAGGGTTTGTTCCACAAGAACTAGCCTTTATTCCAGACCTAAATCTCTTGGACAATATAAAGATCGCCGGATTGAATCTTGGAATAACAGAGCAAACAGCCATTGAGGTAGCAGACAAGCTCATGACATTCCTAAAATTAGACGAAAATCTTAATAAGTTTCCAAGAGAACTTTCCGGAGGTCAAAGAGTAAGGTTCAATATAGTCCTCTCCCTTCTTCACAACCCAGAAATTCTTGTATTAGACGAGCCTTTTGTTGGCCTGGATTTTTTGAACCGTCGGTTACTTTGGCATTTTATAGAATCCATGAGGAGAAAAGGCAAATCCATAATTCTCACCTCCCATTTATTGACTGAAACCCAGGAGCATGTAGATCGGTTGGTTATTTTAAAGAATGGGAGAGTCTTGTTCAATGGAAAACTTGAAAAATTAAAAGAGAAATTTAGAATAAATTACATCTTTGAAGTAAGGTTTTCACATCTTTCCAAAGATAATTTTTCTAAGATAAAAAAATATTGTATCTACAAAGATACAGAGATTTTGGATAATTACGAGAGGTATATAATGTTCGGGGTAAAAACAGGAAGGCAGAGAACAGCTTTGTTAAGTTTATTTTCAAAATTAAATTTAAACTTCTCTGAGATAAGTTTCAGAGAACCAAATCTCGACGAGATTTTTCTAAAAGCATAAAATGAAACAAAATATCCTACCCCCCAGTATTTTAAAATTCTACGGATATCTAAAAAAAGATTTTGTTCTTCTTTACAAAAGGAAAAAATATCTCTATTTGTTTATTCTTTTGCCTTTGATAATTGCAAGCCTATTTTTATTTGCTTTAAATCCAAGCGACTACAAAATTGAAGTCGCTGTTTGCGATTTAGACGGTTCCCAATATTCTCAGGAGGCAATATCTTCCTTAACAAATTTTAATCCAACGTTTATAGAACACGGAATAAATGAATCTTGTGAAGGGGTTCTAAGGGAAGGGGTTATTCAAGGAGAGTACGATCTAGGCCTTTTAATTCCCGAAAGATTTTCAGAAAATATCGAAGATTTAGAACAATCTTCTATAAAAATCTATTACGATAACACTGATGTCGCTTTTTCAAACTTAATTTCTTGGAAAGTTGATCAAGCCCTAAATCCTTTTAAGAGATCAATTATAGGAGAATTAAACACCGAATTAAAAAGTAGAATAGGTAATGTAAGGCAAGGAACAAATTTCATAATTGATTTTTCTCAAGCGCATCCGGCTGTAAGTGCAAGAGTTAGACAAGTCGATGAGGATCTAAAAGTTTTAGAAAACATGGAAACAGAGTTCATTCTTCAACCAATTTATACTGAAAGAATACCTGTTTATGATGAAGACTTTCAAAAACCCGCGGGGATAACTTTTATTTTCCCGATTATTGCTTTGTTCATCTTGCTAATGCTTGCTTCAACATCTGTTATCTATGACAAAAAATCAGGATTCATAACAAGAGTGAAATCTTCAACTTCTCCGGGGTTGTATGTTCTAGCAAAAACACTCTTCTTTGTTTTTCTCTCAGCCATTCAATTTTTGCTAATTCTTTTGCTTTTCATTCTTTATGGTTCTTCTTACAGTTTCTCAATTATCGAGGCTGTTAAATTAGTAGTCTACATCGGCCTAATAGATTCTTTACTCGGATTTATAATTGGGTTTGTATCGGAAAACGAAGGAATAGCGGTTTTGTTTTCATTAATACTTGCGTTTCCATTGATGTTAATCTCGGGCATATTTTTCCCAATTCAAACACTTCCAAGGATCTTTCAATGGCTCGCAAAAATTCTTCCCTTACATTATCAGATAGAGTCTGCGAAATCCGTTTTATTATTCAACCAACCGATTTCAATTAATTGGTTCTATGTTTCTTTAATAATGTTCTTGATAGTTTGGTGGCTGGCTAGAAAAAGAGAGAACTAAGCGCCCCAGTCATTATTTTCCTTTCTTTTTATCTCTGCGATTTCCTGGAGAGTTTTTATTTCATCGCCAGATAAAAGATCTTTATTTTTCTTAAAAGTTTTAAATTGTTTTCCAGAGATTTCCGAGAAAAGAACTTTTTCTTCTTTTAGAACCCTTTCAAAATTTACCCCCGGAATTGAAATAGCTACTTCCATATCTTTTTCAGCGGTTTCAACAGATTTATTCTCCGATTGAATATTTTTTAACCTTCCAACTTTTTCTCCTTTGCTGTTTATTAAATTTTGTCTAGAGACAATTTTACCACCAAGAATTTTGACTCCAAAAATTGCCGGATTTGAATTTCTGAAAACATATTTGTGCAATATTTCTAATTTGCATATTGAAGATAATTCCATCAATCTTTTCTTTTCTATTTCCTTTTGCTTGTTTTCTCTAAATTCTTTCAGGTTTTCGATCAATTTGTAAACGACATCATCTTCCAAGATTTTTATCTTCGAATAAGCTTTTGAGAGTTCTTTTGCATCTTCAGCTGTTGAAACATTGAAACCCACAATAATAGAATCTAATTCATTTATATCCAGATTTGCTTTTGCAGAGATTATGTCCGATTTATTTATGACGCCTATACCTGCTTTTACAACAGGAACATTTGCCTGCCCTAACAAATTCAACAAGGCCTCCAAGCTTCCGAGGCTGTCGGCTTTTGCGATAATTCCTTGTTTACTCAAAACTTTAGTTACAGATTCAGAGATTTCCTTTTCAAAAATCTTTTTCACTTCTTCGTTATTTCCTTTAAATTTAACAAAAGGCATTCCTGGCAAAATTTCAACTTTTTCTTTAAGTTGCATTCTTATTCCTGTTGAGGCTCCGGCTTTTTCAACCGGGAGGAACTTCTCGCTCAAAGGTTGAATTTCTTCAAGAACTCGGATTTTACTTATTATTGGCTCTCCTTCTCCCGTTTCAAAATCAATATTAGCAATTGCGATTTCATCGTTTTTAGACAAAACTCCATCATGAAGAATAGCTTCAATAAAATTTCCAGCTTTTGATTTTTTTATTTCTAAAGCAACACCTTTCGGATCTTCTCCAAGTTTAAGTCTGTCCCCGAGATATCTTTGACTCAAACCACAAAGCATCATAATCAATTCAGGAATTCCTTCTTTCGTCTCGGCAGAGGTAGGAATAAGAGCAATATTTTTTGAAAAATCAGTAACGTTATAAAACAAATCGGCTTCAAAACCGTAGCTGTTCAAACTTCCAATCAAAGTCAAATATCTTTCGTTGAAAACTTGTTTAACTTTTTCAGGTTGCGTTTCTATGTTTTCTTTAATTCCAACATCGCCATCTTTTTTAGATTGCCAGCCGGAAATATTGTCTATTTTATTTAAAGCAATAATAAAAGGAGTTTTATTTTTTTTCAATATTTGAATTACTTCTGCAGTCTGGGGTTTTATTCCGTCATTTATATCTATAACTAAGACTGCTAAATCGGCCAATGAGCCACCCCGTTTTCTTAAATTTGTAAAAGCAGCATGTCCGGGAGTATCGATTAAAAGAAAACCCGGGATATCTAATTTAATTTTATCTTTAATTAATAAATCTCCAATCTTTTGTTGAATTATTTCTTTTGTTATTAATGAAAAAGATATTTTTTGAGTAATATTTCCTGCTTCGGTTTTAGCAATACAAGTTCCTCTTAGACTATCAAGTATACTTGTCTTTCCGTGGTCCACATGTCCACAGATAGTAATTATTGGGGCCCTAATGTTTTTCATAAAAAAATCAAGAAGTAGTAGTTTTTAAAGATTGGGAAAGTTATTCAGATTTGGTGAAGTATCTTTCATAGATATCTTCGAAGAGTGTTGGGGTATGCTCCATAACTTCGTCCAGAATCATAGCAGAAAGTCTTCTTATTTCCCATTCAGCTCCTTTAGCTAATCTCAAATCTAACAAATGTCTAAGGGCCCTTGCATTGACAAAAAATTTACAATCTGTTGCAAATTCGACAGGCATAACTTTTCTTGAATCTTGTTTTGTTGCCCCCAAAGATCTTTTTTTATCAAAATCTTCTATGGCTTGTTTTGCATGTGCCTCATCAATATCCAACAATTCTCCTACTTTGTCCCTATCGTTTATATAATCATAAGTGCAATAAACAAATTTATTTCCTGAAGCAGGGACAAATCTTGTGCTTCTGAAGACCCACCCGATCCCAATCTTATGCCTTGTCCATTGTGCCTGTAAACTTTTACTCACTCCTCGTATGTCAAAATTATATTGAACTCCTTGAAGAGGAGTTCCGTGACCACGATCAATAATTACTCTTCGAGTTAACTCTCTGTCTAATTCAGTATCCTTTTCATTATCTCCTGTATATTTATGATAAGATTCCCAAGCCTCTCTTGCGGCATATGCTGGGAAAGTATCTGCAGTTATGCCGGTTCCTTTAAATTTCCCAACGGGTTGGGTCATCATTATCATTTCAACACTTGGTTCCGCATTCCTAAATCTATTAGTCCTTAATTCTCTCCAAGGATCAGGAAACATTTTAGTTGTCAAAGATTTTTTCTCACCCATATCTTTCTCAAACCACCCAAATTATTTAAACATTCATCCGCACCCAAAAGTTACATATTTTTAGAACTAAGAAATCACTCTTTCTTCTCTTCTTTCACTTCAATCTTTTCAGTCTCTTGTTTCTTAGAATCGAATTCAGAATAATGACATTTTCCACAATATTGTCTTCCGTTTGAGTTCATCAAAAAAATCCCGGGACCACAACGCGGACAATTTTTCTCTCGTGTTATCTTGTCGCCATCTATTTTATATTTTGTATATTTCTTACTAGTGGGTTTGTTCTTGTGCGGTTTTTTCCCAGACTTATCAACTTTTTTTGCCATTATTCTTTTTTCTCCTCTGGTTTAGTTTCTTCTTTCTTTTCTTCAGCAACAGGTTCGGCAGGTTTTTCTTCCGCAGGAACTGGGGCTTCAGCAGCATCCTCAATAACTTTTTTATCAGCTTCCTTTTCCTGTTTTGTTTTCTTAACATATTTTTCTTTGTCGCCTTTGCTGCCATAAGCTTCAGCGATTATTTCAAATTCAGATTTACCAAAACCACTTTTTACTCTTTTGATTTTTATATTTTCAATTGGAACAGAAGCTTTTTCAGAAATCATTTTCTCAGCCTCGGCATAACTTATTGAAGCCTCGGTTGTAGCAACTGCTACAATTTCTTTCCTGTTAAATAATTTATTCTCTGTTTCCTTGAAGTCAATAATTTCTGCCATTTTAAGAAGTTTTAATTGCGAAATCACCTTTCTCTTTAATATTTATTTTTTGTGCGATTTCAGATTTTTCTGGATCTGTAACTATAATGTGCCCTTTGAAACTTTCAGTAGATTCCTTGCTTCCGCACTTCGGACATTTATCTCCACCTTCATAAACGGTCTTACAAATCCGACATGCTTTTTTCTTTACCATTTTATTTCTTCCCTCCAGATTTCTTTTCTTTCTTAGCTTCTTTATCTTGATCTTTTGCAGCTTTCAATTCAGCTTTTTCTTTTTTGACTTTATCTTCTTGTATCCATTCTAATTTTCCAAGTCCTGGTTGTCTCATTGTCAAACCTATTTTCGGCTGGTCTCCTTTATGCGAGAGAGCAACAACTCTTGCTAAACACAAATCCCCAACTTTCAATGTTCGACTAGAAGATTTTCCAGCCAGACTATTTGCTTTACTAAAACTAACATAATCGTCCATCGTCTGACTAATGTGGATCATTCCTCGCATCGCGCCCATGTCGATGAAAGCCCCGAAATTTGTAATCTCTGAAATAACTCCGTGAACAAGTTCTTGAAGCTGCGGTTTCCAAATAAGTAATTTAAATCTCGACTTGTAATATGTCGCCCCGTCACCAGGAATGATAACGCCCTCTTGAATATCCAAAACTTCAATAACGCTGATAACTCTTCCCAATTCACGACTGTAAAAATCCGCGTAAGTCTCTTTCAACTGCTGGTCGACCGCCTCGCTAGTATCTAAACCAAACAGCTTTGGCTCAACTCTTACATGGTCTTCAACTTCAGCTAAGTAGAACATTTTCTATATGAATTTTAATAAAAGTTGGTTTTTAAAGGTTTTGTGCGCATATTCGCCAATCAAACAACTTCCAACTGCCTTCCTCTAATCAAAATAGTTTTCCCTTTCAATTTCCCCCGCATTTCTTTGTCCAATGTACCAACAAAGATATTTTCTTCTTCTTTCTCATAATCCAAAATACCCCTATCAACATTTTTACTCCCAAGAATTATCTCTTCAAAATCCGAAGAATCAATTATATTCAAAGCTGTTCCGGCGTTTTCCTTGAACTTCAATTTCTTCCCTTTGCCTTCTGCAATCCCTTTTAGCTCAAATAAAACCTCTCTAGGAATAAAAATTTTAAAACCAAGAAGCTCCAGCTCAGAAAAGAAATCAATTTTCTTTCCAACTGCGGATATAATAAAACTCGTATCCAAGACGGCTTTCTTTACCATCTCCAAAAAAAGATAACTGACTATAAAAATGTTAAGATTTATTAACCCCCCTATCTTTTAACAAATATGCAAGAGGCGAATAATATTTTAAGGATTTTAAAGACGGCAAAAACGGCCCTACAAAAAGAAGACTCTTTCTCACTTAGGAATCTAAGCAACCAGACAAACAACACTGCCTCAAGGACACAAGACCCTGACAACATTGCCATAGCTGTAATAATTTATTCTCTGAGCAAAATAATAGAAAGGGCAGAATACAAAAAAACAAAAGGCTGGGAGAAATTGTACAACCAAATAATTCTCGGGATTGACAATTTAATTCTAGATGTAAAAAAAGAAAATGAAAAGGAATTCAAGAGAAACATAGAAAATCTTAGGAAATCAATAGAAAAACTCTCAGTGAATCTGAAAGGAAATATCCAAGAGGTTTTTAGAAAGGCCTCGATAAATAAGGCCTCAAAAATCTACGAGCACGGTATCTCGATGGAAAAGACGGCAAAACTTTTAGGAATAACTTTATGGGAACTCGCAGGATATGCTGGAGCAAAATCTTCTGAAGGCTACAAAGAACTAAAGACAATTAATACAAAAGACAGAATTAAAACGGCCATGGAGATTTTCGGATGAAACCAAAAAAAGCAATCCTCTTCGACGCAAGTAGTTTAATTTCTCTAGCGATGAACGGTCTTCTACCCGTCCTAGAAAAACTAAAACAGAGTTTTAATGGATGGTTTTTGATAACTAATGAAGTGAAATTTGAAATAATTGAAAAGCCCATGAAAATAAGAAGATTTAAACTTGAAGGCTTGATGATTCAGCAACTTCTTGATCGGGGAGTCTTGCAAATGCCTGGCGAGATTGGTCTTAATCTAGACGATAAAATAATCTCAAAGAGAACTCAAGACATCATGAAAGACATAAATAATCTTTTCATAGCAAAAGGAAAAGAAGTAAACATAATTGATCTTGGCGAGTCTTCATGTTTAGCTTTGAGTGAACTCCTTGCTGAGAAAAAGGTTTCTAACGTTATGGCGATAGATGAAAGAACGACAAGAGTTTTAATTGAAAAACCAGAAAATCTTCAGGATCTTCTTGAAAGAAAAATGCACATCAATGTCAAACCTAACAGAGAATTTCTTGATACTTTGAAAAGAAAGCAATACAAAATTATTCGTTCAGCAGAATTAATGTACGTCGCTTACAAAAAGCAACTTTTCGGAATCTCTGATCCAAGACTTTTAGGCGCCGCACTTTGGGCAGTCAGGTTTAAAGGTTGTTCAATTTCTGACCAAGAAATCAAAGAGATCGTTAAGATAGGATAGAGTTTAGCAAATTTCTTTTGCTTTTTCAAAATCTAGAGAACCTTCGTCTGGCCCCATAAAATAATATTCGTATTCTTTTTTACTTTTAAAAATAAATTGGTGCACGATTATTTTTGTGTCATAAAGGAATCTTGAAAAGATTGTTCCATTAACCATTTTTCTACCCTTTTCAGTTTTCAATTCATCAGACAGGACAAGAGTTCTTTTGTAGCCCAACCTTTCTTTTTCTTTCAAAAGAGTCGCAACAATAAGCCTACATTTCGGAGCCGAAGTTCTGCTACCGTCCTTTTTCTTCAATAACTTTCGGCCTTTCTCTTTAAGCTTCTCTTGAGAATAGATGAGAACTTTTTTTCCATTAATATTTTTTTCTTTTAATATCTCGAGGTATGCCTCGGGAAGTTTTTTGATATTGAACGATTTTCTTTCTTCATTTGATTGAACTTGATGCACATCATCAACAAGAACCATCAAACCAATTTTCTTGTACTTATTCTTCGCATAAGAATAAAGTTCCACCCCCAATTCCCACAAAAAAATATCCAATTTACTTGGACCCTTTTTGTAACTATAATGGCCTGCTTCTATGATTGTACTATCACCTAATTTTTTTATAAACTCTTTATTCATAGTTAGTTTCAAGATTTATCTGTATATAAAATTTTCTCCAATAATCGTTTGTTAAATTATTTTACCCTTAACATTTTTTAGGGAAGCATTCTGACAAAGTCGAATGCGGAGCAATTATTTTCCTACCCAAAAACGCTAAATCCCTTGTTATCTTCTGGATCTGAAACAGAAATATTCAATGATTTTTCCGCCGAGTTATAATCAACAGCTACCAAATATCTCTCTTTCGTCTTTTCATTCAAAACATCAAAACCTTCTTCATCGCTTTCTATATCTCCGAGTTTAAATCCATGCAAAACATAATATCTCTTCACGACTCTCGGAAGATCTTTTATTTCATCTATCCTCGCCTCATCTACCGGTATCTGCACAATTCCGATTTGCGGACTTTCAGACAGCAACATCTTGTACCCTCCGAGCTTTCCAAATAGCTTCGCAATTTCTTTCCCCATATTATCCAGATGATTTTCTTTTTCCTGTTCTTCCATGCAGTTTCTAAGGTAGAAGATTTTAAAAATGCTGGTATTTTGAGGAATTCATGGGTGCGTAGTATACCGTTATTATATCTGCCTCCAGAGCAGAAGAAGGGGGTTAAATTCCCTCCGCGCCCATTTTCTCCTTTTCCTACTCTTCCCCAGTATCACCCTATCCCTATTTTTAGGGGGTCATAAATATATATAAAGAAAAGGTTCTATTTCAGGCTATGAAAAAAGAGGATAGAATAATGTCCGAAGTCAGCGATGAGATTTTCTTGCTGATGAAGAGGGTCCAGCGGAAGTTCAATCTTTCATGGACTAAGGCAAGAGAAGGCGTTAGCGCATCTGTTGTGGCTCTTTACGGATTTCAATTGTGATTTTTCAAAGAGACCTCCCTTCTAGGCGTTAGCATACTTTTTCTACAAGATTAATGCGAACTTTTATCATTTCATCACAATAATATTTAAGAAGACCAAAAACAAAAAGATAAAGATGGGGTGTAGGCCGATCAAAATTCTAGAGCAAGGTATTGGGGATATAGATGCAAATGAATATCCTTTAAGAGATACTGTCGGTGTTAGGCTAGAAGGGGGAATAGTTTGGTATTATGAGTGCGTAAGAGGGGAGGATAAAAATTATTGGGCGTTCCGAGATTGTTCTAGCCCATTTGCAGGAAGTCCTGCGTTTTCTATTAGAAACCTTTAAAAACAAATTCCAACATCTTTTGTTAATTGCCCACGTGGTCTAACGGCTATGACATGTCCCTGTCGCGGACATAACCCGGGTTCAACTCCCGGCGTGGGCGTAGTGCGGGCGTAGTAACTTTTAAAAAGAGTTCCTACGTTCCACATCTATGAAAAGAGACATCTTCAATCACGAAGAGAATTATAAACGTTGGAGAAAAGAGGTTATCGACGATAAGGGAAATATCAATCCGAATTATTTAGAAGAGGGATTAACAAAAGAAAATTCTAAAGTTTATGTCCAATACTTTTTTAATTTGGAACAAGGAAGGAATATGCCTAAGAATTCTCCTCGTGGTGGAAGAGATTTAAAAACTCTTAATAGATTGAGAAGTAAAATCTTAAGAATAATGAAACTTCTTCAAGAGCAAGGCATTAAAGATATTACAAAATCAAATGAGGCGCAAGTAACAAAGTTTTTTTCAGAATGGTTAAGAAAAGGACATTCTCCAGATTATTCAAAAAGATTCAAGGCCCTTTGGCATTGGTGGATGACTGTTAATAGAAAAAAAGGAAAACTTATCTTGGACATAACTGAAGATTTAGAAACCGCTGATAGAAAAGAAAAAAACTTTGTTGTTCTAACTAAAGAGGAAATGGAGAACTACAGAAAATATTTTGATGAAGATAGTCAAGTAATCATCTCTTTCATGTTTGACAGTATGATAAGGGCCCCAACGGAATTGTTGAGTCTCAAAGTTGAAAATATTTATAAAAGTAATAAGGGAGAAGTTTGGGTGGATATTCCAGATAATATCGCAAAGACATTTGGTAGAAAATTTAACCTTGTTTATGCTGGGGAGATGCTTTTGGATTATATTGATAAAAAAGGATTGATGCCTCAAGAATATCTTTTTGATTTTCAACCAGGAGCATTTAATAAGCAATTACAAAAAACTGCTAAGCAAGTTTTTGCCGATAAAAAAAGTGTGGGCGGAGATTACTATAAGAACATTACTCTCTACGATTTCCGTCATAGCGGGGCCGTTCATTTTAGAAGATTATTTCAGAAAACCGGTCAAAGTTTGGATAGTCTTCGTCATCGAGGAGGGTGGACTGATTTTAAGATGATAAATTATTATACTAAACTTCTCGGTCTTGATGGACATATTGACAAAGAAAAAACTTTATTGCAAGAAGATAAAACACAACTTCAAAAGAAAGTTGAATTTCTTAGCCAAAAGCTTGAAGAGTTTGGAGAATTTGCTCCAATGTTAGAACAAATGCAAAAGGCAATGAAGAATAAGAAGAAAGAAAAAGTTTTTACAATTAAGGGATAATTTTTTTCAACTCTTCCAACTTTCTCAACAACCTTTTTCCTTTCTCAGTAATAAAGTAATCAACATCCATATGTCCTCTATTTTCTTTAATAACAAATTTCTTTTCAATTAATTCTCTCAAAACACTCTGTAAGGTAGTGTGACTAACTTTCGTACTTCTAAAAAAAGTTCCATATTTGGTTTCTCCTTTTTCTAAAAGTTTCAAAACATCCAATACACA
>Ga0075122_10002702_pt1 | contig 11566 bp, 12 predicted proteins | sample AntAceMetag02UKB_FD_69790 | JGI IMG/M metagenome (GOLD analysis project Ga0075122, IMG submission 69790) | Saline lake microbial communities from Ace Lake, Antarctica - Antarctic Ace Lake Metagenome 02UKB | ecosystem: Environmental > Aquatic > Non-marine Saline and Alkaline > Saline | place... | reverse complement strand
CAATTCATTCTTTTTGAAATAACAAAACCCCAATCCGAAATAAGCATCAGCATTTTCTTTTTTTTGTAAAACTCTACTATAATTCTCAACTGCTAAATCCAATTTATCCTGTTTCTGTTGCACAATAGCCAGGTTCAATAAAGGAATGATTTGTTCTGAATCTAATTCTAAAGATTTCTGAAATGATTGTTCTGCTAAAGAAAAATCTCCTAGTTGTTTCTGTTGCACACCTAATTCAAAATAAGCTTTGGCGTTGTCAGGATTAGAAACAATTTTCTTTTTGGTTAATTCAATATATGCCCTAGTTTTCTCTGGAGAATTAGAAGCACCATAGTGATGCACAGGAACAGTTAAAGTTTTAATTTTTTCTTTCTCAATATTATCATCAACCAATTCATGAATTTCTCCTGTAAAAGCAATATTTTTTCCGTTCTGAAACAATCTAACTTTAATTGAAGGAATCCAGCCAGTAAAGTGTTTAGAAAAATCATCTTGAGAAGGAATCCAACCACTAACAGAAGAATCATTACTGTAATTTCTGGTCATAATTTGATAACCAACAACACTCCAATTATTTATCGCTTCTTTGATCTGTTCATAATCATTAACACAAAGAACTTCATCCGCATCCAAGACAAGAATCCAATCTTTAGTTGCATGTTTCAAAGATTCATTTCTCGCTGCAGAAAAATCATCAACCCAAGTAAAATCATAAATCTTATCCGTAAACGAAGAAGCAATCTCTTTAGTTTTATCCGTTGAACCAGTATCAACAATAATTATTTCATCAACTAAATCTTTGACAGAGTTCAAACAATCACCAAGCATGTTTTCATTATCCCGAGTAATCATACATAATGAAATGGTTGGAACGATTAATAATTTCTGAAAATCTACCAATGAGGTATTATTCAAAACCCATTGACGAGAATAAACAAAATCTTTTTTAGAGAAACCTTTTTTTACAGATATCGCCGTTTGATATTCTTCCTTTATTTGTTCTAAAACAACTTGATTATAAATCCCAAAGGGATAACAGAAATGTTCAATTTCTTTTCCTAATTTTTCTTCAAGAATCTTTTTTGCTTCAGATAACTCTAGTGTTAATTCTTTATCATTTAATTTAGTGAGGTTTTTATGAGATAAAGAATGGGAAGCAATTTCAAAACCATTTCCAGATAATTCTTTAAGTTCATCCCAAGACATAAACAGAGAATAAAATTCTTCTTCTGGAACATTCTTACCATCAATCCAATCTGGAACTACAGAGATGGTAGCAGTAAAATTAAACTTCTTCAACAAAGGATAGGCAAAGTCATAAACACCTTTACGAGCATCATCAAATGTAATCACAACTAATTTTTGATCTGTTTCTTTATTTTCATCAATTCCTATTTTCAATTCAGATAAAGAAATTGTTTGATACCCATTATCTTTCAAGAATTGCAGCTGTTTTTCAAATTGTTGCAAAGAGACACACCATTCATTATCTTTATCACTAATCTCATGGTACATTAAAATAGGGATTTTGGCATATTTCATTGTTAACTTAGCAGAGAAGTTAGACTTTTAAAGATTTGTGGGTCTAAAGAAGACTTATATTCTTTTGCCAAAGTTCTAAATTGATTAATATCAATCTTAAAATCTTTCAACTCTTCCCTCATCCGGCAAATGAATTCAACAAATTGGGTAACATTCTTAACTTTATCAGAGCGACTGCACCGTTCAAAATCTAACAAAACAGGATGATTATCTTTGGTTACTAAGATATGTTTCAAAGGGTGATGCATCTCTTCTTTATTGACTCCTAATTGATCAAGAATAAAACATTGTTTTAAGACAGCAACTAATACTTTTTGGATATCTCTCTTATTGTTCTTTTTAATCCAATCCAAAATGAATTCCCCTTCAACAAATCCATAAACCAGATAATCTTCTCCCGAGAATAAAAATCGAGGACCAATATTCTTTTTATTTAAAATCTTCAACCAATTGGCTTCATTCCTCATTCTCTCAATAGCAGAGCTTTCCTTACGTTTAACTTTAATCCCAACTTTAACAATTTCCTTTTTCGCAAAATGAGTTTTTATCCTCTTACTTTTATCTGAGATTCCAGTAAAAATATTTCCTCGCTTACCATGAGTTAAATAGGCGATATTTTCAAGGTGTTTTCGTTCTAATTCTTTCAAGATTTGACTCTTTTCAATCAGATAAACGTACAAAGTTTCAAACATCGGCAGTTTTTGTTTCTCCAATTCTTTAAATTCTAATAAATTATGAGAAATGATTTCTTCAATCTTCTCTTTATTGGTTAAAGAAGAAAATAAAAATAAAATTTTACCATTAGCAACAAGAAACTGATTTACTTCATTGAAGAACTTTTCAGAAATTTCCCAGCCATGTTTACCACCGTACAAAGCAGGATCTTCAATAATTTCATTTCCAATCTTATCCTGTGGCAAATAAGGAGGATTAAAGATGATTGTATCAAACTTATCTTTGACGTTAGAAAATAAATTACTTTTTTTAACTGTTATTTTTCTAATCTTTTTTTTGGAAATTTCTGTTTTCAATTCTTTTATTGCATTTTCATTAATATCAACAGCAACAACTTCTCGCACAATTTTATTTTCTACAGCAGTTAAAGCTTGTATCCCTGAACCCGTTCCAAGATCCAATACTCTACCAAAAGCACACCTTCTAACATACTTTTGTAACAAATAAGAGTCTTCTGCAGGTTGATAAATATCCATGAATTATAGAGAAAGTCGAGATATTGATAAATATTGCGTCAAGTTTTGTTTAAAAAGAGTTTCTATTTTCAAGTAACAAAAGTCCAAAAACTTTATAAAGTTCAAGATTTGGTCAACATTATGCTTACCGAAATTGTTTCTTATGTGAAAAGTGCTTTCCAACAAGAAGATAACCCTACAAACACATATTTAAGAGACGCATCAATCCATCTTAAAGCAATTGAAAAAGAGATGAGATTAATCAGTTTTACTGGTTGGAACCCTTGGTTTTTTAAAAGAGGTTTAGAACGAATTCAAAAGTTTAATTTACAATTCTACGAAAAACATCCTTTGAATGAAGATGATAAACAACTGATTGTAGATAATCCAGACATTTCGAGATATTTAAGTCAAAAACATAAATCTAAAACAGTTCATTCTTTAGACGACATTTTTAGTAAAGAAAGAGAAGAGTTAAAAGGAGAATTACAAGACATTGGTGCTTATGATTTATTAACAAAAATGTATCGGCAATGTTTCATTTTAGATACTTCTCCAGAGGAAACAATAGATATTTTCTTTGAGAATGATACAATGATAGATATAACATACGCCACTTCCTCAGATTTTAAACAAATTACTCGTTTAATGTATCAAGAAGGAATCATCTCTGAAAATTATTGCCACCAAATTATTGATCAAGTTCTAAAAGAAGAAAGTGAACAAAGAAGAATAGAACCTAAAGAAGAAAATAAAGTAATCTATTTATCATCTAGAAGAAATTAAAAGAAAAAAATAAAAGAAAAAAAACTTAATACTTGACGTTAACTGCTTTCTTGATTCTTTCTCTCAGACCCGCCAACTTATCTTTCAAATCACGATACTTATCACGAAGACCTTCAAGATTTTTACGTTCTTTATCCAAATCAGATTGTAATACTTCTTCCATCCCTTTAAACTGATTATTATGTTCAAAGATTCTCTTTTCAGCACTATTTGCGGCGTCATGATACTCTTTAAAAACAGTCATGATAGGATTAATCTTTCTTCTAACCTCATTCATGTTCCGTTTAATAGCATCTCTTAACTTAACATTATAACGAACAGCATATCTGATGTCTTTAAAACGAAGGGTTCTGATTTTTTCAATAATTCGATCAAAAACCGGTACCAACTTTTGTAATTCACCCTGCAAGATTTGACTCATTTGGGCATATTTATTAGTTTGTGCAGATAATGCTTGAGTATACTTTCCACTTCTAATGCCAACATTCAAAGCTTCAAACTGCATATCTAATTCTTTAGTGTAATTCAAAATCTTTCCAGCACTTTTAAGAATATTAGCCAGTAAGTTTTGTTCTTCAGTAAAATCTTTCATTTGTTTACCAAACTGACCAAACTGATCATCAAAAAGCATTTTAATATTCTTTGAAGAATCGTTTAATTCAGTTTGAAGTTCACGAAATATTTCTGACCATTGTACACGAGAATCAACTTCTTTTTTTAAGTTAGCAATACGTTCAATATCTCCCCTTGCTTGCAAAATAAAACCTTGCGCGGCTTTTTCATGAGTTACGAGTTTACTATTAATATTCTTTAAACTATCATGTGAACCTTGAATATTAGCAACCATATCATTAAAAGACTTTTTAGCCTCTTTTGCCCCACCAAATGCACTTTCAACATCTTTTGCAGGCCCTTTCATTAAAGTCTCGCCAATTTCTGCTACATTCTCTTTCTTTTTGAAAAAACTATTTAACCATCCCATCATCGACACCTCGCAACAGTTTTGTTAATTTTAAGTTTATCTTTAGCTTTCAATAAAACTTTACCAGTTTTCTTTTCATAATCACTAATAAGTTTGTTGAATTTATTTACTTCTGTATTTAATTGTTTAAAGTTTTTTGAAATTCCCGAAATCATTGAATGAACTTGTTTCTGAGTAATCCCACTAGTCTTTTTAGAAACGACCTTCTTTTTTGCTTTTGCCATTAGTTATCACCTTTTTTTGTTTTTTTTTAAATAATTTAGGTTAATGTTAATGTGAAGGTATATAAATATTTCTTTTATTGAAGATATTTTTTTGGGTCTGATAAATGAGAAACATTTTTAAATAAACCAACTAATTAATAGGTTAAATGGGCCTATGGTCTAGTGGCTATGACAGTGCCCTTACATTCCGTAAGGAGAAGTCAGGCATTAATCCCCGGTTCGAGGCGAAAAAAGTGTGAACACTTTTTTGATCACGCTTTTCAGCGAAAGTCCGGGTGGGCCCATTCATATTCATCTTATTCTTATCAAAACAATAAACCTTATAAAAACATAAAATTTCCTTTGAGATAAGAAATGCAACAAAAGATATATGATTTGATTGTAGATCAAGAAGATATCACTTGGAAATCTATAATCCATGAGTTGGTAAGAACTGAACAAATGGACCCTTGGGATATTGATATCTCTCTTTTAACTAAAAAATATATCAAAGCAGTAAAAAAATTAGCTGATCACGATTTGAAAGTTTCTGGAAGAATTGTTTTAGCAGCAGCAATTTTATTGAAAATTAAATCCAGCCATTTGTTAGAGTATGGAATTACTAATCTGGACAAATTAATCAACCAAGGTGATGATCTTTCCGAAGAAGAATTGCTTGAAGAGTTGGGAGAAGAAATGGCTCGGGAAAGAAGGCAAAGACAACAATTCCAATTAATTCCTAGAAATCCTCAACCGAGAAGCAGAAAGGTTTCTATCCATGATTTAGTTGGTGCTTTACAACGAGCAATGGAAAGTAAGAAAAGAATTCTTGCCAGACAAAGACCGGTAAAGTATAATATGCCGCAAAGAAAAGTCGACATTATGGAAGTTATCTATGACATTTATCATAAGATTGTTTATTATACAAATAAAGAAAAAAATGCAAAATTAACTTTTACTAAATTATTACCACCCAATCCAAGCAAGCATGATAAAGTTTACACATTCATTCCTTTATTACATCTAGAGAATCAACGGAAAGTTGATACGAAACAAAGTCAACCGTTTGAAGAGATTCATGTGCAGTTGTTGAAAGGGAAAAAGGTTAAATAGATTCTCTCGTCTCTTTTGCTAAACGGAACAATTCATTTTTAAGTTTTTTTATAAATTCAATTTTACATTTTAACTCTTTATCACAACTTGGAGGAAATTTCTTATAACTGTAAATATTTAAAGAGGAATGATAACCTCTTTCATCTTGTGGAAACTCCGGAATCATTAAAGTAAACATCGTGCAAAAACCAACGCGATCATATGTTGTTGCAGAATATGAGGGCAAACCATGCCATTCGGGAAATCTCTGTCTTTCCCTATACATTGGAACACTATTTTTTTGCATAAGTTCATCTATTTTATTTTCAAGTTCTCTTTGTGTATGGTTCTTTCCAAATATAATCCCATATAATGATGATGCCATTATTAATTACTCCCCTATGTTTAAAGAATTTTGCAACATCTCTTTGATTTCTGAATATGATTCTAATCTTTTTCGCATCCCTAATGTCTCCATTAGATAAGTTGCTTCATCTCCCATGAAGCGGTGTTCATATTCACCGATTAAACGATTTACTGCCTGTTGTTCTCTGGAATCAAGTTCTGAAAAATGAGATGAAGAAAGATAAGTAAGAGCAGATTCTGGTTTGAAACCATCCTCTCCATAAACTTTTCTATTTAGACAATGTTCAACAGCATCCATTCTAGAATTGTGTGTTTGTAATCTTTCAAATATTTGCTGTTTGTCATCTTCAGAAGTGTGCTTTAACATGGAGAACGCAATTCTATCAGCAGTTTCAGGTTCTTCTTTAAACATCTGCCAAACAGATTCATAAGCATTTCTTGCTTTTTTTCTATGATCCTCATATTTATTATCTAAATCAGAAAAATATTTCTTTAAGACAATTTGCTTAATCTGTTCTTTTTGATCTCCCGTTATAATTGCGTTTTCTTGCTCAATCATTTCTAATCCTTCAAGAACATCATCAATATTGGTTTCATGAGTATGATGACTGCCAGGACTAGGATTTGTTGAATTATTGTAGTTGATAAAACTCTTAATCGCTCTAGGGTGAAGTGTTTCTTCATGACCTAATGTTCTTGCAGTACGTAAATAAAGACCCAACTCATTAGCATGAGCAATTGTCATAAGCCAATAAGAGTCTGGCTTGCCTTTGCCTGCAAGAATTTCTGTTAAATTTCTTTGAGACTCTTCAGAAGAACTATATCCTGACCATAAATTGGAATCCAATATTTCAATCATTCTTTCTCTAACTTTTTTTGCTTTTTTATCATGACCAATCTCCCCTAAAAAGTCGGCTAACTCTTCCATCCTAAATTGCCTAAAAAATAATTCTTTTCCATTTTCAGTAATAATTACAGGAAGAGGATCCTGCTCACGCTCCATTACAGAACCATAATATCCGCCATTATATTCTCCATCAATTGCTCTTTTAAATTCTCTTTTAACTGATTTTCTTAATACTTTTCTATTACCTGAGATATAAGAAAAATAAAGAGATAATAATCCATTTCTCTGTTTAATTTGTCTTTCTGCACAATATTCACTTGCTTGAATCAAAATGTCAGGACGTGTTTTAATGTCTTCACCCGCCACATTTAATAATCTTTGATAATCTCTCCTTGCAGCAATCAAATCCATTACTTTGTTTTTTGCATCTGGTAAAAGTTTAGAATACTCTTCTTTGCCAATATAAGAAAAGTCTGGACGACCAAAATAATTCCAAGTAGGAATTTCAATATCTTTTAAAATACACCCACTTAATAATTCTCCAGATGATTCTTTTAATAAAATGTTATGAAAAATATTTGCATTCATACCAGAATCTTGAGCTTTTCGTCCTATTTCATTGATTAAATCTTGTAATGTCGAGTTAATATTTTTTTCTAATTCTCCTTTTACCTTTTCAATTCCATTTGTTAAACGAACCATATCATAATTTAACTGACCTCTCCCGTGCCATTCTTTAGCCACTACATAGATGTTTTCATAACTATCATCTAATTTAATACTAGATATTCCATTTCCAAAAAGTTCAGCTATAACTCCAACATCTTCATGTAAATCATTTCCACGAATCCCAATATACCATCTTTTATCTCCATCATGATCACTGGCCAATTCCTGTACATATGATTCTTCAATTAAAATAGAAATATCTTTTACTGCATCTGCTATTTCTCGTCCTGTGACTTTTCTTTTTAATTGTACTGCTCTTGTAATTGTTGGTTTTGCCATTTTTTATCATCCAATGTATGTTTCTCCAAATTCAAATTCTACTTCTGTTTCCATTTTATTCTTAATTTTATTTTTCTTTTTTTAAAACTAAATCTATCTCTATTTGTTGTCTGGAGAGTGGTTTTATTCCCGTTGTTTCCAAAGTACCAATAAGATCTATTTTAGCCCAGGAAGGTAATAATTCATCGTCAAGTAAATGATCATATCTGTTGCAAATTAATTCTTTGGAAGGACCCAGTTCAGCCAGTTTTAAATTGTTAACACAGGAAGGAACATAAATTTCTGGTTTAAGATCCCTATAAAGACTCCAAGATTCTAATTTCTCGCGAGTGGGTTCTTTTCCTTCCCTTTCAGAAAAAACTTTTCTATCTGATTGAAGTCTATTTAGCCAACTAAAAAACTTTCCAAAATAATAATCAACGTGTTCATTAAACTCTTTATCAATCATAATTTGACTGGGCATAATTTCTGTTTTTTCAATAACACTTTTAATAATCCGAGCCTCATCAAAATAAGAATATCTCTGATGTTCTTTAGAACTCATTAGTTTATGAACATAATGTTGATATTGATTTTGTAACCAATCTTCCAAATTTGCAAACTTGTTAGGATGATCTTCTGAATTATAACACAAAAGCATATCTCCTGGTGCATTTGATCCCTTGCGGAAAATGGTATTGGTCCGATAGATGAATTCATCTTCACGTTTTCTTGCTTCTGTAGCCATCTCATGAAACTTTTCAATTTGAGGTTTGAGAAGATTATGTTCTCTTCTCAAGTGATGATTAAAATAACCCATTGTAAATTTAGAAACATGTTGAAAAAGAGTTGTCGATCTTATTTTTCTAAAATCTTGATCATAAAATTCTACCGCGGTAATTGGATCACTAAAAGTTTCAAAGGGTTCATAAACTTGAGTAATTCTACCATGATAACATCTTCTTCCTTCATATTTCTTCATTTTTTCATTCCAATTCATTTTCCCTCATAATTTTCCAACCTAATTTTTTCTATCTCAAAAATAGAATCAACAATCTTTTTCTTTAAATCATCATTTTTTATAGGAAGACAATAAGTGCCATAAGTAAAACTATATCCTTGTCCAGGATAGTCAATATGGCCCATCATAGCTTGAAGTTCAGAATTGATTGGAATTAATGGATATTCTGAAACATCAACCCAACCTAATTTTTTTTCATAGCCCGGAACAACTAACAGATAACCAACATCAATAGTATCCCCTGGTCTTTCACTTCTCTTAGATCCAATGTAAATATATTCTGGTCCAGGATGGTTGAGGTAAGTGTCTGCAAATTGAGCTACAAGATTTAGAGGAAGATTTACTTCTCCCATACAGGCTTTTGTAAATTGTTCTGATTCAGTATTGTCTGACTTTTGATCAATGCATGAACTATTAACTAACAAAAGCCCTGCCAAACCCGCCATTACAATTTTTTTCCGAAGTTTTTCCATTAATGTCATCTTACTTACAACAAAGTAACAACTTGCAAGATTATAAAACTAATTATGTAATTACTTTCAAAAAACGTAATATTTATATAATAATTAAGATTTTATACTGCAATAAGATGAAGATAGACCTGAAAGATAAGAAGATCCTATATGAACTAGACAGAAATAGTCGCCAGTCCAATAAACAGATTGCTAAGAAAATAGGAATGTCTGAGCAAGTTGTGGGTAATAGAATTAAACGGCTCCAGGATTTAGGGATAATTGAATATTTTTTTGTTAAAACTAATCCTTCTGTTCTGGGATATATGCACATTAAGATTTATTTGAGGCTACATAATATCACAAAAGAAAAAGAAGAAGAATTACTAAAAAAACTCAATCAACAAAAAAATATCTTTTGGCTTTCTTCTCTAAGAGGGAAATATGATTTAGTTACTTCCATTTATGTGAAAAACATTGCCGAATTTAGTCAGAAGTATGATGAAATATTTGAAAGATGGGGAGATTATATTTTAGAAAGAAATGTTATCGTACTTGAAAGAGGCCTCACCCATACAAAAGCATATTTAATTCCAAAACAAAAATCAGAAGTCATTGTTTATAGTGTGGGAGAAGAAAAATCTCTTCAGTTAGATAAAGTAAATATTTCTCTTTTAAAGATTCTCAATAAAGAAGGAAGAAAACCATTAATTGATATTGCCAAACAACTTAAAGTTAGCTCTGATACAATAAAATACAGAATAAATAATCTCAAAAAATCAGGGATCATTACTGGTTTTGGAGTGAAAATAGATTATAGAAAATTAAATCACAAGTATCACTTAATTTTCTTAAAACTACAAAATATGAATTTACAAAAATATAAAAAATTGGAACAACTGGCCCAGATTAATAAAAATATAATTATTTTCATTAAAACTATTGGTAACCATGATATAGAATTAGAAGTAGAAACTACAGATAATGATGAATTAGACGAACTAATGAAAACTCTACGGGATCATTTTGTTTCTGAAATCAAAGATTACGAAATTCTAGAAGTAACAAGAGAACACAAATTGAACTATTTCCCATTTTAACCGCAATTCTTTTAAATAAACATATAAAATGATATGAATAAGAGGTTTAGATGTTCTGAATAGGAGTAATTAAAATGGAAGAATTAAAAGAACTTAATCAAAGGGTTTGCGATTTATGTAGAGACGAGCCATCTGAAGAAAAACAAAATGGATTAAGAGAGACAATAATCGAGATTCATGGTTTGTTAGGAAGTGCAAAAAGTTTAGCTGAATATAACGAAGTTGAAAGTCTTTGCGAAGCTTCACGTGGATTATTACATTTACATTATCAAGATTTTGTAACTTTGAAGTTTGTTTCCCCCCCTTATAGCCATTGAACCTAATTTAATAGTTAACAAAAATAAAAAAATGAAATCAACCAAAATACTAAAGAATTTTGTAAATTTCATTAAAAAATGAAAACATGAAATCAACTAAAGACATTAAAGTTCCGGAAAGCATTGTCAACCAGGTTATCGGACAGGAAGATGCTGTTAGAATTATTAAGAAAGCTGCTTCACAACGAAGGCACGTTTTACTAATCGGTGAACCGGGAACTGGTAAATCCATGTTAGGATTAGCTTTAGCAGAACTTCTTCCAAAATCTGAATTAAAAGATATCATTTCTGTATACAATCCTAACGATGAAAATAATCCGTTAATAAAAGAATTGCCTGCCGGTACTGGTAGAGAAGAAGTTAAAAAGAATTCTTTAGATGGGAAAAAAATATTGAAAAATAATAATTTCCTTTTATTCATTGTAGCGATCTTTACTTTAGTTGCGCCATGGTGGGTAAGATATCATTACAAATCAGATCTAATGTTTACGGCGTTCTTTTTAGGAGGAATGTTATTCTTAGCAGCTTTCGCAATCATGATGAGTATGGGGCCAAGAATGTTTAAGACCTCTAATATCATCCAACCTAAACTAATTGTAGACAATTTCAATAAAAAACAAGCACCGTTCTTTGAAGCTACTGGGGCACATGCCGGAGCATTATTAGGAGATGTACTTCACG
>Ga0075122_10002701_pt1 | contig 11566 bp, 10 predicted proteins | sample AntAceMetag02UKB_FD_69790 | JGI IMG/M metagenome (GOLD analysis project Ga0075122, IMG submission 69790) | Saline lake microbial communities from Ace Lake, Antarctica - Antarctic Ace Lake Metagenome 02UKB | ecosystem: Environmental > Aquatic > Non-marine Saline and Alkaline > Saline | place... | reverse complement strand
AATCGTTTTAGAGTAAATATTTTTTTCCAGGAAGGGGAAGTAGCTATGGCTCTTCGTTTAATTCCTTTTGCCATTAAGACCATAGACGAATTAAATCTCCCTATAATTTTGAGGAATTTTACAAAAGTTTCTCAGGGTTTTGTTTTAATTACAGGACCTTCTTCTCAGGGAAAATCGACTACTTTAGCTGCAATAATAAACGAGATAAACCACAATAGAGCAGAACATATAATAACCATTGAGGATCCTATAGAATATATTTTTCAGGATGATAAGAGTATTATTGACCAAAGGGAAGTTTATAAAGATACTTTAAGTTTTCCAAAAGCTTTAAGATCTACTTTTAGGCAGGATCCAGATGTTATTATGGTGGGGGAAATGAGGGATGCTGAAACTATGTCTACTGCAATTACTGCGGCCGAAACAGGACATTTAGTTTTTGCTACTCTGCACACTAATTCAGCTGCCCAGAGCATACATAGAATAGTGGATACTTTTCCTGCTTCTCAACAAGATCAAATCAGGGCTCAATTGTCAGGTTCTTTATTAGGAATAGTTTCTCAGAGATTAGTTCCAAAAATATCAGGAGGCATGGTTCCAGCTTGTGAGATAATGCTTGCTACTCCAGCAGTAGCTAATTTAATAAGAGAAAATAAGATACACGAATTACCTTTGGTCATTGAAACTTCAAATGAAGTAGGGATGATTTCTTTAAATAGAGCTTTGGCTGATCTAGTTAGGAGAAAGGAAATATCTCTAGAAAGTGCTTTAAATTATTCTAATAATTCTGTTGAATTAAAGATGCTGGTGAAGTAGTTCTAATATGAAATTTAATTATCAAGGAAGAACAAAAAATGGGGATGTTAGAGTTGGTCAGGTAGAAGCTTCTTCTCAGGAATCCGCCATCAATCTTTTGCAAGGTTACGGATTATACGTAACCCTTTTAGAAGAGGACAAAAAGCCTGTTTACGCTAAAAATATAAGTTTTTTCTCTAGTGTTTCTAGGAAGGATATTGTTTTGTTTTCTAGACAGCTATCGATAATGTTCAGGTCTAAAGTTTCTTTGATAGAGGCCTTAAGAGTGTTATCTTCTCAGATGAAAAATATTGATTTCAAAGAGAAAGTGTTTCATATTTCAGAAGATATAGAAGCAGGAACGTCTTTTTCAAAATCTTTATCTCAGTATCCTAAAATATTTTCACCTTTCTATATAGCTATGGTTAAGTCTGGAGAATTATCTGGTAAGCTTTCTGAAGTTCTTGATTATTTAGCAAAACATTTAGAGAAAGAATACCATTTAGTTGCAAAAGCTAAGGGCGCCTTGATTTATCCCGCTTTGGTTTTATTTGTAGTCGTTTTAGTTATAGGTCTTTTAGTATTTTTTGTTATACCTAATTTAACTCAGGTGTTGGAAAGTTCTGGTCAAGAGCTTCCAATAGCAACTAGAATAGTAATATCAGGTGCAGAATTTTTAAAAAGTTGGGGATGGATATTTATTTTTGTTATTGCTTTCCTTGTAGTTTTTATTGCTAGATATAAGAAAACAAAATCTGGAGAAAAGAATTTTGATAGTTTAATATTAAAGATCCCAATGTTGAAGAATTTATTGGTAATGATTTATGTCTCTAGATTTTCAGAAAATCTTTCTACTTTAATATCCGGGGGACTGCCAATTGTTCAATCTTTAGAAACAACAAGAGACGTAATAGGTAATACCTCTTACAAAGAGGCGATTGAAAAGGCTAAGGAGGGAGTTAGAAAGGGGCAAACTATTTCTTCTGTGTTGGCTAAATATCCAGGATTATTCCCCCCTGTTTTTAATCAAATGGTAATGGTGGGAGAAAAAACAGGTAATCTGGATAATGTTTTAATGGATATAGTTGATTTTTATCAGAAAGAGATAGATACTTCTATAGATAATCTTTTGGGAATAATGGAACCACTTTTAGTTGTTTTTTTGGGAGGAATAGTTGGAGGAATTATGATGGCAGTACTGACTCCTATGTATAGTATGATGACTTTTTAGTATTGAGTTTTCCACAGGTACTTTTTGTTTTGATATGTGTTAGAATATATTAACATTAACATTAAACAATAATATGAATATTTTTAATAAAAACGAAAAAGGCTTTACCTTAATAGAACTATTGGTCGTGATAGCTATTATAGGTTTATTAGCTTCGATAGTTCTTGTTTCTTTGGGCCCAGCTAGAGAAAAAGCCAGAGATGCCAGAAGGCAGTCTGACTTTAGACAGGTTAATACCGCGATGGAACTTTATTACGACGATAATAATGGATATTTAAATACAGCAGCTGGAGTCGCAGCTGGAACAGTTATAACAGGTTATTTGACCGTTCCAACGGATCCAAGTAATTCTGGAACTAGTATCTATAAATGGTTAGATGGTGATACTACTTGGTATTGCCTCTATACTGCATTAGAAGCTCCTGATGCTACCACATACTATTGTGCTTCTAACGAGGGAGTTGGCTCAGAGGCTGCAGTACCTACACAGGCAAGTTGTTGTGGATTTGATCTTAGTGATTAAAAATTAGAAAGGTCGATACTTAGAAATTTAATTTAATATATTATGCAAATATTTGCTAAAAGGAATAAAGGTTTTACCTTAATCGAATTGTTAGTCGTTATTGCCATTATAGGTATTTTGGCATCTATCGTTTTAGTTTCATTGGGCGGAGCAAGGAGCAAGGCTAGAGATGCTCAAAGACAGGCAGATATGCGTGCGATAATCACAGCGCAAGAAATGTATTATGGAGATAGTGAGGCTTACTTAACAGACGCCGGTGCAGCTGTTCCAGACATTGGAACTTATTTGGATGCTCCAACTGATCCAGGAAGTACACCATATGTTTGGGAAGATAATACAAGTTGTGATCCTGCTGGAGAATCATATTGTACCTATGCAACGTTAGAGAATGCTGGTACAGGTTGTAGTTTTGACACATATTATGCTGCTTCTCAAAAGGGGACTAAAGAGATTTGTGAAACTGCAGAAGGTCTTGGATTTCCAGGATCAGCGGATGCTTGCTGGTAAGTTAGTTTAATAAATTTGTATCTATATGAAAAAGCGGGATTATCCCGCTTTTTCGTTTAATTCTGCAAATAAATTAAACCAAGTTTAGTTTTCAACAGATAGCATTAAATAATTAAATAAGATTAATATGGACAACAACTGCATTCAATTTTTAGTTCAGAATTTATTTTTAAATTTTCGCAATTGTCTCCTCCACTTGGCCAATAAATATCAGCTTTAGAGTTATTTTCAAAAATCGTATTTGTTAACAATGGAGTAAGAGAATTTTGAATTTTTAGTCCAATTCTATTCTCTTTAAAATAAGAATTTTTAATTTTCACTATTTGCGAATTATTCAAATATAATCCTGTGGCAGAATTGTTATTAAAAAAGACATTTTCAAATTCTGCATTAGTACTATGTATTTCAATTGCTATTCCGGCTTGTCCACTACCGCTATTTTCTTCTCTATTAATAATTGTATTTTTAAATATGGAAGTGTTTGTTGCTGAATTTAAATATATGTAAGATTTGGGATTATAACTGCCTCTTGTATAAATATTTATCATATTTTTTAAAGATCCGTTTGCGACAATAATTCCCTCAACATCTATTGTCCCTTCATGTTCTATATGCCAATTTGTTCCAGAGGATATTGTTAAGGTTACTTCTGGAAATATTTTTATATAATAAGTTGTATATGGAAATTCATTAGAAAACCAAATTGTATCTTTATAAATATTTCCCCAAATCCTTATTTTATTTTCAGTATTATCTCCTTTATTATTTTTAACGGTTATATTTGGATTAACAGAATAAATTGGCAATTTATTATTATTGAATGTATTATTTTCAATAATTGGCAAATCATTTTGTGATAGGCCTGCTATATTAATTCCATATTGATTCTTTTCAATAGCATTACAATTTTTAATTATTGGGCTACCTTTTTGAATATCTATTGCAGCTAAAGAGGTGTCTGTTCCTCCACCTAAAAATTTAACATTATCAATAATAGAATTAGAATTTATTAATTTTATTCCTGTTTTTGAATAATATTTTATTATAGAATTTTTTATTAAAACAGATTTTTCTTCTATTATTATGGCACAATAATTATTATTTTTTCTGCCCCAGCTATTTTCAATCTCTACTAATTCTAATTTGGAGCTGGTGTTAAGCTCTTTGTTTCCGCCAGTAAAAAGTATTCCAGACCAGCGATTTTTTACTGGAATAAATTTAATTTTTTTGCCTTCTTTGCCAATAGCTATCAAATTTCCTTCAATTTCTAATCTGGGTCCTTGATTAGTTACTACAGGATCTTGAAATTTTAAAGTTACGCCTGGTTCAATTATTAATGTTTTATTATTCGGAACTGTTAAGGAATTAACAATAATATAGGGATTCCCAAGATAAGTTAGTGTTATTTCATTAAATTCATTAAACGGAAGAGATTCAATTTGCGTGTCTGTTTGTGATACGCTATTTTCCTCTTTCGGCGTCCCATTGATTAATTCATTGTCAGTATTTCTACCGTTTCGATTAATAATATTGTTGTTAGCCCAGTTTTCACTGCTGGTTCCAGAGCTAAACGAATTAATTCTTTCCATAGAAATATATTCTAGGGTAGTTGTTCCCGCAAACCATCCAGAAGAACAATCTATAGTATCAATTAGAACTCCATTGTTATCTCTTAACTCTAAAATTTCGCCATTATTATTTAATGCTCCAACATATATTAAATCAGCAAAAATATCAGAAACCGAGTCGTCGTCAGTTCTTTCTAAAAGATAAAATTCTTGAGCCAAAATTGTACTTGTAGTAAGTTTTATGGTTTTGTCTGTAGAAGTCGAAAATTTAATAAAATCTTCTCCATTTTTCAATATTTTCCAACCAGCTAAATCTATTGTCGATGTTGTGTTATTATATAATTCAATCCATTCGTCGCTTGGATTTGTGGCCGATGTTCCCATCCATGCAATTTCATTTATTACCACTTCCAATGTTGGAATTTCTTCAAGAGAAATAGTGATGCTTGACGTTGCCAAGGTGCTCGTTGCGTTTGTGTTATCAATTATTTGAAGCGAAACTATATAGCTACTGGAAGTTGAATATTTATAAGTTGTTGTTGCTTTTTCAGTTGTAGTAGAATTTCCGTCGCCAAAAATCCAATTATACGAAATTATTGTGCCATCAACATCGGTAGATGAAGAAGTATTAAAAATAATTTCTTGATTAATAATTGGATTTTGTGGTTGATAGTCAAATAAAGCGATCGGAATTTGATTTTCTTTTGTTAATTCTTCCTGTTTTTGGCTATTTTCTGCTTTTGGTGTTCCAAATAAATCATTAATAGAAGAAGTAGAGTAAGAAGTATGCCAATTCAAATTTATTTCTCTTTCCATCGTTTTTCTTTCTGGCTCTTTTTGTCCGGCTGGCCAAGTGGAGGTTGCTATGATTTCATCAATTAAACTACACCCCTCATTAAAAAGCCTCAGAATAAAGTTAGAATCATTAATCGTTCCGGTAAAAATTCTATTAGCTTCAATACTAGGGACAGATTTATCATCTTTTCTCTCCAGTAAAAAATAATCATTCTCTGAAATAGCATTATTTTCGTTAAAAATTATCTCTACTTTATTTTCATTAGTTTCGGAATTTTCACCTATTAATTGCCAATTATTTAACGAGACAGTAGAAGTTGAGATATTTTTTAATTCAATCCATTCATCAGCTGAATTACTAGCTGAACCCATCCAAGCAATTTCATTAAAAATAACAGGAGAATAAATAGGATAATCACCATCTTTATAAGAGCATATCGTTTGTTGAGGACTCTCCTCAACAGTTTCAACTGGAGTTGGAGCGGGAGACGGGGATCCAGAATTAAAGACAACAGTATATCCTTGGCTATTTTCTGCTTTTGGTGTTCCTTCGGCATTTTTACTTGTTTGCCACGTCAAATCTAGTTTTCTTTCCATCGTTTGTTTTGATTGATTGTCTCCATAATTCCATTGTGGTAAATCTGAAATCATATCTTGCATTTGGCAGTTTTTATCAAAAAGATATAAAGTTTCACTCGTATTTTTTAATGCTCCAGTATAAATTAAATCAGCAAAAATATCAGAAACCGAGTCATCATTAGTCCTTTCTAAAAGAAAATAGTCATTTTGTAAAATTGTTCCTGTGGCAAATAATATATTTATATTATTATTTCCGTTTAAAATTCTCCAGCCAGTTAGGTCAATTTCTCCTCCGGAAATATTTTTTAATTCAATCCACTCATCGTTAGCAGAATTTTCTGTTCCCATCCAAGCAATTTCATTAAAAATTACTTTATTTCTGGACGGCAGTCCGTCTTTTGAACATAAACCGGTTTGTTGAGGATTATCCTCAACAGCTGATTCTTCCTTATTTTTTTCTTCGTTATTTTCATCTTCGTTAATCATGTTAAGCGCAATAATTTCTTCAGAGATATTGTTAATTTTTTCAGAAATATCATCAAGAATCTCTTGCATTTCAATTAAACTTAGTTGTTGAGGTTCAATATTAACGGGTTTCTGAATAGACTTTTCTGTTTGTTGAAGACTTTCTGCTCGTTGAGGTTGATCTTCAACGAGTTCTTGATCAGATTTTTCAGTTTGTTGGTTTTTATCCTCAACACTTTCTGTTGGATAAGTATTTATTTGAGGGATTTCAACTAAGGCGGCAGGGGAGAACGGATTTATATCTGAAATGAATTTTTTTGTTTCGTTTTTTATTTTTTCCCAAATGTTTACTATTCCAGCGGTTTCACCGGTAACTTTTGTGATTATTATATCAACTTCCTTAATTGTTTTTTCTACCGGTTTTATTAAATGTTTTTCCCAAAATCCAATAGGTTCTATTCCAAAATCGGGGACAGATTTTGGAAATTCGATATCCATAGAAGGCGTTTTTGTCCATCGATAATTTTTTACTGAACCTTTAATATTAACAGTAAAAGGAGGAAGATCTTTGATTAATTCTGTATAAAATCCAGTTAATGATCCAACGCTTCCTTTGTTTTTTGGCGGTTTGATTGATTTGGGGGAATAAAATTTTATTACTAACTTTCCCTCTTCTTTGTTTAAAGGCTTATAGATTACAATATATTGTATAACAACTGTCGCTTCCGTATCGTCTCTTAATGTGTATTTAAATTCTATTGCCCCTGGAGTCATTTTAATTCCTTCTTGGAGTAGAATATTTAGTCCATAATCCACTGCTTTTTTAACGCTTTCTTTTTCTAGATCATTTAAAATTCCAGAAAGATCATTTGCTAAAAAAATTCTAGCTAATTTTATTCCTCCATTTACCATATCCCAAGCAATATCCATTGGAGCATCTATTAAAAGATAATTCATTGCTTGTGTTCGCACTACATTTTTCATGATATTTGGTACGGCCATTTGATCTGCAGTAGGTTGTCCATAAACCATTAAATCTTCCCATTTTGAATGAAAAATATTAATTAAAGAATGAATTAGCCCTTCTACTTTATCTTCAGGTAGTTCTAAATACTCGCTAGCTTCTTTTATCGTTATGTCTTGAAAATCATTAGCTAAAATAATCTTTGGAAAAATTAAAAATCCCGCTAAAAAAAATAGCAGAAAAATATTTAAAAATAATCTGTTTTTAATAATTTTTAACATCAAAAAGAACTATTTTATAGAAATTGTTTTTAAGAAATTATCAAATATTTGAACGCATTCTTCTTTTTGATTTACTGCCCAAAATAAATTAATCCAATACACTTTATTATTTTGAGGAATATAAAAACCCATGCCAGGACCTGTAGCAAGAGTATTAAATGTACTTTTTAAAGCTTGATAACTGTTTATTGTGGTTTCTTCAAATTCTTGGGATTCTAGTATCCACGTAGAATGAGTATACATTGCTTCCATTTTTATTTCAGCTAAATCAATTTTTTCATAAAGTGTTTTTAAAAAAACTAAACACCCCTTTTCTAAAGGAAGAGCTTTCTGCAGCTCTTTTTCGGTATTGGGGGAGGATAATACTATAGCACCTTCTTCTAATCCATCATTAATCCCCATTTTTTTAATCATCCAATCTTCTGGTATTTTTACAGTAAGTCCTGCCTTTTTATTATATACAAAATTTCCATGAGCATTTTCTTTAATAATATAATCATCTGGGCTGCCTTTTATTTCTTTGTTTTCCCACAAAAAAAATCCTCCCGATAGGAGAATTGTTAAAATAATAATACTAAAAATAAGTTTGTTTCTTCTAGAGATTTTTTTGAACATATTTAAATATTTTAGCAAAACCTAAATATCATATCCAGTCTGAGACTGTGGAAAACTAAATTTAATTAAATAGCAGTTTTGTATTGACAATCATTTACAAAGTGTTAAGCTAATATTGTAATACAAATTGTTACAATATTATGCGTGATATAATTAACATTTCACTTCCTAGAAGCCTAAATAAAATAGTGGAAGATATGGTCAAAAAAGAAAAATACTCCACAAAAAGCGAATTTTTTCGTGATCTTTTACGTATGAAAATAGAAGGAAGAATTATTCGCGAACTTGCAGAAAGCAAGAAAGAATTATGTTCTGGCAAGGGGAAAATCCTTAAATCTTTAAAGGAATTACGATAATTTTTGTTTATGTTGAAGATTTACTATTCTAGTAAGTTTTTTCTTGAATATAAGAAATTACCATTAGATGTAAAAAAAATTGCTGAAAAGAAAGAATTAATTTTTCGAGAAAATCCCTTTGATAGTCGTTTAAACACTCATAAATTAAAAGGGAATCTTAAGGGATTTATCGCTTTTTCTGTTAATCAAAAATACCGAATAATATTTGAAATAATTAATCCTAATTTAGTTTGGTTTCATTCCATAGGTGATCATTCCATATATAAATTGTGGAGCTAGCTAGTATTTTGATTTAATTTTGACTATATTGTCTTTTTTAGTTATAATTTATCAGCATTTCACTAAGCAAACTTTCGTAGAAAGTGAGGCTCGAAATGAAGCTTTTTGGCTTCATTAAGTAATTAACTGTGGAAAACTTAACCGAGTCAAGTTTTTACAGATCTAAAGATTTATTTCGATGGATAAAACTTATATAATTCAACTAACAAATAATTTATACAGATTAACCTTATTCTTCCCTAAGAAGGAGCCATTAAGGTATAAGTTAAGGGAGGTAGCTGCTAGTTTTTTGGCTAATCCTAATAAGGAAGATTTGGTTGTTTTGAACGATTTCTTTGATGTTAGCTTAGCTCAAAATTGGGTAAGCCCTTCTGACATATTGGCAATGAAGCAGGATTATGGTAATTTAAGTGCTCTCCTTGATAATGAAGAGATAGCGCCTCAGCAAACCCTTCCTCAGATGGCTAGTGATGAAATTAAGGATTTGCCCATATTAGACCCAACAAGAAAGATGCAAGAAATAAGTAGCTTCCAGTGCCAATCAGGCTTAGCAGAGAGACAAGATAAGATAATAGCTTTTTTAAGAGAAAACGGTAGGGCCCAGGTTTGGCAGTTAAAAGAGATCCTCCCAGAAGTTACAAAAAGAACCTTAAGAAGGGATTTTGAAAGTTTACTTAGCAATAGTAAGATTGAAAGGATAGGGGAGAAGAATAATACCTATTATCAGTTAAAATTATATACTTCTTAGGTAGGACATACATATATATATGTAGGACATAGGTAATGTCCTATCAAAACAAGCATAAACTATGACAAACTCTCGTAAAGAATTCGGCAAGATATATGACCAATATATTAGCAAAATATATAGGTTTGTTTTCTTAAAGGTAAGCTCAGAAGATGTAGCTCAGGACATATGTTCAGAAACCTTTATAAAGTGCTGGGAATTCTATAAGAAGAATACTATTGAAAACCACCAGGCTTTCATATATAGAGTAGCCCGTAATTTAGTTACTGATTATTATAGGAAAAAGGGCAAGGTACAAATTGTCTCTGTTGAAAATATACCTATTCAAGATCCAGAAGCTGGCTTAGAAGAAAAGGCTATATTTGCTTCAGATTTAAATAACGTAAGATTAGCTTTAAATGACCTTAAAGAAGATTATCAGAATGTTATTGTTTGGCATTATTTAGATGATCTTCCTATTAAAAAAGTAGCTGAAATGATGGATAAGTCAGAACAAAATACTAGAGTTATTCTTCATAGAGCCCTAAAAGTGCTAAAGGAGAAAATAAGGGAGGCATAAGAGCTCAATGAAGCTAAAAAGCTTCATTTCGACCTTCGCCCGTTAGGACGGGCTCGGACTGTAACAAAACACTTTGTTTTGCGTCGTAATTGTATGATGCAAGAAAAAGACCTCATTAATAAGCTAAAGCAATTAAGAGAGGTAGAACCCAATAAAGATTGGGTTTCTTTTAATAAGAAAGAGCTTTTTAAGGGAGAAGAGACAAACATTCTATTTTTTCCTTCATTAAGACCAGCTTTTGCTGGCTTCGCCGTATTTTTCTTAATGTTAGGAGGATTTAGTTATGGATTAGTAAAGGATTCAATTCCTGGTGATGTTCTATATTCAATAAGAAAAGTCGCCCATATTGGGGAGGCTATTTTTGTATCAGATCAAGAAAAACCTGCTTTTCAGCTTAAATTGGCCAATGATAGATTAGAAGACTTAAGTATTGCCTCAGCTAGGAATTTAGCCCCTACAATGCATGAATTTGAAGCTAATATATTGGAAGCAGTAAGAGGTTTAGGAAGTTTAGAAGTATCTACTTCTAGTCCTGCTACAATAGAGAGATTGGTAAAGGAAACCAAGAAATTAGAAGCGAATAAGCAGAGAATAGAAGTTTTGGGAGTAATTTTAAGTGATAGAGAAACTTCTGAGTTAGACGATGCTTTTAATAGAATAGTTGGTAATTTGATAGAAGATTTAGATAACAGACAAATGACAGATGAGACATTTGAAATATTAGTACAAATGAAAGAATTATTTGAAGATGGAAAGTATTCAGAAGCGTTAGAATTGTATTTAACTAATCAGTAAAAGTTTTCCACAATTGATAGTATTGACCTTAACAATAATTTAAGGAAGAATAGTTAAATGTTCGGGTTTTGTAAAGAAACGTGGTTTGTTCTTTGCCAAGCCCATTATTTATTAACATTGGAATTCGCGATTACCGGACTATAAAAATAGTTGGTGAGGGAATTTAGTTTCGTGGCCGTTACGTAAGGTCGTGAAATTAAAAGCCCTTTCAAACTAAATTATCAGTTTAAGGGATCAAAGGTCGACGCGATGAAGAAATAAATTATTTGTCGAAATTAAAAATTAATTAATTAAAAATGCCTAATATACTAAAAAAGATCGTAGCTACCGTTACCTTAGTTGCATGTGCAGCTTTTATGGTTGGTCCTTCTGTCCAAGCATCTACGCAGGCAGAGCTTGAGGCGTTAGTCGCAAGTCTAACAGAGCAATTAGCTACTGTTACGGCTTTGTTACTTGAGCTTCAAGGTGGAGGAACAACTGAAGGCACCGTTACGGGATGTACTATT
>Ga0075122_10002698_pt1 | contig 11573 bp, 17 predicted proteins | sample AntAceMetag02UKB_FD_69790 | JGI IMG/M metagenome (GOLD analysis project Ga0075122, IMG submission 69790) | Saline lake microbial communities from Ace Lake, Antarctica - Antarctic Ace Lake Metagenome 02UKB | ecosystem: Environmental > Aquatic > Non-marine Saline and Alkaline > Saline | place... | reverse complement strand
ACAAAGAAGTTGAAGAAAAGAAAATCGGAGGATGCTTAATTGCATATTTCTACTAATATGAAAATTAGAAATTTTCAATTACTCGCTTGTGGAGGACAAGCTTCGTAAAATGAAAAAAGAAATACAAACAATTATTGAAATTCCCACAGGCGTAGAAGTTGAAATCAAAAAAGATGAAGTAATCATGAAATCAGGTGGAAAAGAAGCTAAAAGAGAATTTCACTTGCCTAAAATAAAGTTAGAGAAAAAAGAAAACCAAATAATCTTTAGCTGCCCGAAGGCGACAAAAAGAGAATTAAAATTAATGAATACTGCGGTGGCCCATGTCAGAAATATGATTAAAGGGTTCAATGAAGCTTTTGTTTACAAATTAGAAATCTGCAATGTCCATTTTCCTATGACTGCAAAAGTTGAAGGTTCAGAGTTAGTAATAAAGAATTTCCTTGGTGAAAAAATTCCCAGAAGGGCAAATCTTCTTGAGGGGGTTGATGTTAAGGTTTCTGGGAATATTGTTGAAGTAAGTTCTCATAACAGAGAATTGGCAGGGCAGACGGCTGCAAATATCGAGATTTCAACAAAACTAAGGGGAAGAGACCGGAGAGTCTTTCAAGACGGGATATTCCTAACAGATAAGCCAGGGAGGAAAATTTAATGGTGGGCGGAATAATTAAAAAGAAGAAGCCGAAGTTTTTTAGGGTCGGTTGGTATAAAAGGATTAAACTTGGAAGCCAAACAAAGAAAAAAAGAAAGTGGAGATCTTCAAGAGGTCGAGATAGTAAAACAAGGTTGAAAGAAAATGGAAGACCCAAGATGCCGTCGATTGGCTATGGTGCTGACAGAAAAGCGAGAGGATTTATCAAAGGATTAGAACCAATAAGAGTTTGCTCATTAAAAGACCTTGAAAATGTGAAGAAGAATCAGGGGATAATAATTGCAAGTCTTGGTAAAAGAAAAAAACAAGAGATTATCTCAAAAGCAAATGAGCAAAAAATAACAATCTTAAACAGATACAAGGGAAAAAATGCAACTGCTTAAAAAGAAAAAACTTGCTGCAAAAACATTGAAGGTTGGGATTAATCGTATTATTTTTCCTCAAGAAAGTTTGAAGGATATTGCAGAAGCTATCACAAAACAAGATATTCTTGACTTGCATAGGGAAGGGATAATTCAAATAAAGGATAAGAAAGGTCGGAAAAAAATAGTGAAAAGAAAGCATCAAAGGAAAACAGGAAAGATTAAAAGGAGAAAGAAGGGTGGAAAGAGAGAATATGTTACAATAACAAGAAAACTGAGAAAAATTGTTAAGAGATTAAAGAACCGAAAAGAACTTGAAAATGGGAGTTATCAAGAACTGAGAAAAATGATTAAAGCAAGAAGATTCAAAAGTAAACGGCATTTGCAAGAGCATTTGAAAGAATAAAATGGCATTAAGAACACAAAAAAGACGAAGATTAGAAAGAAAAACAGATTATAAACTTAGACTGGGCCTTCTTAAATCTGGATTAAAAAGAATTGTTTTGAGGAAAACAAATAAATATGTTACTTTGCAAATTGTGGAGAGCCTTGAAGCAAAAGATAAGGTTCTAATGGGAGTAAGCTCAAAGGAATTATTGAAAAGTGGATGGGATAAAAAATTCTCTGGAAGTTTGAAATCTATCCCTGCGGCCTATCTTACAGGTATTTTATTAGCAAAAAAAGCAGATAAAAAAGGAGACTATATTGTAGATATCGGAATGTCTATCAACAAAAGGGGCGGGAGATTATACTCTGCAATAAAAGGACTCATCGATGGTGGAGTCAATATAAGAGCCTCTAAGGAAGTTTTTCCATCAGAAGAAAGATTAAATGGGGAACACTTAAAAGAAGATGTTAAAAAGATGATTTTAAAAGTAAGGGAGAAAATAAAATAAGATGGTAAAAGAAGAAGAAAAACTGACTGCAGAAGAAGCTGCTAAGGAAATGGAGAAGATTGTAGAAGAGAAAGAAGAAAAGGCTCATGAGAAAGAGATTAAGGAAAAGGAAAAAGCTGCAGAAAAAATAGAGAAAGTTGAAAAAACAAGAGAACAGGTTGATGCTGAGGCACGACTTGCGGTGTGGGTTCCAAGAACACAACTTGGTAAAGAAGTTAATACTGGAAAGGTAAAATCAATAGAAGAGATATTCAAGTCAGGAAGAAAGATTCTTGAACCGGAAATTGTAGATAAGCTTTTGAAAGTAAGAGTTGAACTTCTCCAAGTTGGACAAGCAAAGGGGAAGTTTGGCGGTGGAAAGAGGAGGGCATGGAGACAAACTCAGAAAAAAACAAAAGAAGGAAATGTTTTAACATTCTCTGTTATGGCGGTGGTGGGAGATGAAAATGGGAATGTTGGCCTTGGTTTTGGAAGGGCTTCAGAAACACTTCCTGCAAAAAACAAAGCAATCAGAAAAGCAAAATTGAATATTGCCCCAATAAAACGGGGATGCTCAAGTTATGATTGCTCTTGTGAAGAATTACATAGCATCCCGTTAGAAACAAAGGGCAAATGTTCTTCAGTTGAAATAAGATTAATGCCTGCACCACAGGGAACCGGGTTGGTGGTTGGAGATGAGGTTAAAAAAATATTAAATTTGGCTGGGATAAAAGATGTTTATGGAAAAACTTTTGGTAAGACAAAAACAACAATCAATGTTGCAAAAGCAACTATCAAGGCTCTTGAAAAATTGGGAGAGGCGAAGTATAAATGATAGTCGTAATAAGAATTCACGGAAGAGTAAATGTAAGAAAAGACATAGCAGAGACACTAAGAAGATTAAATCTTCATAGAAAATTGCATTGCATGTTTATCGACGAGAAAGATGGTGTGAAGCTAGGGATGTTAGCAAAAGTAAAAGACTATGTTTCATTTGGAGAAGTAGATGAAAAATTCATGAAACAAATTATTGAAAAAAGAGGGGCAAAAACAAAAGCTGGAGAATATAAAGATTTTTGCAGACTAACCCCCCCTGTTGGTGGTTTTAAAAGATCTACAAAGAAATCTGCTGGAAGTGGAAAGGGGATTCTTGGGAAAAATAAAGATATTGTTAAACTTTTAGAGAGAATGATAAAATGAAATTAAAGAAAAGAAAGAAGAGTTCAAGAATTCGGGGAGCAAGAACTTGCGGTTGGGGTTTTAGACAGAAGCACAAGGGGACAGGGAATAAGGGGGGGCATGGGTGGAGTGGGACTGGAAAGAGAGCTAGTCAAAAAGAACAAGTTTCCTTAATGAAGGTAAAAAAGCTTGGATTTAAAAAATATTTTGGTAAAAAAGGCTTTACCTCTATTTCAACTACAAAGAAAAGAGAAAAGAAAATTAATTTGCAAGATATAAAGTCAAACCTTTTTGATAAACCTGGACAGAAAATTGATTTAAAAAACTTTAAGATTCTCGGGAAGGGAGAAGGTTTCAAAGCAACAATTTCTGCGGAAACAGCTTCAAAATCTGCAATTGAAAAAATGAAGGGGGCGGGCGGGGAAATTATTTTACAAAAAAAAGATAAACCTGAAAAGAGTTCTAAGGATAAAGATGGCAAGAAAAAACCTTGAAGACGAAGTATTTGGTTTAACCTTTAGGAGGCTTGGGTTTTTTGATCATCGCCCTTTGAAAATGCTATTGTGGGATTTAAGATGTGGTTTTTATGAGACTATAAATAATACTTTGAGAACTAAATACAGCCAGGAACCCTGGGTTTATCCTTCACAATAAACTTATAAACCAAATTACCAAAGATAAAACATGGCATTCAGAGATATACTAAAAAATTTGCCAGAGGTCACAGCACCAAAGGAAAAGAAACTTGGATTTAATGTTAAACTAAAATGGACTTTAATTGTTCTTGTTTCATTTTTTATTCTAGCAAATATCCCCCTTTATGGGCTGGCTGGTTCTGCTTTATCAAGATTTGAATATTTAGCGATTTTACTTGGAACCTCATTTGGTTCAATTATCTCGTTGGGTATCGGCCCTATTGTTATGGCTTCTATTATTTTACAGTTGCTGGTGGGTGTGCAAATCCTAGACATAGATACGAAAACAGAAGAAGGGAAAAAGTTTTTTCAAGGCTTTCAAAAATTATTAGCTTTTGCCTTTGTAATTTTTGAGGCGATTATTTATGTTTTAATGAGGGGGTTAGAAGCTTTGCCTGGATTAGAATTGGTTGTTATCCTACAATTATGTGTCGGTGGGTTTCTGATTATGTTTATGGATGAGATTATCCAGAAATGGGGTTTTGGGTCTGGGGTTTCATTATTTATCGCCGCAGGTATTGGTTGGAGGTTATTTTCACAATTATTCCAGTTTCTTGGACCACAAGGGGGGATTGATCCTTCTGGAAAGATTCTTGTTTTGGGGTTATCTTTAATAAATGGAGACATGACCGGATTTTCATTAGCCTTGTTTGCTGTTCTTGTTACGACTGTTTTATTTTTAATTGTGGTCTGGGCACAGTCCTTAAAAGTAGAAGTTCCGGTTAGTTTCGATAGAGTCCGTGGTTATGGAATAAGATGGCCATTACCATTTTTCTATGCAGGGGTTATTCCGGTTATCTTGGTTTCAGCTCTGGCTGCAAATTTACAATTGTTCGCATCTTTATTTGAAAGCTGGCTTGGACATGCTACAGTTTTAGGTTCTTTTAGTAATGGTACTCCGATTTCTGGTTTTGCATTTTGGATACACTCGACACCTTTATTACAATCTATTATCACTGGAAGTTTCAGGTGGATCTTTGCATTGCAAGCACTTGGACATATTTTATTTTATGTTCTCCTGTCTATTTTATTTGCATTCTTCTGGGTAGGAACCTCAGGCCAAGATGCTGCGAGCCAGGCAAAAAATATTTTGAACTCGGGTTTGTCAATTCCAGGGTTTAGAAGAGATGAAAGAGTTTTAGAAGCGATATTAAAAAGATATGTGGGGCCATTAACAATCATGGGTGGGGCGGCTATTGGTTTATTAGCAAGTATGGCAAATCTTCTTGGTGCTCTTGTAGGGGGGACTGCCATTTTATTAGCTGTAATGATTTTATATCAACTATACCAAAATATAGCACAACAACATGCAATGGATATGAACCCTGCCTTTGCTAAGTTTTTTAAATGAACTTTACTAAATTAGAATATAAAAAAAGATGATAACTGAATTAATCTTGCAATATCCCAAACCTAGTATTATTGTAGTTGGTGCTATTGTGACTCTTGTTTCTACCTTAGTTACTAAATGGATGACTGACCAAGAACATTTGAAAGCGCTGAAAGCACGACAAAAAGAAATCCAAAAAGAGATTAAAAAAGCAAAGCCGGGTGATAAACTTTATTTAGAATTACAAAGTGAGATTATGCAGATTTCAGGGAAAATGATGAAGTCTTCTTTTAGGCCTTTGTTAATTACCATGGTTCCCTTTTTACTACTGTTTTACTGGCTTCGAGGACTTTATGAACCTTTAATGGGCTTTTCTTGGTTCTGGTGGTATTTTGTTTCTAGCATTGTCTTTGGAATGATTTATAGAAAAGTTTTCAAAATGGCTTAGCTAAATGCGACAAAATCTTTTTTGTTCGCTTTGCTTTTTTTACAAAGATCTTGTAGGGAGTAATTCCAAATTCAGAAATAATTCCTGTAATGTCCTTTGCTTTTGTTGCATCAAAGGGCAGGTTAATCACTTTAATTTTATTATTTTTCGCATCCCAAACTTCCCTTGGATTTCTTTTTTCTAATTTTACTTTTTTTGTAAACTTTAATGACAAACCACAAGTGTATCTTGGAATTTTGTAGAGCTTTGCAATCTTACACAATGTTGATGTGCCGATTTTATTTACAATTTTACTTTTTGTATATGCGTCGCTGCCAAATAAAAATAAATCACAATTTTTCATTGCTTGCTCTGCTGCTAAATCTGGAAAGACGAAAACCTTAATTCCTGCTTTTGCAAGTTCTTGGGCTGTTTGTCTTCCCTGCAATAATGGTTCGACTTCTGTTGTATAAACAAAAAAGTTCTTTTTTCTTTTCTTTTTCGCGTATTTTAAAATGTCAATTACAGTAGAAGAATGACAATGTGAAAAAACATTCATATTATTTCTTATTAATTTTGAACCTTCGACCGCGATTTCATTTTTCGAGTTTTTGATATACTTCATAAGAATTTTTGCTGCTTGTTTTTTGTTTTTTGATATTGAAATTATTTCAAGAGAATTTTGTAAAAGAGGTTCTGTTGGCCTCATAGAAATTATTCTTTTTAGCGAATGTCTATCACTATGATTTGCTGCTACTTTTATTCCAGCAAGGGCTATATTATTTGCCCCCTGGATTTTGACATCTTTAATATCTTGTAAAACTTTCTCGAACCTCTTTTTCATACTATAATTAAAATTCCACAATATAAAAAACTTTGCAGAAGATTTATAAGTCTGACACCGTTCTTAAAACAATGATAGAGATGTTTGTCAAACCAAAAAGAGCTGAAAGAAGGCCTTGGGAAATGTTTTTCATCGGGATTTTTTATTCTTCAATTTCATTACTTCTTGTAAGTTTTGTTTTCGCAAATGATTCGGTTTTGAGTAAATATGGTGGAATCTTAATGGTAACCTTCACGGTTATCTGTTCTCTGCCATTTATGTATTATCTAATTAAAATTGAAGAAGGAAAAGATGTTCAGATTAGTGAAAGTGGACGCTTATTAAAAGAACACTCAAAAGCTCTCTGGGCTTTAATGTTTTTATTCTTGGGTTTCGTTGTTGCCTTATCTTTTTGGTATCTTGCCTTGCCTGGAACAACAGCGACGACTTTTAATGCGCAGATAGAGGTTTTCTGTTCAATAAATAGCCCTCAAAGTTATAATTCTTGTTTACAACAACAGGGGATTACTGTTACTGGAAATGCTACCAAAACCGGACTATTAATGAGCATATTTGCCAATAATATTTATGTTTTAATTTTCACCTTAGTTTTTTCATTGGCGTTTGGGGCGGGAGCCATTTTTATTCTTATCTGGAATGCTTCTGTTATTGCTGCTGCAATTGGAATGTTTTCACAGAGTAGCCTTGCAAATCTTCCGAGTGGTTTAGTGAGATACATGATTCATGGATTCCCAGAAATCGCCGCATATTTTATTGCTGCCTTAGCAGGGGGTATTGTCTCTGTTGCAGTGATAAGAAAAGATTTAGAAGGAGAGAGGATGTGGCACATATTACATGATGCCTTGCTGTTGGTTATAATTGCTATTCTTATCTTGATAATTGCTGCACTCATGGAAGTTTATATTACGCCGAGTTTATTCTAGTGAAGAATATAAAACTATTTAAACAGATTTTATTTGGGATTTTTATGGCAGAATATAAATGTGCAAAGTGCGGGTTTGCTACAGACAGAGAGAGAAAACCAGAGACTTGTGTGTATTGTGGTTCTAAAGATAGTCTGGCTGAACTGGAAGATGCAGAGCAGTTGCTTTGGGGGCCTTGATGACGTGGTTATTTATTCCAATTCTGATAAGTTTTCTTCTTGTATTGCTTGGGTTGCCTTTATGGATTAAGACTTGTAGAAACATTGGTTTACTATGGGAAGATATGAACAAGATTGGACATCCAAAAAATGTTGCGGCCTCTGGGGGGGTGGTGGTGGTTATTGCTTTTATCGTCGGTGTTTTAAGTTATGTTGCGATTACTAGTTTTGTTTATGGGGCTTCGGGATATTCCTTGCAAATCTTTGCAATGGTCTCTATGATTTTGGTGCTTGCTTTAATAGGTTTAGTCGATGATTTATTGGGGTGGCGGCATGGGGGTTTGTCTTGGAAACTAAGGTTGGTTTTTGCTCTTGTTGCTTCAATCCCTTTAGTGGTAATAAAAGCTGGAACGAGTGCCATGATTTTACCTTTTTTGGGGGCTGTTGATTTTGGGGTTTTTTATGCTCTTGTTTTAATTCCGTTGGGGGTGGCGGGGGTCACAACTGTTTATAATTTCTTAGCAGGCTTTAATGGATTAGAATCTGGACAGGGGATTTTAGTTTTGTCGTTTCTTAGCTATGTGGCCTACGCAACCGGAAGTTCCTGGCTTGCTTTAATTGGGCTTTGCATGGTTGCTGCACTCCTTGTTTTCTTTTTATACAATAAATCTCCTGCAAAAGTCTTCCCCGGAGACATTATGACTTATGCAATTGGAGCACTAATTGTGGGCATGGCAATACTTGGGAATTTTGAAAGAATAGCTGCAGTGGTATTTGTTCCTTATTTAATTGAAATGGTTTTGAAAGTTCGTGGAAAAATTAAGCTGAAAACAGGAAAATTTCCACACTCCTTTGGAATTCCGGATAAAGATGGCAATCTAAAAATGCCCTATAAAAAGATTTATGGATTGACTCATTTTTCAATCTGGTTTTTACATAAATTCAAGAAAGGGGTAACTGAAAAAGATGTTGTTTATTTTCTCTTCATAATCCAAATTATTTTTATCTTTATTGGATTTTTGATGCTGTGATAAGCTTTTTATTTGTTTGCCAAACCCAAAATTGAGAAGTTTTTGACAAAAACCCTTCTTTTTTATAAATAATTTCGATGAAATCTAAAAAAAGATGAAATCCAAATCCCCCCAACACCCACCAAAAAAAGACAGATAAATAACCAAGAAAAAAGAAGATTATAAAAGCTTCTATACCGTGCAAGAAAAAAATTGACTTTTTACATGACTCTTTTTCTTCTTTAGAAAACACCCCCTGTCTTTCTTTCATCTGCATTGACCAATCCCAAAAAGATCTTGGGTGAATCTTTTTTGTCTTCACCACAAACCTAATGTAATGGTCTATATCGATAAAAATTGCAGATAAAAAAATAATTATCCCAGATAAAATAGGAAATCCAAAGAAGTAGAGTAAAATATAAGTAAAAACAAATCCATAAAGCACATGCCATTTAGGCATCATTAGTAGAACCTCCAAAAGTTAATCTTCATCTTCCAATTGTCTCGCTATATCTGCAAATGCTGGTCTTGTAAACAAAATTCCGATTGTAATTCCAATCAATGTTGTGACTGCGAAACCTTTTAATAACCCTGCAGAGGCCGCCCCAATTCCAAAAATAGATAATGCGCCTGTTAGGGGAATTAGAGCTACGAACGTTGTTGCAAAGGCTGTCCCAATAATAAATAATGCTTTCTTGATTTTCTCTTTTAATGATTCCCCTTTTACATGAGATTGGTCGAGGATTACTATCTGAGAGTCGATTCCTGTTCCTATTGTTGCAATTATGCCTGCTATTGAAGGCAGGTCAAGATTCCATTTAATCAATGCAGCAATTCCCAAAATTATTAAAACTTCTGAGGATGAAACTAAAACTAGGGCGACAGAGGATTTTAGACTTTTATATCTTATTAAAACAACTATGAAAACAGCAAGCACTGCGAACAACCCGCCAAGAAGAATCTGCTTTGTAAACTCTTGTCCAAGTTTAGGAGAAATCCGGTCCATTTTCAGAATCTTAAGTTTAAATGGTAAACTTCCAGTAATTAAAACTGTTTGAAGTTTCTTCATGTCTTGGTTGGCATTTTCTATAGCTTCTGCTCTTGTTGTGCCAGAACCTGAACCAGAAATTTGAATTTGTGTTGCAACTTTTCCCTTTAGGTCTGCCCCAATATTCAGAGAATCTGTTAATTTCCCGTCTAGATAAAAGTCAATTGTCTTTTCCAAATATTTCCCACCGGAAGTAGAATTAATCTCCAACCCCTCGGTGATATCTGCGTGGTGCTGTGCTGCTTTTTCGGAAAGATAAATAACAAACCGGAAATTACAAGCTTCTCCCCCCTCAACTGCAAAACATTCTGTGATTCCTGCGTCTTGTCCTGATCTGCCCACATAAGTTATGTCTTCGTTACCCCCTACAAAAACAGTTTCATTTCCAATCTTAGCTTCGAATTTTCCTTGTTTTGCGATTAATTCTTGTAAGTCCTCTGGTGTTGAACCAGCGACTTCGACCAACATGAAATTTTTTCCTGATAAATCTGAAATTTTTCTTAGCTGGACATCTGTCAGACCATAAACATTTAATCTTTCTTGAGAAACTGCAATTAAGTCGTCTACTTGTGCTGATGTTAAATCTTCCTCTGCTGCAACTAAAGCACGGGCGCCACCCTGTAAGTCCAACCCTGTTTGAATTCTTGTCGACGGAATTCCTGAAACAACAATCTTATTAAATTCTTGTGGTGAAAAAAGAGAAATAATTTCTAAATCTTCAGTGTTTATCTGAATCTTCTGCTTCTCACTTAAAAGAGAATTAATTATTTCTGTATAAGACCCTAAGTCTATAATTTCTTGGTTATTTATTTGTTTTATTGTCATCCCTTGTCTTAGGCCTTGTTCAAAAAGCGTTGAGTTTTGGTCTACTGATTTTACTAAAACTCCCTTCTCCATAAATGTTGGAGGGATAGAGAATATTGAAATTAGCGAGGCTATTATTAATGCAATTAGCAACCATATTCTAAATGTAATCTTAAAACTCATCTTCCCTCTACATACCATTTAATTATTGTTGCATTTGCAAGCCACGTGCTCAACATATCAAATCCAAGGCCAATTAACAAAATTATGAAAACTTGGTTTAAAACTGATTGAAAATTCCAGACAACTATAAGGGTTGTTGCGACTGCAATTATTGAGGTTAATGTCATGGTAATTCCTGTTTTAAATGCGCTCCAGATTTCCTGATTTACAGAATTTTTCCTCCTAAGAACTCTTGTTGTTAAAAGAATGTCTGTGTCTACTGAATAACCAATCAACATTAGAAATGCTACGATTCCTGCGGTTGAAATTTTTATTCCTAAAAAATTAACTAGTGCCAGGGTTAAAACAATATCAGAAAAAGCCGAAAGAATCACAGCAAAACTTGGAATTGAATTTTTAATATAAAGATATAACAAATAAACCATAATAACAACTGAAACAATTAATTTTAACATGAAAAACGAGCCTGTTAAAAAACTTCCAAGGAGAATACCCAAGAGGAGATTTAAGATAACTGCCAAAGTTTTAATCTTCTTCCCTTTTGCAAAAATCAAGAAAACAACCGCAGACATCCAAAAGAATGCTATTAAAACGGCGACCACAAGTTGCTTGTAGAAGTTTTGTCCAAGTGATGAAGAAACAGTCTCAATGCTTGAGTTATCTGAGTTTAATCTTTCTCCAAGAAAATCTTCAAGGAGTTTGATGGCATTATCTGTTTCTGATTCTGGAACAGTGACTATTGCCTGAATTTGTTTTCCAGTGTTATCTGTCAGTGCTCTTATTTGGTGGTCTTGTATTGAAGAGATTGTTTGTTCTATCTCCCCTAATGGTTTATCTGTAAACAAAGAAATAACAGTCCCACCCGTAAGAGAAACATCTTTATTAATTAAATCTCCGGTTTGTATATAAAAAAACGCTAAGTAAGACAAGGACAAGACTAAAAGTATTATAGGGATAAACAATATCTTTTTGTAATTCTTATTGTATTCTTCACTTATGTTTTTCATTTGTAGATGCGCGGGCCGGGATTTGAACCCGGGTCACAAGCTTGGAAGGCTCGAATTCTACCACTGAACTACCCAC
>Ga0075122_10002694_pt1 | contig 11576 bp, 19 predicted proteins | sample AntAceMetag02UKB_FD_69790 | JGI IMG/M metagenome (GOLD analysis project Ga0075122, IMG submission 69790) | Saline lake microbial communities from Ace Lake, Antarctica - Antarctic Ace Lake Metagenome 02UKB | ecosystem: Environmental > Aquatic > Non-marine Saline and Alkaline > Saline | place... | reverse complement strand
GATAAAAATGGTAAAAAGCTTTATGAGGGTGATATTATAGACGAGGGATTATATATAGGTTGGTGTGATAAATGTAAACAATATCAAGTATTTAATTGTTTAAATGATTGTATGTCTTGTGGTGGAGATATACCTTGGTGTGAGTTTCTATCTGATATTTCTAATACAGAAATTCTAGGAAACATTTACGAAAACAAAGATTTAATCAATAAATAAAAAAGGATGGGTAATAAAATAAAAAAATTAAGAGAAACATATAAAATTACCCAAAAAGAATTAGCTATAATTTTGGATTGTTCAGTATCCCTTATCTCCCTAATAGAAAAAGATAAAAGGAACATTTCAGAAAGTAATTTAATTAAACTTGCAACAGCTTTCAATATATCAATAAATTATTTTAAAGGAGATTGTCATTTAAGTAGCAATAATATACCAGACATAAATGATGATTATTTATTCAAAAAAACTATAGTAAGAGATTTTTTTAAATTTGTAGACGAAAATAATTAATCAACAAATAAAAATATATGTTAAATAAAAAAGATTGGGAGGATATAATCTATAAAGACAGAAAAATAGATGAAGAACAGGTTATGAAAGAACTAGAAGATTATGCTTTTATTATGTCAGAAGTTTCTGAAGTTTATGAGTATATGGTAGGTTTAAGTAAGATTAACTATTTTGCAAAAACTATTATAGGCTTGGTAGACGAGAGGTGGGAAAGTAAAGATATAACAAAATCTGATGTTATAGATATAATAGAAGATTGTGATAATTTAGAAGGAATAAAAGAAGAATTAAAAAATTATTTTAAAATTAAATAAAACAATATGGAACAAAAACAAATAACAATGTCAGAAAATTTTTTTGAAGACTTATTAGCTTGTTTAGATAATCAGAAATTTATGGGAGATGTAAACGCTGATGGAATGTCAGAGGGAATAGATAAGGTTAAAAATAAGTGGATAGAAATACAAAAGATTATAGATAAAACAAACAGAATGGGTAGAGAACTTTTAAGTAATAATAAATAAAAACAATATGGAAATTAAAAAAAATATGGTATTTGAATATGTAAATGGTGGTTATAAAAAATACTTTATACCAAAAGAATTTATAAATAGTAATTGGCATGGGTTAATATTAGATAAAGGGTTTAATATTATAAATTATACTTGGTTTTTAGAAGAAACACTTAATAATATTGAAGATTTCAGACTAACAGAAGATGTAATTTACATAGATACTATTCTTCGTCATATTTCGGGCAGATACTTAAAAGTATTATCAAGAACTGGGAATGTAGTACATACTTCTGACTATAAATATTCTGTAGATGATAGTATAGGAGATTGTATTAATGAATATAGAATCGGAAATTCATTTACGATAGAACAATTAAATAAGGACAAATGGAAAATATATATAGAATCAGTAGAAGAAGAAATGATAGAAATAGACGGAAAGAAATTTTCAAAAGATACTATCAAAGAAGCATTAAAAAATCATATTAATAAATAAAACAATATGAAAAGAAAAAAAATTAGAATAGAAATAGATTATAATACAATTATGATGGATAAAACAGGAAAAATGATGTCTAAATTTGATTTTAACATTGATAGAATAGTTGTTCCTCCAATAATTGTAACTTTTACTACTACTGCTAAAGTTGATAAAGCTTACAAGGAAAGAATGATAAAAGAATTAAGAGAGGAATTTAAAGATGAATTTGTTGTTTATGGTATCAAGTTTTTTTATGAAGCTGAAGAAATTTAGATAGGAAAGTGTTATAATATATACAGGAGGCAATAAAATGTCAAGAAAGACGAGTCGGCATCATTGTAAGCCCAAATCTATAAATGGAACTAGAGATATAAGTAATATATCTCACGTAGATGCAGGGAAACATAGTTGCTGGCACCAACTTTTTTACAATTATACTGCACAAAAAATTTGCCGTATAATAAATGAAACTTGGTTGGACAGAGATTATAAGTTTGTTTGTGTTGAGAGAGAAAAAGATGACGAATAAAAATATAGGTGGTAGCTCCCGTAAGTGGATAGAGTAGTTATGTTACTCTATCCAGCCTATAATCTAAATTATTAACATAACTAATATGGAAGAAGTTTTCAAGGATATCAAAGGGTATGAAGGTATGTATCAAGTATCTAATTTAGGCAGAGTTAAAAGTCTAATTAGAAAATGGGTAGTTAAAGAAAAAATACTAAAAATAGTACCTCATATACGCAAAAATAAATATGGAGTTTATTATAATGATGGATATTTACAAGTTGGATTGACTGATAAAAATAAAAAAGGTCATAGCTATTCCATACATCAATTAATAGCTAGGGCATTTATACAAAACCCTAATCATTATAAGGAAATAAACCATATTAATGGTATAAAATCAGACAATATAGTAGAAAATATTGAGTGGTGTACTCATAGTGGTAATATTAGACACGCTGTTAAAAATAAACTTATGAAATTTAATTATGGAAAAGACCATCATAATTCAAAATATGTTTTACAATATGATTTAAATGGAAAGTTAATAGCAGAATATGTGTCAATAACTGAAGCTAGTAAAAAAACCAATATATTACACTCAGCAATTTCTGCTGTTTGTCATAATAAAGGAAAAACTTCAGGTGGATTTATATGGAAGTTTAAATAATAAAAAAGGAGGAATGATATGGTTGTACTATGCAGTTGGTGCAGAAAAATTATAGGATTTGGCTGTCCTATATTCACACTTCAAGTTTCACACGGCATTTGTAAAAAGTGTCTTGCGAATCAATTAAAGGAGGAAAAAGATGTTGAAAAAACGTTACTTGCTTCTGATAATGGAAGGCGATGAAGTTATATTGTACGATAAAAAGTATGATGCAGAAGTCGTCTTGCCATATAATGAAGTAGAATTATATATCTCTTATTTACAGGAAGTAGAAGAAGAAGATGATATATAGTGAGGAGGTGATACATCTATTCTCCCCTAGACTAAATCTTGGGGAGTTTTTTTGACCATTTTTAAAAAGTTAGTAGACATTCAAAGTCCAAAGTATACTAACTTCGTAGTTAGTAGACATTCAAATATTAATATAAGGCTGTGGATAACTTATGGTTAAAATTATGATATAATAAAGGTTGTGTTTATAGTTCAACGGTAGAACGAACGTCTGTGGAACGTTAGATTTAGGTTCAACTCCTAATAGACACCCCAATAACTAATTGATACAAAATATATGGGAGAAAATTTAAATTACTTAATTACTTTTCTTAGACCAAAAACTAATACACTTTTTGAGTATGCTTTGACGATTAATAATAATTTATTACCTTTTGATTTTCCAGAATATTTTAATGATTTAAGATATAGAAGTGAATTACAAGATTTATTGCCAGAAGATTTAAGAGGGTATCCAATAGTAAGGATAGAAGAAATATGTGGACTAATAGATATAAATAAATAAGATGAAATTTAAACTAATGGGGAATATCCCTAGTAAAAAGAATAGTAGAATAAACACAAGAAGTGGTAGGAGCTTTCCTAGTAAAAGATATTCTGAATGGCATGAACTTGCTAGTTGGCAGATAATAACTATGAAACCTATAGGCTATAGGATAAAAATAGATTATACTTTTATTCCAAAAGATAGAAGATTATTTGATGTTTCAAATAAGATAGAATCCATCAATGACTTATTGGTCGATATGGGAATTGTGGAAGATGACAATTACAAATTTCTCTTGATAGGGAATACGGAAGTTTTAGAACATGACAAAGAAAATTGTGGTTGTGAATGTGTTATTCATAAGATTGAAGAATATGTTGATAAAAATAAGTAAAATAAAAGCAGAAGAGCATAATGGGACTATATATAGAAAAGTTCATTTATATGGCATACCTTGTGTATATAGAAAAAATCCTAAAGGAAACAAAATATCTACCCAATGTATAGACACAAAATATTTAAAGTACCTAGAAAATGAGCCTTGTGTTGATAGATTGAGAAGTTTTTTGAGTAATTGGATATATGAAAATGTAATGGACAAAATGTTGCAATGGTATTTCTTAGATGAATTAAAGGTAATGGATAGATTTGAACTTATGAGGCTTTATATAGATAAAAAAGAAAACAAACAAGAGATAATTAAAGATTTTTCTAAAAAAATAATTAACTAACAAAACACTATGCAAAAAAGTCAAATTCTTATCTTAAACAACTTGGTTTTCAGAACTGCACAAAAGCAGAAAATGAAGCAATACCTTTCTATGATGAACTATTCAAAGTTCCTAGAAAAAGAATACTCTATTTTCGCTGATTTGTGTGATTCTATTAGAAGGAAATATAAAACAGAAAAAAAGGAAGACAAAGACCAACAAGGTAAAAAAATAGAATATTATACTATACCACTCGATAAAATAGAAGATTGTAATGCTGACTTGAAAAAAGTTAGTGATGTTTTGTTTGGTGATAATCCTAAAGATGAAAAAGCACAAAATGGTAAAACATTATTTTTATCTTACCTAGGTCAAATAGATATTAAAGAATTGACTGGTGAAACTATAGAAGTGAAAGAAGGAAAAGAAGTTCCAGTAAAGAATTATGATTACAAAGACCAAATATTATTATCAGAAATATTAGATAATAAATAAATGACACCAATACTAATGCCTGACGGAGTTGTTATATTTATGGGAGTTACTTATTCTAAACGAGAATGGGAATCCAGAAAAAAAGGAACATACTACATCAAAAAGATAAAGGTTGATAAATAAACAAAAAAGACCGAGGACAGAATCCTGGGTCTTTTAAGTCATGTAAAAATGATACTTGGACTTCCCTAGTATACATTATTTTACTGAAAAAATCAATCTTATTTTTTTCCCATAAAAAATCTCTTTAAGAAGAATGCTATAAAAGAAAATATAGATATAAATAATATTTCTCTTAATTCTACTAAATTAAAATTCCAATTTACAAACATATATCTAATTTGATTGAAATATGCTAAAAGCATTACACCATTCAAAATAGCCCAGTTTCTAAAAGTAGAAATCCAATCTATTTTACTTATTGTATATTTTACTGTTTCCATATTATTGTAAGTTTAATTTATTTAAATTCTCGTTGTCAATCCCAAGCGACATCTCACGAAAGACCTCAAGATAATTTTTATCGTTTACTATAAATGTTTCTCCCCATCTATTTGTATAAAATACTTTACCTTCTTGTTCAACTGCTAATAGTAATTTTCCTTTTAATCTTTCAACTAATTCAGAGTTATCATTTAAGTTTATATAATCTCTTGTAAAATTTAATCCAGGACAAGTTTTATAAGAAACTACATCTCTATGAAATATAATATCCTTTTCTTTTAACTTATAACTTTCACATAGCTCTATTAATATCTTGTTTAATGTGGCTATTTGCTCCTCTGACGGCTTTTCTATATCAAAGTTACCACATAGACATATACCAATACTTTTCTTGTTTACAGCCCAATTTCCTGCGTGGTATCCAATTTCATCTAATCCTCTAGTTTTTTTATAATTACCATCTCCTGATATTACATAATGATAAGCAATATGAAGACCATATTTATTTGCTACTGGGTGTAACCTTGCTTTGTGTGTCCTATCAAATGAACTAATTTGTTGTTCAAGTTGTAAGTCCCTCGGTGTAACACTATGATGTATAACTATGTTTGTTATTTTACGCATATAATTATTTTTTAACTGTATAATATCTAAGTATTCTATTTATTTGTTTCATAGCTTCATCAGATAACTGACCACTTTTACTCATTTCTGTTATATTTGCTATTACTTTATTTGTTTCACCAGCCTTTCTTATATTAGCACCAGTAGATTTTACTGCACCACCTATTGCTTTTCCTGTTCCTATTATAGCTTTAGATGTTTTTTCAGAGAATTCTTCTCCTATCTTTCCTGCTACTTTTTGTCCAAAAGTTGTTGGAGCTTTAAAATTTGCAACTTCAGTTCCATAATTTTCTATCAATCCTATCAAAGATTGCATATATTTTACTTTTTTATTTCCAGTTATACTACCAGCAATACCAGCAGCATATTTTATCTTACCAAAATTAGATACTACAGCTCCTGCTGCATCCTTTAAATTTAATAATTTAAATCCAGAACTATTTTTCAGACTACTTTGTATTTCTTTATTAGTTTTTGCAACTACCCTAGAAAAATCAAATAATTTTCTTATATCTGTTCCATTTTTTATATTTATATCTGTGAAATCCATTGCAGCTACCACATTGTCTAATACTTGTTTATTTAGCTCTGTTCCTTCAGATGATAAAGCTCTTGCACTATCTTCTATCATCTTTTTTGAAGTAACAAAATCTTTTATATTACCACCTTTAAGTAATTTAGATTTTACTGGTGCTAATGCTTCTGTTATCACAGCATATTCTCTATTTGATTTATCAAATGATGGGTCTAGTTCAGCTAATTTATTTAATAAAACAGTTTTGTATTCTCCAAGAGTTCTTCCTGTAAGAGTTGTATCTGTTCCTTTATCTGCCATATCTCTTAACACTTCATCTAAAGAAACTTTTAAGTTGTATATTTTATTTGGTGTTGATTCTCCACCTTTGTTTAATACACCATTAAACATATCTGTAATATCTTTTTTGAAACCACTACTAAATTCTATTTTAGAGTTTGTAAAATCTAACTCTAAATTTTTAGCACCAGGTGGTAAATTGAATGGGTCTAATCCAGTAAGTTTTTCTCCATCTATTCCTTTCCCAGTTATCTTAACACCTAATCCATTTTTACTTGTTAATGATTTGAAAAAGCTAGTTGATTCATCTAACATTTCAACTGCTTCATCTGGCATTTCTCTTACTTTTTTTTGTAATACTTCACCAACTTCTTCTAATTTTGTTTGTAATGGAACAATATAATTATCATATAATTGAGTAGCTGGTTCTGTATATTCATTTTTTGAATAAGTAAAATTTTGTCTTCTAGCTTCTCCATGTCCTATAATTTTTCTTTTCGCTTGATTTTCTATTTCAGAACCTCTAGTAATGTTGTCAATAATATTTTCTGTTGCTCCTTTATTAGTAGCAGTTTTTACAGTTTTAACTTTTTTGAAAGGATTTTTTGCAAAACTTATATCTTCTTTATATTTTCTATCTAATATAGATTGTTCTAAATCCATTTTAGTTCTTGTTGATGGATTTTCAAGAACATTATTAGCAATTTTATCTGTTTCTGACATATATTCTTTTTTCAATCTGCTCACACCTTCTATCATAATCTCTACTTGTTCTGATTTATTTTTAGTTTTTCTTGCTCTATCAACTATATTATAAACTGATGTTTTTGTTTTTTTAGCTCCTTTAGAGATTCCTTTTCCTATACCTCTAAATATTTCTGCACCAGCAGCTTGACCAATACCACCTCTTATAGCTTGTTTTGCTACATCACCTGCAGATTTATCATCACCAATAGCCCTAGCTCCTTCTTCTAAAGCACCTTGTGCTGCATTATAAGCTATTCTTCCACCAAGTTTTGTAGCGACTGCAGTGGCTGGTTTTCCTGCTGCTCTTGCTGCAACATTTAATGCTTTTACAGCTTTAACACCTTTAATCGGAGTTGGTGCAAACATAGAACCTAATTGAACTCCAGTTGTAACCATATCTTTTACTGCACCTCCCATAGTATCTTTTACATCTACTGCAGCCTTAAAATCACTTCCCATAATTCTTCTTTCTTGTGAAATTTCTTCATCAGCAAGACGTAAATGTTCTTGATAACCAGCTTCATCACCAGCTCTTTTAGCTTTTTTAGCTCTATGAAGTTCCTGACCAGATTTAAACGCATTATAACCTTGAACACCAGTTTCTATCAATGGGTCAAAAGCATACTTTAAGCCTTCTTTGACAAAGCCTTTCTTTTCTTCTTTTTCAGTAAATCTTGAATCAAAAGTTCTAAGAAGTTTAGATATTCTAGCTTTATCATATCCTTTCTTATTCAAACTTTTTTCAAGTTTATCTCTTTTTACTTTGTTTTCGCTTGTCATCATATAGTTATAGTTATAAATTTTCTAATTCTGCATCTAAATCAGATTCGTCTTCTGAAGATTGTTCGTCTGTTTTATATTCCATTCCATATTTTTCATAAACAGATTCTGTTTGTTGTTTTAAATTTTCATAAGCATCTATATATTTAGAAACATCCTTTCCATTGTTCATATAATTTTCTAGATTTAGTGTAAATCCTGTCATAAGTTTATCATAAAAAGATAGAGTTATAAGAGCATTTGCTTTTTCTGTTTTGCTAAGATTACCTATTGTTTTTTCATATCTAGCTATATCTGTATCTGTTAAGACACCAACTTCTCCATAAAGACCTCTAGCAACTTTAGGCATAAGAGAATTTATTTCTGATTTTATAAGTTGTGCATTTGAATCCCATAAATTAGCATTTTTTATAGCACCAGCAAGAGGACCAGTATCTTCTTCAGCTATATGTTCTGATAGACTATTCATCATACTTGCAGCCATTTGTGAATCTACTAATTTTTCACTATCTCCTGATGATAATCTCCCACCTCCAGAAGTTGATTTTAAATTATCACTAAAATTATCGCTTTCTGCATACATTCTTTTTATTTCTGCAACTTCAGAATTTACCATACCTTTATCTCTCTTTGATAATCCAACAGTATCTCTATACCCCTCAAAAACATCCCAAGATAAATCACTAAATTGGCTTTCATCAAAAGAGATTCCATCAGCAGTATTTTCTATTATATTTTCATCCATTTCATTTTCTATTTCAAAATCATCTGCAACTTTTTCAAAATCTTGTTCTGTAGGTTCTTGAATCATTCTTCTTTGTATTTCATAAGCAACAGATGCAATACCATCTTCTGGAGTTTCGAATTTAACATAATATCCACCTTCATCTGAAGGTCTAGGAGAACCCTTACTTACATTATTATGTGATGCTTCGTATGAACGACTCCAAGTAATTCCACCAGGATTATTATCTGATTTGAAAATATTAGATGTTCCAGAACCACTTTCAATTTGCAACATTGATTGTAATAGGTATGGATTTATATCATATTCTTCGGCAACATTTACTACTTGCCTTCCATTGTATACAGAATCTATATTTCTATCTTTTAAATAATTATCTATTGCTATTGCTTCTTTACTTTGAGGTTTTATTTTAACACCTTTATATTCTGATGTTTCTGGATTTCTATTGAAAAAAGATTCAACTTTTTCTTCTGGCATAACAACATTATTACCATAAGTATTTAATGTATTATAAATAGAAGCAACTGTTGCTGTATGTTTAGGGTCTATAGCATAAGTTGAATCATTATATATTGAACCATCAGAAAGTTTTATTGTTTTACCTTCTAACAATGCTATATCACCTTCTTTTTCTCTTTTATTCCATTCTTTTGTTGCTATTTCTAATGCTTCAGCAGTAGTTTTTATATTAAAGTCGCTATCATATAAATCACTTGCTCTTTCTGAAATCCAATCTCTTTTCTTAGAAGTATTCATTACAACACCAGCATCTTCAAATGCTTTTCTTAATTCTGGATTCAATAAAGATAAAACACCATCTGGTATTTTTTCTCCAGATTGTAACATTCCTGATGCGATGCTTAAAGCATTATTAGATATTAAATCTTCTTGCCTTTGTGTTTCTTCTAAGTTAAATTTTAATATATCTAATTCTCCAGTTAAACTTTCAGCTTTTGAACTATATATTGAACCTATATCTGATAATACGTTTCTTAAATTATTTATATCACCAGTTATTTCGTTTTGTCTTGTTTTTAAAGAGTTTGATAAAGTAGAATATCCTACATTTAATCCTGCTTGTTCATATAATTGAGAAAGTCCAAAACCAGTTTTCTTTGTTTCTTTAGTTTTTATTTTATTTTGTATAGCACCTTGTAATATAGACAATCCACTACCTCCAGCTTTATTTGCTTCTGTAACTTCTTTTGTTTTGTCTACTATACCAGCTTTTAATCCTTCTGGAGTAGTAGGTATTGCACCCATAGCAGTAAGATTATTTGATACATTTGAAGAAGCCTTTTTAGGATTCATTAAATCTTTTATAGAATTCAAATCAGTTGCATTACTAAGTTGAGGGCTTCTGCCAGAAAGATTAGAAAAATCAGCTACTGCTCTATTCAAAGCACTATTATCACTCAAATATACTTCTCCAGTTGATTCTCTTCTAAAATCAGCATCACCCAAACCAAAGGTTGTTGCTAAGTTTTGTAATTCTGTTGGGTTTTTTATTTGTATTGCCATATTTTTAATTTAAGTTAAATGAGTAGCATCTAAATTATTTGCAGTTGTTGAATTTAAGAATATTTGGTCAAGAGTGTCTGCTAAATCTACTTGTCTATCATCTTCTATACTTCCAGCATTTCCACCAACCAATCCTGTATTTAATCCTAAATCTCCAGTTTGTTCAGAACCTAATAATCCTTCAGATTCTGTAGTTAAATCTTGTATGCTATTCAAATAATCGGCTTGTGAAGAACTACTAATTTGTCTTTGATATGCACCAAGAGTTCCTTCTCCTAATTCTCCAGAAACTTTATTTGGGTCTAGTGCTGATTTTTTACCTAAATATTCTCCAGCAGTTCCACTAAAAGATAAGCCTGATGATTCTAGGCTTGATTTTGCACTTTCTAATTGTCCTTCTGCTGTTGCAGTTTCTGATTCTAAAGCTATAGCTCTTTTATCTTCTAAATAAGTTTTTGCATTTGTTATTTCTGCTATTGCTTCATCTATTCTTTGGTCATATTCTGGAGATATTGTAGTTTCTGATATTCTATTTAATTCAGCTATAATATCTTCAAAATTAACGTCTGTGCCACTATAATTAGCAACAACACCTTTATATAATTCACCAGTAGTAGCGTCTATTAAACCATTAGCTACAGCATTATCTATCATATCGTAAGATTCTTGCAAAGTTGCTGCATCTGCTTCTTCTTGTGCTTTTATTTCATCTTCTATTCTTTCTGCTTCTTCTGCTGGGTCTATAACAGCTCCAGTATTTGGGTCTGTATTATAAGTAGGTATATCTGCTACATTTTCTACTTCTTCTGTTCCATATCCTTGACTTATATAATCATTATATTGAGAACTACCCATTGTTGTATAAACAACAGGCATTCCTTCTTTATATAGCATTACAGTTTGAGAACCAGAATTAGAGTTATTATTTGAAGAATTATTATTTTGTATTGGAGTAATTGGAACAGTAGGAGTTACTGGAGTTGTTTCTGGTGGGTCAAAAGCTCCAATAGGGAATCCTCCTGGACCTAATTCTCCTGGTTCGTATCTTGGTTGGTCTGGCATTTAATTATAAATTATTACTTTTAAAAAGTAATCATTGAGCATAGGTTATTATATTATAACATAAAAAGTATAAATACACCATTTTTTATATTACGACTATATAAGTAGATATATTTCCATTTGTTTTTATAGTCTTAGTTTCATAGTCATATTCTACATACCCTTCATT
>Ga0075122_10002692_pt1 | contig 11577 bp, 19 predicted proteins | sample AntAceMetag02UKB_FD_69790 | JGI IMG/M metagenome (GOLD analysis project Ga0075122, IMG submission 69790) | Saline lake microbial communities from Ace Lake, Antarctica - Antarctic Ace Lake Metagenome 02UKB | ecosystem: Environmental > Aquatic > Non-marine Saline and Alkaline > Saline | place... | reverse complement strand
AGCCGTTCAGATTAACACAACCTTATTATCCGATGCCGCCGATACTGATTCACTAGGAACGACAGCCGCCGAATGGTTAAACCTTTATATTGGCGATGCCGGGAAGATATATTTAGGATTAGGACAAGATGTAGAATTATTCCGGAGTGCAGCTAATACCCTAACAATAACCGCATCAACCGGGGTTTTATTAACCGGACCGTTAGGAGTTACCGGGACCAGGGTAAGTAAAGGTTGGTTTGCAGCTTTAGAATCGACTGCTGATATAACAATAAATGGAACGGCCTTGGCTGCAATTTATGCAAGTATCGGAGCCAATACGGATATAACTTCTTTACAAAACGCAGCTTTATTTATAGGCCGGGATGCAGATAATACCATAAGTTTTGCAACCGATGACCACATAATATTCGAAACCGCTGGTGCCACGAATTTAGAAATAGATTCAACCGGTGAACTTGACATGAACGCTAATAGTGTAGGTTTTACCTTACAATCAGATACAGGCGATGGTGCCACAACCATTGATTGGAAATTAGGTAATCACTATAAATTTACTCATGGAGCTATGGCGGAAACCTTTACTTTTACAGCTCCAACAAATCCATGCACAATTACCTTAATAATTATTCAAGATGGTACAGGTAGCAGGGACAGTACGTGGCCGGGAACCGTTAAATGGTTAGGAACTGAACCCACCTGGGCAGACGGTGGAGCGAGCAAAGGTATTGTAGTTGGTTTTATTTGGGATGGTACAAATTATTGGGGTCAAGCTACCCCGTGGGAGACTTAAATGAAAAAATATTTATTACCACTAATATTAATATTATGCCTTACCTTTACTCTCGTTGGCTATTCTGCTGACTTATACGCTACTTATGATCAACGAATAAAGTTAACCGTATCAAATACTAATATAGACGCAGAATTAACTTGGTTTCCTCTTACGGTATTTCTTACCTCTACACAAGGTGAAGAAGTCTTTGCAGAGTTTGACGCAGACGCTGATTTTGACAAGGTAGCTTTTACCACTTCTGATGGCTCTACACAAGTTTATGCAGACTGTGAAGTATTTGATGATAGTGAAAGTAAGGCAATCTATCACATAGCCAAAACAGGTGTAGCAATATCAAATACTGGCACGACAGACTTTTATATGTACTACGACAATGACGCTTCTGCAAATACAGATTATATTAGTGCAAGTGGCGGTACTGCTGCACAAAGCGTCTGGGACGCAAATTTCAAAGCAGTCTATCACATGGCAGATGGGGCAAGTAATGCAGCGATATATGATAGCACAAGTAATAATAATGATGGAACAAAGAAGGCTACTAATACTCCTGTTGAAATAGCTGCAAAAGTGGGACAGGGACAGGATTATGATGGTAATACCGAGCATTACATAACCGTTAATGGGCTTGCTACAACATTAGCAAGTGATACGGTAGGTACGATTAGTTTTTGGGCTAAAATAGGAGATGAAGCTACAGCCCATCATACTATTATTGGTTCAGCAAACTCGGCTGGTGGAGCAACTACATTCTTAAATTTTAAGTATGTAAAGTCGACATCTGACCACATGAATATACAGTTTTATCAAGATGGTTCTCCTCTATGGGCTTTTAACACAGCAGATGATTCTTTAGATTCTTATTATGGCAATTGGCTTCATGTAGCTTTAGTTCAAAACGGAACTGCACCAATACTGTATTGGAATGGTACATTGAGAACGGATATAACATGGGGTTCAGAAACAGATAAAACAAAATGGTTAAAAGCAATACTAACTGATGCTACAACAGATGCGGATAATATGTATTTAGGGGCTTTATATTATAATGGGGCGATTGATGCTAATACGTTTGATGGTGTTCAAGATGAAGTTATCTTTTCCAGTACAAATAGAAGTGCTGCTTGGGTAAAGGCGGATTATAATTCTGGCAGCGATACATTGCTTACTTATGGAGCAGAGGAAACAGGTGGAGTAACGGAAGCAAATATACTTTTTATCTTTAGCAATTTTTAAAGGAGTAATAAAAAAGGAGATGATGTAATATGGAAATATCAGAATTAGTGAAACTGGCGACTACTTCAGGCATAGGATTAGTGGTAGCAATAATGGTATTAAAATTTATGTTTAGAATCGTAGAAAAGAAATTTGATGTAGATTCGCAGATTATCCAGAAGAACTATACCAAGAATATGGAGATTGATAAAAATGTATTAGGTATAGCCAAGACGATTGATAAAGTATCGGATAGTCAGCTTCTGATTGTTAAGCTGATAGATTCAGTCAATAGAAGGATTAATGGGTATAAAAAATGATTTCTAAATTAGAAAAACTTGCGACCTTAGATACTAACCTTTTACATCTTGCAAAAACCATATATGGTGAGGCAAGGGGAGAGAGTGTAGAAACTATGCTTGCGGTTGGCTGGGTTATCCGGAATAGGCTAAAGCATAATACCTATAAAGATGTTGTCTTACAGGCAAAGCAGTTTAGCTGTTGGAATAAAGGTGACCCTAACTACAGAGTAATTAAGGGAGTGATCAAAGGTAGACTCTGGGAAGTGTGTATAGGTGTAGCAATAGTTGTTATGCAAAGTAGAGAGAAGCATAATCCTATACCTAATGTACGGCATTACTACGATAAGAGCTTAGATAGTAATCCTCCATATTGGGCAGAAAGTGGAGAGTGGGTAACACTATATGGAGTAAATAATATTAGATTGATTAAAGGAGTACGATGACTTGTTAACATGAATAAAAAGTGATACAATGAAAATGGAGGTGATAAAATAATGAAAGGATGGTGGGTTGTTGTGGGAATTATAGGATTAATTATCGGAGCTGTTGGTGGAGGCTTATGGCTATTTTGGCAATTTATAAAAGCATATTTTGAACACATGTAATTATAAAAAGAAAGGAGGTGAAATAGATTGAAGAAATTAGGAATATTATTAATGGTATTAGTAATGGGCGCGTTGTTTGTTGGTTGTGATTGGTTGCCTTTTTTACCGGACACTGATCCTGAACCCGAACCAGTAGTAACATTAAGTGCTGATATCGAGATAATTAATTGGGTGCAAGATGAAGGGGAAATGGCGTTAACCTATGAGATAGAAAATACTGGTGATGTTGATATTGCATATTATAAAGTACAATTTGAAGTTACTTATGTTGATGGAAGCTCTTACTTAGTATGGCATGAAAAAGACGGCATAGCTTTTGCCGGTAGTGAAATCGTTGAAATTGTTATTCTGGTATCTGATGAAGTAGCCAGGGTTGACATTGTAGATTTGAAGTTGACTGAATGGAAATTTAGATAGTTATGTAAAAATAAATAAGAGGTGATTGATCATGAGTAAATGGTTAAAATTGTTAGATTTTTTTGGTCTGTTAGATAAAGCAATATCATCTATATCTACAGAATTAAGAGCTTCTATTGTTGAAGGATTGATAAAAGCGAGAGAGGCAGCGAAGTTAACCGATAATAAAATGGATGATATTGTTGTAGGTTTACTATGTATGATATTTAATGTACCCGAATTACCCAAATAATTAAAGACTTTGCCCACGACCCTGGCCGGGATTGGGTAACCCGGCAACTTTTTATTGTTTTATTCCTCCTGAGAGAGCCGGAATACAAGCGTCCGGCTCTTTTTTTGTTTAAATATCAATAATCCCTTTACGAAACTACCTATAATAAGCAGACCGCTTAAAAGGGCAAAATAGAACGTTTATGGCGATTTAGCCTATAATAGATAATAAATGAAATAAATATAAAATAAATGTAAAAATAAATTTGACAAAGGTATAAAAAAGGTATATTATCTAATTAGGTAAAAAGAAAGGAGGTAAAAAACATGAAAGAAGCAAAATTAATCAAGGAAAGACCAAATAAATATGTGCTGAAATATGGTAAATCACTTAATGAGATTAGAAAAATATTTGGTGTAAGTAAAGCGACTATCATTAATTGGCATAAAGAAGAGGAAAAAAGCGCATGGCTAAAGAAAAGATTAGAAGAATTAGAGGGGGTGAAATAATATGAAACTAAAATGGGGCAATACCGAATCTCGTTACTTTGCCAAGCCGGTGAAAACAGCCGAGAAGGCAAACGAGTGGGCGTGGTGGGGTATATTTTTGGCAATGATAGTAATGGAGGTGATAGTTATAGGGAAAATTGTAGGAATATTTTAGGAGAGAAAAATTAAGGGAGGAGGAAAAGGAAAATGAAATTAATAAAAATAATATCACAGCATAGAAGAGATTTTAGAGGGGTATATAAATGTGAAGGTTGTGGACATATTGAAGAAGATAAAAGTTTAGATAGTTATGATGATAGGAACTTCCACGATAATGTAACGCCTCATTGGAAGTGTAAGAAATGTGGAAAATCTACTATTGATTTAGGGTTTATACCTCAATGTGTCAACACAAAATATCCCGATGGTATGCAAGTATAAAAAAATTATTTAAGGAGGGAAAGTAAAATGGTCGAGAATAATTGGTCAAGGACAGTAGAAAAATTAGATAACCAAGTAGTAGATTGTGAAAACGAAGTAGAAACGCTTCATGGTGAATTAAGGGAAGTATACGCAGAGAATACAGAATTGAAGAAGTATAAAAATATGTGGGGTGAATTAGAAAGATGTACAACATCAAATGATTTAATACATATGAATGGAGAAGATTTCAGAAATACAAGGGAAATTATCAAAGATAAATATTTTCCAGGGGAGGAAAAGTAAATGTTATTAGAGGAAAATCTTAAAATTATCAAGGACGCTAAACTTGACATCGAATTATTGAGAAGGAAAAATGAATTGTTATGCCAAGAGAATGATGCTAATATCGAAGGTTTGCAGGATATCGTTAAATCCGCCGAGGGTAATTTGGGAGAGATACTAAAAGAGTCAGGTGAGAAAAAGCTGGAGTGCAAACTTGGCTGGTGTGCTTTTAGGGTTATGCCGGATAAGTGGGATTATGATGATGCGGAAATTATTGCTTGGTGTAAAAAAAAGAACATGCCTTATTATCACACCGTTGAAGTATTAGAAAAGATGAAGTTAAAGAAGGCGATACTTGAAAAGATGTTACCACTTGACAATGTTCCCGGCGTTACGGTTACTACGCAAGAGCCAAAATTCGGCTATAAAATAAAAGGAGGTTTATAAAATGACTAATGGAGACGGAATATTCAGACAGAATTTTACGAGAATTAAAGGGCTATCTTCAATTAGAAGATTACCCAGGCTGGACAAGATTAGGTTAGGCATTAAAAAAGTATCTGCAAAGTCCGGGAAAGAATATCCCTTTGAAACAAAGTTTTTTGTATGCCCGGCAGAGATTAGGAAATTCTACGGGGATGAGCCAAAAGAATTAAATATAATGTTTCCCTTAAATGATCCGGAAGCATTATTCCCGCAATGCTATAAATGGTATGGAAGCGGTAAAGGCTTGAAGTGCCGGGGTGATGGAATAAGCGCATTAAGGCTAAACGATGAAACCCATGAGATGGAAGAACAAAAATGCCCCTGCGAGCTTTTAGAGGATGGCAAGTGCAAACAAGTAGCAAGCCTATCTTTTATGATGCCGTCTATTAAGATTGGCGGGGTATATCAGATTGACCTGTCAAGTTACCACAGCATTGTTGACATTAATAGCGGGCTTGATTATGCAATGGCTATGCTGGGGGGCAGGATTGCTATGGTGCCTTTTATACTTCGTAGAGTGCCAAAAGAAACCCACAATGACGGCAAAAAGCAGATACATTATACCCTACAGCTTGAATTAGATATACCGCTAAAAGAAGCCCAAAGGATTAGAGAGGGCGAGAATGTTTATATTAACCAGAAGAGAAATTATGCTATTGAGCCGCCTGTAGAATATGGCAACCCTGCACATGACAGCAAGGAAGATGGGGCGGTTATAGTAGAAGAGACAAAGGAGGGAATAAAGGCAAGACAGGAAGAAAATGAAAAAAAAGCTATAGAAGAAAATAAGCAACTTAATGAGAATGAGGCACAACTAAAAAAGGAGATAGAAGAGGGTAAACACAATATTAGAACCCCACAAGAGATTGCAAAGAAACTTCAAAAAAGACAAGCAATACTTACAGAAATTGTAAAAGTGGCCAAAGAGCATGGCGTGGATAACTGGAGGGGAATAATGGATATAGGTGAAAGACACAATGTTTTCGCAAAAGGTTTAATAGCTTCGCAAGTTAAAACTTTTGTAGTTGATCACTCGGATAAATGTGAAGAGTTGAAAGAAGCGATTAGATGTGATGAGGAAATTACAGAAGAGGATTTACCCGGCAAGTTGGAGATTAAAGATGGGGACGCACCTTTCCCAGATGAGAAGAAAGCATTGAGGAAAATTAGTAAGGGAGAAGATTTTATTAACGAGACTGATATGCCCGAGTAGCTTCATTAATTTCTCCAAGGCGGGTTAGCATATTACCCGCCTCGCTATTATTCAAAATTTATTATAAAAATATTAACTAAGGAGGACACTTTAAATGACTGACGCTGACAGCAGATTTGCACGGGTAACCACACCATATATAGATGCTTATAAGTGCTACTTTGAAGATTCAGACGACAGGGTAACAAAGGGGTTAAAGCAGATAACCTTCCAGGATTGGCTGTGGAGAGAAGCGGAGAAGGGGGATGACCATGAAAATACTTGAGAACATTTGTGAGTCAATAATTATAGTCTTAGCTTTCATATTTTTAGTTATACCTGAAATACTATATTCCTGCGTGCTTGAGCTAAGAGATTACTTTTTAGATTGTATAAGAGAACTATAATATTTCAGGCGATTACTATAAAAAGGGGGTAATTAAATAATGGATATTGACTATGTATATTGTATGATAATTGACACTATCAAAGGGCATCGGGATTTGAGCCATGCAATAAATCAGCATAAAATCACAAAGATTATAAATGATAATAATTGGTGTGGGGAAGATGATTGCATCGATGCTCGAACTGTCAGAAGAATGATAGAAGAATTAATCAGGTTGGGTAATCCTATAATCAGTACTCCGGTAAAGCCCGGCGGCTATGCCTGGGGCGGTAGCGATGGGGAAGCCCTTCAATGTTATAAGCGGTTGCGAAGGAAAGGTATTCGTATACTTTTGCGAGCAAGGCGGATATTAAGGAATAGCGAGAGGGGGCAGTTAAAGATATGGAATACATAAATAAGATAATACAGGGTGATTGTCTTGAAGTAATGAATGACTTTCCCGATAATTGCATTGACACAATAATAACAGACCCGTAAAAAAGAATTTGAACAAGCATGGGGGGAATTTAGGAAAGTTATTGAAGATATTACCTATCCTGATGGAAGTAAAAGCAGAAAAACAGCACAATCTTTTCAAGCTGGTGGTAATGGGGAAATTATGGGTAATAGCAACATCACAGCCCCCGCAACTCCCGAAGCTATCCTCTGGAACGGCTGGAAATCGCATGGGCTAAAACCTGCTTATGAGCCGATACTTGTAGCCATGAAGCCTAACGAGGGCAGTTATGCTAATAATGCTTTGAAGTGGGGTGTGGCTGGGCTGAATATAGATGGGGGAAGGATAGGAACTAACGATAATTTGAACGGCGGAATATATTCAGGTAAAGGTAAATGCAAAACCGTAGCAGACCATCAATGGGGTTTCCAAAAAAGAGATGGTCAATATAAGCAACCGACTGGTCGCTTCCCTGCCAACATAATATTAGATGAGACATATATTCAATTATTGACTTTGAAGGGTAATTGTGATAAAATAATAGAAAAGACAATAGGAGAATATTATGATAACTATGAAGTGCCAAGTATGTGGAAAAGAGTTCCAGACTTACCAGAGCAGAGTGAAGGATGGGAAAGGGAAGTTTTGCAGCAAAAAGTGTTATTGGAAAGCTCTAAAAAATTACCCACCACCAATGCAAGGGAAAAAACACAGCGAGAAGTCGTTAGAGAAAATGAGGCAGAGCAAGAAGAATACACCGAAGGGGAAGGCAAACAAAAAATATCAGGGTTGGTTTTACAGCAGGGGGTACAAGAACATAAACTTAGAAGAACTAAACCCAAAGGAATTAAAGATAGCAAAACAGATGACTGGCAGAGGGGCGATATTAGAACACAGATTAATAATGGCAATGAAAATGGGCAGATCATTAAAGAGAAAAGAAATAGTTCAGCACAAGAACGGGATAAAGAACGACAACAGGATAGAGAATTTAGAGATAACCAACAATATCAATCATACACAAATTCATTTCAAATTGATAGAGAAGAACAAGGAATTAATAAGGGAGAACGAAAAATTGAAATCCTTATTAGCGACATACCGAGCCAATGGTTAAAATATTTTGAGCCTACCGGATTTTCTATTATAGACCCTAATAGTTCAGGGCGGTTGCTTGATGAGCAGAGTGGAGTGTTAAAGAGTGGAGCTATTAAAAATGGGGCGAGAGCAGGGAGTAGTTTTTCAATAAGTGGGGAAATAGGCAAAAGAAAACATACCTATTCTTTGTCAGCTACCGAAGGCGGAGCTTCCCGCTTCTTTTATTGTGCGAAAGCCAGCAAGAGTGAACGGAATAAAGGGTGTGAAGGGTTGGAAGAAAAAAAGGTAAAATATGAAAACACCTTTAAAAGTGCAGAATGGAATATAGACCCAAGAAGTCCAAACGGTGGTTACAAAGTCAAACATGATACAAAACATTTTAATCATCATCCAACCGTAAAGCCTTTATCACTTATGAAATATCTTTGCACTATAACCAAAACCCCGACAGGCGGGATAGTATTAGACCCATTTTGCGGAAGTGGCACAACTTTAATGGCGTGTAAGGAAACAGGTAGAGAGTATATCGGGATAGAAAAGGATAAAGATTATATAGAGATAGCGAGAAAGCGGATTAATGCAATCCCGGCAACATTATTTTAAGTTTGACAATAAAGAATAATGGGTATATAATATTAATGAGGATAAATAACGCAATGTTAAAAATAAAAGAAAATAAAAATCAAATAAAAGCCAAAAGAAGACCAGGTGTAATTGCGTGCTTACTTTTTTGCGGAAGTAAGTTATCCTCACATCTGGTTTTTTCTTTTGGCTTTTCTATTTGAGGCGGTGATAATATATGAGTAAAAAAAGATATGTAGATACTAAATTTTGGGTAGACAATTATATTGTAGAACGTGATCCTATAGAAAAATTACTATATTTATATTTATTGACTAATACGTTAACCAACATATTAGGCATATATGAAATATCTATAAGGCAAATTGCTTTTGACACCGGGATAGATAAGGATATGGTAATTAAAATATTGGAAAGATTTAGTAAGGATAATAAAATAAGATATATTAACGGATATATTGCTATTAAAAAATTTGTAAAATATCAAGCTGACAACCCAAAAATTAATAAAGGAATAGAATTATTATTAAAGGAAGTCCCGATAGATTTAATTGAATGGATAGATATAGACTTTGATAGATTAGATATAACAGAGGATAGCCTATATATAGGACTTGATAAGACTTCAAGTGACTCGAACTATACTAATACTAATACTAATCCTAATACTAATTCTAATGTTGATGCTAAAACCTCACCAGGAATATTTTTCAATTATGAAGAAGGAAAATTTGAAGGGATAACAAACGAGTATAAATCTGAACTAAAAATTAAATATCCTGACCGTGATATTGATATGGAATTAAAAAGGATGGCTGACTGGCTAATAGATAAGCCAGCAGATGATCCAAACATAAAAAAGCAAGGTAAAAGAACTTTTATTAATGATTGGTTAAAAAACAATTATAATAAACCCACTAAAGAAGACGATGATGATTATGATGATACCTTTGTAGATTTAAGGAAAGAGATGGGGATATAATATGTCAATGATAAAATTATACGATATAAGTATTGAGCAGATTGTCCTGGGCTGTATTTTACATCGGGGCAATAAAATATTTGAAGAAATTATCGGTATATTAAATGGAAGCGACTTCCATAAAACCGAACATCAGGGATTATTTAATATATTAACTTCAATGTATAAAAAAAGTATACCCATTGAACTGGTTACTATTATGGAATTTATAAGCAATAACAATATCAAGACCGGCGTAACAGCAACATATATGATACATTGTATGAACGCCGTTCCAAATTTAGAAAATTTAACCTATTATATTAAGGTGATAAAAGATTTTTCCTATAAACGACTTATAATGCAGAAAATAGAAAGTTTCAAAGATAGTAAAACCAGTACAGAAAAGTTGGTTGAAGAAATATCGGCCGTTCAAAAGTATGAAGAAATAAAAGAAAAGACTAATAAGGATATTATGCTGGAAACCATCACCGATGCCAACAAAGGAACTGATTTTAAATTCCCGGAAAACTTTAGGTCAATTAATACTTTAATAGGTGGAATTGACAAGGGTAATCTAATTGTGATAGGTGGCTATCCTTCAAATGGCAAATCAAGCTGTGCTATTTCTATGGCCTACGGGTTTGTTAATGAAATGAGATATAACGTTTTATATCTTACAGTCGGGGAAATGTCGCCAAAGGAAAATATGAGGAGAATAGAAGCTATGGCCAATGAAATAAATACCATAAAATTTAAGAACGGCACTCTTACGATAGAAGATGAGGACAAAATAAAAGCTATGATCCCCCATGTCAATGATTACTGGAAATATAATTGTATCAGAGCTTACAATATTTCTGATATTATCAGGGCAGTTAATAAATACAAACCTGATATTGTTTTTATTGATTATCTACAAAACATATCCGGGGATGATAATTTAAACCTATATACTAAAACTACTAAACATACCCTGGAAATACAAAAGATGACTAAAGAAAAAAATATAACTACCTTTTTATTGAGCCAGTTTCACCGGCCACAAGAAGGGAGAATTAGGAGACCCCGCAATAATGATTTTAGAGATAGCGGGGCTATTGAAGAAAGAGCTGATATAATTCTTCTGTTATACTGGGAACGTAAAATAAGAATGGAAAGTCTATTTAGAAAGGACAATGAAGACCCGGAATATTCAGAAATTAATCTAACTAAAAGTAAAGATGGAGCAACGGGGGGATTAACTTATAATTTTTACCCCGAGTACCATAGATGGCTTGAGCCAGAAGACGATAAAAATGAACCTATTAAATATAAGAAAGCAGGTGAAGATGTAAATGAGCAAAACCGATGAGTATGAAAAAGCCAAAAAGGAAATACAGAAAAAGAATTTAACGCCGGATGAATACGAAAGAGCCATTAAGGAATTATGCGAAAGATTAAAATATTAAGGAGGGTAGCCATGCCAAAGGTAACTGAAATACCCGTGTATTGCTGGAATTGCGGGAAACAATATTACATTGAAATTAGCGATGTATACGCAGGTAAATTATTCTGTAGTGATGAATGTAGAATAGAGAATTTAAAGAAAGAAATAAAATTAGAAAAGGAATTAAAGGGGGAAAAATAAATGAGTAGACCATATTTAGAAGTTAAGGTTGTGAAGGTGGAGAAGGG
>Ga0075122_10002691_pt1 | contig 11577 bp, 12 predicted proteins | sample AntAceMetag02UKB_FD_69790 | JGI IMG/M metagenome (GOLD analysis project Ga0075122, IMG submission 69790) | Saline lake microbial communities from Ace Lake, Antarctica - Antarctic Ace Lake Metagenome 02UKB | ecosystem: Environmental > Aquatic > Non-marine Saline and Alkaline > Saline | place... | reverse complement strand
CCTACAAGTAGCTTCCTCTGATGGCGATTTTTAAAAATCCGTTTTCTATGGAAAACTTATTTTGATAAAGTCGTATTTAATGCAAATTAAAATTCTTCTTATCTCGCGATTTGCATTCTCGAAAGATAGTTGGAATTTTGAATTCGAGAAAGCGAATCGTTCGCCGCCCCCGTCCAGAGGGCACCTGCGCCTAGAATTTTAATTTGCCGACTTGTTCAGCGCTCGTTAATCTTTTAAATGGTCTGAATCTTTGAATATTCATGATAAATAATGTGCCGTTTTATGAGAATGATGGTGATGGGAATCAATGTTTGCAGGTTGCCGCGAGAAGTGTTATAAAATATTTTTTGGGAAAAGACTGCTCCCTGGAGGAATTAGATAAATTAACAAAAAGAAAGGCCGATCTTTGGACCTATACTCCACAAATTGTTTCGGTATTACATGATCTTGGTTTAAGAGTTAAGTATTATTCAAAGGAAGCTCTCGAGTCTTTTTTGGCTGGAGAAAATTATTTTAGAAAGCATTATGGTAAAGACGCTGATAAGATTTTAAAATTCACAGACGTTCCGATAGTTGTTAAATCTATTAAGAATTTGTTAAATTATGGCGTATTCGAAAATAGCAAGATTTCAATTTTTTCAATCGAAAAATATATTGAAGAAGGATGTGTTCCAATTGTTCTGATTGATAACAATAAGATTGTAGGGGGAGATGGCTCTTATCAGGGACACGCAGTTGTTATAACTGGTTTTGATGCAGAATTTATTTATTATCATGATTCTGGTCCACGCAATCCTACTTCTAATAAAAAAGTTGATAAAAATACATTTATTGAGGCCATGGATGCCAATGGTACAGATAATGACTGTGTTATAGTCTTTGGAAAAAGATAATGATTAATCTTAAAAAGCGAAATCTTCTTTGAATATTGACTGCCCATATCGCGTAGTCCTTCCAGTCTCGCTAAAGCGAACGCGATAATAGGTAAAGCCCATATCGCGTAATGGTATCGCACAAGACTGGAACTCTTGGCCCTCACGGGCGTCCAGGTTCGATTCCTGGTGTGGGCGTACTTTTATATATCTTGAATTATTACAGCTTTTATGAAGAAATTTATCCTTGGGTTGTTTTTTATTTTCTTGCTAACTGTAACTTTTGTTTGTGCTGAAAAGGCAGACTATTTGTTTTATGAAGAAGATCTGCAGGATCTTTTGGATGATGAAAATGACGACTGCAACATCGGCTTACCCGGGGCCTATATCGGAATGAGCACAGAATTTAAGATTTGTGAAGAAAGGTCCTATTGTACTTATGGATACACAATTTGTGAAGATGGTGTAAAGGTAGAAAGGCAAGATAGTAAAAATTGTGAAGCATGTGATTACGGATGTTATCAATCTGGTTGCTACGACACTAAGGTAACTTGCGATGATCCTGCCAACTGTGTTCTTGGGGCCGATGAGGTCATCGATTTTGATGAGTATCTTCTTTTTGGTGTAGTCAACATGGTTGATCCGTCATGGGGTCTTTATAGGTTTAATATAAATGGAGGATTCCGAAATGTAGGCGATGATATTGGAAAGAGACAAGAATTTTATAGTTCGCCGGAACTACCATACGATTATTTTATTACATTGACTAAGGTCCGAGATGATCACATTGAATTCTCTATTGAGAGACTTGAAAAGGAGTGCGTTACTGATTCTGATTGCAAAGACAAATCTCTATTGAGTTGCGATGGTGGAAATCTCAGCAATCAAATCACTACATACACTTGTCGAAACGAAGCTTGTAATGTAAAGACTCAGGTGGTTGATAGAACAATTTGTGAATATAAGTGCGAGAATAAATCTTGCGTAAATTGTGACGGTTGTGTTGTTGATAATACATGTTTTTCTCCTGGTCCTATCAATGATACGGCGTTCTGCAGTGAAGCTAAATCTTTGGAAGATATTAAGTTGCCAAAAGAATCTTGCGAAAATGACTATGAATGTTCCCTATCTGAATGCGTTGAAGATTCTTGTAAAGACTATGGTTTTTGGGAAAAGATTGGTATGTGGTTTAGAAACCTATTCTAGGCGTTTAATTTAAAAATCACCTCTTACTATAATTATTGCAGGCCTCCATCGTATAGAGTACGATTCGAAATCGTCCACGGATACAATGGCGAGCTGAAGCCTCCATCGTATAATGGTATTGCACCGGTCTAGAAAACCGGGCCCGAAAGGGCATCCCCGTTCGATTCGGGGTGGGGGCGTTTAGGAATCGAACGGTTCGATACCCTCGCCTATATTTTAAATAGGCTGGGGTAGGCCCTTCGGGGTGGGGGCGTTCGAGGAATTATTATAGATACTCTACTAGACAAATCATTAAAAATACTCTTTTCTTATCTCACTTTGTATGGGGGGAGATAAGGCGAAATTAAACAGGGCAGATTTCGAGAGAGAGAGAATAGATTTCGAGATGCACGTCCTAAAAGTTTAGTTAGTTGTCTTACCTGCACGAGCATGGAAGGCGAAGGGGGTTATGGAAATCCGGCACACTGCGCACATCCAGACAAAGTGAGGAGGACGACATTAACGGAACCCGCTGGATATCGAAGAGGAAAAATAGGATTTAATAATGCTCCAAAAAGAGTTTGTGACGCTTATGGCTCAGAGCCATTGCCCGAGGGTGTTTCGATCCCAGAATTGCCAGAGGACCATGCTGCTCTTTTGGGTTCTCAGGGAAGATATCCATATCATGGGGATGCCGGATGCCCTTATGTTACCGAAGAGGCAAGGCTAATGGCTTTCGAGGAAGGGGTCGAAGCAGGACCGGGAACCAGAATCGCCTTTGTTGATATTTCTGAGATGGTGCGTGGCTCTGACGGTAATCCTGGGGAAGCTGTGAGAGATCTGTGCGATATGCCTCGTTGTGAAAAAGCATTAGGCTTTCAAGTTTATGATCCCAACGGCTACAGAGTAAAGGTTGGAATGCATCCAAACGGAAGAGACACTCAGGTGTGGGTTAGAAATGATCTGGTTAGGCATGGGACTAGTGCTCCTCTTGCGCCCGCTCAGGTCGCGACTGTTTTTGATCTAAAGAGATTCAATGATGATACCTATGATTGTCCTCACGATAAGATTGATGCTGTGTCTGACTGGCTGCGTGGGAATACAAATAACTTGGGATCAAGACCACTGGCTGGGGCGATTGGTCCCGTCAGATTAGGCGGTAGTTTTCGTATCATTGGGCCTGAACTCGTTGGCGAAGGTAGTTGTGCAGATGTTTGGGTTTATGATAAAAGATTGTTCAATTTTGAGGGAGGCCTGGAAAAGCCATTGGGGCAACTTGATGTAATTCCTGAGGGTATTATACCGTGTATGGATCCATATGGTATTTTTGATAGAGCTGTGAATAACATATCTAGAACCAGTCTATCTTCTAGCTCCAGTCTATCAGAAAGATTTAATTTAATGGGAATTTTAAAGCCTGTAGAAGATGATGCTCTAAGAGCCAGGGGCTTGGGGCATGAAATACGTATCGGTGCTGTTTCTTGGAGAGGTTATCACAGCATGTCTGGAAAATTCGGAAAGGACTTCTCAGAAGTAGCCGACTTCAGTGGAGAATAAGAAAACGTAATCTTTTTATTGCTCATTAATCAATATATTATAATGGATAAAGAAAATATCGAATTGGCTGAGGAGCATATCAAGATAGCCGGAGAGTTGGTCGAGAAAGAAGCGATCGATCTCGAGGGTGAAAAACGAGAGCATATGAAGAGAAGTGTTCTTGAGCTTGAGAAAGCCGAGGCTGAATTGGAAGCTGGCGTTGAAGAAAAGGATTAAAAGGTTTGTTTCCTGTATAATCTTATGAGGTTAGCTTTGCTATTTGTGTTAATATTATCTTTAAGTTTAGCTTCTGCTACGGCTGTAATTGAGCACAGGATTGTTGGGGATAAAGTTTTGACTTCGATGCAACTTGATGATGGGGTGAAGGTTATTCGGATTCCGTCTGATGCTAGAACGATTGAAGCTAATGAGGAGTTTGTTTTAGAAAATGATGGGATTTGGAAAGATCTTGAAACTAGCGCTACTTCGATTAGTTTTACCAGCGAATCTTATATTGATTCTGGAAGTGACGCTTCGTTTTTTATCTCGCGGAATCCTCTAGAGATTCCTGCCGAAGTCGTGCTCTTTTTGCCTGATGGTGCTACCCTAGATGAAGACGCCATTGTTTTCCCTGGTGATTATGAACTTTCCACAAACGGTCAGAATATTATTGTAACATGGGATGAGGTTGAGGAAGAGATGCTGGTCGAATATTCCTTGTCTTCTGGCTCTGGTATCTGGTGGTACGCTCTCCTGCTTGTTGCCATCTTAGTCCTGGCTTGGTTCTTTTTTAGAAAGACTCAGTCCAGAAAAAATCTAACGACGAACTTGTTTGGCGATGAAAAAAGAATTGTAAAGTATCTTGCTGGCAAGAAAAAGAAATCGTCTTGGACTAAGTCCATTGTGGATGATTTGGGTATTTCTAAGGTTACTTTGAGTCGGAAGCTTCGAAGCCTCGAGGGTAAAGGTCTGATTAAGAAAGTTCCTCACGGTAATTCGAATTGGGTTTCTTTGGCGAAATAGTTGTTTCATCTTGTTTCACGTGTTAATTATATATACTTTTTACTGTGGTTTGTTATGAAAAGCAAAGCTATGAAAGGAGGTATGAAATGAAAAAGATATTTATGAGTATGGCTGTGATTGGCCTTCTTGTAGTAAGTATGTTTGGCGTAATGGCCGCCGGGGTCGAAGAAGAAATTGAACTGCCCGAGCCGGGAAGGATTGGGTTTTTCGAGAATATGTTTGACCATATAAAGTTAGGATTGACTTTCAATAAAGAGAAGAGGGTTGAGAGAGCTTTGGAGATGGCCGAGAGAAGACTTGCCGAGGCTGAAGTTTTGGCTGAGAATGATCCTGAGGGTGCAGAAAGGGCGCGAGAAAAATACGAGTTCTTTTTAGCTAAGGCTGAGGGTGCTGTCGCCGGAATGGATGAGATTGGATGGAAGCCGGGTCCAGAGTGTAAGTCTAATAATTCTTTGGGCGAAAATCAAACGAACTGTATCGGTGAACCTGGAGAATATCATAAGCTCGTTCGTTCTCAAAATAAGATTGAGGCGCATCGGGAAAAGGTTGAGGCAATGCATTTGAGAGTTCTTGAAAAGTTCGAGAGTAAAAATATAAGTGAGGAAAGGATCGCTAAACTTGAAGAATTATTTGAGAAAAGTAATGCACGACTCGATAAATCCGAGGAAAAGATTCTCCAAAAGAAGGAGAATGCTAGGGTCAGATATAAGGTATTATCCGAAGAAGATGAAGATGAATTGAATGCTGCCCTTAGATCTGTTGAAGACGATGAGGGATTATCTGAGGCTCGAGAAAGGCGAAAGGCTAGGGCTGAAGTGAGAGTTGAGAAGCGTGAAGCTATTAGAGAAATGCAAACCGAAAAGCTTCGGGCTAAGTTGAGTGATTCGAATCTTACTGAAGAGCATAGGGAGCAAATTCAGAAAAGGATTGAAAACTTTGAATTAGGCACTGGCGAATATGCTGAGACTGCAAGAAAAACACAGGGTAGAGATTAGCCCTAAAAATTATTTTTTATTTTTTATTTTAATCTATATTGTTGAGTGCAACTATATTTATTAAGAAGTAATCTCTTCTGGGATGATGGCAAGAGCTGGCGTGCGACTTGATGAGGTTCCGCATTTTTCAAAATCACAGACTGTCAGTTGGAGTTGGCCGATGGACGGTGTTGATTATTGGGAACTTTTCAGGACTAGAAAGGATGATCTCGTAAAACTTCTGGAGAGACGCCTATGTTATTACATTGGAGCATTTGGGATGATGGCCGATGTAAGCCAGAGTTCTCCTCGAACTGATATTACCGATGCTAGAGGTGGTGTTTCTCTTTACCTTAGTGCTGGGGCGGAGTCTATTTCTATCAAAGATATGTCCGGTCGTGGATTTCTGATTGGCGATGAACTTTCCGTTCAAGGCAGGGCCGCCGGCTATTGCATCGGGTCGGATCTCCTAGAGGCCCTTGTGCCCGAAGCCCTTGGCCCAAGAGTTCATCATAATCATAGGAATGGCAGTTGGAGCCTGAGGTATCCTCTCCCGGATGGATTTTATCTTATTCCTGATGGTAAACTTACCCAGGATCTTGCCGGAAGACTTTATGGGTACAAGAATCTAGGCGATCAAGTAGAGGTTGTTGCCGGGGATAGTCGTCAAGAAATTAGAAGCCTTCATGGCTTAGTAACTATTTCGGATGGGATGTGCGAAGCCACTGGATTCTCGCTGGGTCAACTTGCCAATGTATCGTGGCCTGTTGCCAAACTTGCGGCTCTTTGCCGATAGTGATTAATCTAACTTAGCGTTTAGAACCCTGACGTCTGGGCTTAGAAGGTCTACTTTATCGCCTTTGAATCGGACGCCTCGCGCGACCCGTTGTATTAATTCTCGTCGGGCTTTGTCCATATAGAACTCCATGAATTTTTCCGGTTGTTCTTGTTTGAGGATTTTCCAGAAGAGGCCTTGGATGTTTGGATAGGGGAAGCGCGTAATGACGATTGAGTTGCATGTGTCTCCTGCGAAGTCGACTCCCCGTGAACATTTTGTTGTGAATAGAATGTCTTCTTCTTTGTTTGCGAAATCTTCAACGGCGGTGTTTCCTCGGGACTGGAGTTCTCGAAGTCTTTCTTGTGTGATTAGGTTATCGAACTTTAGCTCAGCGTTTTCGGCTTCGGTCGGAAGATCTTTGAACGCGCTGACATGGACTAGCGTCGGTGCTTTTGCATTTGCCATGCAGACGTCCATCATCTTTAGATAGCGGCGTCTTGTTACGGTTCCGTTTTTGAAGTTGGCGTAACTACAGTTCCTTTCTAGACCGGTTCGATAGATATTTATTTTCCCTGGGTTTTCCATTTCAGCTTCGATAGTTTTGAATTCATTGAGCCCGAAGATATCTCTTAATACTTGATCGGAATGGACTGTGCCGGACATCATAACCAAGACGTTGTTTGAGTCGATTAATTCTTTGAGTTTTTGGGCTAGATTGATTGATACGATGTTTACGAAAATTTGTGGTTCGTTTGATCCGCCCCTGTTGAATAATCCTCGCTGCTTACTATCTTGCTCTACTTTGTCGACGGAGATGTACGCTTCGTTGAGTAGGTTCTCGAATGTTCTTGCCGCCTCGACGACGGTGTTGTAGTAGCTTCTCTCCTCGTCTTCCGCGAGGTTCGGATTATCCAGAACTGTTTCGATTAGGCTAAGGATTGGGGACTCGTCTAGCTTTTGAATTTCTGTTAGTGGCGGGTTGAAGATTAGCTCGTTTATTTTATGGATTATCTCTTTTGCTTTCGTTCTTTTTTCCTGGTCGGATGGCATTAGGTTTGAGATTGAAGTTAGAAGTCGGTTTAGGTTGATCTTTTTTTCTGTGGCGAAACTGTCAAGAAACTCGTCGCATTCATCGATTATCTCAATGTCGGTCTTTGGCTTTCTCCCGATTGCTGACTCGATTATGTATTTCATGCTGTTGAAGATTAGGACGTCGGCGTCGGCGTATGAGTTGTACTGGTCGTAGTATGCGCAGCCTGTTTTTCGTCCGAAGAGTGCGAATTCTTTTCCGCAGCATGCTTGGTATTTTTTCTTGGTAACGTCGGGAAGTCCTTTTGGCTTTAGATCTGCAGGCATGAGTGGCGCCCAATATGGACAGGCTGGTGCGATATTCATTCTACCGACATCCGAAGCTGTTGAGAAATCTTCTTTGTTTACTTCGCTATTCATGTCGACGTATTTTAAAAGTTGCTCCGTGTTTTTCTCCCGGATCTCGATTGTGCATGGTAGGTCTTGGCCGTCGGCTCGCTCGCCGTTAAATGGGCATCGGAAGTTGTTCCGGCCTTTTATCACCGAGATTTTCATTTGATTACCATCTAATTTTTTGATGAACTTTGACATCGTGTAGTCCTGTTCGTATTGTTGTTGGAGGGATTTGATGGGGACGACGATTGATGTTTTTTTGAAGTGGCGCGCGAGGTTTAGGGCAATGGCCGATTTTCCAGTTCCACAAACTCCTTTGATGAAAATTATTTTATGGCCGGCGTTGATAGCGTCGAGAGTTTCTTTGACTACGTCGGCTTGAGTTTTCCCGTTTGAGAATTTTAGGGGCTTGAGCTCTTCGCTAGATTGATCGAATAAGTTCGCACCAGAATTGTCGCATGTATCTTCAGTTCGTTTGTATAATGACCACATAAATCACCTCTTGTAAGAAGGGGATGTTGGGTTTTTAAGAATTGTTGTGGTTTGGTGGGTTCTTTGAGTTAGAAAATGGGGCTTTGTTCTCCTGGGTTTAGGCAACTGTTGTTATCTGGGATTCGAAATTTGTGTGAGTTAAAGGATGGGGCTTCATCCCGGACTTCGTTACGGGATTTCGCACTGGGGACGTTTGTGAATTGGTTGTGGTCGAGTATAATAATATTATTAAAGGGGTGATTTTGTTTTGGAGTGATGAAAGACTTTGCGAACGATTGGTTTAGGGGATTCGGTGATGATCCGTTTTATTATAGGGGTCTTATGATTAGCCCCCTCGCCATAGAGGGTGGTGTTTCTGCGTCTGAAAGATGCAAGATTGTTGACAGGGTACTCGGTGCGGATAAGCCCCATGAGGGGGCTACGGAGACAAGCGTTATCCTTTCGGATGCCTTGAGGTATCGAGAGGCGACTCCTCCCGATGGCTCGCTGGTACTCGGCAAGGGAAATATTGTTTGGGCTGGTTGTTAATCCCTCTTCCCCAAACCAAACCACCCAGTCTTTTTTTCTCGTACCTTTCCTTTTTCGAGGCATGAGATTCTTTTTTCTGATTCTTTGAGATCTAACCTTAGATTTTTAACTTGTCCCTTGTAACTTTCGATGTCTTGCTTGAAGCTGTTTTTGATTCGGTCTTCGATTTGCGCGAGGTCTTTTACCATGACGACGGTCTTTTGGATTTGCCTCACCGCGTCGAGAGCAAGTTTTAATTGTGAGATTTTTTGATCGAATTCATCGACATCTTTCCTGAAAGCATCTCTGATCTTGTTGTCTTCCTTTTTTGCGTAAGTATATTGTTTGTCTTTCTTCTTGAGATATTTTCGCATGGCTTCGCTGAGGTTTTTGATCTCTTCGATATCTTGCCTGATTAGAATAAACGATGTTTTGATCTTATTGTCGAAATCTTTGATAGATTTCTTGACGAATTTGTCTAGGGGTGACTTTGCCATGGGATTATACTTTTTCCGAGGATATAAAGATTATTGTGGTGGAGTTCGTGATTATAATTGTCTTACGGCTCGCTGCTCAGCGTACCCCTTCTGCGGCTGAGGCAAGCCGTGCGTGAAATCCGTTCTCGCTTCGCTCGCTGCGGATTTAAAGATTATTGTGGTGGAGTTCGTTATTTCCTTGCGGAGTAAAAAGTTGTTTCATCGACGGAAAGTAGTGAAAAAGTCGCGGAAAAGTTTTTAACCTGATGCGACTGATAATTTACATGAAAAGAGTAACGCTAGAGAGGTTTATGTTTGATTTTCTGAAAGGGGGTTTAAATAAATAATGAAAAAAATATTAACTGTTATGAGTTTGCTTTTTGTGAGCTTGTTAATGGTTGGTGTTGTTAGTGCTGGAGGTGGCGGTAGTGGAATGTATGTTTCTGATGTGACTCTTGACGGAGGAAGCAGTGTAATTGTTGAATCCGGAGACGATGTTGATACAGAAGTTACTGTAACAGCCTGGGGGATGGGACAAGGAAACGATTGGGAATCTACGGCCTATATGATTGAGGGCGCTGGGTGGACTTGTGTCGATACAGCAGATCATACTTATTCTCCTAGCGGAGAATACGTAGAATCATTTACTATAACAGTCCCTGCTTTGGTTGCTGGTTCTTATGATTTTTCTATAAGAGCTTACGTAGACGAAGACGATTGTACTGGTTCTAATGATGATTTTACTCTTGACGATGGAATTATCGTTGTTGAAGAAGATTCTTGCAGCGATTGTACGCTTGATATTGTTAACCCTTTGACTGGTTCTTTCTATAGTACTGTCCAAGGAGATATATTGATTGACTGGACTGCAACCGGTAACGATTGTGGTTCAAGTTGGGATGTCTTTTATGGTGTCTGGGATGATAATGATGGATGTAATCTTGATTCGGATACTTGGGGGGCTGGCTTTTTAGCTGATCCACATGTAACTGAATTTTTCTGGGACGTTTCTTCTATTGATGAAGAAAAGGTTTGTGTGAAAGTAGAAGGTGACTGTTGCGATGACGCAATGGAGGGACCTCTTTATATAGATAATATCGATCCTGTAGCTGATGCTAATGGTTTGACTTGCTGGTGTGGTGATGATTTCACCTGCGGTGAGCCACAGCAATTAGACTGTCAGGACTGTTGTGATCCGTCCCCTCGCGAAGAGGATGTTTACACATGTTACGAAGGTGACCCTGTGACTTTGGATGGATCTGCTTCTGAAGATCCTGGACAGTTCCCTAGCGGAATTGTAAGTTACGAATGGATTGTTGAAGGTCAGGGATCTGTTTATTCAGGTTCGAACCCAACATTCGAGTACGATTGTATTGATGGAGATATGTCTCTTGATGTAGAGTTGATCGTAACGGATGATGTTGGTAATTCTGGAAGTAATACTTCTCGAATTGATGTCAAAAATGTTGCTCCTGTTTGTGAAGGTATCGAAGCTGTTACTGATGTCCCATTAGTGGACGGAAGTGCAGATGTTACTTTTACTGGAAGTGCTTCTGATGTATCTCAAGCTGATGAGGATAATCCTTTGGAATTCAATTGGAATTTCGATGATGGTGCTGTTTTGGCGAATGGAGAAGTTGTAACACATACGTATACTATTCCTGGTGTTTACACTGTTGTTTTATCTATCGAAGATAAGGACGGCGGAGTAAGCGAGCCTACTACAGAATGTGAGCATACAGTTCAGGTTATCGATCCTGTTGTATTGACTCCTCAAGAAGTTGCTGCTTTCTATCCATTAGTCACTGACTTTGGAAATGATAACGGTAACGCTCCTAACGAGTTTGTTCACAATGTTGGTAGTCCTGATGATTGCCAGAAGATTATGGGCCCTGCAAATTTGAGGGTTTATGATTTTGGTGGACAAGATACTTGTACTGTCAAATGGGATAGATCGGATATTGCGAATCCTACAAATGCTGATAGGGGAGACCACTTTATTTTGGTAAGAATTTATGACGAGGATAATGCTTCGGACGTGAATTATTACTCTTTCAATGTGATGGTTCACTCTTGGATAATTCCTTTAGACGAGGAGTGGAATTTAATGTCTATTCCTCTGACTGCTGAAGATTCAAAGCCTGGAATGGTTTTTGAGGGTGGTACTGGAACTCCTATTGATCAAATTTGGTCTTATGAGTACAACTCAGATACTGATACTAGTGAATGGATGTGTGTAAAACCTACTTCCCTTACTGGTACTGGTAGTAGTTGTGGTACTGGAATTACAAAGTTGGCTGAGGTTAAGCCTG
>Ga0075122_10002689_pt1 | contig 11585 bp, 16 predicted proteins | sample AntAceMetag02UKB_FD_69790 | JGI IMG/M metagenome (GOLD analysis project Ga0075122, IMG submission 69790) | Saline lake microbial communities from Ace Lake, Antarctica - Antarctic Ace Lake Metagenome 02UKB | ecosystem: Environmental > Aquatic > Non-marine Saline and Alkaline > Saline | place... | reverse complement strand
GATGGTGTAACAGAAACCAGTTTCCAGTTTCCATCGGCCTTTAATTCCTTCTTCTTCAAATCGACTTTATTGGCCCAATTGAAAGAACGTCCGTTCTGATTTTTGGAGCGAATCTTGCCCTTTGCAATCAGAAACATGAATTCTTCTTTTTCGCCGTTGAAGTCTTTGCGGATGATTTTAGCCATGTCTGTTTCCTCCGGTTAGGGTTTGCTCTTCCTCTTCCTCTTCCTCATCTATAGAAATTGTATCGTATTTATGGAAGAAAGTCAAGGCGTTTTAGGAGAAAAATTAGAAAATAATCCTTTCTTAATAGTTAACGATTTTGTTCGTTATTTTTAACAACCTTAGTGAAGAAGGTCCCTCTCTGTCCGGGTTTGTGCTGGACAAGAACTCCCCTGTCCGCCCACCGGCGAACCCACCGCCAGCCCAAGACCCTTATGTGTCGTTTGTTTTCTTCCAGAGTCCGATGTTTATATACGGCATCTTTTCTTTCCTTATATATAACATTCATCAATGCGAAAATATCCTTATTATTGAATTGATCTGGCAATCTCTTAAAAACTTCCTTAGCCAAACCCCTGTATGATTTTTGGATAGTCTTTTGCTCTTTCGTTATAGTCTTCGATGTGGTTTTTATATCATGTAAACATCTTTGTGTATTTCGGGCCTCCATATCCAAACTGATACAATTCCAACATAAAACTTCGGTGATGGTTTGGCCCGAAGAATCTAATTCTTTCGTACAGACTTTTTCCCCACACCTTTTACAATCTAATTCAATTACATCATTGTCTGGCATTATGTGAGTCCCAGAAAATTAACGAATTCCTTTAACACTATTTCCAAAGACGTCTGTTTTAAGTTCTCATTACCAATTGCCCCAACGTGTCGATGACCACCCCCGCCAAATTTCTCACAAAAAGTACCAATGGATAAATTGTGTTCATCTAAATATTCCGGTCTTGCTTTTAATGACAGTGATTGAATTTTTCTATGACTGTTAAAAATGGCCGAACAAATAACTTCCGGCTCCCTTTCATAAATATCATCAGCGACCAAATGATGCAATTCTGGAACAGTGGTGTATGCCAATTTATTATCATACCCCAGAATCCAATCTGCATCATCTTTGATTTTCTGGATGTGCTTCTTTTTACGGTCACAAAAGATTTGTTCTGAATCTGTCAACTTACAAGAGCCATCGAAAAACCTTTTGATAAAAGCCTTAGACCAATATTTAAAGTATAGGAAATTAAGCTCTTCTGCTTTTGGATATTGCTTTTTCCACAAGTCCCAATCTTCTGCTAATGTAACAAATTCGTGTAGATGCTTTATCTTATCCAAATGTGCTTTTGACATCAGATAGAAAAGTAAACTGGCGGCGGACTTTGAACCGTCCCAGAAACAATTCTTTTTTCCCTGTACGTGAGAGGATGTATCATGGTGATCTACAAAATAAACATTATCCGGCAATTCATCCCCAAAGGCGTCTTTAAAATCCTCTTCCTTAAAGCTTAAATCTACTACAAAGGTTTTCTTATACTGTTTATAATTTTCTCGGTGCATGAAAAAACAAACATAATCCCGCAATTTCTTGTAACCTAATGGTGTTATTTCTACATTATCTTTTCCATACACGTTAGCTAGAATGATTGCACAAGCACCACCATCAAAATCATTATGAGTGAGGACACAAATTTTATCAGTCATGTTTTTCTCCCAAATATTTTAAAAGCTCTTCCAACTCTTTGATGTATTGATTCTTTCTCTTGGTAGGACTAGAAATCATGCTATTATAATATGCGCCATCTTTCTTCAATTCTTTTAATAGTTTCTCCAACTTCAAACGCTCATCTTTACTGAACCTATAGATGGGAAGATCGCAAATTTTATTGATGATATCAGAATCCTTTGTAAAGTTGGAGATAAATGTTTTCATTTTTTCCCTACTCATTGACTGTACTTTTTGGGGGAAGTCGCTTGTAATGATCTTGTACAAAACCATATTATAAAATAGCTTTTCTTTGCAGATTTTTAAATTGTGTACATACCGCTTTTCGAAAAACTTTAAACGCCAATCTGTGAATGATGATATAATTTCATTAGCACCTGAATACTTTTTAACAGACAGTCCATCAAAATCCATGAATGTGAAATTGGGGTTTAGTCGTTTAACCAGACCCAATAGATTCAATAGTTTTTCCTTGGTATATTTTTTGGTCATAAGGGGCAATTCTATTTCTATATTAAATGTCTCTTTGCTATTGTCCTTGAAAGAGCGGATAAGATTTTTGTCTACCAGTTTATTTAAAAGGTTGATGTATTTTTCATGGGTGTATTTGATTGGAACTTCTGTTACGCGAAGTTTTTTCTTGGATATAATTTCATAGACACCTTCACACGATAGACATTCATTGTTTTCTTCATCCAATTCTATAAAAGTTCTACCCTTAAACCCCTTATAGTATGGCAGAATCTTTTCGAGTCCGTCTTTCTTTAGATGGTGAATTTGATTCTTGATAATATCTTTTGGATTGTAGGGTATGATCTTACAAGCGAAACCGACCGCAATTGCTTCTGATGGATTTAAAATTACAGTCGGAATTAATGGTAGAAAATATTCTACTTCCTTTCGAGACTCATCATAAGTAGGAATGTAAGAAACAATATCTTCATCGACCATCAAAATCTTTTCGGCATTCTTGGATAACTTAGCCCAAATGTAACGGTCGGCGGCGGCGGTTCCGCCATTTAATCTGGTTCCATAATTGCCTTTAGGGTGTATGAATGAGTAATTATTGTAGCCCACAAAATCTTGGCCGAGAGTAACTATCGCCCCGGAAATTGAAGCCGAACCATGTGCATGTAGTGGGGCGACCAAACCAGCAAGCTCCACAACCTTTAGGAAGTCTTTGGATTTATTCTTCTTAGCAATCTGTAATATTCTTCTAGTCACTGGTTTTAGGCCATCACGAATTGATGGTAACTTGGAAACTTGGTACAGAGAAAATTCTTTGTATTCTCTCTGTATAATGCTTGTGATTGTTCTATTCAATTTCTGTAAGTTTCATTTTTGAGTCTCCTCTAATTTACGGGAAAGCAATCTAATATGCTCTGGGACCAAATCATTTAAAACGCCTTTAGTATAAACCAAATCATTATCTTCCATCATTTTCTTAGTTTTTTTATTTACTTCTCTAAATATCCGTTTCATTAATTTATTATATCCGGTTCTCCAACCCCTTATGTTAAACCATCTATACTGTAAAGTAAAATCCTTTTTGTTGATGTCAGAAAAACGAAGATTAATTCCCTTGTATATACCAGCATAACTGCTCGAATATGTTGAAATTTTACAATCAATTGTATAAGAAATCTGTAAAATTAAAAAGCCCCGCCAGTTCGACTGTTCTATGATTTTAGAGTGTGGAAGTTTCTGGGAGATAAATTCCAAAATATCTAGATGATTTTTTTCCATTTCTGTAAGTTTCATAGCAACTTTCCCAATCCCCGGATTCCGGAAAACGAATTTTTAACTAGCCAATCTTTATCTATAAGCTTCCGTTTCATTCTTATAGCAAAGTCATTAATATCCTTGACGTCAATTCCCTTTGGCCACACGAAGCACTTTTTATCCATTTTTAATAGTCTTTCTGTCAATACCTTTCCAGCTTCATCGTTATCATTCAACCAAATTACGTCTTTAAATTTATCAGAAATATATTCTATTACTTCATCCGATATTCCTGTACCAGTAATAGATATAGAATTTTCGATGTTCATGGAATCAATGATTCCCTCTACTACAAATATTGTATCATCATTGTCTACTATTTTTTCATTAAAAATTGCAGTTTTTGGACAACACTCAAAATCACTGGTCATAAACCTAAGAGCGTTTTGATCGTCCCCAACATAACGAGCTTGAAAATAATACGGAATATCAAACTCATTATAGTATGGGATAATTATATAGTCTTGAAATTTTTCATCTGCATATTCTTGTGGATTGCCACAATAGTAACACTTATCAACAATAACTACAGGGACCATTCTTTTTATTAGATATTCCCGAGCCGCAGATTCTTTGTCATTCAGGAACGTAACGTTTTTAAAAGAAGCACAACTACTTTTCAAAAAATTAACCAAGTCTCCGAATTCTATTGAAGAATTGAGAGATTTTTCTATACTATCATCCTGTTGTGGAATTTCTTCTACGAAATTGTTTTTAAAAGACTCGTAAATTGTATTGGCAATGCTATCATAAACACTTGGAAAGTATTTCTTAAAGAATAGGTCCGCCCTCTGTGAATGATGGCAATTATGACAATAGACAACATTGGGTTCTTTTTGGGTCATAAGATAAAAACGTTTTTTGTTTTTATTTTTTTTGGAATCACCACAAACAGGACATCGGCCTACGCACCGATTTTTGGATAACTTCTTAGCACCTTCAATCGTCTTCAAAAACATGTTTTGTAAAATATGCTCTGGGATTTTCATGGGCTATAATCCTTGAATAATAAACTCCAATGCTTTAAGGGCATCTTCTTTTTTCTGTACAATGGACGAACACATTACTTTCATAAATGGATGCTTGATATAATTTTCATCTTTGGATAGCATCACAATGGGCTTATTCAACAAATATGCCCAAGCAATCTCCACAATAGACCCCGTAATTGGTCTTTTGTTTTTGAAAGTATCCGTGTTGATTAAAATTATATCTGCATTCTTTACGGAAGTTAGGTCCCTTGACACAATCAGTCCAGCATCAATTTTAGAATCTAGTCCATGGTTCTTAATAGTCTCAGGTGCTTCCCCGTTAGTTGGGTCCAACCAACGATAACCGGGACGGTTTTCCTTAAACCAATTTCTCCATTCACGACATTCCTTATCACAATCATTACTAATGTATCCAGCCAAATAAATTGACGGACAATAAACATTGTTCAACATCACAAACCCTCCTTATTTCTTTGCAAACCCGGCCAAATCGCCGTTCTCTTTTGCTTTTAAATCTTCGTAATCTTGCATCTGTCTTCGATAGTATTCTAGTTTAGCACATTCAAAGGTAGCTATAATTTCAGAGAATTCTTTGTAGTTTTTTGCTTTCATTCCCAATGCCAACTGTGAAAAGACATAATTCAAGTCGCCACCACAGGGACCACCAAGTAGGTCTTGCATTCTTTCTATGAGATTATAAATCTCTTCATCAATTACAGACCTTCGTTCTTGCTTAATGTATGGCATCGAAAGTTATCCCCTTCTCTTTTAATTTCTCTAAAAGAATTACTTGAGATTCCTCTATTGATAAGTCTTTATTGTCAATGATTATATCAAAATCTTCATAAGAATCCAAAGCAATTTCAGAAGAATGTGCATCCTTGGAAACCCAATTCCTTGTTAGTCGTATTACCAAACCGCCACGCTCTCTTATACCGTCCGCTTCATTTGGAAACCTAACATCCGATATTAAGACATACGGGTTATTGGAATATGTCTTTTCAATAGTTCTAAATGTTAAGTCACACCAAAAGTTTTTGTAAAATCGTCTACAAACATCGGTTCCAAAAATCTGTAATAATTCTCTAACGGTTAAAGCTTCATGAGGACGTGTATCCATGGGTCTGTGTATCATGTTTATTTCCTTTGAAACATCTTCCCACAAAACAGGGGATGGTCCATTTTTCATTGAGTCTGTTCCGTAAAGAGTTTCTAGTGGGATACCGAAAACCGATTCAACTGTTTCTTTTAGAGAATCAGCAAAAGCCATTTTCGTCATCCCGAAAAAATTCTTTGCTAAAAGATCACACATGGTATCTTTGCCGGATTGTTTCCGTCCTGAAAATCCTAATATAATTTGAAACCTCCCTTCAATCTATAAATTCTGCGGTCTCCTATTCCTGTTCTTCTTCCACTGGCGAATATAATTTTTTGAATTTTTCATCCGACATAATTTCAAAGACCCTGCTATCCCTCTCATTTTGTACTAGCCAGTCTCCCGGACACGCCATACAACCATCTTGTATACAAACTTCGCCCTCTTTTAGCCGCACACACCCGTGCGCCCTCAATGGTTGTCCACAATAACCACAAAACTTTATTGATCCAGAATCAATGCTTCGAAGGGTTTCTTTGTCACACGATTCTACCCGTTGGCATCTTATATTGCTCGTTTTTTCGGTTACAATTACCCAATGATCTGCTGATACCTTTGGGGGATTCTTCACATATCTCATTTTATCTCTCCTTATTTTAAAAAGTAATAAACGTTGTTACTCAAAATGTCATTGATTATTTATCGTTTTCGTCTCCAAATTCTTTGTCGATTTCTTTATTGAAAGCGTTGGCGTCAAACTCTTCATCATCGTCTTTCTTTTCCTCTTCTTTACCGTCCGTTTCCTTTTCTTTTGGAGGGGTAACGTCTTTTGCTGGAACATCATCCCCAAAGGGATTTTCTTTCTTGACTTCATCAGCGGCCTTTTCGATCTCCCCGATTAAGTCTAGAGTTTCTTTGTCTTTGTCTTTGTCTTTGTCTTTGGGATTTTCATCCGAAGACCCCCCGGAGACATTCTTGGGCATCTGGTCTCCATTTTCCCAAGCCTCATAACGTTGCCGAAGCTCTTCATAGTTCCTGAATTTGTCTTCCGTAAGAATTTCTTTTTCCAAATCGTAACACTGTGAAGCCAGTTCATCTAACTTTTCTTCATCACCATCAAACAGTTTGGTGGATTTTCGAGAAAATTCAGAACCATCATAATTAGGGTAGTCGCTTACTAATTTCACTTCCAAATCAAAGGTCGCTCCCTCAAACGGAGAATAATAAAGAAAGTCTGAACTCATGGCCTTGTCCAACTTTTCTTTAATTTTAACTCCAAACTCCATCATAAATACTTTGCCATTCAAAGCCCCCTCTTCTCGGGGGTCATCTTCAATTAGAATGTTTGCAACAAATCTTTTTTTACCATAGCGACTCATTGCAATGCTTTTGTCCATAGGATTATCGCTTTTGAACAATGGGTTTACAACGTCACAAATTGGACATTTTTTACCTATACTCTTTGGACAATGTTCATAAAAACGATGATTGTCGGGACCGAAGCCATGCAATTTTCTCAGTACAAAGGGCATTCCGGTTTCTGAATCTGGATTAGGTAGGAAACGAATCTTATATTCGGTTTTGTCCTTAGACTTATCCATCGTGGGTTTCCAAATCTTGGAATCCAGAATAGAGAAATCTTTTTTTGAGGACACATTATTTTCTTGGTGTTGGGCCTTTACTTTCTCAAACATTTCCCGAACATCTTTAAACTTTTTGATAGCCATTTGTTTTTCCTTTCAAATAATTTTCATTTTGAATTCCGCACACAAAATCATCAATTGATTTTGATTAAATGCTCCTTCAAAATACGTTTTGCTTTTCCTTTAGTCTCGGCTCCAAGAAACTTTTTACAGAATTGCACACTAACTATTTCTTGGGATTCAAATAAATCGGGATGTCTGCGCTTGACCCTATCCTTGTAATTTACCAAATATTGTTTTGGGTCTGGTTCCTTCTGTTCTTGTGGATTCTTTTTGGGCCTAGTTACCATATCCATATCCTCCATTAAAGTTAGTATACCCGATTCAATGTCCTTTTTTAAGTAAAATATTTCTTTTTTTCTGATTTTTTAAAAGGTAATTAAAGCCCTTAATTAGTATACTTTCCAATTGTGGATTCTGTTCTATTCTCTTTAATATAATTTCATACTGCTGGAAAAACCGTTTCGCAAATACCATCAGCATTACATCGTTTTTATATTTGGTAGACTGTAGAGTCTTGGAATATACTATGATATCTTCGGCTATTTTGTTTTCTCTATAATGTCGTAGGGATTGTGGGATTCTGCCATTCTTGAAATAATGTTTCAAAGTTATACTATTCTCTTCACAATAATTGTTGATAAATTTGAAGCTGGAAAATACAAAGTGAAGATACTTCTTTTCTGAACCATATTTTTTCTCACCTTCATTATAGCAATCCAGACTTTCCAGTGTCATCAAATTCTGAACATAAAATTCGTCTTGTAATCTCTTGGCATTTAGTTTCATGAACAGTTCAATTTTATCTAGAGTGTCAATTTGATTTTTTCTAAAATGAACAATTAATCTTGAAAATGATTTGACGTCTTTTCTTTTCTGAAACGTCTCTAATTTTCCAATTCGCATAAACGAACTTGTAAAATGGGATTTGGCCGATGCATATAGTTGATATATCCTATAGGCATTGGTTCTCTCATTAGCCACCAAGCAAATCCTCAAAATCCCCCGAATGTTTAACTAAATGGGGTGCCCTGCGTTTTGCCTGAATGACACACAATTTTTTGTTTACAGGATTCAACTTATTAAAAATTTCGCCCGGATTATTCTTAACTCCAAGTATATCGGATAAATCTAAAACGATTTCAAAAACTCCAAGGCCATCTGCAAAATATGATGGCTTTAGCCGGTCGATCATTTTGTTAATGATCTTTTTTAATTCATGATGCACACCCGGAATAGACATTCCCATAGCCTTAGCTACATGTTCTAGTTTATTGAGTTTCGGACTTGGACGTTTACTCCTCATTATTTTTTTCCTTTACTATCCGCACCGAGCATCCTATTTCCGCTGTGACACTAGAAGGATGCCACGTCTTGTCGTCACCGGGAAGACGCTTAATCAACTCTAATGCCGTAGGACTCTGCGACACTATCGTTGCGAAGTCAGTCGCCTCCAAGTCGTCAATTAATCTATCTTCTGGTACATCAATCGCTATCGTTATTGTCTTCATTATTTTTTCCTTTCATAGATATATACATTATCACAAACAACAAACTCTGTCAAGGCATTTTTTATTTTATTCTATATCATCATTATAATTTTGTTCATCGTCAATGGGACTGTTGCCGGTTCTGAGAGAATTTGCCGATCTTGTCAATCTATCCAAACGAGCATCACTGGCGGCTTCGTCCGTAAATTTGGTTGTTTGGTGGTCCAAATTATACAAATTCATTGTATCATAATCCACACCGATTAATGTATTAGTTCCATTCTTGGAGAATCTGGACTTAACTATTCGGGCCTCTACTTGGTCCAGTGAATCATATTCTTCGTTACGATTTATGATTATCATAGTATCGGCTGTTTGGGGAATGGCGATTGATTCACCAATATTTTCCATACCCGGAGCGGAGTTAGAAAATCCAGACCTGTTAATTTGACTCCCAGAAATTACAGGAATTTCAAATTCGCACGCCATAGCCCTCAATTCGATAGCTACTTCCATGGCCCTTTGGTATAGTGCTTCACTACTATGTTTGTTATTATTTGGATTCATCAATGTGAGATAATCCACAACTACCAAATCAGCTTTGAAGTTCCGTCGTTGTTCCAAATCCTGTAAGAACGCACTAAGAGTATTTGAAGAAATTGTTTTCGGTGTATATTCCTTGATGATCAGCGAACCCGAATCCCTGAGTTTTTTAATTTCACCAATAACATATTCCTTTTCATGTATCAACTCTGATATTTTCGTTTTACTAATACCGGAATCAAATCTCTTGCCGATTTCATCTTCTGAAATTTCGAAAGTAAAATAGACAACTTTTTTACCTGAGAAAACTGCATTACGGGCGAAATTGATCATCCATAAGGTTTTTCCTGCATTGGCCGCACCCGCAATTATATTTAAGGTCTTGTTTCGCCATCCACCACCTAATAATTTATCAAGATGGGAAATGCCCGTTGGCATTAAAATATCTTTTTTGGACATTCTTTCATATCGTTCTTCTAGAGTTTCAAAATATTCTAGTCCTAGATTATCATCGAATGAAATCGAAAATACCTCTTTGACTTTATCATAAATAGGACTAATATTTCCTTCGTTAATTAAATCGTATGATTCTATCAATGCCGACTTCAACAAATTCTCTTGAATAAATCTCTGTGTCTTGTCCTTTAACCAGTCTTTATTTTTGCTACCATCAAAATCATAGGAGAATAAATCCTTCACAGCCGTCTTAATATTGCCAATTTTACAATATTCTTTTTCGAGCTTATCTGAATTTGCATCGATTTCTGATAGCAAAACGTTCTGTGGGGGCAATATGGAATACTTCTTAAAGTGCTTACCTATTATTGAATTGATGGCTGAGTATTCTTTCTGTACAAAGAATCCTGAGAAAACTTTATCGCCAAATTTTCTGTAAAATATTGGTCGAGTTACTAGAGACGAAATTATCTCTCTTTCGTATTTATTCAAAATGTAATACCCCATTTCTTTTTGTATAAGACAAAGACCTTCTTAAATTTGTCTACGATTTTCCAATCACCCCAATATCCCATATCTTTCAAAAAGCTTTTAGTGGACGTTGACATATATGCTTGACATTCATCAAGGAATTGTTGCTTTGAATATCCCATATCGAATATCATTTTACCAAACCGGCTTGATTTTTTCCATGAATTAATTAATTTAATCATGACCTTTTTATACTCTGGGTCCAAATTATACAATCCATGAGCAACTTCGTGGGCGATATCTTGGCGTCTATATGCCCCTATTACACAGAATCTATTCTTGGATAAATAGTATTCTTTGACAGCGGGTCCAATTATTTTCAATAGTGCGGTCTCTTTTCTAGACAGTTCACCTAAATTATACATCTTATAGAACTTGGCAAACTCGACATCCGGAACATTAAACCCACACCAATCCTCTGTATAAGAAAAGTTACCATATTTTTCTGCATAGAGGTCCATATATTGTTCCATATCAAATTTCTTACCACGAACAATGATCAGAGACGATTCATAAAATTCTTGGATTCTCAAAAATGACATTGTAAGTATGTATTGGGATTCCGCCCAGAATAAATAAATCATCCCACCATTAACTTCCCATTGATGTTTCAGTTTTAATTGACCCTTAGAATGGGAAACCTTCAATTTCCGGCGAAGTACATTGGGGTTTTTGGTCATTTTATTCTTCTTCATCTGCCAACATTTCCCTTTCTATGCTTTCCATCTGTTCATCTGTAAATGATGAATACGAATTTACCTTGGATACATATTTATCAATCGCAGTTAAAACATCCGGCGTAAAGCACGTTTCGTTATATAATTTTTTCTCAGAAACATGTTTGTCCAAATGGGGTACATAGATTCCATTTTTCCCGTCAATCTTTTCAAAGACTCCAGCACCCAAAGCATAATTTAAAAGTCCATAGAATTTGGTCATACCGGTTCTAAATCTAACTTCAATGCTAGCCTTTTGTTCCTCTGGGACCACACGATTTTTCACTGTAGAGGCATTCATGTAAAGACCCGTTTTTATATTGACAACTTTACCCTCTTCAGTTGTAATTTGTTCTTTCAATTGTGCCTTTTCGAAATGGATTATGATGTGAGAATTATAGATAGCCTTGGAACCCCCTGACATTTTTCCACGCCCCGCAAACATGGCGGCGGGATTTTCATAAACGTGGTTGGTGAAAATGAATGGAATATTATATTTGCTAACAATGGAATTAATGACTCTGAAAGCTGAATTCATTTGTTT
>Ga0075122_10002688_pt1 | contig 11589 bp, 7 predicted proteins | sample AntAceMetag02UKB_FD_69790 | JGI IMG/M metagenome (GOLD analysis project Ga0075122, IMG submission 69790) | Saline lake microbial communities from Ace Lake, Antarctica - Antarctic Ace Lake Metagenome 02UKB | ecosystem: Environmental > Aquatic > Non-marine Saline and Alkaline > Saline | place... | reverse complement strand
AGTAAGATCTTCTGTCCACGCAGCTCCGCCCCCGGAAGGAAGTACTGTTGTTGTAGTGGCATCTTTTGGGACATGGTCAAAGTATATTGTATACGGACTGGTTGGTACGTTGAAATAATCACCCGTAACAAGCCACCCCGATGCATTTTTGTCTATTTTTGTTACGAATGTATCGTAAGAGTTGGGGTAATTCGCCATTGTGTTCTCCTTTTTAAGCAGGTTTTACAAATACGCCTGGATTTGAATAACACTCTCTAAAATAAATGTATCTATTTTCCTTGTCAACTAGAAAATAATCATACATTGCTGAAAGCGCATATAAAGTTTGTCTATTTTCATCTAAAATCCAAATGTGTCCTTCTTCATCTATATCTATACCAGATGGTACGACACCACTTGGAAATATGTTTGTAATATCAAAAGTCACTAAATGATCCATATACTCACCAGCTGGAGCTGGGTGTGGATTTGATATATTTAATAAATATACTTCAGTACCCGGTACACCAGACGGAGTATGCCCTATCCACCATATCATGTCGCTATAAAGTGTAAACCCCTTTATATATCCAGATGCATCTACATCGAATGAGTCATATGTTTCCATGGTCTCTGAATCTTGCCTAAGAAACTTGGTAACATCTCCATAATCATGGGCCCATGTAATATCGTGCTCTCTTTTATACTGCTCTATCTCTTTTGAATTTATATCAACGATTCCACTAGGTTTTATGGGCATTGATATTCCAAGTCCAGCTGCCCTCTCATCACTGTACGGTTCTTCATCAAAGACATCTAGCCTAGTTGGCAGTACATGATAGTAAAATTCTTCTAAGTCACTTATCTCCCCCACCTGTATCTGATTGTACGTATCTGGATTTGATCCTGCGAGCTGAGCAAATGGATAACCACTAGGGTTAGCTCCCGATGGAGCTGTCCAGCACTGTATATTTTGATTATTTAAAAACGAGATTACAGACGGTATTTTCATCCTATATAACGTGTCTATCTCATCTACCGGTGCGAGATCTATGAACTTATCATTGAGTGCTTTTGACAACTTCTTCTCCACCCCGTGAAACTGTCTAGCCACAGGAGACATGAACTGTTGTGCTACAGAATCAGGGTTAGACCTAATAGCAGTCCAGTACGGGAACATATTGGCCATCTCTTGTGTGATATGACTCTTATAATATCCACTGGCGGCTATATTGCCAGAAGGATTAATGTATGATGTTGAAATAAACTGTGGATAGGCCATTGTTCTCCTATATAACCTTTATAGCTTCTGCGCTATTGGGATTTGGATAAAACATCTCATCTTCATATATACTTATATTTCCAAGCATACATGGCTGCTCTCTAAAATAATAACAAGTTATAGTATGATCTTTTATCTTGGGACTAACATCCATTATGCGTTGCCTGAGTTCATTCAAAATGAAAGTTCCTCCAAGTGGTATATTTACTATGTACCTTTCCGTCGCAGTTGTTACGTCGCTTTTTATGTTTGTCTTCTCGACATCTGTTACTGCGGGTATAAACACTACCCTTATTTCTAGATCTACTGGTACTACAGTCGGTCTTACTGCTGTGCCACGTATACCATACGCCTGCACTTTGTCTATTGCTGCCTGGACATCACTTAATAATGAATCTGTTGCGAGTCCTTCTGTTGGTATAACCAGAACCTCATAGCTACCTATTCCTGCTGAATACGGCCTCATTACAACGTCGGCTACCCCCCCTACAGATAGGGCTGCTAGCCTTATGGCTGTTTCATTTGCCTTCTCTCCGGCAAGAACGGCATTGGATATCCTATACCTATAATTTTCATCAGACTCAGTATCTGACCCAGAAACTATTGCTTTAGCATTTGTTGTATATACACCGTCAACACCAATGTCTGATTTTATTAAAGCATTAACACCCACGTTATAGTCGGACCCAACATCTGTACTAGCTATGGGTACATATATCTCAGTGGCTCCAGCACTGAATATCGTATCAGACGAAACGGTGTACTGTATCACATCATCGCTTGTTCCAACAGTAGTGTCTTTGGGTATAAACAAATCCGTAATATAATCATCAAGAGTACCTCTTGTTACGTAAAATTTCTGAACCTCATCAACCGCTGTCTGTGAAGCGGCCTGAGATCCATTTCTTGTAACATTTAGTAGCGCTCCTATTAAATCTAAAAAATATCCCTCAGCCTTTGATACAAATCCCATAGCTTGGTTGAGTTCTAAAACACCGTAATAAGACGATAGTTGCTTATTTATCACCTCAAGCATAGACCTAGCAACACCACCTATGCTTATGTTAGTGACGTCGGTGTGTGTTTGAAGGTCGCTTAGAGCCTGATTAACAAGTTCAGTATAATTTTTCTTGAATAACATTTTACCCTCCTCCTCATCATGGAGTGTTTAGAATTCCACCTTCATAATCCAAAATAACTGCGACAGAAGAGCTAACCTCAAAGTTGGAAGCATTAACAAATGTATATATAGCAACTCTGTCTCTTGCTATGGGAACAGCCCTTATTCTTAAGTCACTTGAGAATACCCTGCTGTCCTTAGTTAAAGAGTTGTATAATCTTTCCTCTGCTTTCTTGGCGTTTTCCCTTGTATTCGGTTCACCTATAAACCTCTGCAAATCTGCCCCTATTCCTGGATGTGGTACAAAATCATTTAAGTCTGTTCTAGCCCTAAACATTATATCTTGTTTTAAGCATCCAGAAGCGGCCGACATCTTTAAGTCCTTAGATGAAGACAATACTAAGTCATAAGATGGTGATGCTTCAATGTCTATTGAATCGTAAATTGCCATAACAAACCCTCTTTTTATAAGTTGAGAAATTTTTTCATAAGATCTTTTATTTCTTGAATTATCTTCATATTTGGCGCCGCGAAAAGCATTCCAGATATCTCTGTATATAATGTAGACGGTATAAAGCTTAGAAAGTTTTCAGTAGTTTTACCAAGTATAGAGTGTTTTGTTTTCTTTTGCCCAGGAGTAGTATTATTAATTATCTTGCCCTGTATATTTATTTCACCGTTTTTGTTTATTAGTATACCATACTTACCATCAGCCACTTGTAAGGCTATCTGGTTCTCTCTTATTATTACACCAGTTGATTTCTCTTCTTCCCCGTGCTTTAAGAATATATCCCCCTCTTTCTGAGATAGGGCTCTTTCCTTATTGTCGTCAATTGTTAGCGTAACATCCCTCATAGGATCAGAAGATGCAGCATCTGGCTTGCCCCCGCCCCTAAAGAAATCACCCTTTGATATATCTGCCATTACGAATCTCCTTGAATTTGATTGCCGGATAACTTTGTTTCCCCAATATTCCCCTTGCGAACCATGATGCCAAGCGCATGCCTATCCCTCCCGCTACCAGTATTCAACACTAACACTGACCATTTCTTGGGGTCTGAAAGCTTCTGATATTTGTCTGCGTTTATTAACTTGACTTCAGTATATTTTATGCGCTCACCACTATCGCTTATCTTATTAATTTTTATGCTAGAATATGTACCAATATCTGTTCTTAACTGCTCCCTTGATTTCTTTGCCTGCCTATCAGCCTTATCCTCCATAGCAGTTGCTAAATTAGAAGAATACGGATCATAAAATACTGACGAAGATGCCTTATCGCGCAACCTCTGTACTTCCGCGTCTTTCTGCTTTATGGTTGGGAATGGTGCAACCTTTTCAATCGCCCACATCTTATGTCGCTCTGATTCACGATATGCTTCATCTTGTATTTTTAGCTTTATTTCGTTCATAGCCTATTCCTTTAATGAGTTAAATACCCTTTGCACAAATACTTTAGCAGCCTTAATGCCACCAATAGTTTCCTTTTTGAGAGTCTGTAGCCTACCCTCCCAGTATGATATCCATCCAGTCGGCTCCATTCCCTCGAATCCAGCTATGTATGGCTTACCATTGTATATGAGTGGTGTTATTCCTACTGGTTCCCTAGTATGTTGCTTAAACCCAATCCTGCCAAATAGAATCGGGAAGAACGTATCCTTAACAATGGGAACACACAATCCACCAACAACAACCACACCTGCTATCAACGGAGATGCAATCAATGAAAAAACTGCGACAATTGCCCCAACACCAACAATAGCAGCTATGCTCTGCGTTTCGAATGTATCGAGTATCTGTGTTGGACTGTTTACATGACAAACTAGATGTGGAATAATAGTTGTGACGAATCCTGTTTCTAATGAAAAATTATGTACAACTTCCTTAACTTCTATAGGCCCATACATATCTGTGTACATATCATTTATATACACATAATCATACGGCTTAATAGATGCATCGCCCATTATGGTCAATTCACCAGTGTATAGCTCAGCCATTGTTTGGAGCAAATTACCAAGAGCATAGTTTCGAGCCTGGTATCCCCTCTCCGCATTGCATTCGTACACAACCTTAGTCCTCCAAAACTCGTCGGGGATACCATCATCAGCCATAACCGTTACAAAGCTTGACCTAGCATTTTGCTGACTCACCTCACTTCTGCCCCCTATGTCTCCATAGAAGTGAACAATCACCCTGTTGTAGAAATTTTCAAGATTAATTTTTATTCTGTTAGCTATTATATGATGGAAACTATCCTTCCAGTGGTAAGACCTAAATGGTTTATATTTTTTGTCTGGGCTGGTTGCAAGCGGATACTTCGTATCTATTTCATCCTGTGACAATATATCACCTAATGATTTTGATTTCCAAAGATTATTGCTATTAGATTTATATCCGGATTCATGCTCATCAACCTTGTCCCTTGGAGCAATTGTAATGCACCTATATTTTGGAATATTTATAGTTTGTGCTCCATATGCTCCTTGCGCAAAAACTGTATCCCCATCGCCCTTATCTGTATTTATAGAAAATAGTTCATTTATTTTTTTAGGATTATTTCTTAGTTCTTCTTTGAACTTACTCATAAGCGTAGCATCTGATGTGTCACTTAGCGTTTCAATGGTTTCAATCATAATTTCGGCTTCTTCCTTTTCAAGGTTGCCATCCATTGCCTTCTTTGCTAGCGTGTCTAATTTAAGCCTAGCCTTTTCCCCCCAAATTGTACTATCCGTCGGACCAGTAACTTCATCTGGTATATCTAACTCTACAGCATCTTCTGCCTGAGACATGGGTTTGTATTGATCCCTTTCTAGTCTCCTCGTATCTTCTGTCTGGTCATTTATCTCTACGTCGTTTCTACCACTGGTCCAATTATAGAACTGATTTGGTAGCCCAAAAAATAATGTAGCTCTATTGTCATACGGAACAACCGCCGTTGCATATCCTGGAAACCTTCTCCGCATGTCTTGAAAAACTCCCCAAGAAGTTGTTTTGTATATTCTGTATTCATTAAAAAATCCGATAGCCCTTGCCACAGTCGAACTCCTTTTGGAGTCTTCTATAAATATATTGTCGTCTTGCGGCTTATTGAAAAATTTTACCCAATGCCCTTTAACTCTCCTGCCCAGCATCTGCCCATATTCTAAATTATTAAAACCCCACCTTCCAAGATGCTTGCATTCTGGCTGGCTTACAAGCATATTCATTATACTAAGCGGATCAGACTTAAACCACCCATATTTACTTTTACCCCAATCATATCCTTTTGGATGTAGCAGTTCAACCCCAAACCCCTGGGCTATAATCGTTACAATGTCACCATGCTCCACTTCTGTTATCTTACCTGTGAAAACATTGTCCAGTTCATTCTCATTCGAAGAATATCCAATCTTTATCTTGATCCTAGTCCCTGGGTACAAATACGTATCTTGAAATTCTGGTTGATATTCTTCTAGCGTGTCTTCTTCTATCTTCTCTTTTTTAGTAAACGAATGTGAATCACTCTCAAAGCTTTTATTATCAAGATGTCCTAAGAAATTTGTCATTCTAATTACCGCTGTATCTGCTGCATTTTCTTTTGATTTATGAATTTGTATACTTTCGATTGAATTGTATCCATAAAAATCGTCCATTAAATTCCATTGCTCCATATCCTCTTCAACAAAAAATAACTTAAAAGTAGGAAAAGCTCTTGACATTCTGTATGTATCATCTTTTATTGAATCTACAATTTTTTTCCTTAAATCATAGGCATTTCCATGCATATATATATCATATTTTTTGGCAGTATCTGGTGCGCTTTTAAGCACTGATCTATTTATATAATTTTCCATGCATATCTCCTATTGACTGTCGTTGTTATCCGAAAGCCCCTTGCCTGGGTCCGTATAAGTTGCAGCGTATATGTTTGCTTCCCTGGTACTTGATAGTTCGACTAGATTTTCTTCATCTTCATCTAGTTCTGTCCTATCGAACGGTCCGCTATCCTTGTTCTCGAAGTACTCAACTGATTGTTCATTTAATGTTACATTTTCCTTTGCTCTTTCTTTTCTCGCTTTCTTGTCAAAGGTTGCTGCTCCAACTACCTCGGCTAACTTTTCCACGCCAGCTATTTCATCGCTATAGGTGAACTGTTTTGTGCCATATGGCGTATTCACTAAACCACTAGACTTCTTAACCTCCATACCTTTAAAATAAAAATCTGGTTCAACAATGTCGTAATCATTTCTTGGGCTTTCTTCTGGGTCTTTAAGTTTGCCCGGCGACAATCCAAGAATAGAATAGCTGGGTTTTTTAAGCCCTATAAGATCTCCGTATACCGGTAAGTTCATGTCTGGATATGTTATGTGTGTTTCGCTTTGATACTTATCAATACCCCTACTAATGAGCATTTCTATTTCATCTGAGTTAAGATTCCTTCCACTTTCTCTGGAGTCCTCCCCATGCATATAGTTAACTAATGCCTTCTCTTTATTGTCTTTCCACTTTTTCATAGTGGGCGTATGTATAATAGCGAGCTTCACTGAGTCTGGTATTTTATTTACTGATCTATCTTCTTTTTTAAGATCTGCTTGAAATAGTGGTTCTTCTATCTTAGTCCTAAGCATAATTCGCCTACTGGTCATATAAAACGAATCCCATTTCCCATTAACGTATTCCTCTACGGAATCATATGTTACATCTGGCAAACTGTCTAAGCTTACCCGCTTAAGCCTTTCGCCCGTAATTGCAAATTCAGCATCCGATGATCTTACTAGCTTGGTTGTAGCCCCGTGGATCCTATCATATCTGGCTTTTGCTTTTCTTAATTTTTCCAAATTGTTCCCAATCTTATATGCTACTTCGTCGTGTATTTCAGCAAGAACTACAGCCGTAGATTGTGATTCAGACTTACTAGCAGGAGAAGATTTAAGATCAATACCAGTTCCAGTCCTAACCTTATGTCCGTATACACTTGAAATATTCTTAAAGCCCCTGAATCGGAGTGGGTCATCAACCGCACCTAATACTTTTATTACATCGTCATATATTAAACAGGCATCTTTTATTGCGTCGCCTAAAGGAAACTCATCACTGCCTTTTCCGCCAGAATTTAACGTCCTCTTATACGCAACATCAAAAATAGCTATCATTCTATCTTTAGTTACGCCTGGAGCTAGCTGTATTAATTCTCTGGCAAGTTGCTTTACATTGTACTCGATACAGTTTAATGTAACCCTAAGTAATTCAGGACTACCTGGAACAGTAACGACATCTATCCCACCTATTATTGCTGCGTTTATTCCATTTAGACTTAGTATCTCATTTTTAATATTAACATAATTAACTCCGCGGGCCTTGTCTGATGTATTCCTTGTTCTCTCATCGATAAGCTCTGATAGAAATTTTAAAGCCTCCACAAACGATTTGTCTATTGTTTCTATGCTTATCAGTATCTCTGAACTGCGCCTGCCCATGTATTGACATGTTGGCATAGACCATGACAGTATCGGCATAAATGCTATGTCATTACGATGTGACACAACTATAGAAGAACACACACTCTTACTATCCGTAGACACCATTAGTGGAACTATTTCTTCTTTTATTTCGCCCTCGTCTGAATCGTCTTCAACTACATAATCGTAAGATAACACAAGATCTCCGGTCATGCTGGATGTTATCTCTTCTAGGTATTCGTCTGAACTAGACTTCTTGGATAGGAACCTATCTGAATACCACTTTATAAAATACTCGCATTCATCTATATCGTTTGTAGCCATACTTTCAGCATCTATAAATTCAAAATTGTGGCTAAATGGATAATAGTTAAATACATAGAATGAAAAGTGACACAATAAACTCTCAGGAAATCCAGGAACAGTAGATACTGTTAACTGTGATAATACTGCAACGAGCGTTTTCTTTTGCGCGTTGCTTGGCAACCTGTCTACCTTTGAAGATATCTCTTCTTTGAGCGCCTCTATCTCTTCTTGAACCTTGTATGCTATAGTTTTTAAGTCATAATATTCTCTATTAAATTGTGTATATTTAGAATCCGAATCATTAGAGGTGTCCTTAAATCTATCATAAGCAGAGTCCCTTATGGTTTTATCAATGTTGTCATGTATATTACCATCTATGTCTAGACCTATACTATCGTGATACGTGAACCTTTCCTTGTTGTCTATAGAATCCGCTGCATTGCGCGCCGCTTCTCCGGATATGGCACCCACTCTACTCGCGCTATCCAGTGCTTCCTTAAGCTCCGCCTTAAGCAAATCCTCCTTGGCCTTTAACTTGGTTATATCTTTAACCATACCGTCTTCAACCGTTTCATCCGATCCATCTTTATTCGTGAACTTTACGTCCATTCCCCGTGGATCTATTAAATTTGATATGTGATCATTCTCTATAACTATGAATGGAACCGCTCTTATCTGTGCAAGTATAGGCCTGAGCTTATCGTTTATGTCATCTAGTCCATTAAAATAAACATCCATCTCTATCATCTTATTTGAATGACCAGACGTAAATGTTGTGTCACTATTCGTCCTAAGTGTCTTATAGCTAAAGGTCTTTTTTATATCGTTTATTGATATTTGTATCGGCGGTATAAGTAACTCAACCGTACCCATTTTAAAATATCCTGGTTTTGCCTTATCAGAACTCTGTGACTGCCCCTGTATTCTTTCCAGCTCTAATCTTGTTTCGGGCAAATATTTAAGCCACCTTTTCCCGCGATCAAGCGTACTTTCGGGCAAGTTCTGAAGCGCTGCGTATTTGGCTTGATATTCGAAATCATCATCATTATAATAAGACACAACCCTTTTCATTGCTTCAGATGAATCCACAATACCCAATTTAGCTTCCATAGCATCCCAATTGGTGTCTGCGTTAATGGGGTCTTTATAAAAATCTGCCATTCTAACTGGATTGGTCTTGTCTCCCATGCTACATCATCCTTGCAATTTTTCTAGATATGTCCTGTTGATTCATCTTTCTCCTATCATCTGAAACATTAACCCTAACATTGGCCGCGCCTGCGCCTAATCTGTTAGAAGCCACTGAGCCCATTGCGCTAGCGAATGCATCATAATTCATGTCACTGCTAGAGCCAGCTCTTACCCTTATGTTAGTTGCTATTGAGTTTGGATCATGCACTCTGGCAGCATAAGATGTTGGCACCACTTGCTCCGCGTACGGTCCACCAGTGTTCTCTTGCATTGTCTCTGGATAAGCTGTGTTTCCAGAAGTACCACCATACAAGCTAGCATTTGCATTTTCTCCAGCATCTTCTCCAAGTGGAGTTCTTGCGTTAGCCTTCCACTTGTTCATTGCATACATTCCGACAGTAAGTGCAGCACCAGCTATGGCTACTCCCTTCCAATTCTTCTTCGCGCTTCTCATAAATTTAGACATGTTTGACCCAGCATCATTTGCGAGCCTTATGTCCATAAGCCTTTCGCCATACTCTGTAGCGAAAGATCTCTCTATTGATAATGATGCATCTAATGTTCTCCTTGGTAGGGTGTATTTTCCCTTATTCAAACTTGGAACTTGCATCTCAAAACTGCTTCTTCCGCGCTCAAACCCTTCAGCCGCTTCTGCCTGCAAGCTTTCTATAAGTTGTCTACCACCACTCATTTCATTAAGTGCATTTTCACGTATCTGATATAACAGCTCACTGGAACCAAGGACACCCGATTCAATTCCTAGTTTTGATATATCTTTAGCCACACCAATTCCTATCCTGTGAGCTCTTCGCTGCGTACTCATCTGCGTGCTAGGCATCCAACGGTCCACACTCTGCCCACTCTCACCAGGCAACCCTAACTCTTGCCTTCTCTCCGCATATGCTAATAATTTTTCATAATTATCTTTATTTAATGTTGCATCAGACAATGCTCCATGTAAGTTTCCTCCAGTAACAAATTCCTCTGATATTGTTCCAAGATTGAGACCTATATTACCTGCTTGATATAATTTACTAAAAGCCCTTTCCCCGTTGACTCTTGTATTGTAAAGCTTTAACGATCTCCTTGGAAGTAGATCTTCTGCCATTTCTTTTACGTCGAGGCTTCTAACACCCATAGATTCGAGCGGCATCATTCCTCTTAGTAACTTATCATCAAATTGAGATCCATTATATGATAACAACATCTTGCCAGATATGGTGTTCTCAATCTTAGATGCGAGACCCTTACCCCTAAGCCCTTTACCCAACACATCGTCAAGCTCAATTCCAGTAACATTCCTTGCACCAGAAAGCCCCTCATAACGAGACCTAACTGCTGATGGAGCTCCTCCGTCTGGGAAAGTATTAGTTAAGAACTGGGTTCCCTTTCCGTCGCCCGTTGAAGCTCCAAATTGTGTTACAAAATCTCTGTTTGCTCCGAATTGTTCACCAAAAAGCCCGGTCGTCTCTAAATCAAATGAAGCATACTTCATTCCTCTGAACTTCTTCAGAGCTGCTGATTCGTTCCCACTAGATTTAAATACTTCGTTTATTTTTGTAAGTCTTGCTGACGTTTCCTTGCCTAGAAACCTACCCTTCTTTCTCTCTCGGATCAAATCATCTACTAAGTTCTCTCTATTCTCTTTAGCTTGCACCGCTTCCAGGCCAGGACCTGAGTTGGATGTTATCATCGACCTTATTTCGTCTTGTGAAATTTCTGGAGTTCCAACAGGCAAACTGGCTTCTGTTACTGCTCTATGTAAAGAATCTACCCTATTTGAAAGCCCTTCTTTTGTAAAATTTCCAGCAATACCACCCTTACCAGATTGTACCGAAAATTCAGGATTATTTGCATAGAGCCAATCTAACCCCTTCAACCTACTGGTAACGTCCGCAGCAGAAGCTACGCCCTCTCCCATGCCCCTTAATTCTGCAGACAAAACTCCACGAGAAGATTTTATACTACCGTAAATTACATCATCTCCTGCTAGTATTCTTGATACCTTTTTTCTTATGTTCCCTTTTATTTTTTTTCTACTTAAAAACTTATCCGTAAACTCGCCTTTTCTTTTTGGGTCTGGCGTTAAGTATTCGCTTTTGTCTAAATAGTCTTTTGCGATATTTATATAGGATTCGTCTGATGCGGGCACATTAGGAATAGTTAATATACTACCCTTGCCCCACTGACTCTCATCAAATAGTATATTCTTACTTAGCTGCTTGTTTGTTGATACCCTGGCTGACACTTTTTCCAGTTCTTTTTGAAGC
>Ga0075122_10002686_pt1 | contig 11594 bp, 7 predicted proteins | sample AntAceMetag02UKB_FD_69790 | JGI IMG/M metagenome (GOLD analysis project Ga0075122, IMG submission 69790) | Saline lake microbial communities from Ace Lake, Antarctica - Antarctic Ace Lake Metagenome 02UKB | ecosystem: Environmental > Aquatic > Non-marine Saline and Alkaline > Saline | place... | reverse complement strand
ATTGCCGGTACACGTATGCGCGCATACCAAGACCAATGGCAATGGAAATGTGGAATTGCTTTAAAAGACTGGAGATATGTTGTTCGGATTCCAAATATTGACGTAAGCAATCTTGTCGCGGAATCTTCAGCAGCACAGCTTACTAAGTTAATGATTAAAGCTATGCACAGAATTCCAAATCTTAAAGTTGGTCAAAATGTATTTTATATGAATAGAAGTTTATTCCAATATCTTGATATTCAAAGACGAGATGATGCGATTTCTGGTGGAGGTATTACCTATCATAATATCGATGGAAGTTTAGTTCCGTATTTCAGAAATATTCCAATTCGTCTTTGTGATTCATTGTTGGAAACTGAAGAAGCTGTAACATAATTATTGTTTAATAATAAAAGAATAAAAAAGGAGTGATATTATGTATGTAGATGCTCAATTATTGTTTTCAGATGCACAGGCAATCACAGCAGATGCTCGATCAACGAATATTATTGATTTAGGTGCTGTTCGTGATATAGGAACAGGTAAAAGTTTATATGTTGTTACGATTGTTGATGTTGTCATGACCGATGGCGGTTCTGATTCAACATTAGAGGTTATCTTGCATGGTGATAGCACGACAACAATCACCCCGGATGCTACTCAAACTTTGTTTACTATTCCCGCAATAACTGCGGCGGGTACTAAGTTTTTTGCTAAACTTGATCCGGGATCAGCACCATTGCAGTTACAGTATATTGCTTTGAGATATACACCGTCTAGTGGTAATCTTACAACTGGTTCATTCACTTCATTTATTACTACGAATATTGATAAATATCTCGCTTATGCGGATAATATTACAATTTCGTAGGAATATTTGTACTATTTAATCTGCGGGGGGAGGGTAAAACTTCCCCTCGCTAACAAAGAAAGGAATTGTAATGATAAAAGTGAAAGCCTTGCAGATTGGTTATTTCAATCATACAAGAATTAAGGAAGGGCAAATTTTTGAAATTAAGAATATGCAACAATTTTCAAAAACATGGATGGATAAAGTTGACAAAGATTCTAAAAGTGAAATAAAAGAACCTAATAATCTAAGGAAACCAACAGCAATATCTGATGGCGCAAGTAAGGCATTGCATGAAGGAAAAGCTGTTAATCCGAAGAATTTAGGTAAAGCTACAAATTTGTCGGAAAAAAGTAATGTTCCTGAACAGGCAACAACTGGCGATGAGGATGTGATCTAAAATGTCTTCGAAAACTGAAATGTGTAATTTGGCATTATCTCACGATGGAGTCAGCAAAGAGATAGCAAATGTTGAAACTGAAAATTCAGCAAATGCGGCTGCATGTCGAAGATTTTTTGAGCCAGCAAGAGATGAGACATTCCGAGATTTTAATTGGCCATTTGCTAAGAAGTTTGTTACGTTAGGATTAGTTGAATCTGATCCGAATACAGATTGGGCCTATTCGTATAGGTATCCGTCAGATTGTATGAGGATTAGAAAAATATTGAGTGGAATACGGAATGATTCAAGACAGTCTAGGGTCGTGTATGAAAGAGCAAGCGATGATAGTGGGGGATTAATTTTTACTGATGAAGCCAATGCTGTATTAAAATATACTAAGAAAGTCACTGATGTTGGATTGTTTACGCCAGATTATATTATGATGTTTTCATTGTTATTAGCATCATATATTGCTCCAAGAGTAACGGCGGGCGATCCTTTTAAATTAGGAGAACGGGCATTTAAACTTTACGCTTTCTCTAAAACTAAAGCAGAAGCTACGGCATTTAACGAAGAACAGGATGATGAGCTTGTTGAATCTGAATTCATAAGAGTGAGGGGTTAACATGTTTTCTGAGACTTTATACGGTAATGATAAAAAATGACAACTGTAGCCCAGCGGAGCTTTTCAGGTGGTGAAGTAACTCCCAGCCTATATGCTAGGACAGATATTGCTAAATATAGTACGTCATTAAGAACATGTCGAAACATGATGGTAATGCGTCATGGTGGTAGTGCTAATCGACCTGGAACAAAATTTGTAATAGAAACAAAAGACTCTTCAAAAACTTCCCGCCTTATTCCTTTCATTTTTAATGCTACACAGACCTATGTTCTTGAATTTGGCGATGCGTATATGCGCGTTCATCGTAATGGAGCGAATGTAACGGTTAGCGGTGTTTCTGCATGGGCAGATGCTACAGGCTATGTTGCTGGCGATTTAGTTTCTTATTCTGGAGTAAACTATTATTGTATTTTAGCGCATACTTCTAATCAAGCTAATGATCGACCATCTGACGGGACAAACTATCTTGATTATTGGTATGCCCTAACAGGTACGATTTTTGAGATTCCAACTCCGTATGCTGAAGCAGACATTTCGACTTTACAATACAAGCAATCCGCAGATGTTATTACACTCGATCATCCGTCTTATGATCCAAGAGAACTGGCTAGAACTGCTGATACAGGATGGACACTAAGCGTGGCTTCTTTTGTTCCCGGAGTGACCACACCAACGACTGTGGCTGTGTCCGGAACTGGCGGAGCGAATACTTATGTTTATCATGTTACGGCTGTTGATCCAGAAACATATGAAGAAAGCCTGGCTGGTACAAAGAGCCAAGCAGCCTTAACCGATCCTTCCTCAAATGATCACACAATAACATGGGATGCTGTATCAGGAGTAAATGAATATAATGTTTACTTGGAATCTAATGGTGTTGCCGGATTTTTAGGAGTGGCCGGGACAAATAGTTATGTAAACAGTGCGGATACTGGAGATAACACAGATACTCCCCCGATAGCTAGAAATCCGTTTAGTGGGGCAGACAATCGACCGGCAACAGGGTCATACTTTCAGCAGAGAAATATTCACGCGGGACCGAATAATTCGCCTGAAACAGTTGAAATGAGTAGATCATCAAATTTTAATAATTTCACAAGAAGTACTCCAGGACAAGATGACGATGCAATAACATTCTCTATCGCTATGGGTGGACAAGTGAATAGGGTTAAGCATCTAATTATTCTTGGAAAATTAATTATTCTTACTTCTGGTGGAGAAATTGTTGCGAAAGGTGATAGCGATGGTGTTATTTTACCAGGAGAAATCAATTTAGAACAAATCTCTTATTATGGATCAGGAGATGTTGCCCCACTTCTTATCGGTTCAACAGCTTTATTTCTTCAAGCAAGGTCAACCCTTGTTAGAGATTTGGTCAATGATGCGATAGAGGGACTTTCGAGTGATGACCTTACAATATTTTCAGCGCATTTGTTTGATGGATACACTATTACTGATTGGGCATATCAACAAATTCCTCATTCTGTTGTATGGGCGGTTAGAAGTGATGGAAAACTTTTAGGGTTTACTTATGTCAGGAAACAGCAAGTATTCGCTTGGCATCGGCATGACACAGGGGCTTCCGGAGAATTTGAGAGCGTGGTCACCGTTCCAGAAGGAACAGAAGATGCTGTCTATTTTATTGTTAAAAGAACGATTGATGGTAGCACAGTAAGATATGTTGAAAGAATGGAATCAAGATTTATTAATGATATAGAAGATTTAATCCTTATGGATAGTGCGTTGTCTTATGACGGAACACATACGGGAGCAACTACGATGACTTTATCCGGTGGAACAGATTGGCTTTATTCGGAAACATTAACTCTTACGGCAAGTGCAGCTTTCTTTTCAGTTGGTGATGTCGGCAATGAAATTCATTTAACAGGATCAGATGGAACGCTGATAAGATGCGAGATTACTGCTTATACAAGCACAACGATTGTTTCTGTTAAACCACATAAAACTGTTCCAGCAACAATGCAGGCAATCGCGGCTACTTCTTGGGGGAAAGCAGTTGATACCTTCGCGGGTTTAGGTCATCTTGAAGGAGAAAATGTTTCTGTATTTGCTGATGGTTTTGTTGTCGCAAGTCCGAATAATTCTGCGTACACAACGGTTACTGTTAGCAGTAGTAAGGTTACTTTAGCTAAGCCAAGAGTTATTGTGCATATTGGGATTCCTATAACATCTGATATTGAGACACTTGATATTGATACAGTGCAAGGGGAAACTCTTGTTGATAAAAAGAAATTAATTACAAATATAAATATGCACGTTGAGAATACGAGAGGCGTTTTTGCTGGGAGTGAGCCTCCGACGGATGATACGGTTGATCCATTAGGAGGGCTTTATGAATTTAAGGCAAGAGTTTCTGAAGATGTTGATAGCCCAATAGATTTAAAAACTGATGTTATCGAGATACCGATTCAGGCAGATTGGAGTCAAGGCGGTCGGGTATTTGTTAGGCAGGTTGATCCTGTTCCAATGAAAATTTTATCAATTGTTCCTTCAGGGTTCATACCATTTGGGAGTTAAATTATGCAAGTATTGATGATAGCGGCAACAGGTCTTCAGGTAGCGAATACCCTATCGGGAAGTTTTAATCAATCATCTGCAATTGAGAGTAAAGGAGAATTTCAGTCAAGTCAGTTTTTAACACAGGCAAGACTTAGTGATTTAGCGGCTAGGAGTGCAGAGACCAGAGGAAAAGAAGAGTCTGAAGAATCCAAAGCAAAGACAAAAACTCTTATAGGTCGGCAACGGGCAGCGATGGCTGCTCAAGGGATAGATATTGGTTCAGGATCAGCTTTGGAGATTCAGCTTGAAACGGCCGGGTTAGGCGCAGTTGACGCTTTGACAATTAAGAATAATGCTTTCAAGGAAGCTACGGGTTATCGAATTGAAGCTATTGATTATAGGCAGCAAGCAGGACTAACAAGTTCGTCTGCATCAAATCAGGCGAGGAATACGATTCTTACAGGTGGATTAACAGCGGCATCGCAAGTCGCCCAGGGAGCGTCTGCTTTTAATAAAATAACAACATGAGGGAATTATGGTTAAAGTACCGAGGATAACAGAGACTAGAGTTAAGTCAGCATCAATGCCTGGAGTCAGGTTATCGACTGGTGCATCATTAGAATCATTTGGCGGAGGATCGTCTGCTCAAGGAGTAACATCAGCTACTAAAGGTCTTGCGTCAACTGTACAAAATTTTGCTATTCAGGAGATACAGCGAGCGAATGAGATAAAGATTCAGAAGGAGAAAAGCAATCTTACTGGATGGTATGATGATTATCTGAATAATTCTAAAACGGGAGTATTGAATCGTTTTGGCGAAGAAGCTTTTACAATAGAATATGAAAAAGATTTTAATAATGCGGTTAAAGGAATGGAGGGCAATCTTGCTAATGACTTTCAGCGACAAGCTTTTTCTGAGATAGCGCAAGATTATCACAATAGGTTACAAAGCAGAGTTAATGTTCATGTCTCGAATGAAAAAAACAGGTATGAAACTGAGGTTTTTGAGTCAGGATTAGCGAATGAGTCTAGCATAGCGATTAATGGATTTGATGCTCCGCTGGAAAGAGATGAGTCGCTTGTGAATTTAAAAGATAATATAAAAAATTATGCGAAGAATACAGGAAAATCTTCTGAGTGGATTCAGGCTAAAACTCTTGATTCTCTAAGTAAAACACATATCGGAGTTATTAACAATTTAATATCATTTGATTCTGATGAGGCTAGAAAATATTTTAACGATAACAAATCTGAGATAAATCAAGATGATCTGAATGAATCTGATATTGATAAAGCGGTCAAAGCAACTCATAAAATTAGGATTGCTGAGATAACTGATGGGTTTGAAGATAAACTCTTAGATAAAGAGTTGACTCCGCAAGAAGTTCTCCTGATGAACAAACCTGTTAGTCAGGGTGGAATCGGCAGCAAAGAAGCAGCTAAGTATTTGAAGAAAATAAAAGGAACTCAGAAGTCCGAATTAACGGAGATAATGAGTATTAAAACGGTTCAAGAGAAAGAAGACAAAAAATATTTAGACCTTGTTGATAAACTTGTGGATGACAATATAGACAATTTTACTATGAAACAAGTTCTAGTGGATGCGTATATTGATGGGAATTTAACGACGGAAGAAAAAAATAAATTAAGAAAAATTAGTACAATCTTGAAAGATGTTGAGCTTAACAAACTTAAACCTTCCAAGGTTCCTTTTACGGGTAATCCGTGGAACCCTTTCCGCGCATGGTTCAGAAACTCTACTGAAGAAATTAAAACTTATCTTGACAAAGCCAACTTCGGAGAGAAAGCTGTTTCTGATGCGTTAAGAAAAATTATTGATTACGATATTAATATGGATAAAGACGATAAGCAAATGATTGAAGCTACAGATGCGATAATTAAAAACGAGAGAGACAAAAATTATCCAGAATATAGTGGTATGGAAGAAGGTAAGCTATACGATACTCCCTATGGAATGAGAAAAGTAAATGGTTATAAGAATGGTGTCCCTACATTTGAACTATTACCAGGTGATCCAGGATATAGCGAAATAGTAGAAACTAAGAGTCCTAATGAATAATTCAATGACAATAGATGAGATGTTAGCGAGTAAGCTTGATGGCAAAGAGTCAGCAGGTACGTCTATGACTATCGAGGAAATGAAGTCTTTCGGTACTGTTAAAAAAGTGCGAACATCTATGATTGACTACCTTGACGCGGCTGGGAAAGGTATTTCAAAAGCTATTGGCAGTGCTCCTGGATTAGCTGGCGACTTAATAAAACTTGGAGCAGATTCTGTTTCGGGAAAAGGTATTGATGAAGAAGATTTTTCTAGTCCAAAATTTTGGATAGATAGGTTAACTCCTTTTGGCATTATTCAAGCTGGTAATAGGGTGTCTCAAAGAAGAATATTTGAAGATACTGATATCGATGAAAGAATATCTGATTTTGGATCAAGGTTATCTGAAACTAATAAACAATTTATAGCGTCAGGTTTTCCGGAACAGAAAACAACAGCATTGAAATTTGTTGAGGATTTAGGGGCTGGTTCTATTTCATTAGCTGCTTCAATAACGATGGGAATGGTTGGTGGCGCGGTTCTTCCAGGTGTTGTTTTTGGTGCATCCGCAAAAGCAACCGGATACAAAGAGGCACTTGATGCAGATAAAACATATGGCGAAGCAAGGGTAATAAGTGATCTCTTGGGAGTATTTGAAGGAGGGTTAGAATTTTGGGGTATTCATTCTATCATTAGTTCAGGTGGTGGAATAATTAAACGTGGGATTAAAGGCAGTGTTTCTGAGTTTATTCAAGAATTTTCTCAAACTGGAGCTGAAGGGCTTATAAAAAAGTTTTCTGGTATAGAAAAAAATAAATTTTCAGATATTCTCTATCAATCCTTATATGCAGGTTCTCTCGGTGCTGTTTTGGGCGGATCAGCCTCTGTTAGTGTGGCGTCTATACAAAAACAAAAAATTAAGAACGCACTTCTTCGTGCTGGATTAGATGAAAAAAAAGCTACGACTAAGACTAATGAGTTAATGAATAAAGCAGGTGAGAATGTTTTAGGAGAAACGAATAAAGTTATAGATGGATTATCTAAAAATATAATAGATTTAGGCGGTAAAACTTTTGAAGAAGAACAACAGCGTAGTGCTCTTCTCGTTAAAGCCATGGCAAAAGAAGAATTGACTGGCGATGAAAAAAATATTTTAAAAGATATACATGCTTCTTTTGTTGAGCAGGGATTGATTGAAGATCCGGAAGTCCCAGATAACGTTGAAGATAACGTTGAAGTTGAGACGATGGCGAAAGAAGTTAGGGAAGTTGTTGAGAAGGAAGCAATCGCTTCTCGAAAAACAAAACTTGGAACATATATTGATAGAAAATTGCAGGAGGAGATTAATAAAGAACAGCGACGTTTAGATGAACTTGATATTGCTGAATTCGAGAAGAAAGAATTAAGTAATTTAATGGACATTATGAGAGGTCGGATTAATAAGAACAAAAATCCTGATATTACGGAAGAGGTCCAACCGATTCCATTTGTTTTTGCGTCAACAGATAAGAATTCTTTGTCTGCTGATGAAGCATTAGATGAACTTGTGGCAATGCGTATTTTACCCGAAGGATCGACAACCAATGATTTAGTTGACTTCTTGGTTGAATTAAGAGAATCTAATAAGAAGTCGGAAGCAAAAGTTGCTGATTTAAAACCTAAAATAATCGCTAAACGTGAGACTACGATTCTTAAAGATAAGATAAGAAATATAAGACGAGGATTTAAAAAGGGTGTAGTAGCTACAAAAGAAGTTTTAAGAGAAAGAATTAAAGTAATTAACGATATATTGAAATCTTTGACTCTTCACGATAGAGGTAAGTTTGTTAGAACAATCGGTCAGGTTACAGAGGGCGATGTATCGAATGATGAGAAGTTTTCCAGATTGCTTGATGCGATTGAGAAACGGGTTAATAAGTTAGTTGAAATATCAGCTACTAAAAAGAAACGAGAAAAGTTAACTGATATTATCCTAAAGCAACCAAAAATGCCGGAAAATGTAACTGATATTAAATATCAGAAAAGGATTGATGAAATGCTGGATCAACTTGGAAAAACAAAAGGGGAAAGGAAGCAATCTATCCGTAATATGTCAACCGAGAATCTTCAGCGAATTGCTGGAATTATAGCGAATCTTAAAGATGAAGGACGTAAATTATTTAAAGATAAAGAAGAGCAACAGGATATTGCGAGAGCCATTCTTGACGCAGTATTAATAAAAAATGCGGGCGGAACAGAAGCGGGTCAATTTGCCAAGAACACTGTTGAGGAGAAAAAATCAAGAAAAGTTAATAAAGCAGAAGGTAAGCTGATGAAGGCAAGGAATCCTTTGCATATGTTAAATAAAATATTTGGGAAATTGGGAGAAAAAATATTTTACGATAGTATTCATATTGCAGATACTACGGAAGGAATTTTCTATACCAATAGAACTAATAGAATAAATGAACGAATGAAGAAAAATAAAATTACATTTTTTGGATTAGGTGAAAAAATAAAGGTTGGGAATCAGACTTTTCAAGTTGACGATATTCTTGGAATGTATATGGCAACGAAAGATGGACATGCTTTAGATACGCTAATTACTTTGAACAAGATATCAGAAGAAACAGTAAATGAGTTTATAGAGAAACTTAGAGAAGAAAAGCCAGAGTATATAAAGTTTGCTGATGAAGTACAGGAAATTGTTGGCGAGAGACATCCAGCGTTAATGCAAACCACGGAGAGTATTCTTAACCGGAAGTTTGATAGAGTTAAAGTTTATTTCCCGATTAGAATAACTAATTTCCTGGAAGAAGGGAAGCAGAAATCTTTTTCAGAATCAAAAGAGATTATAACAGAAATGTTACCCGATATTATTATGCGTACAGAGAAAGAATTTAGCTATACGTCTGTTGACAAGAGAGTAACGATTACAAGAGAAGAAGTCGTCGGAAACTCTGATGCAAGAATGAGTACAAGTTTTATAAAAGATGCAATTAATGGAATCGCCGAGCAGGAACATTTTATTGCTTTTGCTGCATTGCAGAAAGCATTTAATCAAGTGTTAAATAATCCCGGGATTCGAGATGCGGTAACATATAATCATTCCGAGAACGCTTGGGAAGATTTCAACCATTACCTTAAATCAGTAATTCGCCCGCAGACAATGGGTAGAAGCGAGCATGATGCTATTTTGAAACATGTGAGAGAAGGTATCCGAGCGGCTTATCTTTGGTATAATGTTGGAACAAGTGGAAAACAATTTCTTTCGTATTTTCTTGTTGCGAAGAATACTTCTCTTCAGGAATTGACAACAAGTTTATATCGACTTAATCCGATGAATCCGAATTCTAAGAAGGTAATAGAAGAAATTTACGCTAAAGAACCTTCTTTGAAAAATAGGGCTGCGACCAGAGACATTAGGGATATTCAACGTAAGATAAGAGATTTACCTGATAGTGATTTTAAAAGAAAAGTTGGAATAGCTCTTGCTTCGATTGATAAATCAGGTGCCCAGATGATTACTAATGTAGATAGCTATACTGTTCTTGCAGCGTATGATGCTGTTTATAGGAATCAAAGAAAAACAAAGTCAGAGTCGGAGGCAAAAGATATTGCTTTAAAAACTGTGTTGAAAACTCAACCGCAAGGAGCGATTAAAGATTTATCGAGAATGTATCGAACAAATGACGAGTTTTGGCGATCAATATTAATGTTTACGAATTTTATGAACAAAATTTGGAATATAACTAGCGAAGAAATTCCTCAACAATTAAAAGCCGGTGAGTTTAAGAGATCATCTAAAGATATTGCTGCGATAGTTGTTTCTTCTGTTGGAGCTTTTATATTGTCACATGGAAGATTGCCTGATGATTTAGAAGAAATGTTTGATGCAGTCTTTGGAAATTTCATATCATCTATACCGATTATCGGAAACTTGTTTATGTCAGGAGTTAGAGGATATGATCCTTCTATTAGTCCGGCGGCATCTTTGTTATCACATGGGAACTATATGATAAAAAATATTCTAGCAGGTAAATTGGATAAAGCAACTCCTGATATTCTATTCTTACTGGCAGTTTTTCTTAAAGTACCATACTCTCAGCTAAAAAGAGGAATGGAAGGAATTATTGATCTCTCGACCGGAGATACAACTGATCTAAGAAGGCTTATTTTGTCTGAAAAGGCAATAGAAGGTAAATGAAAAATAAAATAAAAATAGGTAATTTTGATTATTGGTTTGATATAATAATTTTGGAGGAAATAATATGACACTTTCATCAGCGACTAACAGTAATGATTATACCGGGGCCGGGACATTAAGCATCTATGATTATGATTTTATGATATTTGCTGATACAGATTTAGTGGTTACTGTTGCAGATACGGATAATGTTGAAACTATCCTTACGATTACCACCGATTATACTGTCACGGATGCCGGAGAGTCTGCTGGAGGTACGGTTGTTCTTGTTGATGCTGCTCAAGACTGGCTTGATGGTGATGGTGATTTAAAAACTGACTATAAGCTTAATATCCGCAGGGTTCGGCCTTTAACGCAAGAGACAGATATTCGCAACCAAGGTGATTTTTTTCCCGAAACATATGAGGATGCCCTTGACCATATAGTGATGGTATGCCAACAGTTACAGGAGCAGATAGATAGAGCGGTTATCTCAGGGGCTACACAGGATACGGTTACTGTTGAAACTCTAGCGGATTCTATAGCGGCAGCGGCAGTAGCGCAGGCAGCGGCAGAAGCAGCGCAGGCAGGAGCGGAAGCGGCTGAGACTAATGCAGAAACAGCTGAGACTAATGCGGAGGCTGCGAAAACCAACGCTGAGACAGCTGAGACTAATGCAGAAACAGCTGAGACTAATGCGGAAGCTGCGCAAGTGGCGGCGGAAGCGGCACAGGTGGCGGCAGAAGCGGCAACTGGTGTTAAAGGATGGATAAATTTTAATGGGACAGGGGTTATCGCTATAAAAGGAAGTCTTAATGTTACATCAATTACTGACAATGGTACAGGAGCGTATTATGTCACATGGGATACGGATTTCTCCGATGGGAATTATGCTGCTCCAATGTCGTCGAATACTGATGAAATTTTATCAGCCGGTGAATTTGCAGGATATATCGATGTTAGAACAAGAGACAAGGATGGAGTTGCGACAGATGCGTCAACAGTAATGGTAAT
>Ga0075122_10002684_pt1 | contig 11598 bp, 14 predicted proteins | sample AntAceMetag02UKB_FD_69790 | JGI IMG/M metagenome (GOLD analysis project Ga0075122, IMG submission 69790) | Saline lake microbial communities from Ace Lake, Antarctica - Antarctic Ace Lake Metagenome 02UKB | ecosystem: Environmental > Aquatic > Non-marine Saline and Alkaline > Saline | place... | reverse complement strand
CTCCCCCCATCTCCACACCTACGCTCCTTTATTCCATTTAGGAGCTTCGGTGCGCAAGCACAACACACACAAAGCCACGTTATGCGTGGCTTTTGTGATGTATAGTATTGACTTCGATACGTGCTTATGATACAATGATAATAAGAAACTAAAGGGAGGTTCAGATGAAAAATGTCGTTTTGGAAAAGGGTAGGTGTGGAATTTGCAGTGGACCAATTAGCAAGGACTGGGCAGGAGAAGATCCATCTCTTGGCACCAGGTGTGAGGCCTGCACTTACAAGAAGCCCGAGCCACGTGTTTTCGGGCCAGAGAATGTCACAATCGCTGTAACCAAACAGATTGTCTTTGATCCAGTTCTTGGTGTCTATGAATACCACTTCGACTGGGCAGGCACGCAAATCATGGTCAATGGCGAAGTGGGCACCATCAAAAGCCCTCAGGGTGATGGTGACTTTGTTCAGTTCCCAAGCTCAACTAGAACTCTTGGAACTTTCATCAAGGGTGTTGGCTATTGGAGTCTGCTGAAGATCTATAAAGAGGCTGGCGGAGAAACTGAGCCACCTGTGCTCAGTCTTCCTCCTCACAAAGCAGAAAAGGCAATACTTCTTGATGAGCCAATCGCAGACATTGAGCTACGCATGGAAGATGGCGTTATTTACTCGGTGCAGTTAGGGAAAGATTACGAAGAACGTAATTGCTTGAGTAGTATTCCGTTTGTTCGTTCTCTTCATGCCTTTGCCAATATGTACGTGAGAAATAGTCTGGGACTGAGTCCAAACTTCTGTTTTGAGGGTGGATTCGCCGGCTCTGGATTTGAGATCCGCAATCTTATGGGAACCGGTTCAGGCGTTGGCATCTCGGTGCGTATGCCAGAAAGAATGGCCAGTCCAGAAGTCAAGACCATCAATGATCTGCTTCAGGATGAAACAGAGGATCTATCCGAGCCCTATGTGGCCGTCGCTCTCTGGATTAAAGTAATGAAAACTTTTCTCCTCTGGGATTGGTCCAAAGAGAAGGTTGATACCATCTCGGATGTTTGGCAGTGCTATTGCCACATGCAGGACGTGCTACTGAACATTATGGAGCCCGAAGAACTTGAACTCGCCCTTGCTTTTGCACATGAAGGACGAATGGTCCATTGCGGGTCAAGTTTCTAGAAGATTTTAACAAAAAAAGATGAGCAGACAGAGATGTCTGCTCTTTTTCTATTCCATAAATCAACTAAAAGCCACACTATGCGTGGCTTTTGTGATATACGCTATTGACTTCAATGCATATATATGATACAATGGTAATAAGATAAGAAAGCTCATCAAACAACATGTATGGGGAGGTAGTGATGGATAAGATTTCTATGGTTGGTGTCGATAAGGCAGCGGTATTGGCTGGGCTCTACAACGCTTCCAAGCCATTGGGTATGGGGTTCATGCATTATGATTCCACTCCGATGACGTGCGAAGAGGCGGCTGAAATCCTGAGCCAACAAACTGACTTCGACTATCTGAAGGGTCGGGTTGTGAAAGTCGACCTATCGGGTCACGAGTTTGATCCATGGGGTTACGATCGTGACAACGGCGAAGGCGCAGCTCAGGCAATTGTTGATGGGATTCGTGAAACAAACGAAGTAAATCCTGTCACGTCGCAAGAGAAGCATCAGGTTGGGACGATGGAGCAGGCCGAAGAAGTACGAAGCCGTCTCCACGAAGAAAGTAGAACAGAGCACCTCGGTAGAAATACCGTAGTGATGCACCTCGGCTTGAACGACGTTGCGGACGTACTTGGTCCAGCTGTCGATCGAGCCATGGGCGACACTCCAGTAATGGGATGCAAAGAAGAAGATTGTACAGGAACGATCGATTGGACAAAACGCATTTCGCTCCAGACAGGTTGTCGGAGCACCAGCCCCGCTTTCCCGTGCGCTGAGTGCGGTCGCCTTCATTGGAGCAGCGGAGAAATGGTGTTCAATCGGCAAGAAGGGCGAGTCTTTCTTGAAGACGGATGCCTTGTTCTTCGAAACGAAGACGGAGAAATCATCGATCTCTAGATCAATTCAGAGAGCCCCTGCGAAGTAGTAGGGGCTCTTTTTTATTTCTACAAACACAATACTAATTCAACTAACCCAATGTGGTTACGTTTCTCTCTGAAAACTATGTCTATTATCGTTATTTTGTTGACACTTCCGCAGACTCAACATCTTTGATCATTTCATAACCTTCTAAAACCAACACCTCAAATTGGTTCCAACTTTTTTGCAGCATCTCCACACCTACGCTCCTTTATTCCATTTAGGAGCTTCGGTGCGCAAGCACAACACACACAAAGCCACGTTATGCGTGGCTTTTGTGATGTATAGTATTGACTTTGATACGTATATATGATAGAATGACATTAAATAGAAAGGGAGGTATTGGAATGCAAAATTTGGCAGGCAATAGAGGTTGTGATTCAGTTATCCGAGGAGAGCTGTCTCAGTCGGGAGTCACTATTGTTCCGGCTCCTGAAAATCGCGGTGAAGTGCCAGCATCGATCAAGGGTGTCCTTAACAAGGGTAGCGATATAGTTTTTACTTTTGTCCGAGCCTGGTATTACTGGATGGTTGCGGGAAATGTTTCATTGGAAGTCGCTCGAATCATGTATGAAAATCCAATCGGAGCAAAGGATGTACGTGTCGCTGGTCATTGCGGTTGTCCACCTCCAGAAGAGTGGGCACGCCCAGCAAGTGGTCAACGATTCGTAGACAACTATCACATAGATAGCCAAGAAGGTCTCGATCTTTTCGTTGCAACCATGAAAGAGCACGGATTGATTGACTAGATAGAAATACTAGCAAGAGCCACGCAGGTGGCTCTTTTTTTATCCAACTAATACTAATTCAACTAACTTAATGTGGTTATGTTCCTTCATGAAAACCCTGCCTATTATCGCTATTTTGTTAACACCTCTGCAGGTTCAATGTCTTTAATCGTTTTATGTCCCTGTAAAACCAACACCTCAAACTGGTTCCAACTTTTTTGCAGTATCTCCACAAAGCAATCAAAAGCCACGTTATGCGTGGCTTTTGTGATGTATAGTATTGACTTCGATACGTATATATGATAGAATGGTGTGAAGAAGATAAAGGGAGGTTCAGATGAAAAAATTTATTAGAGTAGGTTTGGTCGTTTCTGTAGTAGCCGTGTTAGTGCTCTTGGTGAGTGGATGTGATACTCGTAAAGACGATCTCGAAAAAACTGGCATGTTCGGCGAACATGAACTTCGCTATGTTGCTGACTATGTTGGTTCGAGTGGCCATATCAAAGGCAGTATCGGGTTGTTTTTTGGTAGTCTAAGTGGCTCTACTAGTACGGTCCGATATCTTGAATTCTCGTTTGAGCGCAATCCAGACGAGTTTATCATCGGCACCCTTCCTATCAATCTCTTTGTCGTAGTTATTGACGAAACCAAGGCTATCCCAACGATTGAACTTGTTTTCAGCGAATATTGGCTCAATGATTATAAGGCTAATTTCACCTCCATTGGAGAAGACAAGGTCTTGGTTCCTAACTGGATGATGGGTGCAGACATGATCGCAGGTGGCAACCTTACTGGTGCGATCATTCGTATCTCACAAAAAGATCTTGAAAGTGAGATTTACCTACCAAAACAATAGGTAGATTTGTCCCCGTACAGTGTGCGGGGATTTTTTTATATTTGACGAGCGTAGGGCGGGGCGATATAATTAATACTGCCGTTGCTTAAGTTTCAAGATAGCTTGAGGCTAGGAGGCAGATAGGAGGGATCCTAAAGTTATCGGCACATAACTTCATAAGAGGTGATGTGAAAAGAAGACACTAGGGATTCACTAGGAGAAACCATGAAGGTTCAGAGAGAAAGAGGCATATAAGGAGATTGCCATGAAAAGATTGACCTAAGGAGACCATCATGAAGAAGCAACTAGGAGTACTTTCGTAGTAAGGCTACGGATGCCAAAAAGGCCCAGAAGGGCAGCCCAGCACTTAGACAAGTGCTGGGTTTTTTAATTGACTTTTTTTGGTTACTCTTGTAGAATAACAACAGTTCTTAAAAAGGAGGAAATTATGTTTTGGAAAAATAGACGGGGATACATTGTTTTGACCAATAAGAATAGCTCCAGAGTTCATCAAAAGCTGCCTATTGTAAGAATTTGTCCATGTTACGGCAGGTTTCGTGGAAGCGATAAAGTTGGTAACAGACCAGACTTATTGATTGAATCATTATTAAGTGAAACAACACATACGGTAAAACCAGACGAGGGTGTAATTGCCTAGGAGGACAGAGTGACAACATACAGAGAAAAAATAGAAGACTACTTGAAAGAATTTATTGTAGCTCTTAGGGCTCAACTCAAAGAAGACGAACAGCGCTGGGGTAGTGCCTGGAAGGATGCTCTTTGGGAAGGGCAAGAAGAGCGTTTGAGACATCATATAGATGACTACTTCCTTAAGTTTGAAGCCACCGGAGAATCGGTGCCGTGGCTTAAGGTTGCCGGATATGCTCTAATTGGTTGGTTGCGCGAACTTGAGACGCTCGGTGGTTTGGACGAGATTGTTCAAAGGCTTAAGTTAGCCGACGACTTGTTCCCAGGTTTTAAGGATAGGAACAAGACGATTACAATCCGCAAGGGCAAGAGAGATATTGCTCTTGGAGATCTTGTTTTTGAAGCTATGGACAGCGAAAAGATTCAGTTAGTTAGAGTTGCGGAAGTTCGTTATAAGCTAGTTCGCGACATTACGAATGAAGAAGCTCGTGCTGACGGAGCGAAAAACAGAGCTGACTTGATCGAAGAGATGAAGCGTTTCTATTCAGATTTTGGACTTGATACAGAAGTAACATTAATTCTTTTTGAAGTTTAGTAGCTTATCTCGCACTCAGTGTAGTGCGAGATTTTTCTTTACTTTTTGTCTTTGTTGTTGTAGAGTGATGATAGTTTAGAAAAGTCCGCTGCCGTTGAGGTATGGCGAGACAAAGGAGGTAAAATGCTGAAAAACGGTAAGAGAAAAAATAGCGAAAACAATAACGACCACAAGGTTGCTGGTCGAGTTGGTAATAGCTGGAAAGTAACAATTGATCAAGCAAAGGATAGGGCCCAAAGAGCCTTTGATCAACTTAGGCACAGAAACACTGCTATAATTGACAACACTCCTCATAAGTTCTTGCTTACTATCAATGGTTATACTGATTATGGTTGGCCCAATGTGATGACCCTCTATCGCTATATACGAGAGAAGCTTGGCGATAAGATTGATCTAATGAAGTTGTTTGAAGATCAAGATCTCGAAGGTAAGCAGACGCTCAAGCTCATTCTGGAGTTTCGCGGCAATCCTGACAAGATCAAGACGCAGATTGAGAAAAGAGCTCGAACAATAAGTGCTAAGCCCGAAAAAGGACAGTTACCGGGCGGACCGAATCCCAAAGTAACTTTCAAAGAACTAGATGAGTAGCCCAGCGTAAAGACTATACACTGGGCTTTTTTGTTGTTAAACTTACTGTAACGTGACTATAATTAATATTAAGGAACTTCAACTGTCAAACTTGCTGTAACGTGACTATAATTAATATTAGGAACCTCAACTATTAACGTTACCGAACGTGACTATAAAAGAACAGCTAAAAAATATTATTTCAAAAAGCCTTAAAGAGGCTGGTTTTTCGTATAGTAAAGACGTTGAGGTCTTGGAGCCGATTCAAGCAGAATACGGTGATTATTCAACCAATATTGCATTTTCTTTAGCGAAAAAAGAGAAAACCACGCCCAGGGATATTGCCGAAAAGCTAGTAAATGTATTAATAAAAGACACCAGAGTCTTTAAAAGCGTAGAATTAGCGGGTGCTGGTTTTATTAATTTTTTCTTATCAAATGTTTTTTTAGTCGATCAACTAGAAGAAATCGCTAAAAAGGATGAAAAATACGGTAATTTAGAGCAAAAAAGACCTAAGAAGATCCAAGTTGAATTTATCTCAGCCAATCCTACGGGGCTATTACACCTAGGACATGCTAGAAACGGGTTTTACGGCGATGTTTTAGCTAGGGTGCTTAAGAAGGCGGGACATGATGTCCAGAGAGAGTTTTACGTGAATGACGCTAGCGAATCAACTCAAATAAGGGAATTTGGAAAAACTCTTTTAGGTGAGGGTGATCAATATAAATCTGAATATATTGAAAAGAAGAAAAAGGCGCTAAAAAGCGAAGAAAAAGATCCTGGAAAACTTGGAAATACAGTGGCAGGGGAAGTATTAAAAGACATAAGAAAGACCACGGAAAGCGCTGGTATTGGATTTGATAAGTGGTTTTCGGAAAGTGTTCTGTATAGTGACAATCGCAAAGAAGAGCTTTTAGAAGAGATTGAGAAGCGCGATTTATCATACAAGGAAGAGGGCGCTCTTTGGCTAAAAACCTCTGATTTTGATGATGAAAAAGACAGAGTGATTATTAGAAGCACAGGCGATATTACCTATTTTCTTTCAGATATTCTTTATCATAAGGACAAAATTGCTCGCGGATTTAAGAAGATTATTGATGTTTGGGGAGCGGATCATCAGGGCCATGAAAAGCGCATGCAAGCAGCCATGAAAATTCTTGATTATGATGGCAGTCTTATTATCCCGATCATTCAGATGATGCACCTAAAGACCAAGGACGGATCTCAAAAGATGTCAAAAAGAGCTGGTACAGCAATAAATTTAGATTGGCTTATTAGTGAGGTTGGTAGAGATGTTGCAAGATTTATGATGATTTCGTCTGACATTAAGAGCCAAATGGTCTTTGATTTAGAAACTGCTAAAGAAAAATCACAAAAAAATCCTGTTTTCTATATCCAATATGCACTCGTTAGGTGCTATGGGATTTTGCGAAAAGTTAAGCTAGATAAGCAAAACACTCAAATTGACACTAAATATCTCGAAAAAATAGAAGCAAATGCGCTAGTTAAAGAAATGATTAGATTTCCTGACGTTGTGAGAGAAGCAGCAAATAGCTATGAGATTCACCATTTGGCTACTTATGCGCTCAATCTAGCTAAGAAATTACATCAATTTTATAAAAATAATCGGATTATTGAAGAAAACCCTTCGACCCTTCGACCTGCTCAGGGCAAGCTAGGCTCAGGACAAGGTTCAAAAGAGGTTGTCAATGAAGAGGCGCTAGTTTTAATAAAAATTGCCAAAATTACTCTAGAAAATCTATTCGATACGATTGGTATTGAGAAAATTCAAAAAATGTAAGCATAGCTTGGGATTTCTCGCTATACTCGAAAATTAAGCATAGCTTGATGGGAGATAAGAACCTCTCGCTACGCTCAAGAACCTTGATGGGAGATAAGAACCTCTCGCTACGCTCAAGAACCTTGGTTGGAAATATAAGCATAGCTTGACGGGAGAGTAAGCATAGCTTGACGGGAGAATCTAAAGATTTAGTAAAATTAAGAACCTCAGGATCACCTGAGAACCTTGAAAGAATAATAAGAACCTCAGGATTGTCTGAGAACCTTGAAAGAATAATAAGAACCTCAGGATTGTCTGAGAACCTTGGTTTCTCGCTACGCTTGAAAATTATAAGATCTGCCCGCCAATTAAGAGCTTGATGGTCGCCCGATGGGCGATTTTTACATAAAAAGCTTGACAAACTAATAATAGTATGCTACACTTGTTATATACCCTCCGAAATGAGGGTTTTTGTATCCGTAACATACGGAGAGCAGAAAAACATGAAACACAAACAAGACTACTTAAAAATTACAAAGGCAGGAGTGCTCAGCTTACTTATTATCGGCACAATGTTGCCACAACTAGCTGGTGCAGCCAATGGTGGTATTTGGTCATGGCTTGGTGTACTGGGAAGAACGACAGAGATCACAAATAAAAAAGTCGCAAAAGGTGGCGGTGATACTGGGTTTAAGCCTATGATACTTAGTGATATTGCTCTAGTTCAGCCGACAATGCCAATCGCGCAGCGTTATCCTCAATATGCGCCCTATTGTGCGTATAGACCGGGGACGAGTTATTGTTTAACTACAGTTACTGCGTATTCTTCAACACCTGATCAGACCGACTCATCGCCGTTTATTACGGCCAATGGCAAGCACGTTGAAGATGGTATTGTTGCTTGTAACTTTTTGGCTTTTGGTACAAAAGTAAGGTTTCCCGATATGTATGGCGAAAAAGTTTTTACTGTCGAAGACCGCATGGCGAAAAAGAACAATCATAAGATTGATATTTGGTTCCCTTCAAGGGGCGAAGCCACACAATTTGGCAAGAAAAGCTTGAAAGTGGAAATTCTCAATTAACATAACTATATTTTAAATACCTAAAAAGGCCCATGAATGAGATGGGTCTTTTTAGTTTGCCTTGATTTTTTGAGTAATTCGTATAAAATATAACTATCCTAGAAGGCGCCCCTGTGGTGAAATGGATATCACAACGGTCTTCGGAACCGTTTTTGGGGGTTCGAGTCCCTCCAGGGGCACACAGAATAATTTAAAATTTAGAATTAGAAATTTGCGGGCCCATAGTTCAGTTGGCTAGAACGCTTCCATGGCATGGAAGAGGTCGGGAGTTCGAGTCTCCCTGGGTCCACATATATATTTAAAGGCTCAGTCGTCGACTGAGCCTTTAAAATAAGGTCATTATATTGACAAAGAAACCTCTTCTGATAAGATTGAAGAACGTTAATAGTTCTTTGGCTCAAAACGCTATCCAAAAGGAGGGTTAATGAAGAGAAGCATCCGTCTCTTCGTAATTGTTTCTATCGCTCTCCTTCTGATCATCATCGGTTTTGGTGCGTTTGGGGAAGAGCAAAGAAGCTTTAGGCGCTATTCTGAGTGCCAACTAGAACTCAGTTATCTCTTTGAACTTGAAACTAATGAAGACGAAGAAGATAACAAAAACGACGAAGACGTCGATCAACTAAGACAAGTTGAAAGGGCTGCCTGTGATTGGTGGCCTAGCCAAACGAAGCCGCCGGGCCGTATATTCCACTTAGTGGAAAAAGTGGCGTGACATGGGACGAACTTAAATCGACCTTGGCAACCTGGCTAACTCTAGCTCCGCGAAAGAATTACGGAGCTTTTTTTATTATCAAGACAATTCCTTGACAGGCAGAATAAAAAGACTATAATGAATATATACCCATAACTTGTGTATATATAAAACTATAATTTCTAACTTGTTATAAATTGTAGGAAAAAAACTATTATGCCTAATTTAGATAAAACAGGACCAGAAGGAAAGGGTCAGAGCACAGGGTGTTGCAAGGGTAATTGTGATGTAGCATGCGAATGTGACAAGCCCAGCCTAAGAAGGTTTGGAAGAAAATGTCGCTGTGGTTGCGGATGTAGAGTTGGCTTTAGGAGCAGAAATTGTAAGAAATAAAAAAAACCATCTTAAATAAGGTGGTTTTTTTTGGATGTTATTAAAATATGAGACCGCGAAAGAGAAGAAAAATTTGTGGGTGTGCTTGTTGTAAATCATTTAAACCACAAGGGATACCGGCGAATAAATTAGAAAAAGTGTTTTTGGCTAGCGATGAGCTGGAAGCTTTAAGATTGGCCGATGTTACTGGGATGGGACAGATCGAATCTGCCTCGGAAATGCATATATCTCAAAGCACATTTCAGAGAGTGTTATCTTCGGCTCGCAAAAAAATGGCCACTGCATTGGTTGAGGGCAAAATGATTCATTTAGACCAAAAGGACTAAAAGTGCTACGTGCCGTGTTTTAGCCCTTGCATTTTTAGAAAAATCTGCTATTATCTTACTAATCAGCAAGTTTTGCTTTTAGAGGCAATTTTTTTAATTTTGAAACGACTTAGAGTTAACAATTACATTAGAATTCCCGAAGTTCAGGTTATCGATGAAGTAGGGAAACCACTAGGAGTCATGAGGACTCCGGAGGCTTTAGCTTTGGCACAAAGCAAGGGGCTTGATTTGGTTGAGGTTAATCCATCGGTTAATCCATCGATGACGAAAATCATGGATTACGGAAAATATTTATACAAAAAAGCTAAGTCTGATAGAAAGCAAAAGTCAAAACAAAAAACAAGTGAGCTTAAATCAATTCGCTTTGCCTATAGGACTGGACAGCACGATTTAGAGGTAAAAACGAAGAAAATTGATAAATTTCTTGAAAAGGGTAATAAGGTCAGGGTAGATATGATAATCAGAGGCAGAGAGAAAGCTCATCCTGACGTAGCCAGAGAAAAGCTCAATAAATTTTTAGGCTTAATTACAGTAGAATATAAAGTTGAACAAGAACCCAAGAAAACACCTCGCGGACTTGTTTTGACTATTTCAAAAACTTAAGAAGAACCCCGCCTACTGGCGAGAACCTTGTGGCGAGAACCTTGATTAAGATTAAAACATGCAAAAGACACGAAAATCAATTACAAAAAGATTCAAAATTACCAAAAACGGTAAGGTTGTTTATCGCGGCGCTGGTCAGGATCATTTTAGGGCAAAAAAATCAGGAAAAGCCAAGAGAAAGATACGTACGCCCCGAACACTGCCGGAATGTGTTGCGCGCCAAATTAAGAAAGCTGTAAGATAATATTATGGTAAGAGTAAAACGTTCAAACGCAAAAAGAAAAAGAAAGAAAAAAATTATAAAAATGGCCAAGGGCTATAAATGGGGTCGCAAGTCTAAGTATAGACAAGCGAAACAAGCCGTTTATAAAGCTCTTACTTATGCTTATAGAGACAGAAGGAACAAGAAAAGGGACTTTAGGAGACTTTGGCAAATCAAAATCAATGCTGCTTCGCGGGTCTATGACTTACCTTATTCGAAATTCATTCATCTCTTAAAGACAAACAAGGTTGAATTAGACAGAAAGATATTGGCAGATTTGGCAGAAAACCACACTCAAATTTTCGAAAAGGTTGTTGAGAAAGTAAAGAAGTAAGGACCTGCATTAACAGAACCTTGGTTTTTTCCTGCGCTTGAAAGCTAAGTATAGCTTGACGGAAGAACAATTAAAAAATAAATCAACATTAAAAAAGCGACGATCTTTCGTCGCTTTTTGGTTATCGAAAGCTTGGAAAAAATGCGATAGGTCTTCTAATGATAATTTCTTGAGGCGTATGACTTCGCATCAGATCATGATGTTTCTTTACAACTCCCCAGGCTTGCTGAGCAGTATTGCCACCAATTCCCAAAAGGTACATTTTATCACCAACTTCTATGTAAGAAATGCTCATATCTGGATAGCGTTCTTTGTCGGTAGTTTCTAGGATAGATTTTATCCTGTCGAGGTCTTCTTGGGTGACCTCGACGAGCTTTCCTTTGCGCAAGCCTTTCAGTAGTTTAGTGATACGAATAGCGTTTTTCGGATTCTTAATGCCAAAGACAGTTTTTGGTCTAAACATCTTAACCTCCTTTAGGTTATTAGAATCGTAGCATGATAACAATTATAAGTCAATCAAAACACCCCACAATTACTTGTGGGGTGTTTAATATTAAATTCTTACGCCAAGATTCTTGAGCCTTTTGATATACTCAAGATAAACTCCGCGAAAGGTTCTTAATTGAGAGAGTATTGTTATCAATAGTCGAACCCAAGGTTCTTGAGTGTAGCGAAAGGTTCTTAAAACC
>Ga0075122_10002683_pt1 | contig 11602 bp, 20 predicted proteins | sample AntAceMetag02UKB_FD_69790 | JGI IMG/M metagenome (GOLD analysis project Ga0075122, IMG submission 69790) | Saline lake microbial communities from Ace Lake, Antarctica - Antarctic Ace Lake Metagenome 02UKB | ecosystem: Environmental > Aquatic > Non-marine Saline and Alkaline > Saline | place... | reverse complement strand
AACTAAAAGTTTACATAGATAGAAACCGATGTAGAATAAAGTTATAAGTCGGTCTATTTATGTTAATAATAATATAAAAACAACCAAAAAACATTTTGAAATATTTAAAAATGAGTGCCAAAAATGGATAGATAAATTTCAATTAAATGGCTGGAAAATTTATTTTGAGTATGGTGGAACAAATAAAAATAGTTATTCTACAATTAGAAATAATTTAATTGGACATGTAGCAACTATATCTTTTACTAAAGAGTGGTCAATGGTAGGCATAAATAATATTAATAAAGGAATAAAAGAAACCGCTAAACATGAAATTATACATTTATTACTTGCTCGTTTTTCAGAAATTGGTAGTGCAAGATATACAACTAATGATGAATTTTATGAAGCCGAAGAAGAACTTGTAAGAAAACTAGAAAAAATAATAAATTAAAATAATAATAATATGGTGGGAGATGGTCAAATGAGAGAAAAATTATATTGTATACATTGTGGAAAACCAAAAAGATATTTTATACAAGATAGTAGAGGATGTGAAACTTTTAAAAAATTTGATAAAAATTGTTTAACGCCAAGAGATATATTTTTATGTTCTGAATGTATTAGTAAATTTCAATATGTAAAAGATTTGCCACAAATACAAAAAGAGGCATATCAATTTTATTCCAAAGAATATATGCCAATAATTACAGCTTTATTTAAAATTCAAAGTGAACTTGGGAGAATGAATGATGAAGCAAGGGGATAATTAATATGAAAAAGATATAAAACAAGGCTATGTTATCTAAAACATATAAAGGAAAGATTAAAATAGTATATAAGGATAAGAGAAAACCTATAGTCTTTAAGAGTTTAGAGGAGTTTAAGGACTACTGGAGAGATAAAGCTAGAATTAAATGACAGAGATTATAATAAAACAACCCAGACAAGACTATAAGACATTATTCCCTAGAGAATATAATCTTAATGGAAAGAAATGTATTATTAAGAACATAGAAGAATTAGAACGCTTTAAAAAGTATGTTGTAGGCAAAAGAGTAAGAGTTAAACGTAATGTAGATATGAGTGTTGCTAGAGATAGCACGAAGAGTTATAAATATGAACAATTTTAATTATTAACTAAAACGCTATGAAATGTTATTTAAAACCTTTAGGAGACAATATAATACTAGAGGTTAAATTAAGAGAGACTAAGAGTAAAATAATACTACCTGGACAAGGAGCAACAGAAGAAGGTAAGCAAATAGACTATATTAAGGTATTTGCTATTGGTGATGACGTAGATAAGCTAAAGGAGAAGGAAGAGGTATTAGTAAGTTCACATTTATTACAGAATGAAACCGAGATAAAGGAAAGACGTATATTTCCTTTTAAAGATAAAGAAAATCCTAAGAATAAATTTTACTTTAGAGTAAAAGAAGATGAAATCTTAGGAGTTTATAAACATATATGACTTTAGAAGAACTAATAAAAAAGAATAGAGAACTATTTAAAACAGATAAAAAAGCTTGGCTAAAGAAAGGTAAGGATATTTTTGGTGAAGATGAATGGTGGGTAGAGAACCAGATTATAAGTATTAACGAGTATGTAAAGATGTATGGAATAAAGAAAAAGAAATAATTAACTAACATATAAATATATGCCTGAAAGTGGAGTATTAAGATTAAGATTACATAAAGGGCAAAAGCTTGTTAAGAAGAAGAAGAAAAAGAAAAAAGCTAAGATTAAATAAATAGACATAATTAATAATAAAACAATGCCATTTCAAAAAGGACACACTTTAAGTAAGGGCAAGGGGAGAGGAAGTAATGAAAAAGCTTTAAAGAAATATAAAGATAGTGTAAAGAAATTAACTATAGAAGAACTTGCTACTGATAAAGTATTTAAACAAATAACTACCTTAAAAGGTAGAGATAAAAAGGATAGGCAAGGCATTAAAGAAATAGCGTTGCCTGTTTATCTTAAGAGTAAAGCTGATAAGGTTGAAGCAAGCGTAAGTATTAAGGCTCAAGAAAAGATAGAAAATAAACTAAGAGATATTGGCAATGAAGAAAACAGACACAAAGGAACTAGCTAAAGTATTTTTTAAAGATGAAGAGGGTAAAGAATTAATACTAACACCTAAGCAAGTTGAGATATTTGATTTGATATGGAAACGTAAGAATAAAAGAAATCATCTAATGTGTTATACTAGGTATGGTAAATCTTTCGTAGTAGCCTTAGCAACCTTATTAAGAGTTGCAACCTTTCCTGAGAAGTGGGCAATAGTAGCTCCTAGTGAAAAGAAAGCCAAAATAATAATGAGTTATATAATTGAACATGTATTTGATAATGACTACACTAAACAAAAATTAGAGATAGACAAGAATGAAAGCATGGATAGACTACGTAGAGAACGTAGCAAGAACAGATTAACCTTTAAACATACCGATGGCACATTAGGAGAAGTATTTATATTAAGTGCTGATAGTAGAAACAGACAGAATGCTGGTGATGCTTTAATGGGGTTTGGTGCTCCCAATGTAATACTTGATGAAGCTGCTTTGATTGATGATGATATAGAGGCTAAGATATTTAGAATGCTTGGAGATAAACCTGATAACTTTTATTTAAAAATAGGTAATCCTTTTAGAAGAAATCATTTCCTTAAAAGTTGGAAAGACCCACGATATAGTAAGATAAATGTAGATTATGAAATAGGTATTAAAGAGGGTAGAGCAACTAAAGATTTTATAGATGAAGCTATGGATAAACCGCATTTTGATATATTATTTGAGAATACATTTCCAGCAGCAGACATGGTAGATGATAAAGGTTGGAGTTTCTTAATAACTGATAGTGAGTTTGACAAAGCTTTAAAGCCTTATAAGGAAGAAGAAGTATTTGGTGAAAGGTTAATGGGAGTAGATATTGCTAGAGGTGGAGGTAATTATAATGTTTGGGTATTACGTAATGCAAATCATGCTAGGGTTCTTGCCAAGAATAGAGATGGAGACCTTATGAGTGTGGTCGGTACTACTATAAGACTAGCTCAAGAGAATAATATATCAATGGAGAATATATTTCTTGATGATACTGGAGTTGGTGCTGGAGTAAGTGATAGAATAAGAGAACAAAGATACAATGTTAAGGCAGTTACTCTGGGTGCTAGTGCTAGAGAATATGAAAAATATAAAAATGTAAGGGCTGAATGCTATTGGAAGCTTAGAAATTGGCTTATAGAGGGCAATAGTATTGATAAGGATGATAACTGGCAAGAACTTACATATATTAAATATAAAGCTGATAGTGCGGGTAAGTTACAAATAATGAGTAAAGAAGAAATGAAACGCTATGGTATAGAAAGTCCTGATGTTGCTGATGCCTTGATGCTTACTTTTGCTAAGAAGTATAAACGTATAGGAGAAGAAATACAACAGTTTACTCCTAATTATAAATCAATGAATTATAACTAAAAACGCTATTTAAAAGAATGAGTATTGTATCAATAAGTTTAAATGAAGACACTAAAGGTAACATAACAGATACTCGTAGTAATTATAATCCTAGTGATAATGTAAAAAACCAAACAGCTAGAGTTATACAAGATTTTACTACAGCAGATAATCTACGTAATAGACCTTATAGGGAATTCAATGATAAGTCTTTAATTACTAGAATGAATACAGACCAGCGTAGTTTTAATGCCTACGTACCTCCTAAGTCAGATAACCCTGATGAGGCTTGGAATAGCAACGCTTACAGACCTATTGTACGTAATAAGATTATAAGCATAGCGGCTCACGTTACTGGAACTTTAATTTTTCCTAATGTGTTTGCTCAGAATGAGAATGATAAGGAAGATAAGGAAGCAGCCCTAGTAATGAGAGATTTAATGGAATTTAGAGGAGAACAGGCTGATTATGAAAAGACTTTCCTTTATGGTATTATATCTGCTTTAATTAATCCTGCTGTTATTGTTCATACGGAGTTCAGAGAGGTTACTAGAGAGATTAAGGTTATCCAAGAAGATGGTTCTTGGAAGAAAGAAAGAATAGTAGATGACACCTTTAGTGGTCCGAATGACACAGTAGTACCTTTAGATGAGATATTTATTGCTGATGTATATGAAAGCGAAATACAAAAACAACCATTTATAATATGGCGTAAGGTACTTGATTATAATACTGCCAAGGCTAAATATGGTGATAATCAAAATTTTAAAGACTACGTAAGACCAGGCTTACAGTTAGTCTTTAGAGGTAGCGAGGGTGAGTTCTACGAATTATATGATGATGAAATGGAAGAGAGGTTAGTCGAAGAGGTAATCTATTATAATAGAGATGAAGACTTACAGTTGATACTTGTTAATGGAGTAATGATTACTGAATATGACCAACCTAACTCACGTAATGACAAGAAGTATCCCTTTGCTAAGACTGGCTATGAACTTATAGACGAAGGTAAATTCTTTTATTATAGGTCTTTAGCTAATAAGACCAGCGTAGATGAAAAAGTAGTCAATACTTTATATAGAATGATAATTGATGGTACTTTCTTGCAGATTATGCCTCCAGTTGGTACTTATGGTACTGAAGAATTTGGTGGTAGTGTAATAGCACCAGGTAAGGTTACTAGCTTTCAAAATAAAGATAGCAGAATGGAAACAGTCGGTTTAAGCAATAATCTTAATGCAGGTGTAAATACTTTAAACAAGGCAGAGGAAAGCATAAACGAAAGTAGTCAAACACCATTACAAGCTGGTCAATCAACTAAGGGAGACCAAACAGCCTTTGAAATATCAAGATTAGAACAGAATGCTCGTATTCAATTAGGTTTATTTGGTAAAATGATTGGCTTTCTAGTAAAGCAATTAGGAGACCTATATATGGGAGATATACTTCAATATATGACTATTGGAGAGGTAAGCCAGCTATCAGCTAGTGCTGGTCAGTTAAGATTTAGAAACTTCCTTTTACCAGAGAAGACAGTTGATGGCAAAGTTAAAACTAGAGAAATAAGATTTAAAATAAAGAACGAAGAAATAAGTAACGAAGAAAGTGAGAGCTTTAGATTATTAGAAGAAGAAGGTGGATTAAATAGCGAAAAGCAAATAGTAGAGGTAAATCCTACCTTATTTAGAGATTTAAAGTTTAAAATATTTGTTAGTCCTGATGTTGTTACTCCCCCTAGTGATAACGTGAAGAAAGCTCTTAACCTAGAAGCTTACGACAGGGCTATAGCTAATCCACTAGTTGACCAAGGAGCTATCACTAGAGAGTTATTGCTTGGTAGTTATGATAGTCTTAAAAATGATATAGAGAAATTTATGTCTGATGAAGTACCAGCTGATATAGAAGGTGGAACTAATGCTGGTGGTTTAGCTGATATGGCTAAACAAGCAGAAAAGGTCGGAGTAACTAAAAAAGAAAGTGTATGATTTATTTACCAAAACAATTTAAAGACTTAAATACTAGTTTATATATACCCAATTATTTGGGTAATAACATTATAATTAAATATATAATTTTATGATTAAAGTAGAATTGAGAAAAATCCAACTTTGGCAATTAATTGATATGCCTAAAAGAATGGAATTGAGAGACAAATATGGTGTTAACCCTACTGCTAAGGTAGAGGTAGCTAACAATCATATTGTTAGAGATGGCATTACTGAGGGTGATTTAGCTGATATTGATAAAGAAGTATTAGAGAACGCTGTTTTAGGTGTTGAAAGAAAAAGTCCTGGACAGAAAAAGGTAGCTAAAAAAATAAAGAAGAAACGCTATGTTAAAAAAGAACAAGATAAAAAGGCTTCTAAGGAAGAAGCTAGGTAATTATTTTTATAAGCATTTGTTTAACGGCATTACTGAAGATGATTTATTAGTTTATAATCCTAAGAATAAATCTTTTAGCATTTGTAATCAAGAGATACATATAAATCAATTTCAAGCATTACGTAGTCAAGCTAGAAACCTAAAGGACTTACCTTTATGGAAGTTTCTAACTAAGGAATGTAAGTACAGGGCTAACGAAGTAATGTATCTTAATAGTAAGACAGAAGATGATTTATACTTTGGTAAGGCAATGCTTAAATGTGTAGAAATAATGGAAAATAAGTTAAAACAAATAGAGAATATTAAATAACTAACGCTACATGTTGAGTAGTATTGCTTATTATCTGATGTTATGTAGCGTTGCATCAGATGATGAGCATGAGGCTACTCAATGTGAGTAGCCTTTGTGCTACAGTGAGCGACACTAAATTCGTATGACAGAAGAAAACAAGCCTGAAAAGGTAGAGCTTGAAAAAGCTCCTGAGTCTAAACAAGAAGAGACAACTTCTCCTCCAGCTCAAGAGGAAGAAACAACAGAAGATAAGGTCGTGGAAGACGACTCTAAAATAGCAACTTCTGATAATGAAATAGATTACAAAGAGCTTTATGAGGAAGAAGAAAAGAAAAGGATTAAAGCTGAAAATACTATTGTAAAGAACAAACGTAAAGAAAAGGAAGAAACAGGTATTGAAGATACTACTGATTATGATAATACCAATGAGGTAAAAGAAATAATTAGAACTGAAACTAAAAAAATAAGAGAAGATATGGTTGGTGATACAATAGATACTTTAGGTGAAAAACTTTGTTCTAACGAAGACGAGAGAAAGCTTGTAATGTTTCATTATGACAATTCAATAGTTCAATCTGGAAGTTCACGTAAGGATATTCTAAAGGATTTGAAACGTGCTAAGTTAATTGCTAATGAGAAGCTAATATTAGCTGAAAATAGTGAACTTAAAACTTCATTAGCAGCTAAAAATACTCTTGGTATTACTGGTATTGGTTCAAATCAAGTTAGACCTAATGTGAAAGAAAAGATTGAATTAAATTCCGAAGAAAAGAGCATTATAAATTTTACCAATAGAAGAAGAGAACAGCAGGGTAAAAAGCCTTTGACGGAAGAACAATTTATTAATAATCAGACATAAAACAAATATTAGTCTCTAAGTCTAATATTTGTTAGAAAAAATATGGCTTCAGGAGACGTACAAATTAGAGAGCCAAAGATTACATCAACTATCCGTTTTGCAACTATAGCAACTGCATCCATTAAGTCAGGAGAACCTATTGTAAGAACAGCAGGAACTGCAGCTGTTGCTGCGGCAGCCGATGCTGACCCGACTGTTGATACTGACGAATTAGTTGGTATTGCAGCTGGAGATTCTACTGACACTGCTACAGCAGCTGGTACAATAGATGTATACATTTTAAGAGGTGGAGAGATTTTAGAATTAAAAGCAAAAACTGCAGCGAATGTAGATACTGATGCTAAAATCGCTGCTTTAATCAATGATAATGTAGCTTTTGATTTAACAGGTTCTACATATACAATTGATACTAGCTCTACAACTGCTTTAAATGGGTTGACAATAGTCGGTGGCAACTCTACAAAAAAAACCGTTTATGTTTTGGTTAAATCCAGAGCTACAATGGTTGGTTCAAAATTATAAACTAAGTTGAAAATTATATGAGTTTTTCAAGTCAAGCAAATCCTAATGTGGTTAAAACAGCGTTGGACGATGTTTTCAAACAAAGTTTTGAACCACAAACACATCCAGGTTGGGCGGGGGCAGAATCCTCACTAGCCTTTAGGCAAAGAACAATAGATAACGCAGCCAATATTGAAGAGATTTTTAAAGGTGTATCACTTTGGGACTCACGTTTAGAAGAAGCAGATGTTCCTTCTGACGACCCAAGAATTGATAATAAGATTACATTTAATGTAGCTAATTATTCAAAATCAGTAGATGTACCTAAGAATTTTTTTGACGATAATATGCATGGTGCGTGGGAAAAACAAGTAGAAGATTTTGGTCGTAAAGGTAGAGTAACAATGGATGATAATGCCTATAAAGTATATAGAGATGGTTTTACAACCACTTTAACCGCTGATGGCGTGGCACTATTTTCAAGTAGCCATACAACTATTAGTGGTGATACGGTAGATAACCTAGAAACAGCAGCTTTAACACCTACTTCATTAAACACATTAATTGTAAGTTTAATGGAGCAGAAAGACCAAGCTGGCGTAGTAATGGGTAATCCACCAAAAACTTTACTAGTTCCACCTGCCTTATTTAAAAAGGCTTGTGAAGTAGTAGAGTCCGAGTTATTAGCCGATTCTACTGATAACAACATTAACGTTTATTCAAGCAAATATGGTATATTTGTTGCAATGTCTAATCGTTTAGGTGCTGCTATTGGTGGCAATGGTTCTGATGCAGCTCATTTCTTATTAGGTCAAGACCACTCTGTAACAAGATGGATAAGACAAGGAATGGAAACTGTATTAGTACCTTGGCAAAATCAACGTAATAATAATTATATCTATAAGGGTGAATTCAGAGAGGTAGTAGGTGCTTTAGATTATGTAGGTACAGTAGCGAGTAATGGCACAACTTAATAAACTAATATAAGAAATTATGTTAAAGAAAAATAAAGAAAAACTTTACGTAATTGGTGGAATTTCTATATTGGCTATTTTGTTAGTAGCTATTATTGGTGTAGTTGGTGTAAGAGCCTATGAAACTTATAAAGCAATACAGATGGATAATGTTAATATAGAAACCATTAACATTAATGGTAGCGGTGGTGGAGATATTGAATTAGGTGGAACTACTGCTGCTGATTGGAATGTTGGTGGTGCTTTGAATGTAACAGGTGCTACTACTTTAGAGGGCTTAACTAGCGGTAATGGAGCATTAGCTTCATCCACAACTGCTGGTGTTGCTGCTGCTGGTACATTAACTCAATCAGATTTATTAGCATATAACTATCTTGATTTCACTATTAATGGAGGTAGTACATTTGCATTAACTTTGCCCGCTACTAGCACAATGACAACTTTGCTAGATACAGTTGGTAAAACCAGAAATTGGGTTATACATAATGCTACTTCTACTGCTATGGTAATGACAATCACTGCTGGAACAGGTATTGATTTAATTGGTGTAACAACCAATGATGATGTCATTGATGAAACCGAGTATAGTGAACTTGAATGTTGGAGACAGCCAGATACAGATGTAACTTGCCGAATTAGTGAATTATTACACGTAGATTAATTCTATCAACTTGACCCAATTAATTTTGGGTCAAGGAAAATATAATTAACTTAAAATAATATGATTAAAAAACATTTAGTAAAAATTTTATTAACAATAGTAGCATTGTTAGGTGGTTATGTTGGTGTAGACAAATTAGGTTCTTATGACAGTGTAGGAACTACATCAAAAACAATTTTAAATGCTGTTGTTGCTTCAACCACATCATCAGCCATTGAAATTGATGGAGCTAGGAGAGTTACGCTACTTTTATCAACAAATATTCCAGTTGAGTCAACTGCTTCAACAACTTTTACTGTTGATGTATCTTTAGACGGTACAAACTTTTTTGACTATAATAAATTAGTTGAAAATTTAGCTGATACCAATGCAGAAAGCTTAACTAGAATTTCATCTAAAGCATTTACAGCAACTTCTACTGGTTATATTGTTAGTATGGATTTAGAAAATGATGTTTATAAAAGTATGAAAGTAAAGGCTGTTTTAATTGAGCCACAAGGAGCAACTCATATTACTGACGCTACTTGCAAAGCTTTAATAGAATATTAATATGTTTAGAAAAAAAATGGAAAAGAGATTTCAGGAGTTAGAGCAACAACTTACTAATGGTTTTATGGCTATCAAAGAAGATATAAATAAAGACCGAGAAAATTTAGAAAAACTAATTAAAGATAAATTAAAATAATATGGCTTTGTTTAATAATGGAAATAAATCAACGACAGTTACTGTTGCAGCTGGTGTTGGCTCTGCTACATTTCAAAATTTAGATACAGCAAGATTGGTGCATTTATACATAATACCTGCTACCTCAACTACTACTTACACTTGGAAAATTACTGATAAAAATGGTATTGAATTAACTGAAGAAACAAATATTACTGGACAAAGGTCAATTCTAAATTCAAGAGATTTACCAGAATATATTTATGGTAATTTTACTATATCTTTATCAAGTGTTAGTGTTGATGAAGATTTTGTTATTTTACCAATCATTAATGAAGTAACTTAAACGCTATGTTTGATAAAAAAAAATTTATAGAAGATGAAACAAAAAATAGGCTAGATTTTGAGAAGATAACGCTAGATAGACATACACTTGATATTAATTCTTTAAACACTCATTTAAAGTTTAGTCTTGATGAAGCAATAAAAAAGATTGAAAAAAGATTTACTAATAGACTTGGTGAATTAGATATTTTTAAAAAAGATGAAGAAATAATAGGCAATAATGTTTTTGGTAAAGCTGTTATAGACGAGTTAGTTAGAAGAGCTTTTGTAGATAAGGACAAAGATATGGCATATAGAGAAAATGAAATTAATAGAAAAGAAATAGATATTAAACATCAGTATAATGAGTTAGATAAGTGTAAAAACACTAATATTAGAACAAATAAAGAGATAATTGATAAACAGAAAAGTTTAAATGAAGAAATGCACAAGGCGTTACGTAAGACTAAAACAAACCAAAAGGATGAACATTATACAAGGGCTAAAGAATTAGAATACGCTATTAAAATAATTAAATGGATAACAAAACAATAAAAACTTTATTATTAGTTGTATTATCTGTTGCTATTACTTTTTTCATAACTTACGGATATGTATTGTCAGCTTCACCTACCACTAATTCAGGAGAAAAGATACTTTTATTTAATTGGGATGATACTGCAAAGAACTGGGATGGCAATGAGAATTTTTTAGCTGGAACACCTACCACTAATTCAGGTACTAAAGTATTGCCTTATGCTTGGGATGATACTGCTAAAAAATGGACAGCCTGGGATGGCAGTAGCGGTGGTATTTCAGATGGTAGTAGTATTACTTTAGGTAGTTTATATGATGTTGGCACTTCATCTCCAATGACTTATGGTGAAATGCTTATTTATAATACAACTACTAGTGAATGGGAAAGTGTAGCCACTTCTTCTTTAGGGATTGTTAGTGGCGGAGGTTCAGGTACAGTAACATCTATAGCAACTACATATCCTATTACTGGTGGAACTATAACAACATCAGGAACTTTAGATTTAGCCTTTGGGACTACAACTCCTAATACTTGGTCTGATTTACAAACTTTTACTTCAGGATTTCTTTCAAATGCTTCATCTACGGTGGTCGGAGATTTAACTATTATAGGAGATATAACAGCAGATAACTTTAGTGGAACTAATACAGGTGATATAACAATAAGTGATACAAATACAATAAACCTATCCTTAACAGGGCAAGCTCTATCGGCTGATAGTCTTTTAACTTTTGATGATGGGCTTACTTTAACAACTGCTTCTGTAGATTGCGATACCGCAGATACAACTACTTTCGGTTGTTTAACTGCATCTGACTTTATAACTTTTAATAACAAATGGGATTTAGCAAGCTCTACTATTGATAACGCTTATCTTACAAACTCAACTATTAGTGGTATTTCTTTAGGTTCTAATCTCGCCGCTTTAACTGCTACCGATACAACTCTTACATTTTCAGGTTCTTATACAGGA
>Ga0075122_10002679_pt1 | contig 11610 bp, 12 predicted proteins | sample AntAceMetag02UKB_FD_69790 | JGI IMG/M metagenome (GOLD analysis project Ga0075122, IMG submission 69790) | Saline lake microbial communities from Ace Lake, Antarctica - Antarctic Ace Lake Metagenome 02UKB | ecosystem: Environmental > Aquatic > Non-marine Saline and Alkaline > Saline | place... | reverse complement strand
AGAGTTAATTGAGAGAGAGAAATTAATTAAACAAAAAATAAAAATAGCGAGAAAAGATGAGGAATCATCAGGAAAAGCTCAAAAAATAAATGATGGCGGTCAATTAAGAATGACGGTTGTTAGAAAAAAGGAATAAAAAATGCCAGATTATAAAGTCATATTTACTAACAAAATCGAAATGATTGTATCAGCAAAAGCAAAAAACTATGCCCAAAAAGAGGCAATGAAAAAATATAAAACTGATCCAAAAAAATACGATAGATTAGCAACAAAAAAAGTAATAATTAAACGCGAAAGGACCAACCAAAATGGGATATAGACGCATGACTCCAGTGGAGTTTAAATATATTAAGCAACTCATAGAGAAAAACCGCTCTTTGAAAAAAGTGGCTAGGATTGCAAATCGGTCATATAGCATAGTTGGATATATAGATAAGGCGAGAAATTTTCAACATTATGTTCAAATTAGACCCGGTGGAAAAAAGAATAAAAAACAAGAAAATCTGTACTCTATTGCAAAACCAACTCCAGTTAAAAAACAAACACCAAAGGATTATTCCGGTGCTCTTTTGGCCGAAATGAAGCGCTTGAGATTGTCGATTGATTCTTTGAATAAGTCAACAAGCATGCAATTGCCTTTATTGTCTAAGCCGAGTAATGATGGGCCGGCAATTGATGAGACGCCAGAGGATGAGACGTCAGAGGATGAATATATTGATATTCCCACGTGGAAATTAGGTTGTTTTTTAATAGGTATTGTTTTTCTTTTTATCGCTTTTTTGTTTTTTATTAATAGTGGGGTAAACCCATTTCTTGATTAAACAAAAAGGATTATTAATTAGTATTGAAAGGACCAATCAAAATGGGACCAGGAACGTACACATTCACAAACTCGAAAGGCCAAGCTTACTACTTGCATTTCAAGGATGTTGAATTAAAAAACGGGCGTAAACAAAGAATTTATTTCTTTGCAAAAGACGTCAGAGAAGAAAGCAGTTTGGAATTAGTGCCAGAAGGTTTTGAGGTCATGGAGACCAAAAGAACCGGCATGCCAGTTCTCAAAAAAATTGTCTAGGTTTGGTAGTTTAGATAGGGTGGGTGTGGCTGAGCGGTTAAAAACGGGGTTTTGCATGATTCCTGACCAATTGACTACGCCCGCTCAATCTAAGTTATAATAAAAATATGAATGAAGAAATCACAACGCCAAAACAAGTGAAAACAACCAAACAGGACGGCATGGGACGACCGGAAATTTCCGAGGAGCAATATTGGATTTGGTTAGAAGAAATGAGGCCATTTTTGAGACAAGGGCATAGTTTATATTATTCAATGGAAAAGTGCGCTCTCCAATCACATAAAAATGTTATTTACGAAAAATATAGAGACGATGTAAACTTTAAGGAAAAAATAGACAAACTTCAATCAACCATCACAGAATTAAATAACAGCGTTATTTTTAAAACTATTGAAAACCTACACGGCCGACTCATTGAAAGTGATAAATTTATCCCATCACCTCAAGAGACAACGATTATAAAATTAGTTGCCGAAAAACATAGGACCTCACAACCATTTTTTGCTGATCGAAGGGAAACGGCCGAAGCCAAAGAGGAGGATTTCGGAAAAGTTGTTGAGCGCCCTACAATAGAAATAATACCACCAAAAGAAGATGCCCCAGAAAATAAAGAGACCGAAAATCCAGTTGAACCCGACACCCAAACAGTGGAAGGCGTGGAAAATCCTGACGGACCTAGTAGTTAATGAGCTAACCTTTGGAGGTGGCGCGGGCGGTGGTAAAACATATCTCGCATGCGCTTGGCTTACTATCATGGCCGAAGCTTATCCCGGCTCACGTTGGATGATAGGTCGTCGGGAATTAAAGCGTTTAAAACAATCGGTGCTTGTTAGTTTGTTTGATTTTTTTGTAAAAAGTGGCTACGTCAACGGGGTACACTATAAATATAATTCCACAGATTCAAAAATAGTTTTTTCCAATGGACCTGATCAATCCCGACCCTATGATGGTGGCAGTGAGTTTGTTTTGATGGACCTTGCCCCCACCCCTTCCGATCCAAACTATGAGCGCCTCGGGTCGTTGGAGTTTACCGGCGGATTTATTGAGGAGGCGTCGGAGGTAGCCCAAAAAGCCAAAGAGGTTGTATTTTCCCGTATCAGATACCGCATAGATGAGTTTGGCTTGATTCCAAAATTGCTAATGACTTGCAATCCACACAAAGGATATTTATATATTGAATTTTACAAGCCTTGGAAGGCCGGGAAGTTATCACCAGATAAAGCATTTATCCGCGCCTTGGTACAAGATAACCCCCACATTTCACCCCACTATATTAAATCACTCAAGAAGCTAAAAGATAAAGTATTGCGCGCTCGATTATTGCTAGGCGATTGGGAGTATGCCGACGATGATTTATCACTATTTATTTATGATGCCATCACCGACATGTTTACCAAACAAAGGCATGAGAACGATGATAAAACCAGTTATCTATCATGCGACGTGGCCAGGTTTGGTGCCGATAAAGCGGTAATCATGCGGTGGGAAGGTTTGAGAGTTGTTGAAATTAAGACTTACGAAAAATCATCGATGCCGACTCTCGAAACTGAAATTTTAGTAATGGCTCAAAAATATAAAATACCAATGTCGCGAGTGATAGTTGACGAGGGCGGAATTGGTGGTGGAGTGGTTGATCACCTCAAGTGCAAGGGGTTTGTTTCAAATGCCCCCCCAATCGAGGAAAAAACAAAAAGAGAGATGCGCCAAGTCGAGTATAAAGTCAATTATCAAAATTTGCGTACACAATGCACTTATGAATTAGCCGAGTGTGTAAACGATAGGCTCATCGCTATTGAGACCGATAGCGTCACTCATCAAAACGAAATTACAGAGGAATTAGAGCAAATAAAAGCGCGGGATGTAGACAAAGACGTAAAATTTAAGATAATTAGTAAAGATGATATAAAAGCAACGCTAGGCCGATCTCCCGACTTTGCTGATACACTAATGATGCGCATGTATTTTGAGGTTAAACCGGAGCGCAAAAAAGCAAAGACATACGGATCAAACCCGTTAATTTAAGTGTTATACTAATATTATGGCCGATGAAATAAAACCAACAAAAAAAGAAGATTCTCGAGGGGTTGAAACTATCCCGGCTAGTAAATTTGCGGTACCTAAAACTTACCCATATTCTGAGGCTGATAGCTCTCGCATTGAGGATTATAAATTTTATAAACAGCTATTCGAGGGGGCCCACTTCGATGCTTTCAAACAACGAATAAAAGACGAAAATTTCAATAAGGCTTATGCCCAAATTAGATATATTTATGTTAATTTTGCGGGGATGATCTCTCGCATTGTTGCCGATATGTTGTTTGGTGAGCCAGTGAAACCAAAATTGGAAAATAAAGAAGCTCAAGCATGGGTCGAGGATTTTTGGAAAGAAAATAATATCAACACTCTTTTATATGAGTCAGGATTGAGTAATTCTGCCCTTGGTGATGCTTTATTAAAATTGAGAGTTGCCAAGCGTCAAAATATAGATCCAGATCTATCGGTTATTTTAGAACAGACACCCCCATCAATATATTTCCCTCACGTCGATGGTTTTAATGTTAATGCCGATCCGGAAGTGCGCGAGTTAGCTTGGAAAGTATCGATCGGAAAAGGGGAATACCTGCGCCGTGAGATTCACAAACCAGGGATTATTTTCAATGAATTATATCTATTAAAAGGTGCCGAAATCCAAGAGAGAAAACCAATTAGTCTTTTGGGTATTCCCGGCCTAGTTGATGCTCAAGCTACAAATATTGATCGCCACATGCTTATCCATGTGCCAAATTGGCGCATTAGCAGTCGTTGGAATGGGTACAGTGATTACAACGATCTCGATGCAATTTTCTTTTCAATAAACAATAGAATTTCAATGATCGATAATGTACTCGATAAGCACACAGACCCAATTTTAATGGTACCGCCCGGAGTTATTGGCGAGGACGGCAAAGTCAAAAAAGATAAAAGAGTTATCGAAATGGGTGAGGGTGAGGACGGCAAACCTGAGTATGTAGTTTGGGACGCTTCACTCGAGAACGCATTTAAACAAATTGATAAATTAGTCGAGATCATGTTCATGGTCGGAGAAATTAGCCCCGATGCTTTGGGAATGGGCAAAGGTCAAGCGGATAGTGGTCGCGCCCTCAAGTTAAAACTTTTGCGCACTATCGCTAAAGTCAGTCGTAAAAAACTATATTATGATCGTCAAATTAAAGAAGCCCTCTATGTTGCTCAACTTTTAGCAAAGAAATGGGGAGCCAAAGCCGGTGGAAAATCCTTTGATTGGGAGCCTGAAATGCCAGAGTTAATTTGGCAAGATGGTTTGCCAACCGATAAGGTAGAGGAAATCGAAAACGAAGTCAAAAAAGTTGATGCCGGGCTTACCTCTGAAATTGAAGCTATTATGAAATTGCATCAAGTGGACGAGGAAACCGCGAAAAAGATGCAAGGAGATATTAAAAAAGAAAATGAGGCGAAGATGCCGGACCCCCTCGACGCAAATCGCAATCCCTTTTCTAGCGAAGGTGACAAGGGTGATAAAAAACCCGAGAAAAAACCAGATCTAAAAAAATAAAGGGGGCGCTATATGTCAAAACTATACCCCATTAATGTCGATGTAAAACCGGGAGACAAAAAACGTCTCGCCGAGTTATTGAAACGAGCATACAAAAGAATTGTCGGAGAGATTGAAACTGCCACAGATTTTGGCGTTAAAAATCGCAAAGCTATTCTGGCCCAAATTGATAATGTTCTCGAGGAGTTGGGCGTCGATGTTCAAAAGTTTATTGATAAAGAATTACCCGGATATTATAAGAAGGGAGCCGACGAGGCCGTTAAACAATTAAAAAATATCGGTGCCCCAATAAACGTCAAATCAGGATTTAGTCAATTACATCGAGACGCTATCATTGCGTTAGTCGACGACACAACCCAATATTATTTTGAGTCAATAACCGGGATCAAGAGATCAGCAAATAGGCTACTTGGTAGCGCAGTGCGTGACATGGTCCAAGAGGAAATTGCCCACGGGGCCATCACCGGTGATGCTTTAAAAAAAGTTAGGCAGAATATTAAGGGAGTAATTCAAGAGCAAGGATTGAGCGCTATTACCGACAAGCGTGGGAGCAAATGGTCAATGGACCGATACTCTGAAATGCTTTTTAGGACCAAGGTTGTTGAAGCTCGCAATATGGGCTTGTGTAATCGGATGGTCGAGAATGGCTATGATTTGGTCCAAGTATCGGCGCATGCCGGATCGTGCCCACTATGTAACCCGTGGCAAGGCAAGATTTTGAGTATTACCGGGCGCACTCCCGGATATGAGACTTTGCAAAGCGCTAGGGATGCCGGGTTATTTCACCCATATTGCGAGCATGCTATCAATACAATAATCCCATCATTATCAAAGCAAACTCGAGCATACGACTCAAACACCGGAAAATATGGCAAGGCCGGATCGAGCACCGAGGCCGGTATTGGTTCGGCTTTGAATAAGTCGGTGATTGTACCCGCCACAAAATATGACAAAGAATTTAAAAAAGAAGTTGAGGGAGTTGCCAAATCCGGAGGGTGGAAATATAGCCACGGGCCAGTCAAGAAATTAGATCGATCGGTGCAAAAGGTAATTAATGATTATGACGGCGATGTTTATGGATTGCGCGACGCTAATCGATCGGTGATCTTTATCAATGACCCTTGGGATAAAAAAGAGTTTAATAAAATGGTCAAAACAGTTGAGTCAAAATTTGGGAATGTTGAGCGGGTAAAAATAGGGCTTAATCGAACAGAAAACTATAAAAATAACATGATTAATGTGACCGCGCCATCTGGCCACGTTACAGAAATTCAAGTTACAACAAAAGAAATGTGGGATGCAAAAGTTAAATTGGGGGGTGATAAATATTATCACGATGTCAGGGTGAAGGCCGGAGATTGGCAAAAAACAGAACAAAAAATGATTAAGTTATACAAAACTGCCGATGATAAAACTCGCAAGAGATTAGGCCTCTGATCTTTTTTTCTTTGAAGCTTCAACTGCTTTTTTAAATTCCTTTTCGGTTATTTCTTGGCCTTCTACTAAGGCGACTTTGGGTGGGTATGGGTTGCCGAGGTGGTTGATCCCGGTGATTGTGTCACCCGCCTTCTCTATTTTTACAAATACGTCGAAGTTTACTACAAAGTAGCGAGGGAATTTTGTTTTGGTATCACTCATTTTGTTATTCTCCTTTTACCAACCATCTTACAACAATATTACACAATAAGTCAACCGCCTAATTGACAAATAGTGGTAAGGTGATCAATAATAGATTCAATCTTAAACATTTTAGTTTTGGATACCTAGCGGAGATGAACCGCGATATCAAACAGAAAGGTAAATATGCCAGAGCCAAAAAAGGACGATAAAAATGTATCAGGAAAAGATACGCCACCCGGGGGCACCAACCCCATAAATAATGGGAATACGGGGGGAGAGTTTGATCCAACCAAACTGAGCGATGAGCAACTATCAAAAGTGCTCGAGGACCCCAGAATTTGGAAAACAGAGCGCCTAAGCGAACTTAGAGATTCTCAAAAAGAACTCAAGAAACGCCAAAAATCCGACACCGATGCCGAAAATAAACGGCTCACCGATGAAGGTAAATACAAGGAACTCTTGGAGAAACAAACAAAAGAGATCGAAACTGCCAATAAGCGCGCCGAAAATGCGGAATTAAACAATCGTATAATCGAAGCTGTCAGCAAAAAAGGTATTAAAGATACCGACGCATCGCTCAAGTTAATTGAACGAGCTGGCATTAGCAAAGGTGAGGACGGGAATTATTCCGGAATTACCGAGGCGGTCGAAAGTCTTGCCAAAGATCGTCCATATCTTATCAATCAAACATCGATTGGTAATCCATCGAATCCCGGAGATTCTAACGTAGGGGCCAAAAAATACAACTTGTCAGAAATGACACCAGAACAGTATAACGACCCTAAAATACGCAAAGATTTCTTGAAGGCTCAAGGTGAGGGTAGAGTAATTGACGACCGAGTCGTCACAACTCCAGTCTAACCACAAAGTCACGATCGCTGATTACTTATCGATAAAGAAAGGAGTAATTAGCAATGGCTAATTTTACACCAACCACAGACGCCAACGCGATCCCAACCGTGATTGCTTTGGAGGTCATCAGACAATTTCCCGGTTACATGGGTCTAGCGAAATTCGTTTCAAAAGACACTGATTGGACCGGATCAGATTTTGCCAGTTATGGTGACACTCTTGACATCGTCAAGCCTGGTAGCTTAACAGTTAAAACCAAAACCCCCGGTACAGAAATGGAGTCTCAAGCCCCAACTGCCGACAAAATCCAAGTTAGTTTGGATCAACACAAGTATATTGACATCCTCGATGAAGATATCACTAAGATGTTGAGAAAACCTAATTTGCAGATCGAGTATGCGCAAAGAATGGCTATTGAGTTGGCCGAGCATGTAGAGGAATACCTTTTAGGTCTACACGCCGGAATCGACGAGACTATCTCTTGGGATAATTCTAGCGAGACCACAATCGAAACTAGCTTTTTAGCTATCCGATCATGGTTTGCTAGAAAAAAAGTACCTCAGCAAATGGCCAAATTGTTTGACGCCGATACTTCTATCGTCGACAAGCTTTTAACCATCGACAAGTACACAAGTGGAGATTATGGAGCAAAGGGTGCTATCGCCAATGGCGTTATCAAACCGGTCTATAATATCAATGTGTTGGAGAGTCAATTGATCCCATCCTCGGGGTCACCTGTCACTCGACATAATGTCGCTTGTACCAAATATGGTATGGTGTTGGCCAATAGGCCTATGCCTCTTGATGGAAATGGAAAAGGTGCGCTTCAACGTATCTTGACAGATCCAAACACCGGATTATCATTTAGGCTCACTGAGTCCTATTCTCATGGTAACCTCGGGTCAAGATTCTCAATTGATCTTCTTTTCGGAGGCGCAATTTGTGATCCAAATCATATCGTGGAAATCGAGAGCACTTAAAAATCGAAAGAAATATAAGGTTTGGTTTATCCAAACAGCCACCCCCTTTTTGGGGGTGGTTTGTTATTGTCAGCTTGTGGTAATATCTTGGTAATGTACTTCGTAAAAAATCCGGCCGGTCGGATTGTTTGTTTAGACAAACCCGATGAATACGACCGATGGATTAAAACTCCCAAATTCACAAAACCAACAAAACTCGAAGTTGAGGCTTGGCAACAAATGCGCGTCGATAAATATGAGGAGAGCAAGCGACGCCAAATAATTGATAACTATCAAATCGACAATGGAGTGTTTTTTGCAACGGTGAGCGGTGGCGGTGACGGGTACGGGATGGCTTCGGCCAATCTATATTCTGAGTTGATTAAACTAGGCGTAAATATTAGTTACAAAAACAAAAGTCAATCTCTCGGTTTATTATTCCACGCCCCTTATTCAATATCTCGAGTTGATACCCCATATCGAATACTTTATACAATGTTTGAAAGTACCAAGGTCCCTAAAGATTGGATCGAGTATTTAAAAACCGCCGACAAGGTGATAGTCCCCTCAAAATGGTGCCAAAAAGTATTTAAAGAGAGTGCCGGCGTTGATTCTGAGGTGATCCCATTGGGTTATGATGATCGATTTTTTAAACCTAAAAAAAGAGTAATTAAACGAAATCACAATCAGCCTTTTAAATTTTTGCATTACAATGCTTTTAATGTCCGAAAGGGATTTATTGAGGTAGTCAATGCTTTCACAAAAGAATTTAATCGAGATGAGCCGGTCCAATTAGTTTTAAAAACCACAGTAAAAAAACCACCGATCCCCTTCAACCCTGAAAAATATCCAAATATAAAAGTAATCACTGGCCAAGTCCCACAGTATCAACTTGCAGAAATTTGTGGAGATTGCGACGCTTTTGTATTCCCCTCGAGAGGTGAAGGCTTTGGGATAACTCCACTCGAAGCAATGGCCACCGGATTGCCAACTATTATCCCCAATGCTCATGGCATGACTGAATATTTTAATGATAGATATATGTATGAGGTCAATGTGTCTCACAATTGCCCCGGAATTTACTATCGATATAAAGGTCAGGACGTCGGACAAATGACAGTTTGTGACGTGGACCACTTGAGGCAACAAATGCGCTATATTTACGAACATCAAGAGGAGGCCAACGAAAAGGGTGATTTGGCCTCACGTTATGTAAAACAATTCACTTATAAAGCTACCGCAACAAAGCTAAAAACTTTGTTTGACGATATAATGTCTAAGCCACTCCCAAAGCGCAGACCGAGTAATATATTGACTTTGGAGTTGGTTTAGAAAGGAGGTAAAAATGTCAAAAAAATCAAAAAAGGTTGAGGTAAAAACCCCAACTTTAAAATATGGTTATCTATGTCCGGCGTGCACGAATGTTGCTATTGAGACATCGAATAAAATGATAGGTCCAAAAATTGATTGTCAAAAATGTGGAAAATTAATCACACTTGACGACAAAGATCGTTATAAGGAGCTATGAAATGCAAATATCCTATTGTGGACCCGCACTAGATTATTCCGGTTACGGTGAAGCAAATCGCCACGATATCGGCGCGCTAACGTCCGCCGGTGTCGATGTTGTTGGTGAATATACCAAGCATTGTTTAGAAATATCCGAGTTTGGCGATCTCGGTGAACTCGCTCGAGAGTGTAGTTTAAAAACAAATCGAGATTACAAAATCAAGATTCTACACACCACCCCAAATATTTACGGCCGTTTTATTGAGCCAGGCAAATATCACATCGGGCGAGTTTTTTGGGAGACTGATAAATTACCTCAAGATTTTGCCTATGGCGTCAGAATGTGCCAAGAGATTTGGACCGGGAGCGAATTTAATGCGCAAGCAATACGCAACGCCGGGATAACAGATATTCCGATCTTTATTATTCCCGAAGCAATTAAAACCCCTGCCCCTAAAGTTAAAAAATTTATAATCTCCCACGAAAATGATTGTAGGTTTTATTCGATCTTTGAATGGACCGAGAGAAAAAATCCCAAAGCTTTGCTCGAGGCTTTTTGGCGTGAATTTGAGGGCGTGAAAAATGTCTCTCTAACTTTAAAAACTTATATTGATAATTTTACCCCAGAGAAGCGCAAAGCAATTAAAGACAAACTAATTCAATTTAAAAACAGCTTGGGCTTGAGTAATTATGCCGATGTTTACCTTTACAATAATTTAATGAATCGGTCCGAGATATATCGCTTTCATAAATCAATGGATTGTTACGTCTCAACTCATAGGGGCGAAGGTTGGGGCATCCCACAGATGGAAGCCATGCTCATGTCGAAACCAGTGATATCAACCGATTGTGGTGGCATACATGAACACATTAGGGGATCGGCGAAGCTAGTCCCATGTAAAATGGTCCCGGTCCGAAATGTTGATCGAAATCAAGTTTGGTATACCTCCGACCAGAATTGGGCCGAAGTTGATATCTTAGAGTTTAGAAAATCAATGAAGTGGGCCTTTGAATCTAGGCAAGAATCTAAAAATCTGGGCAAATCTGGGCAAAAAACAGTGCATGATAAATTTAGTCTCGAAGTTGTGGGCAAGCAAATGCGGGACCGACTAGAGGAAATAAACAAGCACTTGACAACTTGATTACAAACAGATTACTATATAACTATGAAGATCCAATATATCTCATGTCATGCCGTTTTAGAGTATGACGAGGTTAAATTACTCACAGAATTAGGCCATGAAGTATACGCAAATGGTGTGTATCGTGACCCAAGAGGTGCCCACACCCTGCCCCGCCCCGGTATTCCCGGAGCCAAATTTGATCAGGCTTTCTTTGATGCTACTGCTCGAACTCCCAAAACAAAACTTACCCCAGATTTAATTGAGCCCTTCGATGTGATTATTATCATGTCCGGAGATAGTGAACAGCCATTGATGAGAAATTGGGAAAATATTAAACACAAACGCGTTATTTGGCGCACCATTGGCCAAACCACACCAAGGCAAGAGGCGGTCCTCAAAAAATATAAAGAGGAAGGGTTGGAAATTGTACGTTACAGTCCAAAAGAATATAAATATACGAATTTTGCCGGCGGTGATAAATTGATTAGATTTTACAAAGACCCAGAAATACACAAAGATTGGACCGGAGAGGATGCCAAAGTTGTTAATTTCTCACAAACTCTAAAAGGCCGAGGTGCTTTTATTCACTATGACGAAATAATGGGATCAATTGCCGGCTTCGATGCTATGGTCTATGGGTCCGGGAATAATGATCTAGGATTATGGAACGGTGGCGAGATTCCATATCAAATGATGCTCGAGGTAATGCGCAAATCTAGGGTTATGGTTTACGGTGGCACTTGGCCCGCTTGCTATACTTTATCGCTCATTGAGGCTATGATGACCGGCATGCCAGTCGTGGCCCTTGGTAAAAATATGGTCCAAAAAACACAATTTGAGCAATTCAATTATTACGAAGTTGAGGAGATTATCGAGCATGGAGTGAGCGGATTTATTGGC
>Ga0075122_10002678_pt1 | contig 11610 bp, 11 predicted proteins | sample AntAceMetag02UKB_FD_69790 | JGI IMG/M metagenome (GOLD analysis project Ga0075122, IMG submission 69790) | Saline lake microbial communities from Ace Lake, Antarctica - Antarctic Ace Lake Metagenome 02UKB | ecosystem: Environmental > Aquatic > Non-marine Saline and Alkaline > Saline | place... | reverse complement strand
GTGGTCGACAAGATTTATAAATCATAGAGATCACACATAACAGCGATGGAAAACACAGGTTGGGTTGATAAATTATTAAAACTTCAAAAAGAAGTTGAAGAAGAAAAGAAATCTAAAACTAAGGAGAAATCTGAAGATGATTAATAAATTAAATTTAAGGGCATCAAGCAATTCTCAGCGAATGTGCACGATGGGTCGGGTATCCGGCGTGGGCGTAAAGCTTTTATATCTCTTTTTCTTAATTAGATTAAGGGGAGGTAAAAAGAGATGATAAAAATTTGGGCAAGAAGGATTCGTAGCAAACATCGCAGAATCAATCGGAAATTTTTTCAAAGGAATATTCGGTGGTGGAGAGGAATAGAAAAAGATTAAAATCCCTGTTCATATTTCCTGCACTCTTCAACACTTTAATAAACCCTTTTGATTTTTATCAAATATGGCAAATGTTTGGTTATATTCTTTAGCAAGCGTATTCATCGTTAGCCTAGTTTCTATTATCGGAATTGTAGCTCTACAGATCAAGGTAGAGAAACTTAGAAAGATCTTGATTTACATGATTAGTTTTTCTGCGGGAGCCTTAATAGGAGATGCATTCATACATTTACTTCCAGAATTGGCCAAAGAAGGATTAAAGTTGAGCTATTCCCTAACAATTATCTTCGGAGTGTTATTGTTCTTTTCATTGGAGAAAGTTGTTCATTGGAGGCATTGTCATATGCCCATAACAAAAACCCATGTTCATCCTTTTGCATATATGAATTTATTCGGTGACGGGTTGCATAATTTTATCGACGGATTAATCATTGCAGGAAGTTATTTAATCAGCGTCCCTGCCGGAATAGCAACTACCACCGCCGTAATACTTCACGAAATTCCTCAAGAAATGGGAGACTTTGGAGTTCTAATCCATGGGGGCTTTACGAGGATTAAGGCCATACTTTTAAATCTTTTAACAGCTTTGACCGCGTTCCTTGGAGTTATCTTCGCATTGACCCTAAATAATTATATAAGCAACATCGAAGGATATCTAATTTCTTTAGCCATTGGAGGATTCCTCTATATCGCGGGAAGCGATCTAATACCAGAATTACACAAAGAGACAAAAATCTCCGTTTCATTAATTCAAATACTGACTTTTATATTAGGGGTTCTAGTCATGATTGGTTTATTATTCTTAGGGTGAAACTCTCTAGAAAAAGGCGGAGTTGTTTGGCGAAAACAAAGTTTGTAATATAATAATAATGGATTGGCAAAAAGAAGATATGGGAGGTTAACTTAAACTATTTCTTCATCTTTTTTTTGTAAACGTTCTCAACAGCTAGAAGAATTCCTGCCCCAAATAAAGCCAGCACAAAAATATAAACAACATTTTTGTTTCTAACCGATTGGTAAAAAGATTCGTTTTCTTCAGGTTTTAATCCACCTGTAATTGGGCTTTGGCTATCTGCAGAAACATCATCTAGAATTCCCACAACTCTTCCAGTTAGAGAAATTTCTCCTCGCGTCAATGAAGTTGTCCCATCGGTTATTCTAACGGTGTAAACGCCCTCAGGAGCAACCAATCTAAAACTCTCTTTTTCTCCAACACCCAGTTCAATATCTTTAGTTCCAACCGAACTACCAATAATGATATTTACTGTCTTTGAATATTCACTATTTCCCATGTTTGTTATTATAAGTTTGTCGCCCTCTATCTCGAATTTAGCCAGCTCTTCCGAAGTAATACTAAAAAAAGAAGTACCTTCTGTAACTTCCCCGGCGAGTCCTTGATATGTCGCTGTTACTTTCCAAACACCCTCCACAGGATTTTCTCCGATATCCATTTCAACCGGTTTATTAGTCTGAACCATCTTCTCAATTCTCACCGTCTTTCCAGTATTTTCTATAACCACCGAAACTTCTGCGTTAATTGGACTGTTCTCAGAATCAAGAAGAGAGACTCTTAGATTAATTTTATCTCCCGGACTAAAATTTTCTTCTAGAGTAGAAACTTCAATTTTATCCGCCAGAACCAGTTGAAACATAAAGACCATACAAATCAGAAAGATCCAACCTTTTTTTATCATCTTAAAACAAACATCTCCGAGTTTTTAAAAATATCGGTTTTTCAATAACCTTTTTAAATATGAAATTCTTACTTAGAAAAGAATGAAAAAAGAAATAAGTATGTTGGTTATAGTCTTTGTCGCTATAGGTTTTTTGTTATTAATAGGAAATTTATCAAGAGACAGTTTTACTGGTTTTGCGGTTTATGAACAAGGAGAACAATCTGATTTTGACCAGGGAACTTATAATAATACGGAATATTCGGGGAGCGCGGTTGTTTTAAGTTCTGGACAAAGCTCAGGAACTTACACTTCTGAGATATTTGATGCAACAAACGATGCAACATGGAATAGTTTGACAGCAACAAGCTCGACACCAACAGCGAAAACTTTGTTTGTGGTGGATGGCGGAGGAGACGTTTATTCTTCATCAGACGGTGGAACAGCATGGGCATTAGCAAAAGAGGATTATGGAAGATCTTCAGCCACAATAGAAATGATATCCAATTCAGATTATCTATACATTCTTTCTACTTCGAACAGGGAAGTTTTCCGTTCTTCGGATTTTGAAACTTGGGAGATGGTAAATGATAGTTTCGCGGATAGCGCAGTTCTTTTGGGGGAAGTTGATTCCTTAGAAAATCTTTATATTGCAGACGCTTCAGGAGATGTTTATCTCTCTTCTGACGACGGAGTAACTTGGACATTACAAGGCGATTTCAATGCTGGAGCAACAAACAACGGAAAAGGAATGGCAATAGATTCTTCAGGAAATATCTACATCGTAGACGGTTCAGGGGCCGTTTGGAAATCTTCTAACTCCGGAGTTGATTGGGTAGAACAAACTTCAGCATATGGGGGAGGAGCAGGAACAGATGATCTAGAGGTTGATGCTTCTGACAATTTATACATTTTAAATAACGACGAGGTAATGAAATCAATCGACGATGGAGTAACTTGGGTCCAAGTTGAAGATGATTTCTCTCCTTATTCAAATGAGGGTTGCAAAATGTTAATTGATGGGGATGAAGATTTTTTTCTCGCAGACTGTTCTGGAAGAGTTTTTCAATCATCTGATTCTGGAGTTAGCTGGGATGAACTGGGAGATTCAAACCTAGGTGCAAGTAATGATATCAAAGGGATAACTGATTTTTATTCTGCTACCACTTTAACCTATGAAGTAAGAAATTGTTCTGAATCTGATTGTAGCGACGGAACTTTTGAAGATCAAGGAATGTCTGGCCTGGATTTAACGGGAAGATACTTTCAATATAAGGTTTCTTTTGTTACTCCGGGAGCTGGGACAAGTCCTGAATTAAGTAGTGTTAGTATTGATTATACAGAACCTGAATCTGATAGTCCCTCAATTTCTTTTTCATCTTCCACAACTGCAGAAGGGACTTATTCGAATGTTGATTTCATCAATGTTGATGTTGACTTGGCTGATGCGAGCCAGATTTATAGTTTTATTAATTTTAATAATTCGTTAATTGGTTTTTGGAAATTAAATGAATCTTCAGGGAACATTATTGATTATTCAGGATACGGAAATGATGGAACAAATAATGGAGCAATCTATGGTTCTAGTGGAAAATTTGGAGGGGCATTGGGTTTTGATGGAACGAATGACTATCTCTATACTGCAAACGATGATTTATTTGATTTTAATCTAACGGACTCATTTGCATTGTCGGCATGGATTAATACAGATTCTTCAGAAAATATGGTCATTATTAACAAAATGGACGGAGCAACGATTTATAGAGGATATAGTTTGTTTGTTTTGAGTTCAGGAAAGGTTAGATTTATATTACAGAAAAGTTCTGCTGCTGCCCATAATACATTTGATACTAATGCTATTGTAAATGATGGAAATTGGCATCTTATAACTGCAACTTATAATGGCACAGGAGCTAATGGAATGCAAGTTTATGTGGATGGTATTAAAGATACTGCAACAGTTTCAGCAGTTGGGACTACAGATACTATTGCGAGTTCATCACATTTAGCTATTGGTTCGAGATATGCTCATAATGATTTATATTTTAATGGTTCAATTGACGAAGTCCTAATCTTTAATAGGGCTTTATCCTCAGATGAAATTTCTGTTTTATACTCTGCAAGTTCTTATTCCATAACTTATTCCAATCTCTCTTATGATACTTATGAGTTTTATGCGTATGCTCAGGACGTTTATGGAAATGAGGCGCAAACAGAAACAAGAACCGTTACCCTCTCTGAAAATGCCCCCCCAACATTAACAAGCGTCTCCCCTCAAGATGGAGCATCATATGGTTATAACGAATCTCTTGCATTGAATTATGTTGTTTCAGACATCGACGATAATCTAGATTCTTGTTGGTATGTCTTGAATTCAGGAAGCCCCGTTATCCTTTCGGGATGCGCGAATTCTTCAATAGATGTTCCAGAAGGAAGCAACACTTTGACAGTTTACGCAAATGATACTTTAGGAGAAGAAATCAGCGATTCTGCTACTTTTAACGTTGCTGTTGGCGCACCGTCAATAAGTTTGATATCTCCAATAAATGAATCTTTTAACTCTTATGATATAACCTTCACATACACTCCAACAGACGTAGATTTAGAATCTTGTAGCTTATTAGGAAATTTTGGTGGGGATTGGGAAGTTAATCAGACAGATGGCTCTCCAACAAGCGGGGTTGAAAATATTTTTAGTTTAACATTAGGGGAGGGGGATTATATTTGGAATATACAATGTAACGATTCTATCGGAAATGTAGCTACAAATGGAAACAAAAGCTTTTCTATCGATACCACAAACCCCTCTTTAACCTTAATAGAACCAACTGGAACTAAAACAAGCAGAACAATTAGTGCCGAGTGGAGTGTTTCAGATGTTTCTCCAGTGACCTGCAAGTATAATGTCCTTCGGGGAGAGACTATAGAGGTGGCAAACACTTCTGTAGATTGTTCGGCCGATTCCACAACTTTTGATGTAACTGTAGATGCAGATTTTGTATTCCATTTTTATGTAAATGACTCTGCAGGGAATTCAAATTCTGGAAATTCTAGTTTTATAGTTGATACCTCCACATCACCTCCTGTAATAATCGATAGCGGAAGCAGCAGTAGTGGAGGTGGCGGAGGAGGTTCTTCAATATATCTGCCAGTAGAAATTACTGGGATCTCGGATATAATAGCAGATCCAGGAAATTCAAAAAAGATGTCAATTCAGGTTAAAAATTCTGGAAGGGGTTTCTTAAATGATTGTGTTCTTAAAAGCCAAGGAGATACTTCGAGTTGGATTTCTTCAAACACTGCTGTCATGGGTCTAAGTCCTGGAGAAGAGCAAGAGATTGTATTCATTTTGAATATCCCCGAGGTATTAGAAGAGGGTTCTTATGAAATAAATCTAACCTTTGATTGTAATGAATACGACGGACATGTCAATTTCACTGTGGAAATAATTAAAGAAAAATTAGCCCTAGGGTTAATAGATATAAAACAAGCAGACAGAGAAAATCTCCAAATTTCTTATTCTTTAAAAGAGTTAACTGGCAAAGATCAAGAAGTAAACGTTGAGATTGTTTTGGTAGATAGTGATAATGAGAGAGTAGCAGAATTTTTAGAGGTAAGAACTATCACAGCCAATTCTGAGCAGGAGTTTGAAATTGTTTTAGCCACTCCTTTGCAACTAAAAGGAAATTTCAATCTTTTGATAAACGCCGTATCGGAGACCTCTTCAGCATTTGTCCAGGAAGAAGTTATTCTGGGATCTTTATCAAGAATTGGGGGCTTTGCTATTTTTGATCTGGATGAAGGGTCTTTCTTCGGAGTAATCATTGTAGGGATGTTTATTTTGTTCGGTGTTTTCATGATTGTAAGAATTTTTAGGTTAAGAAAGAAAGCAAGAACAAATAAATGTAAGTAATCATCTAAAAATAATTATGGGACGACTAATTTTTATTATATCTAGCAATAGAAATAGTTTGGTCATTTTCTAGTGTTAGGGTGGCTCCACCCGAGGAATTAATGGCTTGTATTATAGAATTTATTGCATCTCTTCCACCTTCAAGATATTTCTCTTCTTTTATTGTTTGGTGATATCCAAAAGCAAAAACACCTACAATTATGATTATTACAACAAAGAGGATAAATGCAATTTTCCATTTGTTAGTTTTTTGGTTTTCCATTTTCATGCACTGTCACAATCGTCCAATTTATCACTACAATCTTCATATTTACTTTCCCATTCGTCTATCCCATCCTGCATACTATCCTTTTCTTCCTGGCAATCGTTTTCCATGTTCGTCTCCAACAATAATTTTTCTTCCCGACATTCTCTAGACAATTCATCGTTAAGGTGTTTTTCCTCTTCATTCAGGTTAATAGTTTTCCCTTTAATTCCAATCCCAAACCTATCGGGATCAGATTCATTAACCTCATAAGTGAAAAATCCCGTCAGTTTAGAAGAAACACCCTTTTCTGAAATCACAAGGCCGCTTAAACTAGAATTACCTTCAGAATTATCTAAGAAAAGATAAATCCCCCCAGCAACGATAATCAAAGCAAAAAAACCAATTAGACTTATAACTACTTTCTTCCCATGTGGGTGTTCCCTAACTTTTGAAGTCGCATTTGAAAACATTTCAGATACCTCTTGAAAGGTTGGAACAGAAGTTCTCTCATCCACCTCAAAGTTCACATCTTTTTCAGCCATGAAAATAAATAGATTTCAGGGTTTAAAAATATTATTGTCTTCTAGGATATCCTAAATGATTAATATCTTCTCTTTTCTCTTCTAGAACCTTGGGAATTATTTCTTCCACCAGAGCTATTTCTTCGAGGACCGTCGTTTCCTCCACCATAACTTTTCTTTCCATCAAATGAACGCCCGCCCGAAGATTTATTGTCTCCCGAACCATAACTTTTCTTTCCGTCAAAACTTCCCCCACTTCTTGGGCCACGATTTCCCCCTTGGTATCTTCCGCTAGAACTTCCACCACCACGAGAAAAACTTCCTCGAGATCTATTAGGCGAATCAATAATTATATTCACTCTCTCAACGTAAGGCGCTTTAACTTCTTGAATTTTTAATTTTTTATCTTGGAGTATCTCATTAAAATTATCATAATCTCTGCTACATAAAACACTAATAGCAATCCCGTCTTTTCCCGCTCTCGCCGTTCTTCCAATTCTATGAATATAATCTGAACTTGATTTTGGGAGATCATAATTGTAAACATGGCTTACTCCAGAAATATCCAAACCACGAGCAGCAACGTCCGTGCAAACTAAAACAGTTACCCCTTTGTCGCTGTTGAACTCCTCCATAACCTTCTTTCTTTTATTCTGAAGCATCCCCCCATGAATTGCCTTTGCTTTGACTCCAAGATTGTTCAAATTGTTTGCAACGAAATCAACATTTCTTCGAGTTGCACAAAAAACCATAACTAAGCCGGCCTTTTCCTTTTTCAAAAGATGAACAAACAAAGAAAATTTCAAACCGTCTGGAACATCATAATAAACTTGTTTCAATTTCGTTGGATCCACATGCGATTCTACAGAAACCTCTTCTGCATTTTTTGTATATTTTTGAGATAGGTGATCCATTTCAGGGGATATTGTAGCTGAAAAAAGCATGGTCTGTCTTTCCTCAGGACATTCCTTTAAAATCCTTTCAACATCAAACTGAAAACCCATATCAAACATTCTGTCAACTTCATCCAAAACAAGAAATTTAACATCTCTCAGATTCAATGTTCTCCGATTCAAATGGTCTTGTATTCTCCCCGGAGTTCCAACGACAACATCTGTGTCTCTCAAATTTCTGATTTGTCTTTCAATATCAACACCGCCGTAGATTGACAAAACTTTTAGGCCCTTATGTTTTGAAAAATCTTTTATTGCATTTGCGACTTGCTCCGCAAGTTCTCTTGTCGGTGTCATAATCAATGTCTGAACTCTCCCGTCTTTTTTTAAATTTTCAATGATGCTCGAAGCGAACGCAAGAGTTTTCCCACTTCCTGTAGCTGAGCCTCCAATAACGTCTTTTCCAGCTAATACTAGGGGGATTGTTTTATCCTGTATTTCCGACGGGATTGTAATTTTAGCTTTTTCAAGCATTGTTACAAACTCGCCACTTAGTCCGAGTTCTCTAAATGTTTTCATTTTCAGTTATATTTTTCTGTCAAGAATTCATCTTGAACACAAGCCCTCATGACTTTGCGTCCAAGGACTTTACCAATATATAATATTATTAGACAAAATTCAGGCTTTATAAAACCGATGGTCTCAATCAAACCAACCTAACTTTTGATTCCGAGGTAATTTTTTTATCGCGTATTCGCATTTGCATGCATCAGATTTGTCCTTGCATTCTTTTGTGCGAAGTAATTCTTTGAAACCTTTTTTATAGACATATTTACTGCCTTTTCCCTCGGCGTGCGCATTCATCCGCGCATCAACATCATTAGTCACACCAGTATAAAACGAACCGTCTTGACATTCAAGGATATAAATAAACCATTGTTTTTCCATTTTAATACAACCTAAATGAAATTGCAGTTTATTAATCCTTTTCCAAAAAACTATTTTTCAATCAATTTTTAAACTACAATGTTTTGATTAATTTATGCCAACAAAACATCAAATACGAGCAGTAAAAAGACTCAAAAATTTTAAGAAGCAAAAAGAAAAATACCCCGACCTATTAAGGGAGGTTATAAGAATTTCAGATATAGTCTTAGAAGTTCTAGACGCCCGTTTTATAGATGAAACAAGAAATCTCGATATTGAAAAAGAAATAAAGAATAAAAATAAAAAGATATTTTACATTTTGAATAAAACAGATTTACTTAGCAAAGAATTAAAGAAGAAGAAACTTGAAGAACTTGAATTAAAAAAACTACTTCCCTATTTTTTTGTTTCATGTAAGGGTCGTTTGGGAATTTCAAAACTCCGAGGAAGAATAAAATCTGAAATTAAAAAAACAGATATTCCTGGAGAAAGAGCCCAGATAGGAATTATAGGCTATCCAAACACCGGGAAATCTTCTTTGATAAATGTCTTAACCGGAAGAGGTTCAGCAGGGACCGGGGCCCAAGCAGGTTTCACAAAAGGAATACAAAAGTTGAAATTGACTTCGGATATACTAATTTTAGATACTCCCGGGGTAATACCTGAAAAAGAGTATTCTTCTTCAGAAGGAAAAGCAATTCAAGAACAAGCAAAGGTCGGGGCAAGGACCATTGATACCATTAGAGACCCTGAGCTAGTACTTTATGGGCTGATGAAGGATTATTCAAGAAAGATAGAAAAATTCTATGAAATAGATTCAAAAGGAAATCCCGAAGTTTTTATTGAAAAACTTGGAAAGGCCAAGGGATTTTTGAAAAAAGGGGGGGTTGTCGAGGAGAACAGAGTTTGCAATTTAGTTATCCGCGATTGGCAAAGAGGAAAAATAAAATTGTAGTTTAATTTTCAAGAAACATTAATTTTAAAACTCCCCACCACATAATAAAGACATGATAAAAGAGGGAGTTTTGAAAAAGATATTAAATTTATCAACAATAGTCTTTGTTCTATTAGTTTTATCTGTTTCTTCTTATTTCATCATTGAATCAAATACCAGAATAAACTCTGTAAAATTCTTAGCAAATTCTATCTCGAATAGCGACGATATATCTGTGACGATCTCTGCAATTCACGACGGCCTCGGAAAAGTCTTCAATTTATTCCTCTTGCATCTTCTATCTTCCCTATTAGTAATCATCTTTCTAATAATTTTATGCTGGACTTGTTTTCAATATTATCTGATTTCAAAAAAAGAAGCGCTTGTAGATAATCTAACTCAAACTTATAATAAAAAGGCGATAATCTTTGGATTAAAAAAGGAGATAAAAAGAGCAACTAGGTATAAACACTCTTTGTCAATAGCTTTTCTAGATATTGATCATTTTAAAAAATACAACGATGGAAACGGGCATGTCGCAGGAGAAAAAGCTCTGAAAAAGTTTTCACAGATATTAAAAAATCAAGTTAGGGAAATTGATTACGTCGGAAGGTATGGCGGAGAAGAATTTTTAATTATTTTTCCAGAGACAAGTTTGAAGGACGCAAGAAAAGTTTGCGAAAGAATAAGAAAAGAAGTTGAGAAAACATATTTTCCCGGAGAACACAAACTTCCAGATAAAAAATTGACAACAAGTGTCGGGTTGGTTCAGATTAAGAATTATACAAAGGCAAATTCATTTATTCACGGAGCAGATATTAATTTATATAAAGCAAAAACTTCTGGAAGAAATAAAGTTGTTTAATAAGCATTATCTTAGACCGACTTCTTTTAAAGCATCTGCCCTTAGTTTTTTCCCTTCTAGCTCGTATGCTCTCGAATAATCTCCCCTTTGACCAGAATTCCCTATCCTCATTGTTAGAGGATACTCTCTTCTAGCCGCTTCATCATTGCTGGGAATCGCGCATTTTCCTGCAAACTTTCTTCCATCTAGTTTTTTCATTTTTCTTTTTTTATAACTTTCTTTCCGCCCATATATGGTTGAAGAACTTTAGGAATTTTAATGCTTCCGTCTTTTTGTTGGTTATTTTCAATCAACGCAACCATTGTACGAGAAGTAGCCAATGCGGTGTTGTTTAAAGTGTGTAGAACATATCTCTCGCCATTTCTACCCACCCCCTTTATATTCAAATCTCTTGCTTGATAATCTGTGCAATTACTTAAAGAACCAAGTTCCCCATAATCTTTTGCTGTTGGCCTCCAAACTTCATTGTCCTCGCTCTTGGCCTTCCAATCACTTAAGTCTCCAGTGCAACATTCAATCCATCTATAAGGAAGTCCTAATTTTTTCAAGATTTCGTCAGAATTTTTTTTCAATTCCGCATAATATTTCCAAGATTCTCCAGGCTTACAAAAGATAAACTGCTCAACTTTATTAAATTGGTGGGTTCTCCACAAACCCTTTTCATTAATTCCATGACTACCAATTTCTTTTCTAAAAGACATCGAATAACCAAATAGTTTAAGAGGCAAATCTTTTTCAGAGATAGTTTTTCCGGAGAGCATTCCCAATATTGCATGTTCGGCCGTTGGAATTAAATACAAATCTTCCCCTTCAATTTTGTAGAGAGCAAGTTCAAACGCGGCCAAGTCTCCTGCAGCTGCAGCAACCTCTTTACTCATCATTAATGGGGGTTCAATATAGTCATAACCCTTTTCTTGCATAAAATCCACTGCAAAATTAATTAAGGCCCGATTCAACAAAGCAAGATCTTTCTTAAGGTAATAAAATCCTTTTCCAGCAACTCTCGCAGAAGCTTCAAAGTCAGCCACATCTAGATTCTCTATAAGTTCAACAGAATTTTTCGGCTCGAAATCAAACTTTGTAGTTTCACCAACAACATTTATAACAGGGTTTTCAGAGTCATCTTTTCCCACCGGGACTTTCTCCTCCATCAAATTAGGAATTTTATATAGCTCTTTATTCAATTTCTGTAGTTCTTTTTCTTCCCCTTCTTCCAGTTTTTGCAAGTTTCCAGGAATTTCTTTGGCTTTCTTTATTAATTCCTT